>ERZ773043.173-NODE-173-length-35036-cov-8.170150_pt1 | contig 35036 bp, 56 predicted proteins | sample MGYA00580636_ERZ773043 | MGnify/ENA primary metagenome ERZ773043 (study PRJEB29015, sample SAMEA2737992) | human oral metagenome | biome: human oral; feature: human-associated habitat; material: dental | place: China | collected 2065 ...
CTCTGTTTGTGACTACCGGCTTTTCTTCTAGCAAAAGCTCTTCGACAGTGGTGGCTGCTGGTAGCGGCTCAACGTCTTGCTGCTCTTGCGGCTCTACACTACTCTCGCTCATCATCTCCTCAAAACGGGCAGCTGCCGCAAAGTCGCCATTTTTGCGCAAGCAGTCAATATGTGCGCGCTGTAGCTCATACGGGCTGTTCATAAACATCTCGTCATGCTCATCTTTGTTGTAGCTCTTGGTGTGTTTTTTGCGAGATTCCGGTAATGGCTTGTCGTCTAGCTTATTGTCCAGCAATTCCTCTTCTGGAGTATCTATAGTAGCGGGCTCATCCTCATATGTGTAGTCGTCCTTGACGGCTGCGTCCTCTTTGTACGCCTTATCCCATTCTACCGGCACAATCTCTGTGCCATCTTGCTTGTAAACTTTACGGGCGTCCTTGTCCACTGTCAGTAGTGGATAGATGCCCTTGCGTTTTCTAATGCCCTTACTGGCGTGAAGCTCTACATGTACCCAGCCAGCTTTGTTTAGAAGGCTCAGATGGCGCTTTAATGTGCGGATGCTACACCCTTGCTCTTCTGCCAACGCCTCATTAGTGGCAAAGCAATAGCCTTTCTTCTCAGCTAGTTGCTCGATTAAGGTGTAAAGATTTGCGATTGTATGGTTGCAAGTTCTGCCGTCTGCTAGATACGCATTTACGAGTGGTGCATATGTCGTTCGGTAAAACCTGATGTATTTGCTGTTGTTACTCTCCATTAGTTGCTCTTTCTGGAAACGAAAACCGCCTACCGATTTATGGGGTTGCATCGATAAGCGGTAAGCGGTTTACGTCTCCCCCCATAAACTTACTATCGATGCTACATTCAGTATATCGCACTAAAACAATTAAGTCAACACATTTTTATATTTTCTTTTACACACCGCCAGCTTGCTGGCACGCCCCCGCGCAGGGGGCGTAATAAGGATGTTTTGTGCTAACGTCGAGCTTTGCGCGAAAACTTAATGGTGAACTTTAAATTAATGCCCTACTTGTATCTAACTTATGTGGGCCACGGATGGCCCTATAAATGGACAAAATGGCCCTATAGACCATGATCTAGTGGACAAAATGGCCCTATACGCGGGCCACGGATGGCCCTATAGAAAATAGCTCCCGGCACAGGAATTTTTATAAAATTTGATTTTAGTGTTGACTCTCAACGTCGTGCATGCTACTATAAGACCAGCTAAAGATTAAAAGAAAGGACAAAATCAATGGCTAAAAACACTAACACAACAAACACAAATATCATTAATAAGGTTACAAAACCATTTGCAAAGGGCCTTACCATCCTCGATTTGGTAGCCCGCCTCGCACTTGGCATTGCAGTATGGTTTGTACCAGTTCCTAAATTCATGGTATACGCCGCTACGTTCTTGGGTGCTGTTGCAGCCTTCCAGACAGCTGCTATGCTATGGAAGGCACAAAAATAATCACCTAGTGCCGCTTATGAGTAAGATTAGGTGGGAAAGGATGACGGACGGAGTGAAAGCCGTGACCGGAATCATAGCAATACTATTAGCCTTAATGGCAGTACCTCACATCAACAAATCGGCAGCATCGACAAAGTACGAAGCAACGCCAGAAAGCAAGCAGCAGCAAGGCGAGATAGCCAAGCGGCTCGAAAAGCTTGGAGTGGAGACGCGCCAACAAATCGAGGCTAAAGCCAAGATTGACGCAGAAAACCAAGCTAAAGAGCAAGCAGCATTACAAGCCAAGTTAGCAGCAGAAGCTGAAGCGCGAGCATGGACAGTGTCGGTGTCGCCACACGCCAAAGTTCCAGTATCTCGTATCAATGAGACACTGGCCATCTTACGCGAGCTAGGACTCACCAAGATGGGTGCGGCCTATCTTGTCGGCAACTTTATCGCTGAAAGCTACGTAACACCATGCGGTGTACGAGGCGATGGCGGAGTAGCCGACGGGTTGGCGCAATGGCATCCAGGTAGGCGCGTAGATATGCCTTGCGGCTTGCGTGAGCAGCTTATATGGGCTGTAAACGTAGAAATGCCACGGGACGCCGCGAAGGGCGGGTACCCAAGCCTAGCGGGCCGCTTGCGTGATCCTAATGAGACACCGCAAGGCCTCCTGCTCGGATTTAAGCAGTGGGAGCGATATGGGCTCGAGGGTAACCGTGCAGTGTATGCCAAGCAGGTATACGAGTCGCTCGGTAAGTAGATAGCCCGACAAATAACGAAACAGCCACTATGCGAGGGTGGCTGTTTTGTATTGGTTCGGTTATTATATGAGTATGGTATCATTTAATAATTTTAGAGTTTAATAAGGAAAGTAACGAAATGGATATACCAGACGGAGCTTTTAACTGGAAAACAAACGGGTACACTCCAGTATTTAATGATGAGTTTAAAGGATCAACACTAGATAAATCAAAATGGCGACCAATTGAAGGTGGTGAGATTGTAACGCAGCGCAAGTCATACATGAATTTTGACACCAATGGCCGGGTTGAAGACGGTTCGGTAGTATTTAAGGCGACGCGAGACGCAGGCAAGGTCGTCAACGGCACGGCCTACGACTTTTTCTCTGCCGCCATTCAGAGCGTCAAAAAGTTTTCAGGTATCTTGTACTTTGAAGCGCGTATGGCGCTGCCTACCAAATCCCGGTGGATGTCCTCGACATTCAAACTCGTGCCAACAATTCCAAAAGAGTATGACAGCTGGCTAAAGCGCATGGAGGTTACTATTACCTCATCACCACAAGATGATGGTAGTTTTATTGCTTGTGAGTACGTTTGTGGCGGTATAGCTCGCGGTAGCTTTATTACTGGCACATTTAAAAAGCAAATTATTGGTGTAGACAGCTTTCACGCGTATGCCTTCTCAATTGAAGAGGATCGCATAAAGTTTATCTACGACGGTGAGGTTGTTTTAGAAAAAATCATAGCAGGTGAGACTATCAACGGCCAAATCATGACAGGTGTCAAGCCGTTTGATGGTGTTGAATGGCAGCCGCACGTCGGCCTAGAATTTCGCGGGCCGTGGATTGCTGGCCTAGCGGAGATGCTACCGCAAGAGATGAAGGTGGACTATGTCCGTGTCTTTGTGCAAGGCGCAGAGGAAGAGGAGAAGGTGGGCAACACTATCAGAGGTAGAAGGATGCATCTTATCCAGGGATAGAGTTATCCACAGCTTTTAGATAAATACCGGCAAAATTGTCGGTATTTTCTATTGCATTATGCACGACGTTGCGCTATGATAAGTACATAAGCAAACGGGGCGAGAGCAAGACGAACTTTGCAACTTAACAATCAGGTTTAAAAACAACTTTTAAAAGAAAGGATAAAGTAATTATGGAAGCAAAAGTAATTGCGACTATCGGCAAAATCGCCGCTGTAGTCGGGTGTGTAGCGTCACTTACGCTGGCCTATATGGCAATCATACAATTTAATATTTTGGCTGTGTTTTTCATCGCAGCCGCATCATTCAATGTTTGGCTGTTCTGTGAGTGTGACGTAAACGACAGACTAGCAAGTAAGGTGGTACGATAATATGCCGTTACTGATTATTATCTTACTGATCCTCTTTTTGCCGTTACTAGCCTCACCAATAGTACTTCTACTTGTAGTGCTGTTTGTTGTCACATACATCTGTATGACAGCTTCAGACTACATTGCAAAGCGCAACCCAAAGTACGCAGCTTGGAGAGAGAAACGACGCGCTGAGAAGGAAAAGGCGCAGATTGAATGGGAGGCTTTCAAAGAGTCGCTCAAGCTCGACAAGGAAGAGCACAAGCGCAAAGTACACGAGCGAGCACTGGAGATTAACCGTGGCAGTAAATAAGGCGAAGCTACGACTGAAGTTAAAAGACTACACGGGGCAGCTACAGTACATGGCGGCAGCGCTAGAGGGGGCGCGTCAATTAACGAAAGACTGGGATGAAGATATAACCGTGTCTTTCGAAAGCGCAATCATCCACTTGGGGGGCGCAGCGGGTAACCTAAAAACAGTAATAGACAGAATGACAAATGAGGGGAACGAATGAACTACAACACACCAAACTTAAACCAAGAAACAAACGACAAGTGGGCGCAGTTCGACACACTGAGTGATCACTTGCGCGGCCATTGTAAACACGAAACTGAGGAAAGTATGACAGAGTACAAAAAACACATCGGGCAATACAATGACATGATGATTGATACACCATCGCCAGAGGAGTTGCTGGCTGAGCGTAACAGCGCGGCGCTGGGAGACGGCGTACAATCGTTTGCAATTCCACGGACAGTCATTAAGGGCGAACACCCTGAGCCGCACGACTGGCAAGCGCCAGAGACTGAGCAAGTCCAAGATACGATGCTTGAAATGCAAGAGGTAGTGGACGGACTGCCCGAGGCCGAGCTACAGAGCTACAAAGACCAGATGCTGGCAGAGATTAGCGACCGCGAGGCCATCGTGGACGCCATCAACCGCCGGCTAGATAGTGTACAGGCAAAGCGATACACAGCTGGTGTGCGCAACGCCATCACAAAGCAAGTGAAGATGTAATGTACAAGTACACAATCATGTTTCGCCAGCGCCAACGCGAAAAGCCACGAGAGTTTGTGACTGAAGCGGAAGGCGCTCGCGAAGCGCTCAAAAAGCTTGAACAACAAAAGGGTATGATTTTCTCATATCGAATAACCAATGTAGAAAGGATTAAAAGTGCTTGAAGACCTAAAGAGTAACGATGGCGACGACAGTGTCAAAACTGTAGACCAGGCAGTAGCGCTGCTTGGAGAAGTGCAAGACTGGCTTATCAAAGAGCTTGCACGGCCGCAGTACTACCGCAAGCAACTAGCTGAAGCAATCACAGACATTGAAAAGGCTATAGACCTAACAATTGATTACGGCGAGAAGATGGGAGAGTGGGAGTGAAACAGCAAATCCTAGAGATTCTAGACAAATCAACCAACAATGGCATGAAGGCAGACGAGATTATGGAGATTACCAGAGAGTGGCTCATAAAGACTTTGAACGAAGCTTTTATCGATGGTGTTGATCCAAACGCTGGCGAGCCAGCAATCCTCGACGACCTAAAGATATTTATGGTTGGTAGGTTGCGATAATGAATCATAGAAGAAAAGAAACTACAGCACTAATTTTATTATTTCTTGTAGTGTTTGTTCTATCTCTAGTCGCTATGTCCTCGTCGGCAGTTGTGGCTATGTTTATATGTAAACTATTTAACATTAGTGATAAAATCCAGGGACTTGCAATAGTTGTGGTTATAAACAGTTTAATAATGACAACTACAATGATTGGAAGGGAACTAGTAGAAAGGTAAAAGAATATGGAAAAATGGCGAGGCAGCGCACTGTGCGCACAGACAGACCCGGAAGCTTTCTTCCCACAAAACAAAGCGTATGTGGATGACTACAACGGGTACGACAATTACAACGCAGCGCGTAAGATTTGCGCAGAGTGTCCGGTTAAGGGTGAGTGTCTAGCAGATGCGCTAATGACTGGAGATGTAGAGTACGGTATGCGCGGCGGGCTAACACCGCGTGAGCGTATGGGTATTTTAGCAACAAAGGTGGCAATGTATGAGTAAGTATATCGTTTCGTCACTGAGTAAATACAGTGAGCATGACAATGAGATACCAATGATAGATAAGGTAATTACATTTGACAAAAAGCCAACATTTGAAGAAGCGCACGCGGAATTTGAAGAGTTTGCTTTTTTCGACGAGGACGGGTGGAAAAAGATTGACGGCGAAACATGGGAGACATACATCGACAGTGACTACTACGAGTATGGCGACCCGCTTTACTACCAAATCAAAATCCAAACACCCAAACAACACAAAGAAATGGTAGACAAATGGATCGAACAGATCAAACTTAATACGACGCCAAAGGAAGTGACGAATGTTACTAACTAAATACAAAGTACAAGAGCTGGTGGAAGGTGTCGAAATTGACATGGACGAAGTAGAGGCCAAGACAATAGCTTTTGTTAAAGAATTTGACGACGACAGTGTCACGCTTGTGTACGCTGCCGTTGAAATATTCAAAGATAAAATATTGGACGAATTGGGGAGGCTATAAATGATCCAAGACGTAAACAAAGCGACTGGTGAGCTGTGTGAGGTAGACGCCAGCACACCAGAGTCGGCCGCTATTGCCTACGACTATCTCACACAGATGGAAGCGATGGCTCGTAGGATGAAGCAGCATATCAAAGAGGATATGTTGGTAAGAATGGGCGACGACGAGGAGCTGGACGCCGGCAACGGCTATACGTTTAAGTTCTCTAGTCGTGCCAGCAAGTACGTATACCACAAGCCTACGCTCAAAAAGTACCTTGACGAGGACGCTATGGACTCTATCAGTGTGGTTGACGTTAAGGCGGCAGACAAGCTTGTAAAAGAACTTAAAGAGTCAGGCGTACTGAGTGACGAGGATATTCAAGAGCTTAACGACGCAAAATATGTAGAGAACTACACAAGCGTGTTTAAACTGGAGAAACTGTAATGTACCTACGACTATTCAAAAAGCGCATTAAACAGTCACTGAACTGGAAAAAGTTACCAAGTAACCTAAAGCCAAGGTATATCCTTGAAGAAATGGAGAGCTATGCAGGGAAGGCCAAAAAGCGCAAAAGCAGAGGCGAGTATACACGCACGAGTAGCAGACCACATAAAGATTAAGTGGCCGTTTGCGGTATTTCACACAGACTACGCCGCTGGCCTTAAGATGACTATAGGCCAGTCCGCACAGAATAAACGACTACAGAGTGGGCGCGGGTATCCAGACCTAACGATACTAGAGCCGGTAAACGGGCTACATGGACTCCTCATCGAGCTAAAGCGCGAGGATGTACATTTGTACGCTCGCAGGACTGGCAGCAAGGTGCGAGAGGGCGACTACAAGGTACGTAGGGTTGGCGACTGGGCAAATAGGCACTACGAAGAGCAGGCGGCTATGTTGCTGGAGCTGTTAAAGCGCGGCTACTACGCTACGTTTGCTTGCGGCTACGACGAGGCGGCAGGAATCGTTGATAAATATCTGTCAGGGGGTATACATACCAAGCATCGGTTTGAACTAGTGCAAGAGTATGAGGCGGTATTTGAAAACTACAAAATAGACACTAACAATAATGAGGAGGTGTTTTAATGACACCAGGGCAAAAGCGAGCCAAAAAGCTGCTAAACAGCGACCCTAACTACTACAAAAAGATAGCACAAAAATCAAAACAATCACAAAAACGATACAAAATGAACACAAAAAAGGCGACGATTGCGGCATGGAAGCGGTGGCACAAGGATGAGCCGCTACCGGAATGGATCGAGCAAATGGCTGAATAAAACCAGCCATTTTGCTTGACTTATGCACGACGTTGATATACAATAGAAACGTAATATAAAACGAAAGGACAAGATATGGCTGAAACACAACAGCTAAACCTTTACCAAAAGCTTGCCAAGATAACTGGCGAGATTGGGGTTATTGCCAAAGACGGCAACAACCAACAGCAAAAGTACAAATATATCGAGTACGAAACCATCGCTGGTAAGTTCCGTGAGCTTTTCAGTAAGTACGGTGTCGTGCTCATTCCAAGCATGGTCGAGCAGGAGCGCAGCGCTATCACGACAAGCCGCGGTAGTTCTGGTGTGAGCACTGTATGTCACTTTGAATTTACAGTGGTAAACGCCGACAAGCCAGACGATCGTTTTGTCGTTAAGTGGCAGGGTGAGGCAGCCGACTACGGCGACAAGGCTACCAATAAGGCAGCTACAGCAGCCGTAAAGTACTACTTGATGCGCCAGTTTAACATTAGTAGCAAGGGTGACGAAGACCCGGACAGCCAGACGCCAGAGGTTGCGGCAAAGCAGCAAAAGCCAGTGATGGCTAGTGTGCGTCAGATTGTAGCAGTGAGTAAGAGACTCGCCGCAAAGGGCGTGACGAGCGACGAAGACCGCAAAGCCATCCTTGGTGCCGCTATTGGCGGCAAGGGGGCTGTACTCGACCCAAGCAAGGTAACTGTGGTTAAGCTAAAAGAGGTAGCAAACCGAATCGAAGGGGCTACGCTCGAGCAGTTACTAGCATCAATCGATAAAAAACCAGAACAGCCAACGCCAGATGAATTTGATGGGCCAGTTGACTTTGACAATATACCGGAGTTTTAACAATGACAGACAATAGACAATGCGCAGATTTGGCAAAGCGGGTGTTAAGTATGTATACTAACCCACTCTCTGCCGCTAACGTTAAGCCACCACAAAGTAATGTGAACGTCCAAATAAAGCAGTTTAAAGATGGCAAATGGGGCTGGGTGGTGTATGATGGCTCGCTGGAGCTTTCACACTCCACACGGCCTTATGAGACGAGCCAGGACGCGTCAGATGGCGCTGTACGGTACTTGCACTACCTTGGCCGGCATGTCCTTGCGGCGCTCGGCTACACAAATAATAAAGCCCATCATGGCAATTACACGGAGAAGATATAATGACGATCACACTTGACTTGGTAAAGGTGTTTGTATGGTTTTACGTCTTGTGTGCCATATTCACTGGCGTAACCTATACATTTAAAATCCTAAAAGCAGAGTCGAAAGGCGAGGCAATAGGTAGCGCTATTGGTGTTATCATCGTAGCTATTGCTACATACCTACTAGCAAAAGCCTATCTATAGTTTTCCACAGGCAATGAACAAAGCCGGCAATAATGTCGGCTTTTTCTATTGCATTATGCACGACGCTAGCGTACTATAGAAACATAAAGGTAAACAGAAAGGATATATAGCTTTGACTATCAAAGAACAAATACGCTATGGCGTGCTGTATACGTCGCGTTTTATGCATTATGCGCACGTAGAAGATAGAGATGGTGTGCTTTATTTCAAGTCGGAGGGCGAGGTTGTCGACATGTACGACTATAGCGACGCCGCCAAACAAATAGAGGCCGAAATGGATGAGCACCATATAAATAAAGCCACGGTATACGTGGACACAGAAGAACACTTTACTGTTATTAGGGGCTAGAAAATGGGAAACCCCTGCTGTCTTCTACATCAGCAGGGGTTGAAAAGAGGGTAAAGTGGTTGTGGAAACCAAGGTACTTGGAAGGCCGAAACCCTCCACTAGCTCAATTATAGCACATGATTATTTCGAATCAATAGAAAGCCCCGCCGGAAACACAACAAAACGGCGGGGCGTGTTGCCTGGTTGGAGAAAGGACGAGACAACCAGGACTGCGACGTACCCATAGGGGGGCGAATAACTCAAACGTCGTACCTCTATTTTACCAATGGCAGTGTGATATACACAACTACTTAATATGGAATATAGAACGGATGGCGTTTACAAGCCATTGCACCATGCTATGGATCGATACAAGCATCTTGTGGTCTTCGTCTGCTTTGTCGTCCTCTTTAGCTTCTGGCTCGGCTGGAGTCTCTGGCGCTTCAGGCTCAGGAATAGCTGCACGGTTTTGACGCTCAGCTTCTGCGGCCTTGGCCTCTTCTGCTGCTTTAGCTTCCGCCTCAGCCTTTGCACGGGCCTCAGCCTCGTGTGCTGCTCGAGTAATAACCTCTTGGCGCTGTCGGTACTCTTCAGATGCCAGCAAATCGCGCTCAATTGCGCCGTAGTCCCAGCCTTGGGCAATCTGCCCTCGGTAGTGCTTTAGCCCTTCCTCGTCGGCCTCACGGCCTAATACGCGCTGGTAGATTCGGTTAATCTCATCGATTTGGCTCTGGATAGCTTTGCGGCCAGCTTCTGCTTCCTCTTCGCGGCGTTGGCGTACAATGCGGCCCTCTTGCGAGTTGGCCAAGTCCTCTTCGATTTGCTGCCAGTTCCAGCCAGCATCAATTTGCTTTAGGTAGTGGCTTTTCGCGCCTTCGTCTACGTCACGGCCAAGTACCCTGTGATACAAACCGTTAAGGTAGTTTACCTCATCGCTGCGGTCACGGGTGCGCACGATGTTCTCAACATAGCTACGGACACGGTAAATGTTGTAGCCACCAATACGCCAAGGTGCGTCGATTGGTGAGACATTAGCGCTGTAGACAGTGCCTACACCGTAATCAGCAGTACGTTGGCCGCTAGCACTTACGTTTTCCTCAAACACAGTGCCGTCGCCCATGTAAACGCCGATGTGGCCGTAGCCGCCACCGTCGTATGGCCAGACGATAATATCGCCACGCTTTAGGTCACCGACATGATCAGCAATGCCCTGTGCTACGAGTGTGTTGCCAAAGTCTTTGGCGTCACCGCGAGCGGCAAATGGCCGCGGTACATTCTCGCACATCTCAGCCAAAAACCATTTAATGAGCGAGACGCATTGGCCAGTCAGTACGCCCTCGGTGTTGTCAGCTAATCCAGCAGGGAAAAAGATGCCGATACGCTTGCTTGCCCAGTCTTGTGCGTTTGCATCTACTGCCATTATTTAGCCTCCGTCGTCTCGTCGTCAGCGTAGATGCTTTTGTAGATGCTCTCGGCCAAGTTCCAAACGTAGCTAATAGCACCGCTCCAGGTAGCAAACAGGCCCATGCTCGGCAGAAAACCAAGGTCAAAAAGCTGCTTCTCGAGCCCCGGCACAGCCAATAGGCCAAGCGCTGCGGTCAACACGGCGAGTACGACCTGTAGGCCAGTACGAACTGCGCGCCCAAGTTTAGTGTGTTTGTTAAGTAGTTGTTTTGCAAGTTCCATTGCAAACCTCCATTTAATTAAATTGTTATACAATCGGATTGGTGACTAATTTTGTACAAACGCCTATACGCGCTATTCTGCTCGCTCGGGTATTTCCAGGCTATCCATGATGTTTGATTACCAGAGTTATCTTTAGTGTCCACGCAAGCTAACACGGGGCTTTGGCCGTCTACACCGTTTACCCCGTTTGTGCCATTCAGCCCTGCTACACCAGCAGCCCCCGTTGCCCCAGTCGCTCCAGTCTCACCTTTACACTTACCGTTCGCACAGTACTTGGCTACAGCGACCGCGATTTGCTCGTCGGAGGCGCTTCTGCCGTCGCTCCCCTTACAGCTTCCGCTTGCACAGTATGATGCTACAGCAGACACCACCTGTGCGCTAGTAGGGGACTCTGAACATTTATTGGTGAGACAGTAGGCTTTAACCGCCACCGCTATCTCTGTAGCGGTGGGAGTCCTGCCATCTGCACCATCCTTACCGTTTGTACCTATAACCGACCCTACATTGCGAGCCTCGCCGTTGGAGTAGTAGACAACCAAATTACCGTCTTTGTCTACCTGAGCATTAGTGATGCTTGTAATAGGCTTCTCAACCTTTGCGCCGCCACCTATAGTGACGGACTGCCCAGGCTGGAGTGTAAGGCTTTTAAATAGCGTGTAGCCGCTAAAGGCCAGGCTAAACACCATTGCAACTGATAGGGCTTTTAGCAGTTTGTCTCGCTTCAACCAATTTACAAAGTGTCTAACCTTGCTCATCGTAGTAATCCCCCGCTCCCCCTACTCAATAGCGCAATGGCTATGGGAATAAAAGAGGTGATCACAGCACCGACTACGAGGCGAAACAGCCAACGGTTACGGTCTCTTGCGTCTGCCGCGTCAGCCTTCAAGTCTCTAATCTCACCATCTAGCTCGCGTATCTGTGCCTCAATATCCTTTTTGTACAGGTCAAGGGCGTAAATAGGTACAAAGTTGCCCTCTTTGCGCGCCTCGTGCTTCTGTATGGCGTCGTCGATAGCCTCTTTAACCTCGTACTTATTCATTGGCTCTAGTTCGCTCATTTCTTTGTGTACTCCATGATCACTAGGGCTGTGCCATCTGACCGGGTGTTGTAACGGAGTTGTTGCACACCGTTATAGACTGCGAGTTTTGCCTGGAAGTACTGCAAGCTCGGGGCTGCCGGGTTGGTGTAACCGTTCGGATAGCGCTCACCATTAGCCATGTTAAGAACAGCATCAAAATTAATGAGGCTATCCACCATAGCAAATGTACCGTCGGCAAAACCGTTTTCTTGGCCATTTCCAGTTGTGTTAAATCTGAACACTTTGCGGTAGATTGGCTTGCCGTCGATAAATGTTTTGTTGGTATTAATTTCTGATGTTGAATATTTGTTCTCATTGAATTGCGTCCAATCTATGGCGTTGCGGCCGATACTGCTATCACCGTAACCCTTATAGTTGATTGATTTTTCCTTCATCCAGCGGCCGTCAACAAAGCCAGGCGATGCAAAGTCGCGAATGTCAATACACTTGTCGTAGGTGATCTGCGTAACGCCAGCGTCCACACGTACCTTGGATAGCCCAATAAATGGGTTACCAGCGCCCACTGCGGCTTGAATCTGGCTTTCACTAGCGCCTTGTGGGTTGCTTGATGGCGCACCCTGCACGACCATGAGCTTGCACATGTTGTTACTGTTATTGGTCACACCGGTTGTTGGCGTAACCTTCATATCAACGTAAAGCACTACAGTATCGATACGCGGGTTGCTCGTGTTAGCGGTTGGTATAGTTAGAGTCTCTGGCGCGTCTAGTCCACAGTAGATACGGTACATCTTGCCGCCGCTGTTACGTGGTAGGGCTGCAATACCGCTATCTACCTTCACAGACATACCTGGAACGTCGGTAGGCGTTACTACGAGGCCGCCAAGCACATCACCCTGGATATGCCAGCTAAAGCCAATCATGTGGCCGTACTCGTCGGTCTTGCCTCCGTCTCTGTTAAATACAAGTCTTGTCATTATGTGTAATCCTTTCAGTTTATATTGTAGTCAAAATATTGATCTTCAGCGAGCCCCTACCAGCAGCGTACAGGTAGAATTTGCCACGCCAGATGCCGTTGTTGCGCCTGTTGCCGTCTAACACGATCTGCCAGCGCTGTGTGCCGTCTACGGGGCGTAGACGCTGCACGTGATGATCTACTGATCTTTCTGCTTCGTGCGTCTCAGATTTGACGACAAGGCGGTACACAAGGCTGCGTAGTTCCTCACGGTCTCCGTCCTTGGGCGCAAAGGTAACGTCAATGACTCGGTCGTTAAAACCAACGTCACTCATATCAACGTCCCACCTGTTGCTGCTCTGCACGATGCTTGTGCGCACACTGTCGCTACCAAAGCCCTGCTGCCCTAGCTTTATCTCGTCGCGGAATCGACGCAAAGCGTTGATACGCTGATAAAGACGATTAGCCGTCATCATATCCATCCTAGACATGTTCTACCACTCCTACTTCTACACTGTCGTTTGCTACTATATACACTTTCATACTCACGGTTTGCCCAGCTGTGCCAGTGACGCCTACAAGCCACTCAACCTGGTTTGTACGGTTAGACACGAGCGGCAGAGGCTGCACAATACGTTTAAAGAACTGGCCAAACGGCTTTGTCTTCTGGTCTGTCTCATATACCAGTATGCCGTCAGGGTATCGTGCCTCAAAGATAATGTCAGCAAACAATACCTCGCTATGCTTGGCCGTAGCTGTAACTCGTAGGAATTTTGCCCCAGCGTTACCAAACTGCCCACCACGAGGCAGTGGCCCTTGCCAGTCAGATATAGCGCTAGTACTGCTCTCGGTAAAGCGCATGTTGTCACCGCTGATTATCTGCGACTCTTTAATTTCGGCCATCTCCCTCTCTAGCTCAGACAATAAAGCTTCGAGCCTCTCGCCTGGTAGCTCGCTCATTCTCTCAACTGTCATCTTACCGATACCTCTATATAACCAGCACACGTACCGCGCACACGCACCTTAAAGCGGAGGCGGCAAATGTTTCCAGTGTTTAATATGAGTGTTTTCCAGCGCGTCTTTAATGGGTCGCCAGCTAGCGACTCGTCAATTTCCATGAGTTTGCGCACGGTCACTGCTGCGCCGTCGCTGTCTTCGTAGTATAAACCGCCCTGTATCGAGCTATATTGCGGGAAGCTCCACGCGTCATTGTTGATTATGCTCATATGCATAAACATGTACCCATTTACGATAGGCTGTGTTTGTGAGCCATTGCCGGTAAACGTTACCGTAATCTCTCGTGAGCCGTTAGGAATCGTGCCGTCGTAGTCCCATGTACTGCCTGTCTCGCTCTCATACGTGCGCACACCGCTCTTACCAGAGGTAGGCTGTGTATGCTTCAGCTCCCTAAAGTCAATCTGGAGTTGCCTCAGCTCCTCATACAAAGTGTTTTCAGACAGACGATCGAGCCTAGTCATCGTCTTGATCCTCTTGAATCTGCGGCACGGTAAAGTCGTCTAGATAAACTTCTATCTGCTCTTCAAAACCGTTGTCGTCCAAGTGTACCTCAATCTTCTGCACCTGGTACACCTTATTCAGCCCCTCAATCATGCTGTGGCCGCTTGTGCGCACCGGTATGTAGTCACCAACCCTAATGTAGTTTGTATCAAACTCACGGCCGGTTACAGTTATCTTTGGAATCTCGAGCATAGTAGAGTATTTGGCTACAGCTGCGGCGGTGTTTTGGTTTAGGGTACTTTGCTCTTTAACGCTGTTGAATGTCACAACCTTCTCACGTGTGTAGTAAGCGTTAATACTCAGCGGGTCGCTCTGCACTGATACGATTTGGTCATCACCAAAACCAGAACCAAGCCCCCAGATTTTGTTGTACACACTAGTGGCCGAACGTTCGATGGAGGCACTCTTTACGTTACCTTCAGGGCCGCCAATGACAAACTCAATGTCAGTGCGTGGCGAGCCAAAGGTAGACAATGTGTAAAATTTCTTGTCAGGGGTAACCCTCACGTCAAAATTGCCATCGATGAGGTTGGTAAGCTTCAGTATCTTGTCTTTAACGTCAGCGCGCTTGTATGTACGGTCACGTAGCTTGCCGGTCATGTATTGGCCGTCGTGCGGCACTTCTATGCCCATATCGCCTGTGCTATCGCTCTGGATACGGCGCACAAGGTCAAGTGCAATCTCTGCGGCGTCTGTCTGGCGGTACTCATTGGTTACCAGGCGGTCTTTAAGCATGTTTAGGTAGCCAGTTACGCGTACTTCAATATCGGCCTCTTGGTCAATTTTAATGGTGGTAGACGTTACTTGGCCGCCTACGATATATACGCCATTGCGCTTCACCCGCACATCTGTCTGCAACGGGTAAAGTAATGACTGCGGAGGTGTACCGATACTAGCACAGTACCGCTCAAACTCGTGCAAGTCTACCATAAACTCGATAGTGTCAGCTTCGTTGCGCTCAGTAGAGTAGCGCCGGTTTTTACAGAGGTGGGTAATGTCTGCGAGCTTCTGGCCATTCTTGTGCCATAGCTCAAATGCGTAATCGCTGCCATGTTTAAAGTCCATACTATACCCCCATAAAGCCGTTACGCCACTCAACGATAGCTACTACTGTGTCAGCACCGCTTGCGCTTTCCAGCTTAAAGACATTATCGCTAGGTTGTAAGCTAAAGAACGTGCTTTGGTCACTCAGCTTGTCAAAGATATTGCCGCCATTTAGTAGGACGCTACGGGTACGGGTATCAATGACAACCTCGCTACCTTCTGGCGCACTAAAGCCAGACAGCTGCACAAGCTTGCCGGTAGTAACGTTAATCAGCGTTGGGTCGGTCATGCTGCCCTTAAACTTGATTACAGGCTTTACCGGAGCGTTACCGTTGTTACGTGCTGTAACTTCGCCGCTACCAGACTGCCAGCTAACAGGTAATACATACGGGAAGGTGTAACCACCGCCACGTTGCTTGCCAACCTGTACAGATAGCGCTGTACCGTCTGTGTTGTCGTAGATAACAGGGTCGGGGCACAGAAACTCAAAGCGAAAGTCGGAACTATTGATTAACCGGTCAAAGTCCATCTCGGAATCAGTCAGGTGGCCATTTACCAAGTACGAGTTACCGGCATTGGTGATCAGCTCAATAGCGATTGATCTTTGCCGCACAGCCGCCATAATCTCTTTACGCTTCTGCTCTAGCTCTGCTTCATCTTCGCCGAATATACGCCCTTGTATAGACACTTTACGCATACCGTAGAACTGTGAGGCGACGTAGCCGCCGTCTCTCTCAGTCGAGACGGCGCTACTCGTACGAATCTCGGGAATGGCAAAACCTTTTACTGTGTCCAGGTAAAACCTACTCTCTCGATCGTTTATTACAAAGTTGTTTAGTTTAATGATCATCCCCGTGCTAACCTCCAGCCGATTTGCTCTATTACATTGTGCGCATCAACGTCGTTGTGTACTTCCATGTGTTGTATTGTAACACCGCCGCCACCGCCTCGGCTATTCCGGAAGGCGTTCGCTGTCTGTGTAGCAGTGTACACGTCAGCACCCTTCGGAAGGTTAACCAGCTCAGGGCCGCGCTCACCAACCAAGGTAACACCACCGGCGTAGTTCTTCGCACCAAAGGCGAGACGAGGTAAGCCGATGTGAGGTATACCAGGAATGTGCACGCCAGGTATCTTATTGATGATGCCGGCCGCACCATTGATCATACTGATAAAGCTGTTAAGGCCGTTTTGCACCATGCCGATGATGCCGTTGACGACGCCACGGATAGTACCGCCGATCATATTACCAGCTACAGTACCGATTGGCCGGAAAAAGCTCGCAATAGCGTTGTACACGCCGCTAGCTACGCCAATGATGCTATTTAGCGCACCAGATGCCGCATTAGCGGCCCAGCCGAACACAGCACCAAAGAAATTGCCGACGCCAGAGAAGATGCCGCGGATCTGCGCCCAGACACCGCCGAAAAAGCTAGCGATAGGCGACCATACAGCCATAACGACAGCAGACGCGGTTTGGAAAACTGCTTGGATAAAGCCGGTAACAGCTTGGAATCCAGCCGATATACCACTCCACAAAGCGTTTAGTACGGCCATAATCTGGTCTTTAAAGGTAATCACAAGCCCAATAAGCAGCGAGAATGGCCAGAACATGATGGCAAGGATGGTCGGGCCCCAATTTTGCAAGAAAGCAGTCACATTGTTAAAGGCTGTTGTAATAGCCTGCCATACGTTACTCAGTGCCTGGCCAATGCCGTTAAAGATGCCAGTAAACCACTCAACCATGCCGTTCCAGGCGGTCTTGATCCACTCAACTGCGTTGCTAAAGATGTGGAAACGCTGCTCAAGGTCGATAAGTAGCGGAATGACAATGGCAATCGCAGTTATGATGAGCCCGATTGGGTTTTTGCTGATGACGCCGGCCAAGTATTTAAAAGCACCGCCAGCTTCCTTAACTTTGACGAATAGGCCACCGAACCAGCCTATAACCTGATTGATTTTTAGCGCTATAAACAGGGAGGCGACATAAGAGATAATAGGCGTAAGCGCCGTAAGGGCCGCACCAAATGCCTCGATGATGCCAGAGTTTGCAAGCTCTTTAATGAGTTTTGTTAGCGGTGGCAGTAACTTCATACCAACGTCTGTGCCAACAGTCTCTAGTGTACTCTTCAAGTTGTCCAGCGCACCGTTAAAGCCGCTATTCTGTGCCTTCGCCAAGTCCATAGCAGCACCAGAACGGCCCACGGCCTTCGACATGTCATCGTATGACTTACCAGCCGAATCAGCCAGGAAGGCAGCCGCACGGAAGGCGTCAGTACCAAAGATAGTGGCCAGCGCTTGCTGCTTCTGCTCTTCAGACAGGCCTTTGAGCCCGTTTTGGAGGTTTTGGGCGAGTTGCCGCATACCAACGAACTTACCGCTAGCATCGTAGGCATTAATACCCAACTCATGCATAAGGTTTGCGGCCTTTTTGCTCGGGTTAGCCAAGCTAATAAGCATGGTCTTAAGCGATGTACCTGCGTCTGATCCTTGCATACCACGGTTAGCGAATAAGCCAAGTGTGGTCACTGTGTCCTCTAATGACACACCAAACTGGCTAGCAACAGCTGCGGACTGCTGGAGGCCTAGAGAGAGGCCACGAATATCTGTAGCGGAGGCGTTAGCTCCGTTAGCGAGAACGTCAGCAACCTTGCCGGCGTCGCTCCCTTTCAATTTGAAAGCGTTCAATGCTTGTGCTGCGATAGTAGCAGCGTCTGCCACGTCAATCTGGCCTGCTTTAGCAAGGGACATAACGCCCTTTGATGCGGCTAGTGTATCATTCACCGACAAACCGGCCTTTGACAGCTCTGTCATGGCGTTTGCGGCGTCTCTAGCACTTACACCAGGCAAAGATGCATCTTGGCCCAACTCACGTGCTTTAGCGGCCACCATGGCCATCTGCTGCGCTGTAGCACCAGATACTGATTTGAATATGTTCAAGCCTTGCTCGTAGTCGCCGGCCATCTTCACAGAGGCTACACCGGCAGCTAATGCACCAGCGCCCACAAGCTTCATGGCCGAACCAACAGGCTCTAGGTGCTTTTTAAGCTTCCCGGAGGCAGCACTCACCCTGTCCATCTCTTGGGTGGCTTGGTCTCGTGCTTTGATAATGATCTGTATAGTATTAGCCATGGTTGTTTACGCTGCTATTCTGGCGCATTGCCTTTTTATTCTCGTACTCGCTCCGCTTGTCTTCAAGGTAGAATATCTTCATCATGTAATTAACCTCTGCGACCGGCTCGTCGTCCATCTCTTGGGCGGTTAGCCCAAACTCTTTACGATAACGCCGGCGAGTTAGCAAGTCCAATGTGGCTGCTTCCTTCGCCGGCCTATCGTAGTAAATGACGCGCTCCAAGTCGCTAACTATTTTGGGTCAGTAGCACCAACCGCTGCCACAATCACTTGCGATGCTGCGGACACTGGCAAATCGTCCAGGTCATCAGCTTCTGCGTCTACTAGCTCACCGTTAAAGACGATCTTGCCACCCACAAAACCCTTTTTAACCATAGGCAGCAACTGTGCTGTCTGGTCATCGGTTAGCTCGCCGTCTGCGCTAGCTTCACCCTGGAAGTTGCGTAGCTCTGGAAGCTGCTTCATGGTTAGTGGTGCAATCTCTACGTAAGCGTCTTTCCATAGCTTGCCGTACTTGTCGGCTAACATGGCTAGACTTACTTTGGTTGCGAATTGTTGTGATAAACGGCCCATATTGGTTGGTGTCCTTTCCTTATTGATTTATTAGTAACTTGCGGTGCTGTTCACCAGCTCTGCCTCAATCTGCGTGCCGTTAGCAGCAGAGAAGAGGCCTTGCACGGTGAACTTCTCCATAACAACATCATCGAGCCCTTGGTCGCGCTCCCACTCAGAGATAACGACAGCAGGCAAGATAAACTTAAGCGAAGGGTTTTCATCCTTGGCTGTACCGATCTTGTCGTCGGTGTTCACCATCGAAAGCTCGAGGGCGTACTTGGTGTTCTTCAGCGATGCATCCTTAAGCGTGTTGTCGCTGTAGCGCCGCTCACACTCAAAGCTAACGTCAAACGCCTTATTGTGAATCTCGGCAGGCGTGACACTACCAGCCTCGTAGTAGGCCTCAGTGTTACGCTCAATCTTCACCTTTGCGCTCTTGATCGATACACGTGGTGCTGCTGCAAGGCCGGCTTTGTTATCGGCCATCTTCAGCTGGCAGTACTTACTGGTAAACTCAGCTTCAGACTCCACAAACGTGACGGTGCTTGTAGCAGGCGTGCCCCGGCGACCGATAAAGTCAGCGGTGTACTTCACGTACTCACCGGTAACAATGTCAATCTCAAGGCTCTTAAGGCACGACAGCTCGTACTTAAGGTCGGCAGCTGGTGACTTTTCAAAGATAGTCAGGCTTGGTGACAAGTTGCTGTTAAGACGGGTAAAGTTGTGCTTGAACGTACCAGCCTTTGCGCCGGCAGCGCTCGTAACTTGCCCAAGGGCTGCAAGCAGGATCAAGCCAAAGCTTTCTACCTGGATCTTGCCCTCAATCTTACCCTCGCTCCAGATTTGGGTGACGATAGCGTCGTTGTTTAGGTCGATCACGCCCATGGCGCTGTTGTTAAGTGCACTCTCGTGCTTGTCTTGTAGGTCAGCGCTCAAGTGAGGTATCCAGTGAGCCGCGGTAGCAGCTGCTGTGCCACGCGTAGCTTCCTTGGCGATACCATAGCTAATACGCCGACCGATAAAGTCGATATTTGCCATTATTTGGCCTCCGTGTTACTTTTATCATCTGATGTATCAGGCTCAGCCTCGACTGGCTCAGCTTCATCAAACGTCTCATTGATCATATTGTCGAACCTCAAAGCCGCCTCTTGTGCCGACGTGGCCTCAACGGTCTTGCCGGTCTCGGGGTTAAAGTAGGTACGTTTTGGTGATTGGTTATTGTTCATGTTCATACTCCTACCTGATTATAAACAATTTACTAGTTACCTGTGTAGTGGTCGTAGCGCACTATAACATTGATAGTAGCCACTAAAGCCATCACAGGCTCGGTTGCCACGCTCCAGCCGGCAGACGTTGGCACAACGCCTAGCACACGGTCTTTGCCACGGTGTCGTAGCCCGTCTAGGTCTACCGTGTCATCTATCGCGTCACGAATAAGCCCAGACAGTATGCGCATGTTCTTAAAGTCCTCTGCGCGCTTGCTCTCGTCATCGTTCATAGGAATGATGGCAATGACATTAAAGCCCTCACGGCGGTGCACTTCAGTGTTCTGCCCAAGCTCTGCTGGTGCGTCGTCTGGCACGATCATCACAGCAGGGTAGCCCTGATACTTATTGACTCCATCGTCGTAGTCTACAACCTCAGCAAACACAGGGTTGCCGTCTTCGTCGCGGATAGCCTTTACTACCTCTACTAGTTTGTTGCTAATCTTATTCTGCATGTTATGCCTCCAACTTGCTTATTACGTTTGCTATGGCTCGTGCTGCGTACTCTTGTATCTGCGGCTCGGTCTCTTTGTACGTCTTCTCGATGAATGGCTGTGGCTGCGTACCCTTACGAGCAATGGAACGGGCTACCACAAATGGCGACACATTACCTAGCTTGGCTCGCACCCATCGTTGAAAGTCTTCGTTTTTCCACGGCGGTATACGACTGCCAGGCTTGCGGCCCTTCTCGATTACCGGTGCGTACTTACTCAATGGTGTAATCTTCGCCTCTCCGTTGCCAACGGTGCGCTGTATATTGCCCGCCAGACGCTGTGTGACACCCACAGGGGCGTTTTTACGCATCGATCGCTGCACTATTACCGAACCATTAGCCAAGATACGCTGGACAGCTCCAGAGGCCTCTCCGCGCCATCTACGGCCTAGCTGCGGTACGTTACCAGTATCAACCTTGATGTAAGTAGACATTACGCGGCAAGCTCCAGCACGTAATGTGAGTGAGTCACATTGTCAAAGTTCTCGTACGGGTTAAGCGCTTTGACGGCGTAGTTGCGCCCAGCCTGATCAGTCACAGTGTCATTTACCTTGATCTTGTCAGTGTTGGCGTACATGTCAAACGCTTTGTAGGCACTGATATTGTACGCCACGCTGTTCTCACGGCTCATGGGCAAGATAGTGCATGGCACGCCGCTCATAACGGCCTGTGTCTTCTGCACCATCCCCTGCGTCTTCATAAGGCGCTTAACGGTCACGGTATGACGTAGCATGTTGGCGCTAATCATACGAGAAACCTCACAAACGGCGCTAACAGCGTTTGCTCTTTCTTTGATACGCTGTAGGTCTTCTGGTAGTTGCCCACACGCTCAGATGTGACTGTAGTGCCACCGCTGCTAATCTCATTAGCCATGCCACGCACCATAAGGATAGCGGCCATCTTCACGGCTGCTGGCACGTCCTCAAGACCGTACGTGTAAGTAATATGGAGTTGGTCGTAGTCTGTGCGCTCGTATTGGTCTTTATAGCCTGTCGTAGACAGTGTGACGCGGCCGGTCTTATTGTCTACGCTGTAGCCATGTACCTCGCTCAGACTGTCCTCTGTAGTCTCGTCGGTGATCCTACCCTGCTTGATCTTCGACACCTCTTTGATGTACACGTTGTCCAGAAACACCACAGGCCTGTAATCCTGTATCTCTGTCTCTGTCTTTAGCGACCCGAACCAAACGCCCGTAATGTCATACAGCCACTGTGGCAGCATGTCGATATACATTTGTAGCTCAGCGTCTCTATCGTTGCCGGTGATACCCAGCTGTTTCTTTATTTCGTCTAATGTAACTATAGCCATAGCTTTATTATCTCCTATAAACAGAAAAGGGGACAGCCTCCAGGCCATCCCCTTCGCAAGTCACAGCCTGTTGGCTATTTCTTGTCCTTGCCAGCACCCTCAGCAGGTGGCTGCTCGTCTTTACCAGCGGCTCCAGCTTCAGCCTTTGCCTTCTCCTCTGCTTCCATCTCGGTGAGAACCTTCTCGTATGGAAACTCTGGCTCATCAGCAAATGCGGACAGCTCCCACTCGCGAGCGGCGTACTGGTCGCCAGCCTTGTAGCGGGCAATCAGTGCGTCTTTCTCGACTTGCCAAGCGTCTTTGTTCTCGGCAATGTAGGCAGCCTGTTCGCGGGCTTCCTCTTGCTCGTGAGTCTCAACGATCTTGTACCGTGGCTCGCCGTCAAAGTAAACCTTTGTCAGCATGTCCAGGTAGTCAAGTTTCTTTTGGGTCACGTGGTACAGGTGGTCACCTGGTACGTAAACGTCCAAACATTCTGTAAATACGATGTGTGCCATTTAGTGTGTCCTTTCTTTTAATTAAGCACCATTCACGCTTGCCACGACGAACCCGTCAGTAATCAGCGGGCTTGCACCTGTTCGCTTCATCACGCGGAGGCTGTTGCGGCCACTCTCAAAGTCGCCGTTAGCGTAACCAAAGTCAATGCGTACACCGGCAACGTCAGTGATCCAGAAACAGTTTTTGTTTACAAGCCACAGCTCGTCAAAGTTCATAGCAGTTGCGTCAACCTCTACGAACGGAAGGCCAAGCAGCTTGTCGTATGGCAGACCATCGCGAACATCTTGGGTGTAGATGTAGCGGCCCGTGGTATCCTTGACAGTGTCAAGCTGTGTAACCAAGTTAGTGTTACCAACCCAGAAAGCGTTGCGGCGGTAGCTGATAGGCATAGCACGGTAAGCTTTCTTGACAACGTCGTAGTTAAGCGCTGTAAGGTTAGTACCCATATTGATCTTCTGGCCTGCTGGCAAAGCGCTCTTGCGGGTACGGATACCACGTGGCTTGCTTGTGCCATCACCAGCCAAGAAAGCGATATTCTCTTGGTAGGCAATCTCTTCAGCGAGCTGCTTAGTCAAAAGCTGTTCAACAACGCTAAAGGCAGCTGCGTCCTGCTGAAACTCTTCAGTAAGAGGCACAATACCAGTAAGCTTTTTAGCGACAATGTCGAACCCAGAGAAGGTTGCCTTTGTCTTATTGTAGGCAGCCTCTTCAGCTGTCCAGGCTACTTGTGGCCGGCTAACTTGGCCAGGCACACGGAGGTTGGCAGGCGCGTTGCTAATAACGGTAGCAAACTGCCGAATAGGCGCAACGTCCACCATCTTCTCGACGATAGCCTTTTCAATAACGGTAGGCACGAGGTAACCACCATCAGCTTGTGTGGTGACGTTCTGGCTGTCTGCACGGTAACCCATGCGGCGTACCTCAATGTCAATGTCGGCGTACTCGCGAGCAACTTCGCTGTCGATACGGCGTAGTTCCTGCGTGTTACCGGTACGAACAGCGTTAAACCATGCACGGGTTTGTGCGCGGCCTCGGTCGCTCTCGCTCATTTCTTTGTTGTGCTCGGCCATCTTTGCGTGACGAGCAGCACGTGCCTCAGCCTGCTTGCGGGCCTCAGCTTGGCGCTTCTCAATCTCTTCGGCCAATTGTTCCTTTGTGTAAGGCATATTTACTTTGTATCCTTTGTTATCGTTACTTTAATAACCTAATGACTCATCACCTTCGCTCTCGGCCAATTCCTTTTCAAACTCTGCAATGATGCGCTCGGCCTCTTCATCGCTGATCGTCTCGGTTTCGTCTACCTGTGTGCTGGCGTCCTCAGTGGCCGCTTTATCTTCGGTAGCTTCTGCCGGGGCTTTCGGCTCAGCTTCAGCTGGCGTATCCTCTTCGGTTTTGGCTTCTGCTTTTGGTGCAACTTCGGTGGCTAGCTTTTCTTGTAAAGCTGCTAGCTGCTCTTGTAATGGTTTCACAGCTTCTGCTATTACCGCTTGTAGTTCCTCTTTGTTCATACGTGCCCCTTTTGGTTTAGCTGTTGTATTGTCGAGGGCTGCCTCAAGCTTGCGCGCTTCGCTGTAGTAGCGTTTCATCAAGCCCCTTGCCTCCTCTTCAGATATACTACCATCATTCAATGCACGAGTGGTAGCCCCTGTATTAGACGGTATGCCAACCAGGCTAATCTCAAACAGCTGGTTTTTCAGGTACTCAAGCCCTTCGTTTACCAGGTTTTCAAACCCGACGCTCCAGGTACGGAGAAAGCCACGCGACACCTTACCCCACGCCCAGTTGCCGCCATACTCGCTCATGTCGTCTACGTCGAACTGCACAATGGCATCGTATGCCCGCTCATCAGGCACCGGAATAATCTCCAGGACACGGCCGATATTGCTTGCTGCGTCGCTGTAATGATCCAGCTGCACGGTTGGGTTGTCCATAAAGCGCTTAAAGTCCCAGCCGTCAAACTTCAGGCTAGTGCCGTAACTGTCTACAGACTCATCAGTAAACCGGATACGCACGGTGTGGTTATCTTCATCTACTGATTGGGGTACGCTGTTACGTAAAATAATGTTCATGGTTTATCTCCTAGCTTTATTCTATTACTGGTCAACTATTACTGGCAAGAGTACACAACGACAGTTAGGGTGGCTTGGCGGGCCTACCATGGGCTCGTAGTCTACCTTCAGCGTGTGCGTCACAGGGTTGCCTGCTTTGCTGGTAGTCGTAACCTCCAGCCTGTCGCCTAGCTCAACAAATGGTTTGTTCAGCTCCACGATCTTGCCATTTAGGCTTTGGCAGAATGGGCAGGCGTCGCCCAGCTTGGTGTGCCACTCCTTACCAGTTACAATGTCTGAATCATCCCACCCGTATATATCGGCCTGGCTGGCCGCTCGTACGCTCTCTGTGCGGGCAATACGGTCTGCTCGCTTGCTACTCATGTCGCCAAAGATATTCTCAACACGGGCACGTAGTTCGTTACGGCTCTCGCCCTTGTCGATACCCTCGGCTAGCGTCAGCAGTATCTGCTTCTGGCTCTCGTCGTTAATGTCTACAGCGATCTTGCGTGCACGCTGCTTCACAAACTCAGACACGGCCGGCACGTCTTTAGGCGGCTTAAAGTTCGGTAGCTGTGCCCAGGCGTCCTTGATTTGATCTTTCATGAGCGTGGTGTATAGCGGCATAAGCGCGTCTTGTAGGTTAATGTCCCACTGCTCATCACTCATAATGAGCGCTAGCTGCTTGTAGACAGGGTCAATGTCACGCTTTGCCAAGCTACGGTTGCCGTCCTCTACTTCATTTAGCTCGTCAATCACAGCCTTGCGCTGCGCTTCAAAGTGCTTGCGGGCGGCCTTCCTAAAGCTGGCCTCGTACTTATCTAGCCGCGGCTGCATGTCCGCCACCCGCTTTTCGCCCTGCTGGAATCTATCAGCGGCTCGCTTCTCTACCCTCTTTTTTTTTTGAGTTGCTGCGCGCTTTAGCATAATAGCCAGCTCTCGCCGGGCACGTTTCTTGGCCTCGTCTGCTAGTTTCTTGTCGTCTTGCTCTTTGTTGCCCTGCTCTTTGTCCTCGTCGCTCTCTGCGGCTTCAGGCTGCTTGTCTTCTGCCTTTGGCTCAGGCTCGCTCTCTTCGCTCTTACCAATCTCTACACGGCCAGACGGACGGTACAGCACGTCACCGCCTTCGATAGGTGGCAGGTCTAATGTCTTGCGCACTTCGTTAACCGTCATCCAGTTATTGATAGCTGCCGTGTTGGCGCTAGCTTCTACACTCGAATCACTCGGTATAAAGTCTACAAAGGTAAGCTCAAGGCTTGGATCAAACGGATCAATCACGTACTTATTGATAAAGTTACAGAAGGCACGGACACGTGGCAGCAATGTGTACTTGGCAAAGTGATACTCTGCCGCTTCCATGTTAGCCCTGTTAGCCGACGTGATCATACCAAGCAGCGCTGGAGACACGCGAAACATCGCCAAAATCTCGTCACGGCTCAATTTTCGGCCTTCTAGAAAATCCATATCGCGTTGGGTCAAAACGAATTGCTTCGCAGAAGCGCCGCCACCAAGGATCATTGGTACATAAGCGTTTTGCCCACCACTGTAAAACTCGATAAGCTGCTGTTTTAGCCGCCTAAAGGCTACATCGGTCATCTGCTTTTCAGACTCGATGATCATGCTAGGCCGTGCGCTGTTGGCAAAAAAGCGCTGGTTGTAGTCTACAGCCTTATCGTCTGTGTCTACTGCGCCGGCTGCGGCCTGAATAACCGACATACCATTGCGCGGGCTAGCCGGGTTTGGTCGGTAATCACGGTAAAACTGCCGCTCTGTGTCTGTGTTCATCCAGTAGTAGTCACCATAGCGCATAATTTCGTCGCCGGTGTCTTTGTTTACTTTGTACTCGACTAGGTGAGCAGGCAATACGGTAAGCGCTGCTGGTAAGCCTCGCATCTCTGTGTTTTCGCCTGTAGGCACAATGTAGCTCTCGCCGTTAATGTTCAGGTAGCTAGCGTGTAGGTATAGCATCTGCATACCATGCTGGCTGTCTGTTGGGCTTTGTAGCAATGACAAAATAGGGTGCTCGGTAATCGTTTGACGGTTACCATTCCTGTCTGTCTTCACTAACTGAAACTCAACACCGCTGAAAGCTTCAGCGATAAAGTCGTTAGCTGCAAATACCCAGCCTTTGTTGGCGGTTACTTGGCTTGCTTTGTCTTTGTACTCTTTTATTTTGCCACCTTGGAATGATGGCATACCAGCGTTGTACGAATATACTCCGCCGTCATCGCTCAGGTAGTTGGCGCGTGATTCCGCCGGCTTCTCTTGCCGGTTTATTACTGCGTCGTACACCCTTTGCAATAATCCTTTGTTATTGGTCATTAGCTTATCATCCTATTATTGTTAATAGCGAATCCAAATATCGCCCTCATCCTCATTAGAGATACCCATACAGATACTCCAGAATGAGTCACCATGTCCCTCTGGAGACTCTAGCGCTTGTAATGCGTTGTCTACCATGAGGAGTTGGCTCGTCTGCCTTTGCTCATTGATCAGACTGATGCGGTTGTTGGTTATGAGCATGTCTAGGTTGGCGGCCATCTTTGTTTGGTTTTTGGCGTTTAATGTTACCGGCTCCATAACAGGGTTTAGTAATCCCTGCTCAGCAAATCCCTCAAATTCAGCCCTAGTATTATCATAGTACAGTTTAGATACGTTGAATAGTTCGCATATCTGGTTTAGTTCTTTGTACTGCTTCTCGTATTGCCAGCCGTCCATCCAGAATGAGTATATTTGCCGGTAGCTTATAATCTCGTCGCCGTCTTCTGTCTCGCTGTATTTCTTGATGAATAGCGCCAGGTGGCTTGGGTGGCGTTTCTTGCCAATGTCAAAACCGCCTACAACTACAGCGTCAGCTAGTACCTTATTCCAATCTCGCTTTTTCCAGCATAGCTCGGTACTCACACTCTCTAGGGCTTCACGGTTGATGTAGCTGTCCTCATTGTAGACAGGCTGCGCCATGTACTCCTGGTTAAATGTCTTGTCGCCCTGTGCTGCCCTAATCTTCATAAGGTCATCAAATGTATAAAAGTCTGGCCATAGCACCTTCTCAGCTTTCCAGTCTAGGATGGCCGGCGTAAACCATTGGGCAAATAGCGTGCTTAGCCCCTTATCAAAGAAAAAGTCGTCGTTTGTCTGTGGCGTGCCAACTACATAGCACTCACCGCCTTTGTTTACCATAGGCAGTAGCTCAGTAGAGACGATGCGGTTGATCTTACGAATGACGGTAGGCTTCAGCTTATTCTCGGGGTCTTTTAGTGGGTCATCTACGTAGATAAGGTTGGCGTGGATACCACGCTTAAAGGCGAGGAGGCCGGCGGGCTTTACAAGGAACTTAGGCGCTTTGTCTAGTGTCTGGTTTGGGCCTACCTTCGCAAATCCAAGCACAGAGTCTGTCTGGCTCTTGTAGTTTGTAAGCTCTGAATAAAATGGATTGATAGCTACCAGGCTACGCACCTTTGACAAGTGATAGGCTGCTAGCTCGCTGTTATAGCTAAAGTACCAGCCCTCTACCGGGCTGCGTCGCTTCTCTCGCTTAAAGCGCAATAAGTGCCACATGAGACGAGCGTATAGGCGTGTGCTCTTAAAGTGGCCACGGCCTGTGATATACATAGCATATGGGTGTTTGTCCATATGCTCGCATACATCAGCAACATATTGCCCACTCACAAAGTCGCTTTGAAATGAGAGGGCGAAAACATGATTCACAAAGTAGTTAAAGTCATTAACTGCTCTTCGCTCGATCAGTTCCATCGCTGCTGCTGCTTTCAGTTCCAGCAACTCCCTCGATGATTCTTGTAAGTTCGTCATCGCTCATGCCCTTTATCGCACCAGATATTTTTACTGTTGTTTCCGACTTGGTCGGTGCTTCAGCCCCTACAAGCTGTGCCGCTTGCTTTAGCGCTGCTAGTGCGTTTGCCCTTTCTCCGTTCTTCATAGACTCGTAATACACATGGTTGATCTTTTCGAGCTGCGTTTGTATAAAGTCTGGTATTTGCTCATCGTATGATGCTTTGATACGCTTTTTAGCCGCTGCAATGTACTTTTGGGCTTGGCGCTCGCCAATATTCCATTGCTGTTTGATCGTCTGCTTGATGATAGAGGTGCGTGCACCGTTTAGCATCTGTGTGAGCACCATCTCAAGCCGCATGTCCGTAATCTCTATATCTTTAGAATCATTTTTTGTTATGTCTAGACTTTTAACTGGCGGCACTTTCGTCTTAGTGTCGCTTCTCACGTCTAGGTTGCGTCTCTGTGTCTTTGCCATGGTCACATTATACACCAAAAGAAAGAGACGCAACAATCGCTGCGTCTCAACATAAAGGAGGAATCTGGCAGCTGCGCCCACACACAGCTACAAATATTCTACACTTTGTGCCAGTCTTTGCCAAGTACCCCTTTTGTACAGTCAAATACTTCGTCTGCGACATACCCACCAAGTTTATTGTCCTTGCGATACACAATGTAGTTGTAACGTCGTGCAATCGCTTTTTGCTTTAAGCCTTCGAGTGTGCCGTAACTGAATATTTCGCCGCTACTCAGCCGGCGTGCTACCCACACGCCAGCCGGTACACCGATACCCTTTGTCTCTTCGTCGCGGTATTTAATCTCAACTGTTTCGTAATCCATGTTTGTTTTGCCTGTCTACTAAAATGGAATGTCTGCGATGTTAATGTCGGACACCGGTGCTGGCACATCGTAGTTTGGCTGTGGTGCTGTTTGCGTGCTACCACCATCGCTATTGTTCTTGCTGCCAATGAAAGCAAACTCATCAACTACAACATCGATCTTGCTGCGATTGTTGCCGTCCTTATCTTGCCAGCGGCTCTGGTTAAGTCGGCCAGAGACAAGCAGCGCATCACCTTTATGGAGATACTGCGCGATTGTCTCGCCGCCCTTATTCCAGGCTGTACAGTCAATGTATGCAACGTCATCGTTTCGACCGTTTACTGCGAGTGTAAAGCTGGTTACGCTGTGCCCACTGTTTGTTTGTTTTGTTTCAGGGTCACGGACTAGGTTGCCCATTACCACTGCTTTGCTAAATCCTTTTGCCATTCTGTTTTTCCTTTCTATTCTACGGCTACTTTTGTTTTCTTGATCGCTGCTATTGGCGGTAGCATGCCTATGATCTTGTCTGCCACTTCCTCGTCTAGTTTGGCGGCGTCTTGGTACTTCGATGAAAGCTCATAGTCTTCTGCAAATGTATTATACTCAGACACCCAGAAGGTACGATTTTTGCCAAAGTAACCTTGACACTTAACGCTCACGTAGTACTTTGTGTTCTTTCGCCTATAAAGAGGTGTGGCGGCAAACTCCATGAGGAGGTTAAATAGTTGTTTGCGTTTCTTGGTTTGTAGCATCTTGAAATGCTCGGTGTCGGTATCAATCAGAAAACGACAACTCTTTTCTACATACGCATAACGGTAATCGTCCTTGTCATCGACATAGTAGTGGTGCTCATCGTCTATGTAAAGCTTAAGCCCCATATCAGCTAGTTGCTGTTCAAGTTCGCTAATCGTCATAGTTAACCTCCTCAACCTCAAACTTGCGGTCTGTGATTTTACCAACATGATCTGCAACCGCCTCTGCCTTATTACGCGAGAAACTAATCGACGTTAAAATATTAGCGTCTAGTGCTAGCTTTTCGCCGTTTTTGCCGTATCCTGCGACATACAGCTTGTGGCCGACAAACTCGCTCTCCTCATATATAGCGTATACTCGGTAATCACCGTCTTCGCGCTTGTCCACCGGTGTGTTAGTAAACTCAAACACCGCTGTCATAATAGCCAAGCCTTTTTCTTCGTCGAGCTTTGACATTTGGTTATAGTAGGTGTCGACATATCGTATACGCCACCTAGAGATTCTTGCAAAAGTATCGTCACCGCGTACAACATAACAATGATCTGCTCCACGCTTAATATCGAACCCTGGGCCTTTTATTGCCTCTTCAAATTCCTTTATTGTCATAGGTTACCTGCCTTGATCTTATAATTGGTTTTGACTGTTTCGAGGTGCTGCGCGATCTTCTCGGCAAACTCTATAGCCTGTAGGTCTGTGAGGCCTTCCACCTTAAACTCGATTGCGTCGATAGCGGCCATGATCTTCTCTTTGTCTGGCGCTGCCGCTGCCCTGCGAGCTTCCTCTGCCGCTTTTGCTTCCGCTTCAGCCTTGGCGCGCTCTTCTGCCTCCTTTTCGGCGCGGAGTCGTGCGGCTTCTGCCTCGGCCTCTGCTTGCTTGCGCCTGGCCTCTGCGGCTTCAGCTTCCGCTTTGGCTGCGCGCTCAGCTTCTGCCTTGCGCTTGGCCTCTTCAGCTTCTGCTGCTGCCTTGGCGTCTTCGTTTGCCTGCTTTAGCTGCGCGAGTAGCTGCTCAAACTTCTCATCGCTCAAGCTCGTGAGCGTCGGCTCGTACAAGCTAATATCATCTGTGTACATCATCAGCTTGGCGCGCCGTTCTGTCAGCTTTTCCTCTCGCTGTTTCTTCAAGAGATTTTCGGCGAACTTCTCTTGGTCTTCGAGATATTTCTCGGCTTCACCGATAATCTTGGCTGCTTCACGGTTTACAAAGTCGATTGCCTTTGACTGCTTCAACACGTCTGCCTTCAAAAAGTCATGTGTCTTTTTGATCTTGACGCGCTGGCCGCGGAGTGCGAGCCGCATCTTACGGGCTTTCTGCATCTCCTCTTTTTGCGATACGTCAGTTACCACAATGTCTTTGTAGGTTGCGAGAATCTCGCCAACCTCAGTGAATGGTGCACCGTAAGCTTTAATGAGCTGCTCAGCGTCTGTAATTTCCAGCCCCGACTTTACGAGGCCATCGCGAATGTCTAGTACTTGGCTATTTGTCGCCACCTTCTGCCCCCTTTCTTATTTGTTCAATGTCGCGCCGCACGCGGGCTACTGCCTCGCGTCCATGCGCTGCTGCGTACGCCATCAGCTGTTCGAATAGCTCTTCTGCGTTTGTCACCTCTGGCAAGTCGTTCTTGTCTTTGCCAAAGCCTTCAATCACAGTATCTGCTACGATCAGCATGAGGGCGCGCATCTTTGGGTCTACGTCCATTTTCCCCCTTTGTTTACTATTGCTGTTCAAGTGCGAGCTTTTGGATTTTCTTGCGCTTTCTCAAGTCTGCTTTAATGTCATCAATGACATGAGACGCCTCAAGTGCCCAAGTCGCACGGTTTTGCATAATGGCAAGGTCTACAATGTCTTCTGCAGTCAAATCAACCTTGCTGTTTTTGTTGTTTATTTGCTCAAGCAAGATAGTGCGAGCTGCTTCACACGCCATGTACATCATAGCTGCACGCATTACCTTATTGCGATCTTCGATACGGTTTTGTAAATTGGCCATCTGGTCTTTACTCCTAGTTTTTAATGTTCAAGTTTAGTTGTGTTATGTGTAATAGTTATTTCTCGTCCTGTTTAGTATCCTTTCGTCTTACTTATCTGCTCTTATTATAGCAAATGCACGACGAAAAACAATAGAAATTACAAAGATTTTTTACTTTTCATCTGTGGAAAAGTCGATAACGGCAAAGTCATCGATCGCTTTGTCTGGATCGCCATTAGTATACACCATTACGTCTGTATGGATGCGGGCCACTTTGCGTACGTTGTTAAAGTTTTTGGCAGCATACTTGCTCGTGTCTGTGTTCTCGATAAAGATAATGTGGTTGTATAGGTCAACCTGGCCGTTGTAGTCGTCAATATATTTTTGGGTGAGGTACGGCACGTCATTGATAGCGCCGCCGTTCTTCACGTCTGCACGCTCATAGTTGCCAATGGCGATAATAAAGCGGTTAGGCTTCATTTTCTTTGCTAGGTCAGACAGTAGCAGGTCGCTATGTTTGTCTTCTGTGTTCATGTCGTATATTACCAGGTCTACTGTCTTGTCGGGGTGATCAATGAAGTAGCCGGTAATGTCGCCATTCACGTAGGCTAGCCCGCCATCGTTTGGTGTGAGTATTTCAGCCGCTTCAGCCTCTAAATCTGCATCGTTAGCTTGTAGGCCGATAAAGTTGTAGCCGTTTTTGGCCGCTACAAGGCCCGGTGCGCCGTTTGTTGGGTTAAGGTGCATAATGAGACCACCCTGCGGACAAAACCACTCATACAGCGTCTGGTACAGCGTGGGGCTACGTTCTCCGGTATCTACTCCCGACTCCGCCCATAGCTCATCGCTTTTGATCCAGTCTAGCTTGCGCCCGTCTATGACAGATTCAGGCATTAGCTTTGTGCCACTTGGTGATATGAGCCGTTCAGTGTCTAGGTCTTTAATCTCTAGCTTATCTAGTCGTAGCTCTAGGTAGTCTTGATCAAATTTTAGCTCGTCTAGAATCTCTTCTAGCTTTAGCTCATCATAACGGCCGCTAATGGCTTGGCTATTCAGCAACACGTTTAGCTTGATCTTGTCGTGCTCGTCTAGGTTTAGGCGGATGCATGGCACATCAATGAGGCCGGCGGCTTGGGCGGCTCGTGTGCGTTGGTGGCCGCCAATAATTGTGTTGTCGTGATTGATAATAACAGGGTCGACGAGGCCAAACGTCTTTATAGACGATACAAGCCCCGCAAACTCATCCTTATCGATGATGCGGGGGTTTCTCTCGTCAAACTTTAGCTGGTTTATATTGATGTGCTCGATCTTCATAGTGTCCTTTCTTTAAATAAGAGTAGGGCCGCGTGGGACAAGCTGCACGGCCCTACTGGTATTTTAGCACAAACCTAGGTCTTTGGCCTTTGCTTTGGCTTTATCGCCTTTAAGGCCAACTAGCTCTTTGCTTTGGCGCTCTGTGATTGGCTCAGCGATATACTCACCAGTCACGCCCAAGATTTGGTCGATAACACACAGGCCGCCGGAGTGGCCAAGTACTACGTTATTGTATACGGTTACCTGTGCTTCTACAGGTTTGCCAGCGAGGAATCGCCAACCTTTCTTTGTGACGACCCACATACGCCGCACCTGTACACCTCGATCATCCTTCACTTTAGCTAAAAGTCCGTGAAACCGCAGCTTCGTGATTTGTGCGCGTACAGAGAATGGACGATCAATATCGTTTGCATCTACACTGCGTGGGTCGCTCTTGCCCTCAGAGACTTGACGTTGTGTAATACGCGCAAAGTCTTTTAGTAGGTAAACCATTGCTGGTGCGATTTTGTATTTGTATAACACGATCTTTCTGCCGCAACACTTGCATTTGCCATCGTTATTGCGCGCTTCCATCAATGCTTTGACTGTAGTTTCCATCTTGCCTGCCATGTTACATCTTCTCCAAGTAAGTGTCTACTAGCGCTTCGTTAAGCATTTGGTCTACGTCGTCCCACTCTTGCTGCTCTTGCTTGCGCCGGCTGATAAAGTTTTTAATTGTGTTGATGATACTCATTTGGCTATTGTCCTTTCGCCTTAAGTTGTTGATAGTTTCAGTATATATGCTCGACGTTAGAAAGTCAACACTTTTTTAAAGAAAAACCCAACTTTATTGTTGGGTGTTCTCCTCAAGCCATTTTTTGATGAAAGCATCGCGCTCTTGCTTATTAGCCATGCGCTTGTAGTCGTGCCCACACTCGTCACGCCAAGCCCTGTTGGCCTCAGCCTCCGGCCCTTCGCTGCGGTTGTCTTTCTGGTCACCCATGGCTAGGCGCTGCGCTGGCGGCGTTACTGGCCCTTCAGGCTTCGTATAGTCGATGCTCGCAAGGCGGCCTTTGCCAAGATAGTGTACCTGTCCCTTCGAGTCCTGTATGGCTACCAGTCCCGCGTCTGCTGCCAGCTCGCGAATCTTCTCGGGCGACTGCTCCATTAGTTCGATTTTTTCACCGTCGTAGGTGGTAAGTGTATATGGCATTTGTGTTTCTCCCTTTCCTTTCTAGTATACCTTATACTTACGTTGTTGCTCTTCTCTCATACGGCGCATACCGTTCTCGATGGCCTTTGCCTTATGGATCATGTCAAGTTCATTGCCAATCTCCGGTTTGTACTTGTACTCCCACGACCGGTAATTGATACGTAGAAAGTCAAAGTACTTGATGCACCAGTCGTCACCTCGTACGTCCTCTAGGCGCTTAACGTGCTTTTGTGCTGTTGCGTTGTTCTTGATAGAGATACCAAGCGCTTTGGCTGCGTCGTAGAAGGCTTTTAGTACGGGGTCGTAACCTTTACGTGTGCTTGTGCGCGGCGTGGCAAGTGGGCTCTCAGATACTGACGCTGGCACGTTCTGTTGTACGGTCGCTACGGCGCTAGTTTGTGCTGGCTGGCCAGCTGGTAGTTGCTGTGCCTGTATGTTTCGCTGTTTCTCCGCTTCCTCTTCAGCTTTTCGGGCGTCTGATTCAGCGATTACCTCTAGCTTAAGCTTATGGTACAAATCATCATCAATGATATTACCGCGGCGGTCGTAATTGTCGGCCTCAATGTTCTTTGTCTGTAGGGCGCATTGTTCTGCTGTATTAAGTTCGCGGGTTTTCTCTCTGTTTGTGACTACCGGCTTTTCTTCTAGCAAAAGCTCTTCGACAGTGGTGGC
>ERZ773043.174-NODE-174-length-35016-cov-26.948199_pt1 | contig 35016 bp, 32 predicted proteins | sample MGYA00580636_ERZ773043 | MGnify/ENA primary metagenome ERZ773043 (study PRJEB29015, sample SAMEA2737992) | human oral metagenome | biome: human oral; feature: human-associated habitat; material: dental | place: China | collected 2065 ...
TGCCAGTGTCATTCTGGTATCTGGTATCGGTGGTCTGACCCTGCAACTATCAGGTTTGCAAATTTCAGGAGTTGCTCTATCAACTGTTCTGGGAATTGCTCTCTACCTCATCCTGCCAGAACCTAAAAATTAGGCTGACGAGATTGCTACATTTGTCCAAAGTTTTTAATATAAAAGGAGTATAACATCATGTCATCAAATCAAATCGCACTTAAAAATCTTGTATCTATGGAACACCTTACGAACGAAGAAGTAATGGCTTTGATCAAGCGTGGAATTGAATTTAAAAACGGCGCAAAGGTCCAGTATGATGAGCAGCATATCATTTCGAATCTTTTCTTTGAACCTTCGACTCGGACTCACAAGGCTTTTGAAGTAGCTGAATTAAAACTTGGGTGTGACCTGCTTGACTTTGATGTCAAGACAAGCTCAGTCAACAAGGGAGAAACCTTGTATGACACGATTTTGACTATGTCAGCTCTCGGTGTTGATGTCTGTGTTATCCGTCACCCCGAGGTGGACTACTATAAAGAATTGGTCGAGAGCCCAACGATTACAACTTCCATCGTAAATGGTGGTGATGGTTCTGGTCAGCACCCAAGCCAAAGTTTACTTGACTTGATGACTATTTACCAAGAATTCGGTCATTTTGATGGTTTGAAAGTAGCTATCGCTGGTGACCTTGATCACTCTCGTGTAGCCAAGTCTAATATGCAAATCTTGAAACGTCTTGGTGCCGAGCTCTTCTTTGCTGGTCCAGATGAGTGGAGAAGTGCGGAGTTTGCTGACTATGGTAAGTTCGTAACCATTGATGAAGTGATTGACCAAGTGGACGTGATGATGTTCCTTCGTGTGCAGCATGAGCGCCATGACTATAACTCCATTTTCTCTAAGGAAAATTATCATAAACTCCATGGTTTGACGCAAGAGCGCTATGACCGTATGAAGGATACCGCTATCCTGATGCACCCAGCGCCTGTCAATCGCGATGTAGAAATTGCAGACCATTTGGTTGAAGCTCCAAAATCTCGGATTGTAGAACAAATGACAAATGGCGTCTTTGTCAGAATGGCTATCATTGAGGCTGTTCTCAAAGGACGAAATTAATCTCAAATGTAGCTTGGGAGTAGGATTGGACTCAATAAGAGCCTTCCTACTCCTTTTTTAAACTTAATCTTAAAGACTTATAAAAAAACAAATGTTAAAATCAAAAGAACTACTCGAAATTATATTTTCTGAGTAGTTCTTTTGATTTATGCATTGCTGGATTTTGCAAAGATTCTTGGGATGACTTTTTTGAGTTGTGGGATGAAGACGAGACTGACCCCAATAACGATCAGTCGGTCTGCATAGTCGGTCAGTGCTTGGACAATGATAGTGCTGGTGACCAGATCTAGGCCTAAGCCATGTAAGCCCTGAACGATGATGCTGGAACCGCTTGGAGTAATTCCTTTGAAGACTATCACAGTGATCAGAGAGGCCAAAGCAGTAGCTGGCAGGGAAACTAGAAATGTTTTCCAGAGGAGGTTTAGTCTGGGTTTTGAATCAGAAGTGAAAAAGACTGAGACGAGCAGAGCTAAAAGAATGGCTACTGGAGAGAAATAAATAGCAGAAATGTCTGTTGTAAAGGCGCTAATAAGAGCACTGGCAACCGCAGTTCCTACTCCGAAAATAGGTCCTAAAACGAGGCTGGCTAATATCGTTCCAAACGTATCCAAATAAACAGGAAGTTTTAGAAAAAGGGCGATGTTGGCACCGACATAGTTTAGAGCGACGCAGATAGCAGTAAATGTGATGATAAATGGTGATGTTTTTTTCATAATCTTATCCCAAATTTAAAGTTTCTAGATCTTGACAGATGATTTCCTTTGAAGTATTAAGTATCACGGAGAGAAAATCCTGAAAGAAGAGTTGGGTGTTTACATGGGTCAGTACCTTAGCATTGGCTTGCTTACCATAAAAATGATAGGCATCAACTAGCGTTTGTCCCATGGCAATGCCTTCCGTTGCAAGATCGACGAAGGAGTCAAATCCTTGACAAAGGTCCTCATGTAGGAAATGGGCAACGGCCAATGGATCATTGATGACACAACCGATGATATGTTCATACTCCCAATGAAAATCCCAGTAAAAACGAGTGATTTTTCCGATAAAGTCAGCGACTTCAGGATTGATAAAACGCATATATTCCAAGAGATTAGGCGTCAAGACAATCTTTCGCGTGACATCTAGACCGACCATTTCAATCTTTTTTCCAAGTTTTTCATAGGTTTCTTGCGCTGCATGTGGATCGCACCAGTAGTTGTACTCCGCTACGGGCGAGCAGTTGCCATGCGATTTGTAGCTGCCGCCCATGCTGACAAATCGGTTTAGATGCTGCCCAAGGTTAGGATTTTTCCTAAGAGCCAAGGCAATATTGGTCAAAGGTCCTAGTGCGATGATAGAAGTCTTCTTATTGGTTTGGAAGTAGTCTGCCAGATAGTCATAAGCTGCTTGTGGCTGGGCTTGGGTGGAACTGCTTCTTGTTATCCCGCTTTCCCCCAATCCATCCATACCGTGTGTATCCTGAGCGGAGACGAAGTCACGAACCAAGGGCTTGTCAGCTCCTACATAAACCGGAATATCTAGCCGATTCAGCTTTTCCAGGATTTTAAAGGCATTTTCAAGACCAAGTTCTACTGGGACATTTCCAGCAACTATGGTCAAAGCCATGACCTCTAAGTCAGGGTGTTGCAGGGCATAGAGCAGGGCTAGGCTGTCGTCTATACCAGGATCGCAGTCAATAATAACTTTTCTTTTCATAGGTCCTCCTTTTGAGAAATAAAATAAGGCTGAAACCTCCGTCTCAACCTCTCAGTTAGTTCTGCCAAAGCGGCAGGACACCAGAAAAAACTATGCGCAATTACATTACTTTAGAATATAAGGGTACTTAGTTTTTTATACTGGGAAGTTTGCGAACCAGTCCAAAACAAGTGTTTTGAATTATGCATTTACTATCATAAAGAAAAATTTCCCAAAAGTCAATGGGAAGGGGGACAAGAATAGTCAGTCTTTTGACTTTATGATATAATAAGTAAGATAAAAGAAATGAGGAGAATACAATGGCAAAAATAGTACAAACAGATAAAGCACCAGCAGCAATCGGACCATACGTCCAAGGAAAAATCGTTGGCAACCTTTTATTTGCAAGTGGTCAGATTCCTTTGTCACCAGAGACAGGAGAAATTGTAGGTGCAACGATTGAAGAGCAGACTCAGCAGGTTTTGAAAAATGTAGGAGCCATTTTAGAAGCAGCTGGAACAGATTTTGACCATGTGGTCAAGGCAACCTGCTTCCTAAGTGATATCAATGATTTTGTTCCATTTAATGAAATCTACAAAACAGCCTTTAAGAGCGAGTTTCCAGCTCGTTCGGCAGTAGAAGTGGCTCGCTTACCTCGTGATGTTAAAATCGAAATCGAAGTCATTGCCGAGATTGTGTAATAAATGCTTGGGGCTGGGAAGTTTCCCGTCCCTTTTTACAAATAAAATGTTAAATGAAGGGAGAAAGAATGGCTGAACACAAGATTCAATTAGTGATTGTGACAGGAATGAGCGGTGCTGGAAAGACCGTTGCTATCCAGTCTTTTGAGGATTTGGGCTATTTTACCATTGATAATATGCCACCGACTCTAGTACCAAAGTTTTTGCAGCTGGTCGAAGGAACCACTGACAATGACAAACTGGCTCTGGTTGTTGATATGCGGAGTCGCTCCTTCTTTTTGGAAATTCAGGATATTCTGGATGAGCTGGAAAGAAGTACGGAAATTGATTTTAAAATTCTATTTTTGGATGCGGCTGATAAGGAATTGGTGGCTCGCTATAAAGAAACGCGGCGCAGCCATCCACTGGCAGCTGACGGGCGGATTTTAGATGGAATAAAGCTGGAGCGTGAACTCTTGGCGCCTCTGAAGAACCTCAGTCAAAATGTCGTTGATACAACGGATTTGACACCACGGGAGCTGAGAAAAACGATTTCTGAACAGTTTTCCAATCAAGATGAAATGCACAGTTTCCGCATTGAGGTTATGAGTTTTGGTTTCAAATACGGCTTGCCTCTGGATGCAGACTTGGTCTTTGATGTGCGTTTCCTGCCAAATCCCTACTATAAACCTGAACTGCGTAATCAAACAGGATTGGACAAGGATGTCTTTGACTATGTTATGAACCATGCGGAGTCTGAAGAATTTTACCAGCATTTACTGGGTCTGATTGAGCCGATTTTGCCGGGCTATCAAAAGGAAGGCAAGTCCGTACTGACCATCGCGGTCGGCTGCACGGGCGGACAGCACCGTAGTGTGGCCTTTGCACAGCGCTTGGCGGATGATTTAGCGAAAAACTGGCCAGTCAATGCCAGTCATCGCGACAAAAATCGTCGGAAGGAAACGGTGAACCGCTCATGAGAAAACCGAGAGTTACAGTTATCGGCGGCGGGACAGGAATTTCAGTTATTTTAAACAGCCTGCGGAAAAAGGATGTCGAGATCACGGCCATTGTCACAGTAGCAGATGATGGCGGCAGTTCTGGCGAGTTGCGCAAAAACATTCAGCAGCTGACGCCTCCAGGCGATCTTCGAAATGTTTTGGTGGCCATGTCTGATATGCCAAAGTTTTATGAGAAGGTCTTCCAGTATCGCTTTGCCGAAGGAGACGGTGTTTTGGCAGGTCATCCTCTGGGGAATCTGATTATTGCAGGCATTTCCGAAATGCAGGGTTCGACCTATAACGCCATGCAGCTTCTGACCAAGTTTTTCCATACAACAGGTAAAATCTACCCTTCAAGCGACACTCCACTGACTCTGCACGCTGTGTTTACAGATGGGACGGAAGTTGTCGGTGAGAGCAATCTAGCTAGTAAGGCTGGTATGATTGAGCGGGTCTATGTGACCAATACCTATGATGATGAAAAGCCTGTTGCCAGTAGAAAGGTGGTCCAGAGTATTTTGGATAGTGATATGGTGGTACTGGGGCCGGGTTCTCTTTTCACCTCTATCTTGCCAAATCTCGTGATTGAGGAAATTGGTCAAGCCCTCTTAGAGACCAAGGCAGAAGTAGCCTATGTCTGCAACATTATGACTCAGCGCGGCGAAACCGAGCACTTTTCAGACAGCGACCATGTTCAAGTCTTACATCGTCATCTGGGCAAAAAGTTCATTGATACTGTCTTGGTCAATATCGAGCCAGTCCCGCGCGAATATATGAATAGCAATAAGTTTGATGAATATTTAGTTCAGGTTGACCATAATTTTCGAGGGCTGCAGGAGCAAGTTCCGCGTGTCATTTCATCAAATTTCCTTCGATTGGAAAATGGTGGAGCTTTCCATGACGGAGAGTTACTTGTGGATGAATTGATGCAGATTATACAGGTGCGCAAATGAGCTTTACAGTAAAAGTAAAAGAAGAGCTTTTAAGTCTATCTGTAAAAGACAAGAATGAGTTGGCTGCCATGATCAAGATGGCTGGTAGTTTAGGAATTTCTTCGTCTGGCCTTACCTTATCCATTTCAACAGAAAATGCCAAGATTGCTCGCCATCTCTATGAGCTGTTGTTGGATCTTTATCAGGTCAAGTCGGAAATTCGCCACCATCAGAAGACTAATCTGCGCAAGAATCGAGTTTATACAGTATTTCTGGATCAGAAAGTGGAAGAAATCTTATCTGACCTGCACTTGGCTGACTCCTTTTTTGGTATTGAGGCAGGGATTGACCAGGCCATTTTGTCAGATGACGAAGCCAGCCGAGCCTACCTACGGGGAGCCTTCCTCTCGAATGGCAGCATGCGGGAGCCAGACTCAGGAAAGTACCAACTGGAAATCTTGTCCGTTTATCTGGATCATGCTGAGGATTTGGCTGCCTTGATGCGTCGTTTTCTACTGGATGCCAAGACCATCGAGCGCAAGAAGGGGGCTGTTACTTATCTGCAGCGGGCTGAGGACATCATGGATTTTCTCATTGTCATCGGAGCTATGGAAGCCATGGCTGAGTTTGAGTCTCTTAAGCTTATGCGGGAAGCGCGCAATGATCTCAATCGCGCCAATAATGCGGAGACAGCGAACATCGCTCGCACAGTTACAGCAAGTATGAAAACCATCAACAATATTGCCAAAATCAATGATAATATCGGCATTGAGAGTTTACCTGTAGACCTGCAGGAAGTAGCCCAGCTTCGAATCCAACATCCAGACTACTCCATCCAGCAGTTGGCTGATAGTCTGAGCCGCCCTCTAACTAAGAGTGGTGTCAATCATCGCTTGAGAAAAATCAATAAAATCGCAGATGAATTATAAAAGCTGCTGAGCTTGAGCTCGGCAGCTGTTTTTTTATAGGCTTGTAGAATGTTTGGGTTGGACTTTTTGCTCAGGATAGATATGGTTAATGGCATTGTTGACAGCAGTAGGTGCCTCACCGAGCCCAGTCGCAATCAGGTCAATTTTCCCCTCGTAGCTGCAGCAGTCTCCAGCTGCATAGATACCTGGCACGGAAGTTTCTTGCTTGCTGTTGACCAAAATCTTGTGACGGTTAAGCTCCAAGCCCCAATCTTTGAGATTGCCGACAGAGGATTTAAAACCGTAGTTGACAAAGAGATGATCCAGAGGCAAAAGCTGACTATTCTCTCCCTTGACTTGGCTGATTTCCAAGTGGGTAATCTTGCCATTTTCGCCGACCAATCGACTGGGTACAAATGGCGTCTTAATCTCAACACTAGAAGCCTTGAGTTCTTCCACACTATGCTCTAAAGCCCGGAAATTATCCCGACGATGAACCAGACTGGTTTCCGCAATCTTTTCAAAAGCTAGCGCCCAGTCAACAGCCGAGTCTCCACCGCCCAGAACAACGACCTTTTTGCCAGCGTACTGGCTGATGTTTGAAACATGATAGTGAAGGTTGCTGTAGCTTTCAGCTTCGTCTAGCTCCAAAGCCCTCGGTTTGAAGGCGCCGCCTCCCATGGCGATGATAATGGTTTTGGTCTGATGCTGGGCTTGAGAAGTCGTAATAGTGAAGCCATCATCAGATTTAACGATATCCAGAACCGTTTCATTGAGGCAAATCTCAGTCTGGAAAGTCTCCAGCTGCACAATCAGACGCTGTGTCAGTTCTTCGCCAGTCAAATTAGTAAAGCCCGGTACATCCAGAATCTTCTTCTCTGGATAGAGAATGGCTGGCTGGCCGCCCAACTGAGGCAAGGAATCAATAATTTTCACCTTGACTTGGCGCAAGTGGGCGTAAAATGCAGCGAATAAACCAACTGGACCGCCGCCGACAATCGTAATATCATACAGTTCAGACATAATTTTCCTCAATCTTTTTAAAATAAACTAGCATTATTGTACCACAAAAAGAGGTTTAAATGTAGTTAAATTTTTGTAGAGATTATAAAAGCCCCATCAGGGGCTTAACATTAAATAGCAAATAAATCATTGAGGTTTTCAGCCAGCGTTGGGTGGGTGAAGATTTGCTTGCTCAAGTAGGTATAAGGAATCTTATTATCCATGGCTACAGTCAGGATATTGATAATTTCCTGAGCCCCTGCTGAGAAGATTGTTGCCCCAACAATTTCCTTGGTCTCTGTGTTGACAACGGCCTTGAAGGCACCGCGTAAGTCAGCATTGACATGTCCGCGAGGCATTGCTGCGACTGGAATCTCCTTCACTGCAATCGGTAGTCCTTGCTCTTGGGCTTCCTTTTCAGTCAATCCGATTTGAGCCAAAGGCGGTGTGATGAACATGCTGGTAGGGACGTTTTTACGGTCTTCCAGTGTGTAGCTGCCGTCGCCAGCCAGATAGCTATAAAGGATACGGAAGTCATCCAGTGAGATATAAGTGAACTGCAGACCGCCATTGACATCGCCCGCCGCAAAAACGCCGGGTATAGATGTTTCCAAGTGCTTGTTGACCTTGATAGCTCCTCGCTCTGTCAGCTCAATGTCAGTATTTTCCAACTGCAGTGGCTCAACATTCGGCTTGCGGCCAGTAGCATAGAGCAGGGCATCAAAGCGGAATTCTCCACCCTCTGTTACAACGACAACTTCATCACCATCATTTTTAATCTGCTTGGTTTGTACATTTTGCAGGAGCTGGATTCCGTCTTCTTCCATGTATTGCTTAGCTAGAGCAGCGATAGAAGGCTCTACTCGAGGGAGAAAGAGCGGAGCAGCATCTAGCACAGTCACCTGACTGCCCAATTTGTTGTAGAGTCCAGCGAATTCTAGGCCGATGTTACCACCACCCAGGACTCCCAAGCGTTTAGGAAGTTCTTTCAGATTTTGGATGCCAGTTGAGTCATAGACGTGCTCGGTTTCAGTCAGTCCTGGAATTGGTAGGACGTTGGAAACAGCACCAGTATTGATGACAATAGTCTCAGCAGTCAGTTCCTCTTTTTCATCGCCAGCTGTGATTTCGATGACCTTATTTGAAAGGAAATGAGCTTCTGCATCAATGATGTCGACGCCAGCGCCACTGATTGCTGCGTAGTTCTTCCCGTTGAGACGGCTGGTTACAGCGTTCTTTTCAGCCATGACTTGGTCGAAAGCTAGGCCTTTTTCAGCTGCGACAAGCAGGGTCTTGGTTGGGATACAGGCGATATTGATACAGGTTCCCCCATACATAGCCTTGCTTCGCTCAATCAAAGCAACTTTTTTTCCTTGGGACGCCATTTTGGCTGCCAATGTTTTACCGGCCTTACCAAAGCCGATGACAATTAAATCATAGGTTAACATAATTTACCTCCATTTTTCAAAAAGATTGTATCATATCTAGTCGGAAAATGCTGAATTTTGCTACGCCTATTTTAAAAATGCAGTTTAGAGCATTTTAATACACTTTGCCTATTTTATTGGAACCAAATTTTAGCTCTTTTTCTTGCTCTATGTTATACTTGATCCGTCATAAATTTCTATAAGGAGAAGAAAATGTCTATTTTTACACTGATTTTGGCAAGTTTGGTTGCCTTGGAATTTTTCTATATTATGTACTTAGAGACCATCGCAACGAATTCAGATACGACAGCACGGGTCTTTGGTATATCTCAAGAGGAGTTGGAGCAGAAGTCGGTCAATACCCTTTTCAAAAACCAGGGAGTTTATAATGGTTTGCTGGGCATCTTGGTTTTAATTGCGGCTTTTGTGCATCCTAATCCAGTTTGGCTGGGAATTTTTATGGTTTATATCATCTTGGTGGCAGCATACGGTGCAGTGACCAGTGACCCGAAAATTCTGTTCAAGCAGGGGGGACTGCCAATTATTACATTACTGACTTTATTTTTCTAAAAAGGAGCGGGAAATAGCGATTTCCAGCTCTTTTTTTACATAATGATTGACTTTTTTATTAGACATGTGTAGAATAAAATTAGAAGAAGACTTTAGAAAGTATGGAAATACAATGAATCATTCAATTAAACGTTTACCAGATGGTGAATTTGCTATCTTAAAGATTATTTGGCACCTACCAAATCCAACGACCTCTGCCCAAATCATGGAAAAGATGGGTGAAGATAACCATTGGAAGCCTCAGACCTTGTTGACAGTCTTAGCTCGTTTGACGGAAAAGGGCTTTTTAGAAAGTGTTCGCAAGGGGCGTGAGAGGCAGTATACGGCCTTGATTTCGGAAGAGGAATATTTAGAAGTAGAGACATCAGACTTTTTGAAGCGCTATAGCGGACATTCTATGGGTGGATTTGTCAAGACTCTCTTTTCCTCCAATTCCTTTTCAGAAAATGAACTGGATGAGTTGCGTAATTTACTGAATCAGAAAGAGTAAGATGAGGTAGTATCCATGAAACAGTTCCTTTTGTCTTTCCTCTTAACCAGTCTTTCAACCTCGATCTTGGTTCTGTTTTTGAGCCTTCTTTTTGTAATCCTTAAGGGCAAGATTTCAGTCAAGGTCAAGTATTTTATCTGGTTTTTAATCTTGCTGAGCTTTCTATTCCCATTCCGTCCTCAGTTTGGCTCTGGTTTGATTCGGCTGAGTACTGGGGCGACTGTTCAGACAGCTGTTAGAGCTGGCCAGACAAGTGGAGGGCAGGCTGTTTCTCAAGTAGCTGAAAAAGCTAGTCAGGCAAATCTCTGGGAGGCTTTTCTGGGTCTACCTTGGTTTGAAATATTCTTTGTTATCTGGCTGCTTGGTTGTGCATTTAACTTAGGGAAATATGCCTATTCTTATATCCGTTTCAAAAAGATGTTGCAACGTTGGGGGACAGAGGTTGCGGACGAAGAGACTTTGTTCCAGTTGCATTTGATCAAAGAAAAGATGGGCGTTAAAAGTAAGATTCGTCTGCTCCACTATCCTATGACACAGAGTCCAATGTTGCTGGGATTCAGGGATATTTTGATTGTATTGCCGGAGCTGGACTATACGGAGGAGGAGCTGCAGCTGATTTTCCAGCATGAGCTGACTCATTATCAGCACTATGATGTCTTGATTAATCTTTTTGCGATTCTCGCTAAGAGCCTGCATTGGTTTAATCCGGTTGTCCGTTTTGCCTGTCGGGAAACTCAGGAAGCAGGAGAAATGTACTGCGACTACGATGTTTTGAGTAGAAAAGACACAGCTTATCGGACTTTTTATGGTGAGACCATTCTGACAATGATCGATCGTAGTAAGAAGACTCCGATTGCTTTGACAACTTGTTTTTACTCGGATAAGTTTAATCTTAAGCGACGGATTATTGGTATCATGGACAGCCGCCTGCCGAAAAAGTTTCTGTCTGCTTCTTTTGTAGTGGCAGTTCCTCTACTTTTACTCTTGACTAGCTCGGTCTTTGCCTTAGAAAATCCAGTCGCACAAGATAGTAAACTTGTCTTAGAGTCGAAGAAAGCGGAAGGACTTAGTCAGCGTCAGGTTTTAAAAACAGTTTTGAAGGAACTTTCTCTGGCTGAAAAGGACATTAAGGATGTGCAGATTTTACGTGAGAAAGGCAATTATAAGATTCTCTTTTCACACGGACAGACGGCTCATGAGATGCTTGTTAATGTCAAGACTGGAAAAGTCGTCCAATCCAAGCATACCATTGTCGAAAAGACAGTGACAGTTGAAAAAGAAGTTCCGCCATCATCGTCTTCTGCAGCGACTCCAGCTGATAGTGGAAGTGGGAATGGGAATGCGGGTCAGACGGGAAGTGTTAGTTCTCCGCCTCCTGCGACCAATACTGTGACAAATTCAAATACAAACACTAGTACAGCACCTGTCCAACCTCCTGCTCAAACTAGCTCCTCAAAGAGTAGGGATAAAGATCGTGATGATGACAAAGACGATGACGACGATGACGATTAGATAAAAGATTCTACCAATTGAGGTTTCTTGATAGAAGCAGCGATTGGTAGAATTTTTTTATCTTTATTTTTTGTAGAATCTAGTCTTCAACTTATAAATTGAGGTTGATATTCAAGTTTTTTAAATTTTAGTAATTTTCCTCTTGACTTTTAAAATCTACAAGTGTAGAATACAATTACAAACTACAAATGTAGAATAAAGTTTTGAAAATACTGTCCGGAAAGTATGAGAGTAGTAGAGCAAGGGCTCTCTTTCTTTTAAAATATAAAACTACATTTGTAGAATAAAAGGAGAATACAAACGAAACAAAAACAAATCCAAACGAACTTCCAACGTGTTGAAACAAAGTACATTTTAGACCGTGCGACCTTGGCTCGCTTAGAAGCTGAAATACATGCTTACCTCATTCCAGATGATTACGCAACTTCGACTATTTCAAATGTCTATTTTGATAATGATGATTTTCAAATGATCCAAGATTCGATTGCTAGAAGAGGTGGTCGTGAAAAGCTACGGATGCGGACTTATGCAGCGGAGCCAACAAAGGATAGTCAGGTATTTTTGGAAATAAAGAAGAAGTCGGAGGACGTTGGCTTCAAGTATCGACTGGTTTCAAATCTGACTTCGGTCGTTAATTATATTGAGAAGGGACTTGCAGACCAGACTATTTCCGATGAGCGGGTCAAGACAGAAGTGGAGCTGCTGCAGGAGCGTTATGCAGGCTTAAAACCGAAAATGGTAATTAGCTATGATCGTTATTCGATGAAAGGCTCAGAGGACAAAAAAGTCCGTGTGACGGTTGATTCCAATATACGCTTCCGTGATTATGATGTGGACTTGACTTCGGGTCGCCACGGCTATCCTCTATTGGAGGACGATATGGTAATTATGGAAATCAAGGTTCCAGGGGAATATCCTCAGTGGATGTCTGAAATTTTGAATAAATACGGCCTTGAAGATCAGTCCTTCTCAAAATATGGCAAAGCCTACCTAAAATCTAAAGAATTGGTTCCTCAAGCCGTCAAGGTTTAAGGAGAGAAACAATGATTACACAACTATTTAACAGTATCTATTCTTCGGCTGAAGTTAAGGTTAACCCTCTAGCCCTAACAGCCCCCCTCGTGACAGGCTTGATTTTGGGGATCATTTTGGCCAAGGTCTATAAGCACCAAACTATTTATACCAAGGAGTTTGTCATCACACTGTCTCTTTTGCCAGCCATTATTTCCATTATCATTTTCTTGGTAAATGGAAATCTGGGAACCAGTGTCGCTGTAGCAGGAACATTCAGTTTGATTCGTTTCCGATCAGCCGCAGGAGGGTCCAAAGAACTTTTGGCCATCTTCATGGCGACAGCGATTGGGATCACGACAGGAATGGGTTTCTTAGCTCTAGGAGTTTTTTTCACGCTCCTCATTTCCTTCTTTTGGTTGCTTTTTGAAAAGATGGGATTTAGTTTGCTTAGTCAAACCAGACGTTATGTACAAATTCAGATTCCATCTGAATTAGACTATGAAGTCCTTTTTGAAGCAATCTTTGAAACAGCCTGCAAAAGCTTTGAGTTGACCTCTGTCCAGTCCGTTGACAATAAGTTTATCAAGTTGGACTACGTGGTTGATTTGAAACCAGATGTAAGCGACCAACGTCTCATCCAACGTTTCTTACGCTATGAAAAGATTAAGAATATTTCCCTCTCGAAAGAAGCAAAGAAACGAAAGACCTTGTAAGGTAAAAACCAGCTATTTTGAATGACTTGCATCCCAAAAGTTATCTTTTGGGATGCAAGTGTTTTGTTGATTGATTTAGCTGTAATCTCTCTAAAATGGTATAATATAGCTATCCAGAAGTGGAGGATTGAAGAGTGCTTCATATAATAATTATCATTTCTATCATACTTTTATTACTCATGTTTCATTCTTTGATTCAGCAATCAAAGAACCCTTCGGGCTTTCTAGGAAAACGAATGATGAAATTGTGGAATCGAGCTTATCTCCCCATGTTTGTATGGGCAATTCGTTATCTGGATAGAACATCTTACCCTGCAATCTTAGATGTAGGAGTTGGGAATGGTCGTTCAACCATTCTACTGAAAGAAACCTTTCCGCAAAGTACTGTAACTGGAATCGATATTTCAGACACTGCAATAGCTCAAGCCAAACAGATAGGGATGGTCAATTTAAATTTTGAACGAAGAGACGTTAGGGAGACAGGCTTTTCTGATGAAAGTTTTGATTTGATTACAGCTTTTCAAACACATTTTCATTGGCAAGATCTAGAGGCTTCTTTTATAGAGCTTCGAAGGATACTCAAATCAGACGGGATGCTCTTACTAGCTTGTGAATATAACAAGTTATCTTATTTTTTACCGAATTTTCAAAGCGAAGAAGTATTTAAACGATTCTTGTTATCAATAGGCTTTGAGCTCGTAACTAGTCAAAGAAAAGGATCGTGGATCCTTTATAAAATTGTTAAAAACTAATGGAGGTACAATCATGAAACAATTATTTTTATGTTCATGTTTTGCTGGTGTCAAAAATCTTTTTAGTGATTATGCAAAGGAAAAGAATCTAGAAAAAAAGGTTTTATTTATTCCTACTGCTGGGAACAAAGAGGACTATACTGCCTATATTGATGAGGCTCAGCAAACATTCAGAGATTTAGGCTTTGAGATAGAGGTTCTGGATATTGCTTCTTGTGATCGAGAAACCGCGCAGGCAAAGATTTTCCAAAGTAAGATTCTTTATGTCTCAGGCGGAAATACCTTTTATTTATTGCAAGAATTGAAGAAAAAGCAACTCCTACCTCTTATTAAAGAACAAATACGAGATGGGTTGGTTTATGTAGGAGAATCGGCAGGGGCTATTATTACAGCTAAGGATATTGACTACAATAGACTCATGGACGACAAGACGGTAGCTACAGAGTTATCTGATACAGCAGGCTTGGGTGAAGTGAATTTTTATATCCTTCCACATTATGGTGAGGAACCTTTTACTGATAGTAGTCAGAAGACCTTTGAAATGTATAAAAATAAGCTCAGCTTAATACTAATGAACAATTCCCAAGCCGTAATTGTAAATGGTGAAGAAAGAGAAGTCGTTTCTGAACAGACTTAAAATAAATTTCTTTTTGCTATTATGATGTTCATTCTAATAATTTGTTGCTTTTAAAAAAGAAAGTGAAGATAATATAAGTTTATGGCAGTGTAAGTGTCTAGAGTTTTGAGGTACATAGTAAACAAAAGGTTGATGAGTAATTCATCAACCTTTTTTTGTATTTTAGGAGGTACATGTGTCAGATAATATTGAAATTGTTATGGATATTGATACGTTAGAAATTTTTGATGTTATAGATCTTGATAAGAGCGAAGATATAGTAGATTGTATCCCTGAAGAAAATTCTGATGTGGATGTATCTCCATATGATTACCTTGATAGAGTTTGGCTTGGAAATAACTATTATTATAGACCTTCTAGTGTTATCTGGGAGGTTACGAAAGATGATGTCATTCATCAACTAAAGCCTAGAAATAAACATGGCACTTATCCGTACTCCAGAACAGCAAGAGATAGAACTTGGGGCCAATATAGTCAATTGACTCAGGATGAAGCTTTGTGGTTGACTCTAGAGTTTAATCCAGAGCTGATGAGTTATGTGTAAGAAGGTTCAAGGAATGGAAACAGGTATTTGTAGGAAGTGTGGTTGTAATTGGATTACGCCATGCCTTGACGATGTTTGTGGCGCTTGCTGGTGGATGGATAAAAATAAGACACTTTGTAGTCATTGTTTTTATGGTTTTAACGATGAACCTTATCAGACGAAAGTTTACTATAGACCAGGTTATGACTTTCTTGAGAGAGATACAGAATTCGCTTGGGCAACTTTGGCAGATTTAAAAAGTCACTGGGTCTATGATATGGAACATGATGTATTGTGTGTAGTTGGTTTGGGAGACCATATTGGAGCAGTCCGATTCATTGCAAGAAAATTTTATGGACTTGACCGTATTTATCGTGATGAAATTCCTAAATGGCAGGAAATTATTGCTAATAACATGATTTTTTACAATGCAGCGGTGAATGAATCAGGACATTACGCTAGCTGCCTGCCTAGAAAGTATAGAGGCGAGGATTGATATGGATAATAAAATTATCGAGAAAATACAGAATCTTTTAGAGTTATCCTATGATGCGCCAAATGATGAAGAAGGACAGACTGCTCTTCTTATGGCTCAAAGGCTAATGGTTAAGCACAATCTATCTATGAGCGACCTTGCAACTGCTAAACCTCAAAATAATATAGGCGAGACATTGGGCACATGGGAATATAGGCTTCCTTGGTGGCAAGAAAAGTTGGCAGCTATTTTAGGGCCGAATTTCAGATGTCGAACGATTTGGGAGCGGAAGCGAAAAGAGGGTGTCACTCAGATAACCTTCTTCGGTTATCATTCTGATGCTGAACTTTGCAGTAAAGTGTATGAAGGGGCAATCTTATATTTAAAGTATAGATTAAACCGGCTTCGTCCTACCATTCCTAGAGCGCGTTGGATAAAGTATAAAAAGTCTTATCTGCTTGGATTTTTAGAAGGTCTTGACCAACGTTTCAAAGAGCAATCTCAATCATCTGAGAAATTCTCTTTGATGGTGCGGGTTCCGGCAGAAGTCTTAGAAGAGCAACGCCGTCGAATGGGAAGTTTAAAAGATAGAACCATTAACGTCGAAGTTGATGTTGATTGCGAAGCCTATTTTGTTGGTATTGAGCATGCCAAAAAGTCAAAATTGATGCCAGAAGAATTGCTTCAGGCATGAATCGGAAATGATTTGTCGCTTTAACGCAAAGATTTTGTTTATCCCTAGAGATTGAATAATACAACACAATTCTTCATGCTATTGCAAAAAAGATAAATAGATTTTATGACAAAAATGATTTGAGTTTCTGAATGTTAATCTATACATATCAAAATTAAATTAAGAAATGAGGTCTTATATGAGTAGACAAGAAAAGAGAACTAGAGAAGTAATAATTCAGTTCTTGATGCGAGAGAATGGATTATCACGCAAAGAAACAGTTGCTAGTATTAAAGAATTGGAAGCTTTTGGATTGATTGGATTTAATTCAAATGGTGACTTTAGACTGAAAGAAGTGTAATTGATGAGACAAATTCAGTTTATTAGTGCCAGCCACTATCAAACATCAGAGCGATTTTATGCGTTGCCAAAAGTCTTGTTTGAAAACCCTATCTATGAGGATATGAGGTTAGATGCAAAAGTCGCTTATGCCATGCTTAAAGACAGATTAGACCTTTCTTTTAAGAATAACTGGATTGATGAAGATGGGAATATCTATCTGGTTTATTCTAACCCTAACTTGATGAAAATTCTGAACTGTTCAAAATCTACCCTTTTAAGAATTAAGAAGCAACTTGCAGAATATGGTTTAATTCATGAAATTCAACAATCTACCAGTAAATCAGGAAATCTTGCCAATCGGATTTATCTTGGCCTGCTACAAGATGATGCAACTTCTAGAAACGTTGATAAATCAACAAGTCCCAAATCTGACACTAGGGGGGTGTCAAATTTAGACCAGGGGGGTGTCAAAAAAACACCGGGGGGGTGTCAGATTGACACGGGGCTGGTGTCAAATTTAGCCCCTAACGATACTGAATACAGTGATACTAATAATAATGAGACTGAATTACTTATTTTAGAGGAGGACGAGGAGAAAGCTGCTGAAAATTCTGAGAATAAAAATAAAGACGGTTTATCTCGTAAAGTTGATAAAGCTACCAAGTATGATAAAGATTATATCTGTGATTTGATCTATGCTCAGCTTTTGGAAGATGACTACTCAGAAACAGTAATTAGTGTCATCATGCTGCAATTTGAGGAGCGTTACAAGTATGCTCTAGAGAACATGCGCTTTGCGCATTCATCTGAAATGGTTGCTGAATACGTCTATAATGGCCTAGTGGCTGTCTATAATAGCAATACTAGAAAGCATTTGGTATAAGGCTTTGTTCCTAGTTTAGAAGTTGTTTGAAAAAGCGAAAAGATCGTAAGGGACATTTGATATGAAAAGCAGGAACATACTGGAAAGAGACAATGTAAAAAACGCTGCTGAAGAGGAGAAGAAAAGAAACGAGAAAAATCAAGAGAGATTTGAACGCTTTGATTGCTTTTTTCTAACTTTCCTATTCTTGTTGCTGTTATTTGCAATTTTGGAAAAATTATTAAGCCGATAGTTAGCTTTAGTTATCGACCTTAGCAAGTCGTTAAACTGCTTATGTTCTTTGAAAATTGAATACCCCCACTGTCCCGAGTAGCACAGTCTAGGCATAAAAAGAAGAATAGGGGCGGTGTGTAGCTAGAAAGTATATCTAGTGCTGACTGTATCATGTAAAGTCACGGTTGACTTGTCCCGTAAGACGAAAGAGTTTGCGATTCCTAAACTATAAATCGTGCGTAAAAAACACAGTAGAGATGCTACGGCATCAACTCGGCATGGCTGTAAATCAGCCTTTGATTCAAATAAAGGAGGACAAGATGAATCAAATAAAATCAACTAGTGAGGTCACACTCACTGACTTAAGACGACTAGGTTTGCAAGGCGATGCAACTGCACGCCTCGTAAGTGGTGAAGAAGTTAAGTTAACCAGTAAGTATGGTTTAATTCCTAAAAAAGGTTATGTGGCAGGTAAACTTCAAGAAGTAGAAATGGTTGTGGAATACTCGAAAATATACAGAGAAATACGCACAATCAAATGTGGTGATGTTTTAGTTGCTAGACGAATCAAACAGGGAAATAAGACAATCTTGCAGCTAACTGGTAAAGGCTATCATCGACCTATCGTTAAAACTTAACAGATAGAGTCCTCATCTATCTGTTTTAGGGAGCAAGGAAATGCTTCTTTGTTGCTGAAAGCAGATAGGTGATGTTATGAAAAGGGGAAGAAATGAGTATTATCCAACTAATATTTTCAGTTATTCTTCTAGTATCGGTTATTCTGGTCTATGTGGCTTTTGCATTGATGCGAGTGTCCGGTGATATTTCACGAGAACTAGAAGACTATTCACATAAGCAATATTTTAAGTAATTATCAAAAAGGAGAACAAAATGGAAATCATGAATGAAGTTAAGAAAGTTGTTTTAGCTAGTGCTATTTTAACAGGAGCTGTTGGTGCAACTAATCAAGTTCTTGCAGAAGAGGTGAAACCTTTAGAGCCAATTTTGGGTAGCGAACAGCAGGCAGTTGAAAAACATTCCGAAGTAACTGCTACTGATGTAGCTATCTCACAAGAGCAAGTTGATAAGGCGGAGTCAGCTGTTAAATCCCAAGTGGAAATCACAAACGCAGCTCAAACAGAGGTGACTGTTGCCGAAAATGCAGTCAAGGACACTACAGTAGCGGTTACTCAGGCAGAGGAAGCTGTTAAGGAAGCTACTCCTGAAAATATCCAGCAGGCAAAAGCTAGTGTATCCGCAAAAGAGGGTGCTGAGAAGCAAGCTCAAGATGATTTGAAAACTGCGGAAGCTACACAAAAGCAAGCTGAAAAAAGTGTGACTGATCAGGAAGCGAAAGTTACCGAAGCTACAAGCAAGCTGGCTGACAAAGAGGGAGAAGTGACAGCTGCAGAGCAGGTCGTAGCTGAAAAGCAGGCTATTCTTGACGGAACAGGAGTTGCAGACGTTGTTGCCAAAGCTGAAACTGCCAAAAACCACTTAAAAGCCAGCAAAGATGCAGTTTCACAGGCTCAAACAGAATTAACGGCTGCCAAACAAGCTGATGCTCGACGTGCTTCCGAATTGAAAGAGGCGGAAAGCGAGGTAAGAGCTACAGAAGCAGATAAGCTGACGAAAGAACAGGCATTAGCCCAAGCAACGGCACAGGCGGATCAAACCGAAGCTCAGTATCAAGTTGCTAAAGAGAAGCTATCCAAGACTCAAAGTCTGCTGGATAGCTTGAAAACCGGCTCTATCACCTATCCTGCAGGATATGCTGAAGCTTTAAAAGCCTACTTCAACAATCCCACAGAAGAAAACTCAAACAAACTGCAAGAAATTGCTAAGAAAGGCATGATTGCTGCTGGATTTAGCTCGCCGGATGGCGGTAAGACTTATTATAGCAATCCAGCTTCTCCATTTAAACCAAGCGAAGCTGATAAGAAGGTGATGATTCCCGATGTCAATAATTTATCATCTGAGATTCAAGAAGCATTGGCTGCATTTAATGCACAATTGATCAATGATTTCCGCCGGTTGATGGGGACGGATGATATTCCAGTTCTGGTGAATCGAGATATGCAAAAAGTCGCTCAGAAAGCGACTCAGCTGTCCACTAATCAATACGGACATGATCAGGATGCTTTAAATACTGCCGCTAAAGAAGTCGGACTGGTTCAAGGAAACCAAGGTTTGCTCTCGGAGAATATTGGGTATCAAAGTCCGAGTGATGTAGTGACACTAGCTGATCTGAAACAACAAGCTTACAATAATCTGGTTATGATGATGTTTTACGATAAGCATGCTGATTGGGGTCATGCCCTAAACTTTGCAGGGCTGGATCGGGAGTCGGTCATGTTGCAGTATATCGGTGTAGCAACCCGGAAGCTGGATCGTGGGTTAGTAGCTATGCACTATGTGGGTACCGATGCCAAAACGATTGATTTGCTGAAAAATCGACTGCATCAAGATGTTAAGATTGACACGAAGAACAACGTGGCTAGCATCGAGAGTCAAATTAAAGCTGCTCAAAAATCTCTAGCACAAGCTCAGACAACCTTTACTGCTGCACAGGTTACCAATGATTCAACACAAGCGAAAAAGGCACAAGCCCAGTCAGTCTACAAAGAGGCAAAATCTACTGCTGAAAAAGCAGTGGCTCAGCGTGCTGCTATTCAAAACACAGCCTTAAAAACACCTGCAGCTGAAGCTAAATTGGTTCTGGCAGAAGCAGAATTAAAGAAAGCTGACTCAGAAAATAAGGACGCTCAAGCAGCGTTGGCTCAACTGAATGCAGATGTTCAGACTAAACGGAAAGTACTTGAGGCAGCAAAAGAAAAGTTGGCCGAAAAACAAGCTGAACGGGAAACATTGAATGAAGCTCTAATGGCTGAGAAGGCGGTATTGGCAACGAAACAAGCTGAACTTGGTAGAACGAAAGAAGTCGTTACCAATCATCAAAAAGCACTCAAAGAAGCACAAAAGGACTTGAAAGCATCACAAGAACGAGTAGAAATCTTGCAGACAGCTCCTCAGCGTTTAGAAAAAGCAAAAGTTGCTCTTGCGACTGCTCAAAAAGTATTGAAAGAGAAGAAATCAGCGCTTGAAGTCTCCCAAGCCAAACTAGAAGCTGCAAAAGCAGACCAAAGCAAAGTGGAAGCAGCTCATAAAGAGCTGGTATCTGCTTATCGTGCTTATTTAGCAGCGCAAAAAGAAGCGGAGCATCAAGAAAAGTTAGCTGCTCAAAAAGCAAGTATTGAGCAGGCTGGAGGGAATCCGATTCCAGTAGTTCAAAATGGTAAGATTGTGGAGTATGTACAAGGTCAAGTTCAGAATCAAGCAACGAAAGTGACAGTTCCAGTCTATAAGGCTCCTGCTGCATCATATGGACTACCTAAGACGGGTGAAGAATTCTCTAGCCTTGGTCTCTTTGGTATGGTAACTATTTCGCTTTTAAGCTTGTTGCGTATTACACGAAAATCTGAAGTAAATTAAAACGGTAAAAGTCATCAAGATTTCTTGATGGCTTTTTGATTGGAGGAAGAAATGAGAATTGTATGTTTTAGAGCGAGAGCTCCTTCGAATTATATCGAAAGCAAATAAAATTGAATACTATATTAAAAATTAAAGGAGAAATCATGAAATTCAATATCGATACAAAGGCTTACGGATCTATTAGAAAAACAAAACGTTGGGGAACCTGTGGAGTGATCCTTGGCTTAGCAGCCTTGATGGGAACAGCTCAGATTGCGCAGGCGGATGAGGTGACGGATGCAACACCAGTAGCCGCCAATACCGCTTCTAACTTGAAAGATACCCAGCCAGCGCCAACAGCTGAAAATCAAGCTGCTATCAAGCAAGCAAATCAAGCAGACGGCTCTGTTTCTTTGTCTAACAGCACAGAAACTCTTGAGGGGGCAGTAGCTAAAGCTCAAGCGGAAGGTGTTAACGTGGTCAAAGATGCCACGGTGGATAAAGGGGTAACAACTAATCTTGAAGCGACTCAGCAAGCTCAATCTGAAATTGCGGCAGCTCAAAATGAACAACAGAAACAAATTGAGCAAACGACTTCTGATTATGTGGATAAAAAGCATGCTCAAAAAGAGGCAGCTGATACAGCTATTTCTAACAACAAGGTAATCAGAGCCGAGAACCAAGTGCTTCAAGGTGCATATGACCAAGCGAAAGATGCAGCTGAAAAGACTCAGGAAGAGTTAAAGAAGAGCAAGGAAGCGGTGAAGAAGGAATTCCCAGATACCAAAATCACCGAAACACAGAAAAACATTACGGTAGATCCGAATTCCAAAGATTCTTATAATAAGTACAAGCAGGCCGTGCTTTCTGTCCAAAATGCAAATCAACAAGCTATTTTGGACCATGCTTCTAAGGTGAAGAAGAATGCTCAAGATCTTGCCGAACGAAACCAGAAAGCAAAAGACAAAGTGGATGCGGAAAACAAAGTGATTGCAGCTGAAAATCAAAAAATCATAGATGATCAGAAACGCTATGAAAAGGAATTAGCTGAAGCTGAGAAAAATAAGGTAAAGGATGGCTACGCTACTGAAGTAATCAAAAAATTCTTGATTTTTGGCCGTGAAAACACGAAGAATGCACGTTTGGTAAGTGTTTCAGGCGTTGAATATGCGAGTGCCTCTAAAGTAGATACTCTACCAGGTGATTGGACTAAAAGGTTGCGTACGAATTGGGATGGTTTGACGACAAATGATGTCTCACAGGCCCGTAGTAGCAGTAATCAAATTTATGGTCGAATTCCTGCAGGTGGAACCGCTATTGCTCGTTATGAAGGGTTAGAAGCCTCATACGACGGGAAAAAGATTACAGCAGTGGAATTCCGTTACAAACCGAAAACGCCTTATCAAGTCAACGCACACTTTGAAAACAATCCAGTTTCCACTATTGCAATTGGTTCTGAGCATATTAACCAGGATGTAGAAGTTGAGATGGAGGTAAGGTATTACGGGGAAGATGGTAAGGAGATTCTTCCTACTAAAGGCAAACCTTTTACCTATTCTGTTTCCTCAATGAATTCCTATGGTGAGGGAACTAGTCATGTGGAATTTGTGCGATTACCCGCTACAAGTAAGTTTATTCCAATCAACGGAAGCTATGTGAAGCAACATGGAGACCTTCTTTATTCTAAAGATAATTTAGAAGATGGGAACAAAGGATTGTGGGATCGTTATGACAATCCCCGTGCTTATATTGGTGCAGGGATTGTCTCTACAGAAGAGCGAATTAAATTTTCATTCGGTGTGAAAGTAAATGGTCAAAATGGTACACCGTCAGAATGGTTTGCATTCAACACAGATTTTGCGACTACTTCAGTAACACCTCCAAGCCCAAATAAGGTTAAACCACTGAATCCATTTACTCCTGAGAAGCCGAAACCTTCTGAGTTGAGTTTGCAGACGGTAGCATTGCCTCCTAAACCACAACCAAAACCTGAAGAAAAGGTTCCAGAAAAGCCACAGCCGCCAACGGTACATTACAACGACTATAAGCTTTCTGCACAGCCACAGATTAAGAAGTCTGTCCAGAATGCGGATGGTGTGGATATTGATGGGAAATATGTGGCTAAAAACAGTCTGAATAAATGGATTCTCAACGTAGAAGCTCTTCCTGCTGGTCGTCCACATACAACTAATCTGGTGGCGGGTGATCCGACTCCAAGTGGCTTTAAACCTGAAGTCGATTTGATCAAGAAGGATAATCCAAATTGGAATATTAGCTTTGATCAAAACAATAAATTAACAATTAAAGCTACGGAAGCTTTACTCAAAGCGGTTAACGGTGATCTAAGCAAGGCTTATAAGATTGCTCCATTCGTTTACTGGGGAAGGCCGCAAAATGATGCGGCGGACTACCTGAATGGCTTTGATCTGCTAGTAAATGGTGGCAAGGATAAGGGCGGTTATACTCGCAAGAGTGATATCGTGAAAATCTCAACACCAGGGAAAAAGAATCCGGATCCTAAGAATCCAAACAATCCGGTATAGACGATACCGTAAGCCGCTTCGAGCTTCTTACATAGATAGTTGGCACTGAGGATAGCACATTCGGTAGCAAGCTTCAGACCATCGGAGCCCATCATACGGATATAGCCGTAGGTGATAGGCAATATACCTGCACTACCCCAAGGCGAAGACGATACGGCTGTTATCTGTTTGCCGTCGGCTTCGAAACGATGGCGGGGAAGATAATCGACCAGATGCTTGGCAACACCGATAGGACCTACACCGGGACCCCCGCCACCGTGAGGCGAAGCAAAGGTTTTGTGTAGGTTGAGGTGGCATACATCGGCTCCGATGAATCCGGGTGAGGTAAGCCCAACCTGTGCATTCATATTGGCTCCGTCCATATATACCTGTCCGCCATTCTTGTGTATGATGTCGACTATATACAATATATCTTGTTCGAAAATACCGTGCGTCGAAGGATATGTTATCATCAGTGCGGCTAAGTTTTCGCGGTGTTGTTCGGCTTTTGCCCTGAGGTCGGCAACGTCTACATTGCCTTTTTCGTCGGAAGCTACCACCACCACGTCGAAGCCTGCCTGAATAGCACTCGCAGGATTTGTACCGTGTGCCGAGGCGGGTATAAGTACTATATTTCTATTGCCCTGACCCTGTGCCTGCTGATAATGACGAATTGTCATCAACCCCGTATATTCGCCTGCGGCTCCCGAATTAGGCATAAGCGATATACCTGCAAAACCGGTGATTTCCGCCAAGTATTCTTCGAGGTTTTTGATAACCGTACGATAACCTTCTGCCTGCCAAGCAGGAGCAAATGGGTGTATGGCACCAAATTCCGACCAGCTCAGCGGTAACATTTCGGCGGCGGCATTGAGTTTCATAGTACAGCTACCGAGCGAAATCATAGAGTGAGCCAACGAAATATCGCGGCGTTCGAGCGCCTTCATATAACGCATCATCTCGGTTTCGGAGTGATATTTTTCAAAAATCTCGTGTCGAAGCGGGCTCTGCTTTCTAAGCAACGATTCGGGGATAGAGATACCTTTTATCTCACTCACTTCGGGTAGTTCTTTGCCTGCCAGTTTGGCAAAAACACCTATCATAACGGCAAGTCCCTCCATCGACGATGTCTCATCGACCGAGATGCCTACTATATTTTTTTCTTCGAAATAACGAATATTTATCCAGTTGTCTTCGAGCTCTTTACGGAGTTTTTCTCTGTCTACTCCCGAGGCAAGTTCTATCTTCAGAGTATCGAAGAATGTATCGTTCAACTGTTTGTAGCCGAGCTTTTGGAGTTCGTTAGCCAAGAAGCACGCTTTGACGTGTATCTCCATGGCAATATTCTGCAAGCCTTCGTTGCCGTGATACAGGGCATAGAAGCCTGCCATAGTAGCCAATAGAGCCTGAGCGGTACAGATATTCGAAGTCGCCTTCTCGCGTTTGATATGCTGTTCGCGTGTTTGCAGGGCAAGACGTAGAGCGGTCTTGCCGTTGGCGTCTTTGGATATACCTACGATACGTCCGGGTATATTACGCTTAAACTCCTCTCTACAAGACATATATGCAGCCGAAGGACCGCCGTATGACATAGGTACACCGAAACGCTGTGTAGAACCGAAAACTATATCTGCTCCTGAATCTATAGCCATTCTTGCAAATTTAAACACATTACCTCTATTTTCTCCATGAAAAATTTCTTTTTCTCTCGTAATGTGCTGGCTATTATTCCCTTCGGCTCCGCCAGATGTAAACACAATTTCAGTTGTCTCAGCCTTCAAATTCTGCGCTACAATATGCCTTGCCCTTTCCACAGCCGATTTTGCCCGTTGTCCAAAAGTATGTACAGAGGATGGATTTCCGTAATTTTCACTAAACGATTTTGTCATTTCTTCTATCACTTTGTCGGACATTTTTGTAGTTGCCGCATTATCTAAATATACTATTTTCATTTTTAACTTTCTTCTCCTTTTTTTCATTTCTTTATTTTATGATTTATAAAATTTTATAATTATAATGAACTGTTTTTAATTCAAAAATATATTTTGCCTTTCTAATTATCTGCTTATCTTACCAAAAAATATATTTTTTTCTAAAAATCGGAAATTTCCTATCTATATATTCATCAATATAATATTGAGCCTCAGCATAACTTCCCATTATATTTAAAAAATCCAAAGAATCCTTAAAAATTGCTATTTTTTCATCTTCCACTTTAAGTGCGACAATATAAGGAAATATTCGATTAAAATAATTAAGTTTTTCTTCTTCTGTTTCAAATTTATCTATTTTATTTTTCTCAGCAGTTTCAAAATACATTTTTAGTCCTTCGATGTACTCCATTTTTCGCCGTCCTGAAACTGTATATTTCCCTATCGCCTTCGCATATACCAAAAACATTATCCCTAAAATTAGCAAAATTATTCCAGAAAAAATATCCGCATACAATATCACGCCAATAAGTCCGCCCACAGTAATTGTTACATACAAAAATTTCAATATTCCCCTCTGCATTCCGTACACATGCGCTAGCCATCCAAATATAAAAATTGTGATAATCATCGAACTTGCAATATCTTTTTTCATTAATTTTGACAATGTAAAAGCCACACAAATTGCAGTTCCCGAAATAAAAGGAATAAAATACGGATAATTATTTTTATAAATCATCTTTTTATATTTCTTTTCTAAAAAATGAGCAATCCGATTTTTGTACCCAATAATCTTAAGTTTATTCTCAAATAACTCATTTTCTGAAAGAACATCCAGCAAATTATTTTCTTCCTCAAACAAAGTTTCTTTTCTCAACGTCAAATTATCCCTATTTTTCTTATTCAAAACATACTTTTTATTCCCTGTTCCAGTTTCATCAGCTTCGGAAATGTATCCTTTCAGTATTAACGATAATATACCTATTTTTATTATTTCTTTTGAATCCCTCTCTCCATTAATATATGCCATGAACATTGCAGAAATATTATCTGGCACATTAAATTCAGGAACAACTGCCTTTCTTTTCGGATCTCTTCCAAAAAAATACCAAGTTAAGATAGAATACACCGAAACAAATATAACCAAAACTGCTTCAATTATAAGCATACCAAATTTATCCATTAACAATCTCCTTAAAATTCAAATTACATTTTTTCATATTTTATCTCTTTCATTTTTTGTATTCTGTTGGATTTATCTGTATTCTTGTACAAATTTAAAAAAATAATATTTATACCAATATTATAAACTAAAAAACAATACTTTACAATAAGAAAAAAAGCCAGTATTTCTACCAGCTTCCTCCACCTCCCCCACCAGAACCTCCGCCAGAGAAGCCTCCCCCACTAAAGAAGCCGCCTCCGCCTGAGCCACTTTTAGATGAACTAAATTTTTCACTCATAATTTTCGATCTGCCACTGCTGTAACTTCTTGAAAATGCGTTCGTAAAACTGTGATTACTATAAGCGTATATATGAGTGTGGCTATTTATATAAGATTCATTTATGTCGAAGTTGTATATTTTTATTGTTTTTTTCATTAATTTTATTGCCTCATTTTTTACTCCAAGCGCTACTGCAAAAGGCAAGATTCCATTAAAATATTCGATTAATTCCTTTACATTGTCAAATTTTCTTATCTGATTCTCTTCTGCTGTTTTTATATACATTTTCATACCTTTCAGGTATTCTTTTTTTCTCAAGCCTTCATTTGTATATTTCCCAATTAACTTTGAATACGTAATAAATAGTATTACAAAATATGCTACAAAAACAAAAATCTCAATTCCCTGATAAAAAGATACACCTAAAATCGCTATAATTATTAGCCCTGTTAACAGTTTTTTACTAACAGTTATCCAAATTCTATGAAAAAATGAGCCTAATGTTATAAGTATATACAATATTATAAAAGGATTGAAAATCTCAAAATTTGTCTGTGAAAATATAAAAATTATAAAAACAGGAGCTGTACAATAAAATGGAACTAAAAAACTTCCATTATTTTTATAAATTATTTTATGATACTTATCCTTCAGGATTTCAATAATACTATTTGCCTTATTATAAATTCTTTTTTCACCACCAAAAATATTATTCTTTTCTGAAGAAAGAGCATCAAGCAGCATCCTTTCCTCTTCAGCCAGTTCAGTTTCCTGTGTATACACAGTTTTGTATTCCTTGTTATATTTAATTTCACCATTAACTCTATTTGCTACTATAAACCCTTTTGTAAGTAATGTAAATATTCCTGCATTTAATATCTCCACTGTGTCTCTTTCACCATTTATATATGCCGCAAACATTGGAGAAATGTCTTTTGGCAAATTAAATTCTGGAATTACAGATTTTCCTTGCGGATCCCTTCCAAAAAGATTCCATGTTACAATAGAATATATTGTTAAAAATAACAATAAAAATGGCAAAATTATTATTGCTGGATTAGAAAGATATACAATTTTTAGCTTATCTACTAAAGTTGGACTTATTTTATCCGTTTTCAAATTTAGCATAAATGTAAGCCCATTTTTGGCCTCCAGCTCTTTTGTTGAAATGTGTATTTCCTCATCATTTTCTAAAATGTCATAATTTTCACCTTTTTCTCCATAACTTCCAGTATAAACTTCCAACTTTTCAATTTCATTTTTTTTAATTTTTTGCCCATCAGGAAATCTTATAATAACACTTGCCTGTTCAACAGGAACATTCCAGAACTGCCCAATCGCATTGTAATATACTTGATAAATTCCATCTTTTTCAAACACGGCATTATAAATATCGTAATTCAGCTCATATCTGCTCTCAGTCTTATACAAATTTACAAGTTCTGTTTCGGAACCTATTCTGTACCTTATTCCTTCATAAAAATGATTTTTTGTGTATTCTTCATCCTCTCCGTCTCTCTTTATCCAATTCATTTTGATAAAAGACTTATGAACATCAAATCCAAACCTTTTTGAACGCAAAGGAATATCTCTATAAATCCCATGCTTAAACTCTTCGCCAAACTGATAATCAATCACTTCATTTACAGTCAGCGTGCCATTTTTATTAATTTGCACTGTAACTTCATAATTTCTTATTTTTTCACTATGCAATATTACTGCAGCAAGCCTGCTTGAATTAAATAAAAACATCACCATAAACATAAATAATATTGAAAATTTTTTATTTTGAAATATCATATTTTATCTATCCTTATTTTTAGTTATTCTAAAACTTTTTCAGTATCAAACTTTAAAAATTATACAAATTTAAAATTTATATAAAAATCAGAAAAAGCCAGTATTTCTACCAGCTTCCTCCACCTCCTCCGCCAGAACCTCCGCCAGAGAAGCCTCCACCACTTGAAAATCCGCCTCCGCCAAAACCGCTTCCGCTCGAATTTCTAGAATTTTCTCTCAAAGTACTGAATCTTTCTTCTACTATTTTATTGTATGCATTGTTATAACCTCTTGAAATCATATCGGACAAAAAGAAATTATTGTATGAATTAAAATGTACTCCTCTATTTATGTAAGAATATGTACTTTCATCAAAATCATAAAGTTTTATTGTATTCTTCATAAGTTTTACTGCTTCATTCTTTACACCAAGAGCTACTGCATAAGGTAATATTCCTTTAAAATAGGCTACCAGTTCATCTACATCATTAAATTTCATAATCTGATTTGCTTCAGCAGTCTTTATGTACATTTTCATACCATCCAAGTATTCTTTTTTTCTCATTCCATCAACAGTATATCTTCCAATTATTTTTGAATAAATAACATACATTGCCATAATTATTCCAATTATAATGAAATTTAAAACTCCATATATTAATGAAAAGAATAATACTGCAATCCACTTAATAATTTTTAAAAATTTGCTATTATTTCCATAAATATTATTGATAATTGAAAAAATCGTATTTAATACTATTCCAAAGAAAATAGCAACCATAACTAGAGAAACTGCTCCGGAAATGCCATCAGAAATACCTGCTGTCCCGCTGCTTGCAGTTGACGAAATCATAAAAACTATAATCATACCTACAATAAAGACAATATTAAAAATGTTATTATCCTTGTAAACTTTCTTTTTATACTCTTTTTCAAATGATTTTAATATTTTATTTGACGCATCGTAAAGACTTCTTTCTTTTTTAAATATATATCCATTATCAGAAAGAGCATTAAAAACAATCTTTTCTTCTTCTGCTAATTCAGGTTTGCTTTTTCTACTGTCAGACAATGTATATTCTACATTTCTTCCATTACCTTCTTCGTCATTAGCTTCAATATAACCTTTAGAAAGTAATGAAAGCACTCCGATTGTTAGTATTTCTTTTGGCTCTCTTTCTCCATTGATGTAAGCCGCATACATGGCTGAAATGTCCTTTGGTATGTTAAATTCAGGAACAATTGCCTTTTTATTTACATCTCTTCCAAATATATACCACGTTACAAATCCATAAATTGCTAGAATTATTATTATAATCGGTCCTACAGCAATTAAAGGATGAGCATAATAAAGTGTCTGTAATTTATCCCAAAATGTTGGGCTTATATTATCTGTTTTTAAATTCAGACGAAAACTTAATCCGCTATATGCCTCTAAAACCTTATTTGTTTTAATTTCAACAGTTCCATTATTCAAATTTGTAATATAATCTTTTGCGCTTTGTCCATATTCACCTGTAAAAATATCTAATTGCCTAATTTCATTTTTTAAAACAGGTTCTCCATTTCCAAATTTTATATTTACCGTTGCTTTTTCAATAGGAACTTGCCAAAATTGACCAATTGCATTAAAGTAAACCTGATAAATTCCGTTTTTTTCAAATACTGCATTATAAATCACATAATTAAATTCATATCTATTTACGCCATTTTCCACAAATCTGTCTGCAGAACCAACCCTGTATCTAATACCTTCATCAAAAAGTTTCGTAGAGTATTCTTCAGAAATACCGTTTCTCTTTATCGAATTCATTTTTATATAAGATTTGTAAATATCCACGCCGTTTTTCTTTGAACGTAACGGAATATCCCTATAAATACCGTGCTTTGCCACACCGTCAAATTCATAGTCAATTACTTCATTTACTGTCAAAGTCCCATTTTTATTCATCTGAACTGTAACTTCATAATTCGTTATTTTTTCAGCAATTAATGATTTTGCATTTAAGAAAAATAGTGTAAAAAATACAAACATTATTGAAAAAATACTGTTTAATTTTCGGTTGCTAAAACTCTTCATAGTAATTTCCTCCCAATGCATCATTACGAGCGCTTTCCAGTATCTCATTTGTAAATATCTCATTCCCAAACGATTTCATAAATTTATCATTTTTATAAATAAATATATTAAGCATATTTTCAATATATTCCTTTTTATCATTAAATCCTGATATTTCTATAGATTTTCCCACCATTTCTACAACATGCTTCTGCACTTTCAGCGCCTGCGAAAATGGTAAAATCTTTTTAAAATATGAAATCAACTCTTCTATATTCTCGAAGTTTCTAGTTTCACCACTTTTTATGTATTTCTTCAATCCTTCTAGATTTCTTTTGATTTCAATTCCTCTATCTGTATATTTTCCAATATTTTTAAAATAAAAAAACTGAAGAATAGCAACTAAAGTTAGAATTATCCCAGATATTCCAAGTCCATAAACCATAAGTCCAGAAAAAAATAATATAATAACTTCAAATGCACCTATTAAAATAAAAACTGCTAACCTGATAACCATCGGAAACATTTTATTTTTTAAAGTTATAAAAAGCAAAGCTGATAACAACATTGCCCAAAAATACATAGGAAAAAAAATAATTAATGGCACAATTCCCTCTAATCCTTCAAAAATAAAAAGAAAAATTCCAAACAAAAATATTATAACTATGTAAAATATTTTAAACTTCCAATTTGAATTATAAAGCCTTTTATCCCATCTTTCCTTTTTTATAGACTTTATTCCAATTAAATACAAGAAAGTGTAGTTTCCTCTTCCATCAAATTTTTCCTTCAAAACTCCAAGAATTTTAAAAAATTGCTCCATAATAGACTTTTTATGCCCAAGAATACTGTCCTTATCATATTCAATTAAAAATTCCAGAACCATTCTCTCCTCTTCCGAAAGTTCCCACTGCCTGCACCCATAATCATTGACTTTTTCCATATTGAATGCATATTTCTTCTTGGTTATCTGTCTATAATATTTTTCAATGTCAATAATTTCAACAGTTTTTTTATCTTTTTTTATTTCGTATTCATCTTCTGTCATTTTTGAATTTTTCTTAACTTTATTATATTTTTTCAAGTCAACATAATCTTCAATTATTACAAATCCTTTGCTTATCAACTCCAGCAATCCAATATATACCAAATAATTTGATGTTTCTTTCTGAGAACTATTTATATAAGCAACCATCATTGCCGAAATTTCTTTAGGTGGCTCTGACACCGAAATAATTTCATCAACAGAATCCTTCCCAAATTTTTTCCGCGTAATATAACTATAAATCGCCAATGTTACTAACATTATCAATAAAATCATTATTTGAGTCAAACTTATTTCCATAAAGTTATTTCCTTTACGATAATTTTACTAAAATTTTTTAAAACTTAACTTCTGGCGCTTTTTCTGCTCCTTCCACAGCATTAAAGAACTCAGCTTTTTTAAATCCAAAAATTCCACCAAAAATATTATTTGGAAAAGTTTCTACAAAAGTATTTCTGTCTCTTGCTGTTCCATTGTAATATTTTCTTGAACTTTGAATTTCTGTTTCTATTTGAGTTAATTGAGATTGCAGGCTCAAAAAGTTTTCATTTGCTTTTAAGTCTGGATAATTTTCCTGTAACATCATTATCGATCTTAACGTTTTTGTCATTTCATTCTCAAGTTTTTGAATTTTTTCAATATTATCAATATCCTTTGTATCAATAGACATCATTTGACTTCTTAATTTTACCACATTTTCCAGTGTTTCTTTTTCATGTGTTGCATAACCTTTAACAGTATTAACAAGATTTGGTATCAAATCCAGCCTTTTTTGCAAATATACGCCTATTCCACTCCAACCTTCCTCATTCAGATTTTTTAGTCTGATATATTTATTATAAATCCCCATTCCCATTACAACTAAGATTACCAAAATTCCTATTAAAATAAATACAATATTCATAATTCATTCTCCTCTTCTATTTTTTATTTTTATTTATTTTGTTTACCATAAATCCAATTAATATTACCACAACCACCCCTATAAAAACATTATAATAAACCGTGTAATCTCTTGGCTTTGAAACTTTCTTTTCATCTGCATTTTCCAATTTTCCTACAAAAACTTCATCCCGTTCTTTTATTGAGTCAGCAAATTCGGCAATATCGTATTCCGGCTTATCTAAACTTTCATCTCCAAAGGTTATTTTATAATCTTCCCCTTCTGTAGCCCTAAACACAATTCTGTCTGGAACGTAATTTCCTGTTACTCCATTTATTTTGAGCGGTGAATTATCTCCATTCCTTATTTCAACGATTATTTCAGACAATTTTGGAACATTTTCTAAATTTATCATCAAATTTGACTTTTCTCCAACTTTAGAAATTATCCCTTCTGCATAAAAATTATCTCCGCTTCTCACAGTATAATTTCTCTGAAACTCATCATTTATATCTAGAACAATATTTTTTAATGGCAAAAACTTGCTCTTGATTTTCAAAATTGTATTTTTTCCTTCCTTCTCAACTTTATAATCCAATTTTGTTCCTACAGTTTTAAGCTTCCCAGCCTCATTATTTGACAATTTCAAAATTGCTTCACTAAAGATATTCCCTTTATCCAACGGCGTTACAACTTTATAAAATTCATATCTTTTTTCTGAAAATTCGATTGTCAAGTTTGACTTATCAGGTGTCTTATAAATTTCTCCTGAAGCTATCTGTTCCCAATCTGTACCGTTATTACTTCCAAGCAAAGCATATTCGCTGTAAAAATTTTTGGAAGGAATCAGCGCAAGCCTATTTCCAATTATATCCTTTAACGAACTGTCAGAATTAAATTTTACAATAAATTCCATTTTATCCTTTTTCGTCAATACTTCATCTATTTTTGACCTTGCCACAATTTTTTCACTGTGCTTTTCCTGCTCTTTTCCAGTTTCGATAACATAAGGAACTTCCTTACCATTCTTATCAATTATCCGTATATCCCCAAGATTATTTTTACTGTTCTCATAAATATCCTCTGTTAGAAAAAATTGCTTGTATGCCGACTTTCCTGTTATTTTTATAGTTTTAAAATACTGGCTGGAAAAAAGTTGAATAATTGTTATTAAAAATAAAAACAATATTATTTTATTTATTTTCTTCATTTTTCTCACCTTTCCCAAAATCCTTGTCACTCAAACTCTCTTTCACTTCCTTCTCTAACTTCTTCAAAGCCGTCTGATAAATATAGGAAGTTCCAATCAAAATAGCCCCCATACTAAAGTAAGCAATCAACTTATAGGAATTATCAAATCGTAAAAAATCCCATAAAAAACTTTTTGCCACAAAAAATATTCCTATTCCAAGCCCAATTCTTCTAACATTCCTATTTGGCACTTTAAATCCTTTCCAGACTAAATATCCGCACAATAACAGTCCAACTATATCTAAAGCCAATCCAGCTCCTAAAAATAGCATATTTGACTGTTCGTATATTCGTAAAATAATATTTGCTACACAAAGGAAATATATTGATTCTCCGAGTATCCACAATGGTTTTTTCTCATTTTTTTTGAAAAAGCATAAATGAATATCATTTTTAGCCACAATAAACAAATAAAAATTTACAAAAATTAATAAAATTAAAGATAGCGGATAACTTATTGGAATTTTCTCTTCTTGTATATTCCAGCTCCAACCAGAAATATATAAGATAAAATTAATCATATTTATGAATAGTAAATAAATTATTTCAATTATTACTAAAAATTTCAAGCTAAAACTATCCTGCAATCTCTTTATTTTATACGTTACCGTTCTTAAAATAAAAAGTGAAAATAATACGCCAAACAATACATCTTTACCATAATTTATTGTTTCAAATGAAGTGACAATATTAAAAACAACTTTATTTATAAAAAATATTGAATATGTAAAAATCAGATATTTAAATATTCCATTTAAAATCCTAACTTCTGTCTTGTAACTTTTTTGTTTTATCAAAAAGTAAAGCACAAATGAAAAAGATATTATCATCAAATCTTGAATATACACAAGTAAAAATTTTTCTTCCCGCACAATTAAATTGCTTACCAGCGAAACTAGATAAATTGTAATCGTTCCATATCGCATTTCTTTGTTTTTATATTTTCTATAAAAGAAATATAAAAGTGCAGTTTCAGCACTCCACGCAACCACAACAAATTTTTCTGGCACAATTAACGGGATAATCAGGATAAAACTTCCTAATGCAACGATATAAAAGATTTTTGCAACTTTGTTGTCCTTGAGCCTGTCGCCAAAAAATC
>ERZ773043.176-NODE-176-length-34914-cov-10.960441_pt1 | contig 34914 bp, 28 predicted proteins | sample MGYA00580636_ERZ773043 | MGnify/ENA primary metagenome ERZ773043 (study PRJEB29015, sample SAMEA2737992) | human oral metagenome | biome: human oral; feature: human-associated habitat; material: dental | place: China | collected 2065 ...
TTGACTGGTCATGGGTCGGTGAGTTCGGTGAAGCCGACTGGCTTGAACCGCTTGAGGTCAATGCCGAGCTTAAAGCCGACATGCCTACTATTTCAACCTTTTCTATAGGAGATAAGGTGCTTGCTATGCCTTATTCCAATGATTACAGAATAGCTTATTACAACACCAAGCATTTTGCCGATGCAGGCATTACAGAAGCACCTAAGACTTATGATGCGGCTTACGAGGCGGTTAAGGCTATAAAGGCGGCAGGTATTGCAGAACATCCATATCCTCTTGTACTTACTGCTGAGGAAAAAGCAAGCACAGGACTTATTTGGACTGCCTATACTATGAATGATGTGGTATTCAATGATGACGGCAGCTTAAATGAAGAGTCAGTAAAGGCAGCTCTTAATTTTTATGATAAACTTATAAAGGAAGACCTTGTTGATCCGGCTGACAAAACCGCTGACGGCGGAAAAACCTATACAAGACTTACTGATGGTAGCGCAAGCTTCATGACAGGACCAAGTTCTTATATAACCAATGTTCAAAACCCTGAAAAGAGCAAAGTTGTAGGTGAGGTTACTCCTATACTTATGCCGGGACTTAGTGATAATGCACATTATACTATGGCTCTTCCAGAGGCTCTTGGAATTACAAAGTTTTCAAAGAATAAGGAAGCTGCAAGGAAGTTTATTGACTGGTATACCTCTGCCGAAGTTCAGGAGAAGCTTAATGAGGAGCTTGGTAATCTTCCGACAAGAAACTCTGTTTTAGAAAAGCTTGTAGCAGACGGCAAGATTGAAAATCCGGGTGCTATGATAGAGCAGGCTAAGCTTATAAGCTCTCCTTTCCCGGGCGGTGTACCGGTGTACTATAATGAAATGAGCAATGCCATCTATAATGCGGTAAATGGTTTGGCTCTTGGGAATTTGAGTGTTGATGAGGCATTTACTCAGATGGATGAGAAGATCAAGGCGCTTATAGCGGATAATGAGTAGTTGGGTATTAGGGGTATTTACGAAACTACCTTGTATTTTAATCATACTCGCAGACCTTTCAAAAAAACTTCGACAAATTTTCACAGACTGCAAAACTCGCTTGCTCGCTACTTCGTAGCGAGCTGACGCTTTGGACATCCTCGTCTGTGAAATTTGTAACTCATTTTTTCGAAAGGTCTAAACGCTAAAAATATTGAAATGCAAGGTAGTTTCTATACCTCTATTATCAGCTTCTATAAAGGAGTAAACTATGGCATTATTTGATTTTTTGAAAAGAAATATACTGATTGGACTCTTGATGTTGACGGCAAGGAACAAGAGAATGTTACAATCTATTAAAAAGTAGTTGTGAGCTTAGATATCAATGATACAGTACAGTATTTGTATACACTTTGACCCTCCTGATCACGCTATTAAACTATAAGAGAAAGGCGAAGGTTTTAACAAAATGAAATATGTGTGTCTGCTTCGAGGAATAAATGTCGGCGGAAAAAACAAGGTATCCATGGTGGAACTTAAAACAAAACTTACCGAGATAGGTTATAAGGATGTGCTTACCTATATAAACAGCGGAAATATAGTATTTGATTCAGATGATGATAGCAAAACCGTTAAAATCAAAGTAAACAAAATACTAAAGGATTTTTTGTTTGATATAAAAAATGTAATACTTACACAGGAAGAATATCTTGAAGATGCATTAAACCTTCCTGAATGGTGGAATGAGCCTCTTGCCAGAAAAGATGTGCTTTTTTACACAGATGAAGTTGATTATGAAGAAATGAAAACTTGTATCAATAAGATGCCTCTTAATGATGAAATTGTTTATTTTGGAAAAAAGGCTGTGTTTTGGGGCAAATATACGGAAAAAGAGTATTTAAAGACTTCTTATCACAAACTGCTGATGAAGGAAAGTTTTTATCCTTTTATTACAATAAGAAACGACAAGACTTTTAAAAAACTTGAGGAAATGTTAAGATAAAACCTTAATTTAAAACAGATACAACTATGAAAAAAGAAAGATTTGCTTATACCTTATTATTTCCTATGATTTTAATAATGCTTGCCTTGGTTATTTACCCTATTATAGTTACATTTTCATATAGCTTAAAAAAATGGAAACTCAGCAAGCCTAATTCGATAAAGTTCATAGGAATAAAAAACTATATTAATATATTAAGTTCAAAATCATTTCATGACAGCCTTTTTAACACTGTTTTTATATTGCTTTTAGTGGTTATTTTTACAACTGTCATTTCAATATTGGTGGCTTTGTTTCTTAATGTCAAGGTGAAATTTTCAGGGCTGCTGCTTGCGATTTCCATTATTCCCTGGGCTGTTCCGCCATTTGTGACTGCCCTGCTTTGGAAGTTTGTTTTTTATTCGGGCTACGGCTTTTTTAATAAACTTTTACTAAACTTACATCTTATAGATACTCCGATATCTTGGCTTGATAAAAGAATAAGTTTACTTATTATAGTTTCCTTTGTCGTATCCTACAGACTTATACCCTTTATGAGTTTGATTTGTCTTTCAGGAAGACAGTCTATAAATGAAAGTCTTATAGAAGCGGCTAAAATAGACGGTGCAAGTAAATGGCAAATTTTTATAAAAATAATACTTCCGCTTATGCTGCCTTTTTTAGCAGTAGGCATTACCCAGACTTCTATCGGAGCTATCAATGTATTTGATGAAATTGTGGCACTTAACGGATATTCAGACACCGGCAAAAGCATACTTATAGACAGCTACCTTACCACTTTTAATTTCCTTGAGTTTGGAAAGGGAAGTGCCTACACCTATATAGTTATGATATTAGCCGGCATACTCGGTATAACATATATAAAAAGTCTAAATAAGGAGGTCGAATACTAACCAAGAGTATATACACTGAGTTTTATAATAATGTTTTTATGACAGTATTTTTATAATCATATTTTTATAACAGTACTTTTATTGCAATGTTTTATGACCATATTTTTATTGCAATGTTTCTTTGTGTTTATACTTGGGAGTGAGTAATTATAAATATGAAAATTTTAAAAAAGGTATTATATGTATTTGCCTTATTGATATTTTTGATTTTTTATCTGGGACCTTTTATTTGGACTTTTATTATATCCATAACTCCCGATTCCATGGTGCTTGAAAAGTCCTTAAACTTCTTGCCTGATAACACAACTCTCAAAAATTATTTGCTGCTTTTTGATATTTCTTCAAGACAGGGCAAGCTATTATTTTCAGGTATGAGAAATGCAATCTATGCAAGTTTTGTAACTATTGTACTTTGTATACCTATCGCATTGTTATCTGCATACGCACTCAGCAGGTTTAAGTTCTTCGGAAAAGATTTTATAAAAAATTCCCTGCTTATAACAATGGCAATTCCTGTAATGGCTACCATCATACCCATATACAAAATGTTTATGCAGCTTAGGCTCCTTAACAATATGTATGCCTTAAGCTTGGTATATGTAACTTCGTACCTGCCGGTAATTGTTTGGCTTATGTCCAATTACTTTTCATCTATACCTAGAGACTTGGACGAGGCGGCTATGGTAGACGGCTGCACAAAGCCGGAGGCACTTATATATGTAGTACTGCCTCTCTCCTACCCTATTATAGCCTCAGCCGTACTTATTATATTTTTAAGTACATGGAGTCAGTTTCAGATACCTCTTATACTCGCCTCCAATAACGATACCAAGCCGATAGCTATAATCACCTCGGAATTTATCACTAAGGACACCGTACATTACGGACTTACCGCTGCTGCCGGCATACTTGCGATAATCCCACCTGCACTGCTTGCTTTGGTATTTAGAAAATTCTTAGTTTCCGGAATTATGAAAGGATCTGTAAAGGGATAATGATAAGTCTTAATGAATTTATATATAATATAGGCTTTAACGAAAAAGCAGCTAACTTTTTGCTAAATTATAATATAACCGATAGTGAGTACCTTTATTGTAAGGAGTTATTTTTTAGTAATACAGACTCTTTGCTTAAATATTCAGAGCAAAAAACAGATTCAAAAGCCTTTTTACTGAAACTTTTCGTTATGCTTGCGATTGATAATTTTGACAGTATAATTAACGAACTGAGTTTAAAAAGAACTGCTTTGGCAAATGTTGATTTGACACAAATATATTTTGATACCATGTCGGATATTCGCATCTGGCAGGAGGTTTATCAAAGAAATACAGGTCAAATAGGACTTATAGAGCCTTTGTGGGTATCAAATGCCGTAAAGGGAAGGCTTTATAGATTCGGCAGACTGCAATTTGAGCCTGATAACAAGGAAAATATTGTTCATATACATATACCCGAGGGAGAAAGCCTTGAAAGTGAAAAATGTAAAGCTGCAATCAAAACAGCCGAAGAATTTTTCAGTGAATATCAAAGCTTTGATTGCCAGTCTTGGTTATTAAGTCCCAATATACTTCCTTTACTTGGTGACAACAGCAATATACGACACTTCCAAGCCCTATTTGATATAAAATATATAAGCTACGACTTCCCACAAGCTGAGCAAAGAGTAATAGGCGAATACGCTTATAATAAAAAAAGCCGCCTTATTCTAAAACTTGAGAATTATTTAAGGCGGCAGGGAGACCCCGGCATGGGCTACGGGGTAATAAAAAATAGGGCTGTTGCAAAATAAAGATTATACACAAGATGTAGCGGCATTTGAGCCAAATGCCGGTCTACACTTGTACACAACAATCTTTATTATGCGGCACATTTTAAGGTCAATTTCCTTTATGTTTATATTACTCCCATGATATAACAGCATTAATAAACTCCTCCGTTATTTCTACATATCAGTGTCAAATCTTCCAATGCATCATCTATACTAAGTGTATGCTCTATATCATAATGTTCTTTGAGAAATTCTATTCCCTTATACTCATAAAGGTAGTTAAAAGATTCTTTCGCAGTTATATTGAATCTATCGGCAAATTCATTTATACAAACAATTGTATAGTTGATTTTCTTTTTCAATTCACTCATTTCTTATACCTCATGTCTTTGAATAAATATTAGGATTATACTCTAGTGTACTGTATATTAGTTTAAATATCATTAAGTCAACACACTACCTTTAGTCTACCATGCAAGCTGTCCTTTTTCTACTCACTTGTTTGATGAAATACAATATTTAATTAAAACACCTTAGTTATAGGTTGTTCAGCCACATTAAATATACAGCTATGAATAAATACTGCCTTACTTTGGATTTTAACATAATACTTCTTTTTTAATATTACATTTTACACAATTCTAATAGTCAGCATATCATCAAGATTTATATCTTCTATATTGCATTTTTCATTACCTCTAAGATAAGCTTGCATATGATAAAAAATCATCCGTTTATTGATATACCTTGTTAAAATTTTACTGCGTCTTTCATATCCGAATTTTTTTATCATGGTTTTAAGTTTTAATCTTGTATATTTTGTTTGATTGATATATAAAATTTTTAATCTTTCACTTTTAAAGAATAAATTTATTTCAAAAGCCTCTTTTTTAAACTTATTTTCTTTAATCACTTTATTAAAAAAATCCGCTTCTTCATTTAACTCAAAAGAACCCTCACAAACATCGCCTTTATTACACAAGTAATCAGAGCAGTAGGCTACATCCAAATAAAGTCTTTTCAAATCATCACGATAACGATCTTGAAGAAAAGTATTATCCTTTTGCCAAACTGTTTTAAGAAATGCAGCCCCTTCCTGAACCGACATTTTATGCTCACATATAATACAGGCTAAATCATAAGGTGAATAAAGTAATCTCTCCATATCAAATAACCTCAATGTCAGATTTTGTGCCATTACATTTTCTGCAAAGAACTTGCAGATTTTCAATTTTAGTTTTTCCCCCTTTATTCATAGGCACAATATGATCTATTTGAAAATATATACGGTTTTTAGCTTTTTTAGTGCATACTGCACAAGTATAGTAACCTTCTTTATCCTTTGACTTCTCAAATACCTCAGCTCTGATTTTTTTCTCCAGATCCGGATTGATTTTCCCTAATTTATGTAAAGTTAAATCTTCCAAAGGTCTTGCTCCGTATTCAACATTATCCTCTTTTAAAAACAGATCCTCATCTGTTAATTTCATGATTTCCATCTCCAACTGACTTTTAAAATATAGTTTTTTACCAAAGAAATTCCTCAATATAGGATCTTGCGCTTCGTCCCAAAGAGAGTTTATATACTCTGTTTTCTTAGATATTCCCATATCCTCTTCATAAATATACTTTGCTATTTTACCAAGGTCGAGTTTATCTCTATCTATATCATCAAACAAATAAAATTTTGGTGCACTTTCGTATTGAGCATAGTATTTTAATAACCTTATTACATCTTTTTTCTCATAGTTTGGTATCATATCGCCCAGAAAAAATGTATCCCTGCATTGCGCTTCCATTTCTTCAAGTATACTTTGAGAAGGATATTCATCCTCACAGGAAAAAGCGCTAAATACCTCAGGTAATGCATTTATAAACTCTTCATAGGCTTTTTTCGTACTGTCATATATCATAATTTGGTAAGAAGATTCCATACCATTTTCATCAATATAGGAAAATGAATACATTCCTATAGGTACTCTTTTTATAAAATCAATTTGTTCAAGCTTTGAGGTATCCAAAGAATTATCAAGTATAGCTGCAAACTCTTCGATTTTTGAAATAGCAATTAATCTAAGCTCGTGTTGAACTTTCTCAGCTACATTGTCTACAAATTCATTTTCTCCGATAAACAAACTATCCGGATTGACCCATGCAATATGTTCATTCCAATTATCAATAAATGAAACTATATAGGCTAAGTCGGTACCTCCTGCTTTAGTTCCACGCAAAGCCCTTCCGATCATCTGTGTCATAAGTATAGTTGAAACTGTAGGTCTTGCTAAAAACACAGTCTTAGTTTGCGGTAAGTCCACTCCTTCAGTTAATATATTAACATTGACAAGAACTTTTATCTTTCCGCTTCTATAATCTTCAAGATTTTTTTCATTGTCTTTACTGCTTACAGTTACCCCTGTTACTATATCTTTTATATTTGATACAATATAAGCTGCATTGATGCCTTCTTTTTTAAATAAAGTTGTTAATTGAATAGCGTGTACGATATTTACAGCAAATACAATTGTCTGACCGTAGTTTTTTTGATTTTCTTTGTATGTCTTTACAATTAATTGATTTCTGGCAGCACTCTGTGCCATCTCTTTTTGTATATCTTCCGGCAGCATATCCAAATTTTGAATACTTTCCAATCCCTTTATACCTAAAGATCTGCCGTATGACTCATCTGTATAATAACTTTCAAAAATTGGCTTTGATAAAATATTTTTACTTATAAGTTCTTTTAAGCTTATATTGTATGCGATACCTATATCATTATTTACTACATCTCCTAATTCAACACCGTCTTTATATATTCTTGACAAAAGTCCCTTTTCATTATCATTAGTTCTAAATGGAGTCGCTGTAAGACCTATCAGCTTTACATAAGGTACTTTTTCTTTTATATAGTCAATAACTTTCCTATATGTTTTTGCAGTTGAATGATGAGCCTCATCTATAATCAGGAAAACTTCTTCCTCATCCTTCAGCCATCTGTCTATATTTTTTAAATTTCTTCCTATGCTGTCTTTACTTACCACAAGCAAATCATCAGATTTTTCAATATTTATAGTTTTATCATGCTCTGCATCTCCGGATATTACCCTATACCTAAAAGAAGAAATATTAGGAATAAAATCTTTGTAAGCATACTGTTGAAATGACTCTACAGCTTGATCGAGCAATGTCTTTCTATGTGCGATCCACAATATTTTCTTTTGCTTATTTATAGCATTTTTTAATAACCAAACTGAGGCTGTGTAAGTCTTCCCTCCTCCTGTAGGCAACACTACCAATGTACTATACTGCTTATTGGTATTTATAAGGTCAAGATTTTTCATTGCGGATATTTGGTGTGGGTAAGGTGATCTTGTATTCATTTTTTCTTTCGGCAATATCTTACCGAAAGATTTAACTATTACTGTACTGTTCTCCATTTTAGTCTCTCCATAATATTTGTTATTAATAACTTAACCACTTTGTAATTATTCATAATAAAGATACTATTTATTTTGTAATTTTTCAATACTTTTAGCCTTTTACTTTAATTTTAAAATTACTTGCCCGACTCTATTCAAAGCTTTTATTATTAATTTTTCCAATTATAATTACAATGCTTAATCTGTAGCTTTTTATATATTTGTTTTGCAAACAATACACTAATAGATATTATTTAACTTTTTAAACTTCCCACAATAAAAATTGTTTATGCTGCCAACTCCCCGACATTAACCTGCCCATGATATTTCTTCTTTATCAAAGTAATCAACCAGCCTTTCATCTCCTATGTAAAATTCATAATCCTCCTCAGGTTTTATTACATATATATAGCCTTTTTCATTATCCTCAGTTCTAAAATAAATAATATTTTTCTTATCCGTTTCATACACATATATAACTTCCCCTGCCTTATATGTACTAATTTCATACTTACCTGTCTCTTTATTGTACTTATATGCTGTCATATTTTTTACTAAGGTATTACCCGAAGTACTGATAGTACAGTTTCTCTCTCCGCTGCTAAGGCTAAGATCGGGGTTTATTAAGTATAGGTCTGTAGTAGTTTGGAAACCTATAATATATCTTCTGTCTTCCACATATAATCCCTGATTTTTGTACTCCTTATCTATATGTCCGCCTAAACTTTTTTTATATGCTATGCCGTCTTTCTTAAGATCATAAAATATAGTACCCATTATATCGTTATCACCATTCTCAGCTATACCTATACAATAATTCCCCTCATTATCACTAATAAGCACACTTTCCACCCAGCTTGCACTGTAACATACATATTTCTTTTCTTCATTTAATATCAAATATGCATAACGATCTTTATCAACAATTACAGATACATGATCCATGATACCGTCATTAGCGATATCTATTTCGTAGGTCATATCATAATCTATGAACTTAATATTATATCCTTCCTCATCTGTGCTGCTATTTTCTTCTTCATCTATGCTGTTAAGCTTCTCTTCATCTGCGATACTATGTTCTTCTTCTCCTATGCTGATATGCTCCTCTTTATCTGCAATACTATAATTTTCTTTATTCGCACTATTAATTCTATCTTGTGCTTTATTTACACTACAGGAAGTTAAGCTAATCAAAAGAAATGTAATCATAGAAAATACAACGGTTTTAATCATATACTCTTCTCCTCGGTATCTGGATTTTTAGTAATCAAGTAAGAAAGATTTGCACTCCCTACTTGTTCTCCAATGCGTTTACTGCAAAGCACCGGCTGCTACTGTGATACAAAAAAAGCCGCATGACAATAAATGTCATCACAGCCTAAGTTTTTTAATATAAAAACCAGTATTCAACTTTCTAATCTTTATATTTTTTACAAGCTCATGATAACATATCAAAAAGACAGTTTCAAGGTGTTCCACCGACTGTCAGTTATTAATTTTCATAGTATTGCTTAAGCTGAATACTTATAATAACAGCTTTGCTGAATATAGAGTTACTTACCGTAACCATTTTTAATAATCTCAGTTTTATTAAGTTAGTTTTTTATTAAATTTTTATTAAATTAACCCTATTTTTTTGTATTTGTTATATATTATTATCAGATATTGTTAAAATAAAATCACTTGGAATAAATATTAAAGGAGACATACTATGGAAGTTTTTAAGGGAAGACCTGCCGATACTGCTAACAGGCTTGATAAGGAAATAAGATGTTACGATTTGCTTGATAAGCTAAAGATAGAGTATTTTCGTGTAGACCATGAGGCTGCCGAGACTATGGAGGCTTGTGAAGAGATCGATAAGGCTTTGGGAATTACCATGTGCAAGAATTTATTTCTATGTAACAGACAAAAAACAGTATTTTATCTTTTGCTTATGCCGGCAGACAAACCTTTTAAGACTAAGGAACTTTCAAGCCAGATCAATTCTGCAAGACTTTCATTTGCCGGACCTGAAGACATGGAAAGACTGCTTGACATCACTCCCGGCTCCGTATCGGTACTTGGACTTATGAATGATAAAGATGATGAGGTTACTTTACTTATAGATAAAGATTTGTTAAAAGATGAGTATATAGGTTGCCACCCCTGTATCAATACTTCAAGTCTTAAGATTAAGTCTAAGGATATTTTGGATAAGTTTCTTCACCATCTTAAGATAAGACCGGAGTATGTGAATTTGGTGGGTAAAGATTAAGGAAGTGATATAAAAATACCTCCACTTTGGTCTCCGGTATTTTATAATAATACAGTTTCTATCGGACTATACTGCTTGAATCTGCTAACACTTTTATAAAATGATACAAGATAAATGCGTGCGAGTGCGGATAGAAGCACCGGAAATGTTTCGAGTAATGGGAAAGAGAAAACCGCAGTATATAAAACCTTATTTAGAAAAATTACAATGGTTTGTAGATAATGACACAAACCCTGTTGTTCGTATTCATAGTGCCGGAGCCGTCCGTATAACAAAAAAAGCATTGGAGGAACTCAAAAATGCCACAGATGACTAAGGGAGGAAAATATATTTTTGGTTGGTCGAGGATAAGAGTAAATGGAGAACTGATCTTTCCGAGAATGGCGATAGATGAATATAAGCTGAAAGAAGAAAATCACATTTATATTGTTTCAGGAAGTAAGCAAACAGGAGGGTTTAGTGTAATGACCGAACCTTTACTTTCTCATTCAGCACTCAAAAATGTTTTGGAAGAAAATCCAAGTTTAGCAGACAGAAGTTTGAGCGAGGGAGAGTTGATTGCTTACAAAGGAAGAAAATACTGTTGGCTTGCACTAAAAGAAAATACAGTATATCTTTCAGATGATTTGATGAAGATGTTAGAAATAAAAGTCGGGGATAAACTCTTAGCTATTCGTAGCAGTGATATTGCTTTTACAATGGGTGTAAAGGGAAGCTTGATAGAGAAAGCGAACGGCTATCAAGGAATTATTGAAGAATTTTGAGTAAGAAAATTACAAGGAGGTTGAAATAAAATGATATTTTGAAATGATGAAAAATAACAGGTTAATTTTAATAGAAAACTTTTTTTGATACGAGAGGACTGTTTACGCCAAAGTGTAGAAGTCCTCCTTTTTTATACTCAAAAACCAAAATCAGAGAGCATAAAAAGTAGGGTTACACAATGGATAAAAAAGAATATTATCTTTGTGTCAAAGGAAAAGCTGTATCCGTAAGTGAAGAAGTCTATAAAGTCTATTGGAAGATAACTTAGCGTCAGATATGTATGAGTATAAAAACATCATGTAAAGGCTTAAAATTGTTGTATGGAAAAAATATTGTATTTATAATAAGACGATAATGATATGGTAATAAACTCAGTTATGAAGGAGAGAATATATAAATGCGAATTCAATTTACAGTAAGCGATGAAGAACTGAAAATTTTAACTAAAAAAGCAATAGAGGGTAATTACCCAAACATTAGTGAATATTGTAAGTGTAACTAGTTTACAAGAGAATACAAGCTATGCCAGTCTATATAATACCTTACTAAATAAAATATGCTCCTTGCTGAAAGACAAAGAGTTTGTTTTACGAGAGTTAATCGCAACACCACCTGCTTTGATTGGCAGATGGTTTTATGAAAATGTAAATAACGGACTTGTAAAGAATGTAGAACACATCGGAAAAGCTGAAGGTGGAGTAGAAAAATACAAAATAATATGATATTGATTTCAAAAAGTCACGCAGTGCGTGTCGGATTGGAAAAGATATTTAGATGATTTTAGAGGTGCATTTCATGACAGAAAAAAATAAAGAGATTGTGGTAATAGATGAAACTACAATCAAAAGTAAGATTTACTATATAAGAAATCAAAAGATTATGCTTGATTTTGAACTTGCTGAAATTTATGGATATTCTACAAAAAGATTTAACGAGCAAGTTAAAAGAAATAATGAAAAATTTGATGATGATTTTATGTTTCAATTGACTGATGAGGAGATAGCTGAACTTTCAAGGTCGCAAAATGCGACCTTGAACAAAGGAACAGGTAGAGGAAGCAATATAAAGTACAATCCCTACGCCTTTACAGAACAAGGTATTTATATGCTTATGACTGTATTAAGGGGAGAACTTGCAGTTAAGCAAAGCAAGGCTTTAATACGAATGTTTAAGCAGATGAAAGATTTCTTTATTGAAAATCAAGATTTTATCGGTTCAAAAGAATTAGTACAAATTGCTATTCAAACGAACCAAAACACAAATGATATTGCAGAAATAAAATCACAAATGGCTACCAAAGAAGATTTGAAAAAGGTAATGGACAATTTTATAGACCCGGAAACATATAAACATTTCCTTTTGATGAACGGAGATAAGATAGAAGCGGATGTTGCCTATACAAAAATATATAAATCAGCAAAGAAAAGTATTTATGTTATAGATAACTATATAGGACTTAAAACACTTGAACTTTTAAGAGCTGCAAGAGATAAGATTGAAATTATAGTCTTTAGTGATAATGTCAAAAATAAGGATATGCTTACAAAAAATATCTTAAATGATTTTAGAAAAGACTATCCTAATATAGATCTGAAACTGAAGATAGCAGGTAAAAAATACCATGATAGATATATCGCAATAGACTATGGGACAGAAAATGAAGCCTTTTATCTTTGCGGAGCATCATCAAAAGATGCAGGAAATAAGGTATCAAGCATTACCAAGATAGAAGACTCTTCTAAAGATATGTACCATGATATGTTTAGTAAGATTTTAAATAATAAAGACTTAAAAATTTAATATATAATTATGAAAAAATCATAGCAATAGTCAAGGCGGTAGAAGTAGAAATCTATCGTCTTTTTTATTTGAAGAAAGGTAGAAACAAATGGCAGATAAAAGAATGTTTTCACTAAAGATAGTGGATAGCGACTTATTTTTGGATATGCCACTAAGTAGTCAATGCCTATATTTTCATTTATCAATGAGGGCAGATGATGATGGCTTTGTGGATAATCCAAAGAAGATAATAAAAATCATAGGGGCAAATGATGATGACTTAAAAATCCTAATTACAAAAGGTTTTGTAATTGTCTTTGAAAGAGGAATTATAGTCATTACTCATTGGAAGATAAATAACTTTATTAGAAAAGACAGATATAAGCCGACTATGTATATAGAGCAAAAACAGCAGCTTTATCAAACAGAAAATGGAGCATATATTTCAGAAGAAAATGTTGGTTGTCATCTGGTTAACCAAAGGTTGTCAAGTGGTCAACCCAGTATAGATAAGGGTAGATTAGATAAGGTTAATATAGATAAGGGGAGAATAGAGCAGGTTGCCCCAATTTCTCTTTATGGAGAATATAAAAATATTAGATTAACCGACGAAGAATATCAAAAGTTAAAGGATAAATTACAAGGTCATACCGAAATAATGATTGAAAAGCTGTCAAGGTATATCAAGAGTAAAGGAACAGACTATAAAGACCACTATGTAACAATCCTTAATTGGTATGAACAGGATAAGGAGAAACTGACACAGAAAAATATTCAAAGTGGAAGTAACAGAAGATATTCAATCAACTATGAGGATAGCGACAGTTTGTAAATAGCCTATAACTAAGCAGAACGGCGTTTTTAGAGCCTTAAAGATAAAAAATGTATCAGAATATGATTAAGACGAAAATAAGCATTAAAACGCATTTTACAAGCTGATACAGAAAAGGAGAAATAAGATTATGAATGATAAAGAAAATATAATTACTACAAAAATAGAGGGTACAGATTTTACCTATAATAAAGAAACTCACTATGAAAAAGACGGACATATCTATTGCAAGGCTTGTGATGAGAGAATAGACGGAAAGCCTATTTCAATGTTAGATAAGCTGATGATTTTTAGAATGTCTTGCAAATGCGATAGGGAGAGAACAGAACAGGAAGAACTTAGGGAAAAGCAGATTGAACAGGATAGACTTAGAAAAAACTGCTTTATATCCAAAAATCAAATAGCCTATACCTTCGAAAATTCTGATGAAGATGCCGATAAAGAAATCACCAAAAAAGCTAAAAACTATGTAAAGCATTTTGAAGAAATGAGAAAAGACAATGTAGGTTTACTCTTATATGGAAATGTAGGAAGCGGCAAGACCTATATAGCGTGTAGCATTGCTAATGCCATAATCACAGAATATTCCTATATTGTTAAAATGAGAAACTTTGCACAGATACTAAATGACTTACAAAAAGGTGGCTTTAACCTTGATAGAAATGAGTATATTAAGCAGATAACAAGCCCTACCCTCTTAATACTTGATGATTTTGGGATAGAAAGAAATACAGAGTATGCCTTAGAGCAGATTTACAATGTGATAAATGCAAGATACTTAAAAGCAAGACCGACCATTATAACGACAAACCTTAACTTTAAGGATATAGAAGAAGAACAGGAAGATATAATGCTTGGCAGGATTTATTCAAGGATAATAGAAATGTGTTTACCTCTTAGGGTAACAGGACTTGATAGAAGAAAAATACAAAGCAAGGAAAAGCTGAAGAAAGCACAAAACTTAATAGACGAGTAAAGGCGGTTAGAAAAGTAGAAATTCTAATCGCTTTTTTATTTTACAGGAAGGAGAATTTATGAATACTATACAAACAGAAAACACAGACAATAAAAAGACTAAAGTAATTCAAAAAGAAATTGGAAATACAAAATACACTGTTAATATCTTCTGTAAGAAAAATGGAAAAGAGCTGAAAGATAAGATGAAATCAATCATTAAGCAGGAAGTTATAAAAAATAACGACAATTAACGGTGGAAAAAATTATGAAAAAGGAGTATAATACAAATATCGTAGGTAGGCTTGATAGACAGGAGGAAAATATGTCTATTCAAGCTAACAGAAAAACAGCTCTTTATTGTCGTTTATCAAGAGATGATGAACTTCAAGGAGAAAGTAATTCCATTACAAATCAAAAGAAGATTTTAAGCCAGTTTGCCAAGCAGAATGGCTTTTTTCAGTGTGAATTTTTCATTGATGACGGCTACTCCGGAACGAATTTTGACAGACCTGAGTTTCAAAATATGATAACAAAGGTTGTAAACGGAGAAATAGGAACGATAATCGTAAAAGACCTGTCCAGATTTGGAAGAAATCATCTTCATGTAGGTATCTATACAACGGAATTTTTTCCGAAGCATAATGTAAGATTTATTGCCATAAACGATAATGTGGATACCTTTACTACTGATATGGAAACAGATATAAGTATTCCCATCAAAAATATTATCAATGAAATCTATGCAGTCGATACAAGCAGAAAAATAAAAGCAGTATATAAGGCAAAAGGACTTGAAGGAAAGCACACAGGAAGCCATGCGATTTACGGATATAAAAAAGATCCTGACAACAAAGAGAAGTGGATTATTGATGAAGAAGCTGCAAAGGTAGTAAAGAGGATTTACTCTTTAGTTGTAAGTGGATTTGGACCCTATCAAATCGCAGATATGCTATATAAGGAAAAGGTATATTCTCCCTCTTATTATATGGCTATGAACGGTTATGGAAATCGTATAAATAAAGACTTTGACACTCCATATCGTTGGTGGGGAACAAGTATTTCGTGTATTGTAAGGCGTGAAGAATATTTAGGACATACTGTAAATTTTAAGACCATAAAGCCAAGTTTTAAGGATAAGAGAAGATATACCAATAAAAAAGAAAACTGGGCTATTTTTGAAAATACTCATGAAGCCATTGTAGATAAAGAAACATGGGATATTGCCAATTCTCTATTAAATACGACAAGAAGGCAGTCAAGAGAGGGAACGGTAAATCCACTCACAGGCAAGCTGTTTTGTGGAGATTGTGGAGAAAAATTATATAATTCAAGAGGGATAAATTATAAGGATACAGGGCATTACAAAAAAGATGTTCGATACGACAATTATATATGCTCAACCTATCAGAAGCATAGAAATGAATGCTCTGCACATTATATTAAAACAAAAGTAGTCAGAGAGCTTATTTTAGAAGCCTTAAAAGATATTAGTAAATATATTGAGAATAATGAGGAAGAATTTAAAAATATCGTTATATCAGCAAGACTTGAAGAAAGGGAGAAAAGTCAAAAGGAAAATATAAAGAAATTAAAGGTGGATAAAAATAGACTTGCTGTAATAGATAGGCTGTTTGTAAAACTGTATGAGGATAATGCAAGCGGCAGAATAAATGATGAGACCTTTAATAAGATAGCTGTCCAATATACAGAGGAACAAAAGACACTAAATACTGAAATAGTCGAACTTGAGGAAGTAACGGAGAAGCTACAGTCCGTTAGTGATAATACAGAACAGTTTATAAAGACCATAAAAAGTTTTACTGATTTTTCTATACTCACAACCTCAATGATAAATCAACTGATAGATAAAATAATAATCTACCAAAAGCAGAAACTTAAAAGGTATAAGTTTACTCAAAGAATAGATATTTACTTTAACTTTATCGGTAAGTTTGAAATAGGAAAAGATGATGAAATAAAGGAAGATACCTATATAGAAAAAACAGAGGATAAAAAGTATATTCATAAAGACAGCAGATTTTTACCAATAACAGAATATCTGAAAGGGCAAGATAGAGAAATAGAACTTGATTTTTCAAAGGTGGAAGAACTTATAGGCAGAAAACTTTGTAAATCAGCAAGAAAATATCCGGGTTATTGGTATGCAAGTGATGATAGACCGATGGGAAATTCTATTTACAACGCAGGGTATGATATTGTAAAGGTCGATGTAAAAAAAGAAACAATAAGGCTTATAAACTACGACAAGTAAAATATAGATGAGATTAGAGGTAACTACTACAAAATGGTGGTTATCTCTTTTTTATTTGTAAATATTTGAAAAACTTTGTTGACAAATATCGACCGATACGGACACCTTTGACTTTTTCAAATACATCATCAAGATGTGGATTGCTGTATGGTTAGTATCTCATGCCTTTGAATTTTCAATGGCGGTCTTTGATGTGGCACAAAGTATGGTAAACAAAGCGGCGGGGGTGATTAACACCTCTGCTGTTGTTTCTGGAGATCAAATTGTTCAGATGGTAGAAGCTTTAAAAGACAAGGGGCTTGGAGAACTCATTATGATTCTCTTTGAGACCTCACTCATTAAAGTTGCCATACAGGGAATCTCCATTGTTATCATGCTTGTTGTTTACGGAAGAATGTTTGAAATCTATGTTTACTCATCGGTTTCAGCCATACCGTTTGCGACAATGGGAAACAAAGAATGGGGACAGATCGGAACAAACTACATTAAAGGACTATTTGCCCTTGGACTGCAAGGACTCTTTTTAATGGTTTGCCTTGGAATTTACGCAGTATTAGTTAAGACAATACAGATTACAGACATTCATACCGGTACCTTTACGATACTCGGGTATGCAATTTTGCTGGGACTGATGATGTTAAAAAGCGGAACACTGGCAAAAAGTGTATTAAACGCACACTAAAAAAGAAAGGAAAGATAGTATGAAGAAAAGAAAAACAATATGGAAAGCAGCACTTCTTGTAACAGGCATTGCCTTTGTGATGGATAGAATCAGAGTTCATAAAAAAATGAAAGAGCTAAACAAAAGAATCACCAAGGTTGGACATTGTCATAATGATTTTTGTCTGATGCAGGGAAGAATCAATCAAAGCACAGAGGAACAGCTTGCAATTATTCAGGAAGAAATCGGCTCCGTATATGAACACATGGAGGAGCTGTCAAAGGAAAAAGAAGATGGGAGGTAAATCATGGCGTATGTACCAATCCCGAAAGACTTAAAGAAAGTAAAAACGAAGGTCGCTTTTAACTTAACCAAAAGACAGCTGATCGGATTTACTCTCGCAGGGCTGGTAGGAATACCGGTCTATTTATTTATGAGAAAGTTTGTAGCAAATGATATAGCGATTCTATTTCTCATCGTGTCTACACTTCCCATTTTTTTCATTACACTGTTTGAAAAAGACGGACTGACCTTTGAAAAATATTTTAAGTATATCTATTTACACAAGTTTTACCAACCGCAAAAGCGTGTGAGAAAGGAGGTTTACCTTGAACAGCAAAAGAAAAATTCAGCAGCTAAAGCTCATGCAAAACGAAAAGGCGTTAAGAAAGGAGAAACAGGAATTAAAGCAAGATAAAACAAAGATGAAAAAAAAGAAAGACGGATTTTTGAGCCTTATCTTTAAGAAAGAGCCGAAACGCCATACTGTAGAAGATACCCTTCCCTATCTTAGAATGTTGAAAAGCGGGATATGCCAGAGTGATGAAAAACACTTCAGTAAAAGCATAGCCTTTGAAGATATTAACTATCAGCTTGCCTTAGAGGAAGATCGAGACCTTATTTTTAATCAGTTTGCCAACTTCTTAAATTCCTTTGATCCGAGTGTCAAGATTGAGCTTTCGTATATCAATCAGCTTGGCAGAAACGAAGAAATGCAGTCGGCAATTCAGATACCGGATAAAAAAGACGGCTTTGACGAGATACGCCTTGAGTTTCGAGAGATGCTAAAAAATCAGATTGTAAAGGGAAATAACGGGCTTAGAAAATCAAAGTATATTACTTTTACCGTCGAAGCGGACAATATGGAGCAGGCAATCTCAAAACTGGAAAGACTGGAGATTGACATCTTATCTTCCCTAAAAAGTATGGGCGTGCGTGCAGAAAGCCTAAATGGAGAAGAAAGGCTGAAAATCCTTCACGATGTATTAAATCCGGGCAAGACCTTTGAGTTTTCCTACAAAGACCTAAAGAAAAAAGAAAGCACCAAAAGCTACATTACGCCTGATGAATTTAACTTTACACCGAGTAGATACTTTAAGTTCGGGAAGTTTATCGGAGCGATAAGCCATTTTCAAATCCTTGCCAGTGAACTTTCAGACCGTATGCTTGCCGAGTTTTTGGATATTGATGATAACATCAATATTTCCTTTCATATCAAGGCGATCGAGCAGTCGGAAGCCATTAAGATGGTAAAACGAAAAAATACCGACATCGACAAAATGCGAATTGAGGAAAACAAAAAGGCGGTAAGAGCGGGTTATGATATGGACATTTTACCCTCAGACCTAATTACCTATGGTGAAGATGTGAAAAGCCTACTCAAAGACTTGCAGACAAGAGATGAGCGTATGTTTGTCGTAACCATTATCTTTATGAACTTTGCAAGGACAGTACAGAAACTGGAAAACGCCATTGCACAAATCAGCTCTATTGCCAATAAGCACAACTGCAAATTAAAAAGACTTGATCATGCACAGGAACAGGGACTTGTAAGCGTACTTCCTCTTGGCGTGAATAAGCTGGAGATTAACAGAGGCTTAACTTCCTCATCAACAGCCGTCTTTATACCGTTTACCACAGAGGAGCTTTTCATAAATTCAAGCAACAGCTTATACTACGGACTGAATGCACTAAGCCATAACCTGATTATGGCGGATCGAAAGAAATTAAAGAATCCCAATGGGTTAATCTTAGGAACACCCGGAAGCGGTAAGTCCTTTAGTGCAAAGCGTGAAATGGCAAATGCGATTTTGGTAACGGATGATGATGTCATCATCTGCGATCCGGAGGGCGAATATGGCAATCTTGTGCGTCAGTTTAACGGAGAAGTCATTAAGGTTAGCAGTAAATCAAAGGATTACCTCAATCCCCTTGACATCAATATGAACTACGGCGATGGAGATACACCGTTAAAAGACAAGGCAAACTTCATCATGTCTATGCTTGAACTTGTCGTTGGAGGAAGCGGACTGACAGCAGAGGAAAAGTCGGTTATAGACAGGTGCTTACCTAAGATTTATGAGAAGTATTTTAACGAACCTGAACCGAAAAACATGCCTATCTTACAAGATCTATACGATATGTTAAAAAATCAAGAAGAAAAGGTCGGAAAAAAACTGGCAACGGAGATGGAGATCTATGTAACAGGCTCTCTTAATGTATTTAACCATCAGTCCAATGTGGACTTAAATAAGCAGCTCCTTTGTTTTGACATCAAGGAACTGGGCAGTCAGCTTAAAAAAATCGGAATGCTTGTGATTCAGGATCAGGTTTGGAATAAGGTATCTCAAAATAGAGGAAATAAGGCAACAAGGTATTACATCGATGAGTTTCACTTGCTTCTAAAAGAAGAACAGACCGCTTCCTACTCCGTAGAAATATGGAAGCGTTTCAGAAAATGGGGAGGAATTCCGACCGGCATCACGCAGAATGTCAAAGACCTACTGATGAGTAAGGAGATAGAAAATATCTTTGATAATACGGACTTTGTCTTAATGCTCAATCAAGCGTCAGGAGATCGGGAAATCTTGGCAAGAAAACTGAAAATTTCCAAACCGCAGCTTAAATATGTTACCAATTCCAATGCGGGAGAAGGACTGTTATTCTTCGGAAACACCATCGTTCCCTTTATTGATAAGTTCCCGAAAGATACCATTCTTTACCAGAAGATGACAACGAAACCGGAAGAAGTGAGGTGATAGCTTGTGGAAAAGAAATTAAGGCGAGATTTTAAGGAAAGGCAGAAAATCAAAGAGGAAGCAAAACTGTTAGGGAAAGAATATATGGATGCGGATGAAGCCGGTAAATTAAAGCATGGCGATGATTACCGAGGGAAAATTATTCACGAGAAAGACCGATTTCAGGATAAGATCCACGAAAAGGAAAGCAAAAGAAATTCCAAGAATGAGCTTTTGCAAGGAAGTTCCAAAAGAAAGGTGAAACAGCTTAAAAATGTTGTAAAAGACAAGGAAACAGATACCTCAAAAGAAGATAATAAATCCCCTCTTGTCTCCGGCGATGAAAACAGTGTTTTTACTTCCCTTGCAAATGATGAAACAATAGCCGATGAGATAGTTTCTGCACCGAAAAGCATAAAAACAGAAAAGGAAATCTCCTTTGAAGAACAAAAAGCCGAGCTTTTAAAGAAAAGAAAAATGGCTGAAAAAGTCAGAAAAGAGTTAAGAACGGAAGGAAAGTACAGTCAAAATGAAGAAATCTACGATCCTTTGGGAAAAGACCTTGATAATGATGGTATCATCGACAGGTATGACAATGACTTTAGAGACAGCGACTATTTTGAATCGACTTATGATGTGGAAGATAATCTTCATACCAAAGAAGGTATAACGGAACACTCTAACAAAAAGCACAATGCTCAAAAGAAGCTGTATAAACGAAAAAACTATTCGGATAAGGTCTATACAAGGAAAAAGGAAGACAATCACGCAGACGATAAGACGGAAGGGAAAAAGTCTTCCAAAGAGATGATTCAGGGCAGAGAAAAGAAAAAGTCTGCAAAGGGATCTGTTCTGTCAGGTTTAGCAAAAGGAAGTGAAGCGGTAAGGGATTACCTATCCCATGGCAGTGATGAAAATCAGGGTGTGGAAACCGGAGAAAAGATTGCAGACGGCAATTCAAAATTACTTCATGGGATAAAAAACTATGCCGATAAGAAAAAGGCTAAAAAAAGCTATAACCTAAGCAAAAAAGATTACAAGATACGAAAGCGTAAATCAAAATTGGAGTTTCGGGAAGCCAAAGAGGAATTAAAGAAAACAAAGGAATATAAGCAAGCAAATGCTTTTAAGAAGTTTCAAAAGAAAAAGCAGATGAAATCCGCTATTGGGAAACGAAATAAATCAAGGCTTAGAGATCGTATCAAAGAAAGTCTGATCGGAACACTGAAAAGCTCCAAAGAAATGCTGATACGAAAAGCAAAGGGACTTATGATGATTGTCATAGGTCTTATTATTTTGGGGACTTTTATCATTCAATTTGCAGGCACCTCCATGACCGGAATGATAAACTCTACAAGCGGCGTATTAACTACAACCTATCTTTCCGACCAAAATGTACTAAGTGAAATCAATCAACAGTTTTCGGGATTGGAAGAAGGTCTGCAAGATGAAATCAGTTCCGTAGAAGAAAATTATCCCGGCTATGATGAATATCTCATAGAAAAAGAGGGAGAAATCGGACACAACACCCATGAGCTTTTATCCTACATCACTTCAAGATGTGGAGAAATTAAGGATTCAAAGGAAGTTCAAAGTATCATCCATGACATTTTTACAAAGATGTATGATTTATCTTATCGAGAAGAAATTGAAATCAGATACAGGACGGTTACGGAAACATATACCGATGAAGATGGCAATGAGCATACCGAAAGTCATGAAGAAGCTTATGAGTATAAGAAGCTCATAGTAACACTGAAGAAAAGGGAAATGGACAGTATCGTAAGAGAAATCTTCGCAGAGTATCCCGATAATGTTCTTCACTATGAAGCCTTGCTTGCCTCTAAGGGAAACATGGAAACTGTCTTTGGAAGCGGAAACGGAAATTTATCGGAGATTGTAGACAATCCCGACTTTTCAAATCCGGGAATTGCCTTTGACGATGTAACGGTGAAGGCACTGTTTAACGAAGCGGAAAAGCATATCGGAAAGAGATATGTATTTGGGGCGAACGGGCCGAATAACTTCGACTGTTCGTCCTTTGTGTGCTGGAGTTTTACCCATTCGGGTGTCAAGAATATGCCACGAACAACCGCTTGGGGAATATACAAAACTTACTGCAATCCCGTATCTCCAAGTGAAGCAAAGGCGGGAGATATTATCTTCTTTAAGAACACCTATGACAGCGGCTCCCCTATTTCTCATGTCGGCATTTATGCAGGAAACGGTATGATGATTCATGCAGGCGATCCGATTCGCTTTGTCAGTATCAATACACCTTACTGGAGGGAGCATTTCTACGGCTTCGGCAGAGTCAAGTAAAGAAAGGACGGTAAAATGTGAAAAAAGAACTTACAGCAGTGAAAAACAAAATTCAAAAGTTAAAGGATAAAAAGGCTCTGATTGATGAAGAATTGGAGCCTTTATTGATTCGTGAAGAAGAACTTGAAAATGAGGAGATTATTGCCATTTGCAGAAAAAACAATATCACAATTACAGATTTAATGGCAAAGGTTAAAAAGGAACAAACGGAAATGAAAAAGGAGAAAACAAATGAGAACAGTTATGAAAAATAAGGTATTTACAAGGTTAATGACAGCATTACTTCTTGCTGTTACGGTCATTTTGGCAGCTTACCCATCGGTAGCCTATGCACAAGTTGATGAAAAAGAAGCAGCAAAGGAAACAGTAAAGGAAGAACCGAAAAAACCTGAAATTACAGTTATTAAAAAGGAAGAAGAAAAAGAAGTGCGTTATCCCAATAAATTGACTGCAAAAGAGCCGGAGAATTTAAAGCAAAAAATGGTTTCAAACGGAGAAACAACCAATACCAATAAAGGGATTCCGACCGAGCCTACCAAATCAAGGGCAAGTGTTACGGAGAATGTAAATAATGCCAATCAGGAGTATCCCATTCATCATGGAGATAGTAGCGATAACAAAGAAACGGATAAATATTCTGCGGATGCCAGACAGTTTATTACTTTTCAGACCAAGAACGGAAAGACCTTTCATCTCATTATCAATCATGATGAACAGGGAGAAAATGTCATGCTTCTTACCGAAGTTTCGGAAGATGATCTGCTCAATATGGTAGAAATCAAGGAAAAACCGAAAGAAGTAGTTAAGGAAGAACCCATAAAGGACGAACCGAAAGAAGAAGCAAAGCCTGAAAAAAAGGAAGAAAAAAGCAGCACCGGAACATATATCCTGCTTGCTCTTGTAACTTTGGGGGCATTGGGAGCAGGCTATTATTTTAAGGTGGCAAAAAAGAAAGAAGATAAGGAACTGGAAGCCTTCGAGGAAGATGATGATTTCTTCTCGGAAGCGGAAGGCAGTGAAGAAACGGAAAATGAAGAAGTTGAAAATCAGGAACTGGAAGATGAAACAGAGGACAGCGAAGAAGATTAGGAGTAAAAAAGATACTATTTGCTGTAAAACACAGGGCGAAGGAGAGAAAATCTTTCGCCCTCTTATATTGAAAACGGGAGGAAAAATATATATGAAACTTGTAATTGCTGAAAAGCCAAGTGTTGCATTATCAATCTCAAAGATAATAGGAGCAAAGAATAAAAAAGACGGATACTATGAGGGAAACGGGTACAGAGTAAGCTGGTGTGTCGGGCATTTAATTCAAATGGCAAATCCCGATTCTTACGATGAAAAGTATGCCAAATGGAAGATTGATGACTTGCCGATTATTCCAAGTGAATATCAGTATGAAGTGGCAAAGGCAACAAAGAAGCAGTTTGCAGTCCTAAAAAAACTGATGAATGATAAGGCGATTGATACTGTTATCAATGCCTGCGATGCCGGACGAGAGGGAGAAGCAATCTTTAGACTTGTATATCTTCAGGCAAGCTGTAAAAAGAAGATGAAAAGGCTTTGGATTTCCTCCATGGAAGATAGTGCAATTAAAGACGGCTTTGATAAGCTAAAAGACGGAAAAGACTATGATAATCTCTTTGAATCGGCTCAAGCAAGAGCGGTTGCCGACTGGCTTGTTGGAATGAACATCAGCAGGCTATACTCTTGCTTATATAAGCAAAATTACAGTGTTGGGAGAGTACAGACACCGACTCTTGCCATGATTGTAAAAAGAGATGACGAGATAACTAATTTTAAGAAAGATAAATACTACACAGTGGAGCTATCTATGAACGGCTTTATACTTTCGACTGAGCGAATTGATGATGAGGTTGCTGCTGAACAGCTAATCAATTTAGTTGGCGATAAGATTGAAATCACTGATGTTATCCAAAAAGAGAAAATTACAAAGCCTGATTTACCATTTGACCTTACGACACTTCAAAGAGAGTGCAATAAGTATTTTGGATATTCTGCAAAGCAAACTCTCGACTATGCTCAAAGTTTGTATGAAAAGAAGCTGATTACCTATCCAAGAACAGACAGCAGATGCCTTACTGAAGATATGATTACAAGTACCGTCAATAATATTTTGGGCAAAAATGACTTTGATACAGGTCGTATCAAGACGGTGTTTAACTCAAAAAAGGTTACGGATCATCATGCGATTATTCCTACAGTAAGCTCACTGAGTGAAGATTTATCGGGTATTCCTGAGAGTGAAGCAAAGGTATATCGACTGATTTCTAATAAGCTCCATGCAAGTGTGGGCTATCCTTTAGTGGAAAATACAACGAAGATTGTAGCTGAATTTGACGGCTTTCAATTTACGAGTACTGGTAAGGTTATTAAGGACGAGGGCTTTACAAAATATCTTAAAGAATACAAGTTCAATAAGAATGAGGATTTGGAGCTTCCTGATGTAAGCATTGGAGATGTTATTATCATTGAAAATAAAGAGATTAAAGAAAAGTACACTAAACCTCCGAAACACTTTACGGAGGACACACTCTTAAAAGCTATGGAGCTTGCAGGTAATGATGCATTGGAAAAAGGTGTTGAAGTGGAAAGAGAAGGACTTGGAACACCGGCAACAAGAGCAGGCATTATTGAAAATCTGATTTACAAAGAATTTATTGAACGAGATAAGAAGAATCTGATTGCAACACCGAAAGGAAAAAGCCTGATTGAGATTGTCGTAGATAACTTCAAATCAGCAGAAATGACGGCACAGTGGGAAATGGAATTGTCTGAAATAGCACAGGGCAAATCTTCCAAAAAAGAATTTTTAGAAAAGATTGAGGAACAGATAAAACATACGGTAGAGGAACACCAGAAGAATGAATAGGAAAAATGAATATTAGAAAAAGGAGGTAAAAATGCGAATCAATGATTTTCATAATATTTTGGAGCTTGTAAAACAGGACATTCTGCATAGTGAAGCGGAATATTTAAAGCTCCTAAAGGTTGTCGGAAACAATCAACGATATGATTTTAGAAGTCAGTTAAGTATCTATGATAAAAATCCGGAAGCGACAGCCTGCGCCAAGTTCGATTATTGGCGTGAACGCTTTCACCGAACTGTTATGCGAGGACAAAAAGGAATTCCGATTTTAGAGGACTACGGCACATATAAAAAGGTTGACTACATCTTTGATATAGCTCAGACAGTTTCAAGAAACAGAGATGTCAATGAAGTAAATCTATGGAGATTCGATAAAGAAGCGCATCAAGATGTGTTAAAGGAAATGATAAAAAGTGAGGGATATGAAGAGAGTGAAAGTATCTTAGAAAATATCTTTTCTTTAAGCAGGCTTTACGGAGATGAAAAGATAGACAGTCTAATGAACGAGCTTAGAATAGCCGATGAGAATAGAATATCTTTTACAAAGTTTGTGAGAGATTCAGTGAGCTATGCGGTATCTTCAAGGTTTCAGCTTGATTATCCTATGGATAGTGAACTTTTAAGAGAAAATTTTGAAAGACTTGATAGTATATCTCTTATGAGTCTTGGTGAAACCGTATCGGATATTAGCGGAAATATCATTGATGCGACCATTCAGAAAAGTAAAGAGCTTGACAAAGAAGTTTTAAGAGGTAAAGAAGCAGGATATAATAAGATTAGAGAAGAAATTGAGGAGGTAGAAGAAAATGTACTTCGACGAGATGATCAGAAAAGAAATGAAAACGAGCGAGTTCTCCGAAATGGGGAGTACGGACGAGATAATAGAGAAAATCAGGGAGAATACACTAAGCAGCTTGGAGGAACAGACGGAATTCATCAAGGAATATCCCAATCCGACCTACGCAGTGATGAGGCTGGATTATCTTTCACAGAGCGAGGAGCAGAGCCGATTCGAGATGTTAGTGGATTTATACAAGGAGAAGAAACTGACCAATCATTTGATGGACATTCAGAAACAGGCGATAGCGTTTATGAGAACAGAGAAGCCGAAACTGATGGAAGCTTGGAAGATAGAGAGCAAGAGCGATCCGCAGTATGGAGCGATGATTTCAGCTCTCAAAGAAATGACCATCAAGGAAGTCGTGGAAATCTAAAAGAAAATACCGAATCAGAGATAAGAGAAGCGGACAAGGCTTCTTTTTCTTTGCCTGAAAATGCTTACGGACAACTGATCCTGACCGTTCCTCTTAGCCAAAAGGAAAAAGATGTGTTCCTGATTAACGGGGGAAATCACGATGGGGGCAGACTTCCTGTCATTGCCGAGTTTTCCAAAGGAAAAAGCAATGAAGAATTGGGAGAATACCTAAAAGATACCTTTAACGGTGGAAACGGACTGTATATTGATGAAAGAGAGGTATCTTCCTGGTATTCGGATAAGGGGATTCATTTTGCTTCCGGAACATCGGCAAGAGAAGATCATACGCAGGTTTTAAGTTGGAGTGATGCGGCAAATAGAATTGCTGAACTTTTGGAAAACGGAGAGTTTGCTACCAATGTGGAGATTTCAGAAGCTTTGGATTATGAAAGAGATCGGATTTCAGAGTCCCTATGGTATCTTATTCACGATTTGAGTGAGGAAGGAAAAGAACAAGGCTTTTTTGAATTTCTCGAAAAAGGAGGTGGCTTTCCGGATGAAACAAAAAGATTATCCGAGGCACTGAAAAATCCTGAACACCTTGGGGATGTCATCAAAGAGTATGGACGATTTTTAGAAGCATATAGAGAAGATAGAGATGTACTAAGGTTTCACTATCATAAGGTGGACAGCCTTTATCAGAAATTACAGGAGCTTGCACTGCCAAGAAAAGAATACAGTACCAATCTTACTGAACTTCCAAAAGTAAAAGCCTTTATTACAGAAGATGAAGTCCTTGCTACTATTTCAAGGGGAAGCGGAATCGATAGAGGAAAAGAGCGAATTACAAAGTTTTTCAAAGAAAATCACACTTTACAGGAAAAAGCCGACTTCTTAAAAGATGAATATGGAACAGGAGGAAGAAGCCATGCGGTATCAGGCTTGACAGGTAGTGGAGAATGGCACGATGCCAAAGGAATAAAACTTGAAAAGGATAATTGTAAAGATGTGTTTCTCACTTGGACAAGTGTGGCAAAGCATATTGACGAGCTGCTTTCTAAAAACCTTTACCTTGAGGAACAGCACATAGAAAATATAGCGGAGAAGGAAGAAGTAAAAGAGCCACACTATTACTCGAAAGATAATCCTGAAAACTTGATGACTGATGAAATGCTGAAACGGGTGCCGGAGCTTTACGCACAGGAAGAAATTGATTTAGCGGATAAGGAAGTTCATGCAGCATATATCATTCCTTTTAAAAGTAATTGGACTTGGTATATGACAGAGTATGACAGGGAAAGCGGAGAAGCCTTTGGGCTTGTAGTCGGAATTGAACCTGAATGGGGATATTTCAATCTGAATGAATTGAAAGAACTTAATGCTCAAAGACTTGTGTTGGAAGATTTTCCAAAGACTTTTCAAGAAATCAAAGATACCGAGCTTGTAAAACAGATGAGTGAGGAAGAAATAGACCGAGTATTTAACGGACAGCTTTCCGCAAAAGATAATCAAAAGGAACAGGACATCTTTTATCTTAGCGATGAAATGGGAATTTCATTAGAAGAAGCCGAGGGTATTATCAACGACAGGAGCAGGTTATCAGGGATTAGTACAGAGGATACAGATAACAAAGATAATTTACTTGATGAAAAAAGTCCTGTTCAATCTACCCTGTTTGACTACATTCAGCAAAAAGAAGAAGTAGAGCTGAATGAAAAAGAGGAAAGCCTTGCAGAACAATTTGCAGTGAAACAAGGTGATACCGTCTATTTTGACCATGAAACATATATTGCAAAGGATATTGAAAAAAATAAAGTAAACGGAAAGCCGGAGGTATGGCTGTATCCGGCAAGAGATGGAAATAGGCAAATTGCAATCGTACCGTTTATGGATAATGAGGAGCTATTAAGAAAGATAAGCATTGAAAGACCGAGATTTTTGATTGGCGATGAAGTGAAATATAAGGATAAGGATTGTACCATTACCCGCTTTGATAATATGGGAAATAACCTAAAGACCGTAACGGTTAAGGATAATACCGAATATCTCAGTGGTATGATAACAGGCTCCGATGTGATTCCCTATCGTTTAGAGAGCGACCTTGAGAGAATATTTGAAAATCTGACATACAAGAAAGCTAAAGATACGATTCAAGACATTGATGAAAAGGCAGAAAAACTAAAAATAGAAGCTCATAATTTTAAGATTACCGAAGAAATCCTCCCTGAAAAATTAACGCCAAGTGAAAGGTTAAACCAAAACCTTGAAGCAATCTCCATGCTTAAACGAGTGGAGAGTGGACAAAGAGAGCTTGACAATACAGCTCAGGAAGTCTTGGCAAAATATGTAGGATGGGGCGGACTTTCCGAAGTCTTTGACGAAAGCAGAGAAGGTCAGTGGAAAGAAGCAAGAGCATTCTTAAAAGAAAATCTATCGTCATCAGAATACGAAGCTGCTAAGGAATCAACTTTAACAGCTTTTTATACGCCTAAGACAGTCATTGACAGTATCTACTCTACACTCTCAGGAATGGGGTTTAAGAATGGCAATATCTTAGAACCGTCAATGGGCATCGGAAACTTTATCGGAAGTTTACCGGATGAAATGAGTAGCAGTAAATTTTATGGTGTAGAGCTTGACTCCTTAAGCGGTCGCATTGGAAAACTTCTATATCCGGAAAGTGATATACAGATTAAAGGACTGGAAGAAACTTCCTTTTCCAATAATTTCTTTGATGCGGTTATCGGGAATGTACCCTTTGGAGAGTACAAGGTCAATGACAGGGAGTATAACAAAAATAACTTTTTAATTCATGACTACTTTTTTGCAAAATCCATTGACAAAGTTAGAAATGGTGGTGTTATCGCTTTTATTACATCTTCAGGCACGATGGATAAAAAGGATGAAAGTGTCAGACGATACCTTGCAGCAAGAGCGGAGTTTTTAGGAGCAATCAGACTTCCAAACGATACCTTTAAGGGTGTTGCCGGAACGGAAGTAACCTCGGATATTATCTTCCTAAAGAAAAGGGACAGTATAAGAGAAAGGGACGAGGACTGGATACATCTTGCAGAAGATGAAAATGGGCTGACATATAACAAATACTTTGTAGAGAATCCTCAGATGGTGCTTGGCTCTATGGAAGAAGTGTCAGGAAGATTTGGAAACGCCCTTGCTTGTCTGCCAAGAGAAAATGCCGATTTAAAGGAGCTGCTTGCAAGGGCAAGTGAAGAAATATCCAAAGGAACAGCCTATGAAGAAATAGAGCTACTTGATGATGAAATCACATCTATCCCTGCCACAGATGATGTCAAAAATTTTTCATATACTATCATTGATGACGAAGTGTATTACAGAGAAAATTCCCTTTTTGTAAAGAAAGAGATAACGGATAAGAATAAGGAGAAGATTAAGGACTATCTTGAACTGAATACTGCCCTTAAAGATGTTATCTACAAGCAGAAAGAGGACTATTCCGATGATGAGGTAAAGAAAGCTCAAGAAAAGCTCAATGAAGTCTATGACCGCTTTTCTAAAAAGCATGGATATGTCAATAACCTTTCCAATACCAGAGCCTTTAAAGAGGACAGTAACTTCCCGCTTGTTTCCTCCATTGAAATCCTTGATGAAGAAGAAAACTTTAAGGCAAAGGGGGATATATTCTCCAAGAGGACAATCACAAAGGCAAAGACCATTGACCATGTGGATACTTCTTTGGAATCTCTTGTGTTATCTATGTCGGAAAAAGGCTATGTGGACTTTGACTATATGGAAAACCTGACGGGAAAAGATAGACCTACTCTAATAGAAGAATTAAGGGGAGAGATTTATCTAAGTATCAGGGAAGAACAGAACTTTTACAGACCGCTATCCTTTAACCCCGAAGATGGAGATTTGCCTTTCGCCTGTGCAAATGGCAGCAATTCATATAAGTATGGCTATGTTACAAAGGACGAATACCTATCAGGGAATATCAGAGAAAAGATTACCATCGTAGACAGTTACCTTGCAAAGTTAAGACAAACGGAACGGGAACTACCTCATCTTGGCTATGCGGAAGATGGCAAAGAAAAAGAGCTGATAAGCTATGAGATGAACCGTTTGGAATATCAAAAATCGGAACTTACCAAAGTATTACCGAAAGAACTGGAAGCAAGTGAAATCAGCGTTCGTCTTGGAGCAACTTGGATACCGATTAAGGATATAGAGAAATTCATCTTTGAAACGTTGAAAACACCGGGCTGGGCAAGATGGGATATTAAGGTCAAATTCTCAAATCTTACAAGTGAATGGAATATTGAAGGAAAGAGCAAAGACAGAGGAAATGACCTTGCTGAAATGACCTACGGAACATCAAGGATAAACGGATATAAGCTGATTGAAGATGCCTTAAACCTTAAAGAAACAAAGGTCTTTGACCAGATTGAAAATCCGGATGGCTCAAAAAGTTCTGTCTTAAATAAAAAGGAAACTCTCCTTGCAGGACAGAAACAGGAACTTCTAAAAGAAGAATTTAAGAACTGGATATTTAGTGATCAGGAAAGAAGAAGCAGACTTGTGAAGCTCTACAATGAGCGTTTTAACTCTATCCGAAATCGTGAATATGACGGAAGTAATCTCTCTTTTGAAGGAATGAATACGGAAATCAAACTCAGACCACACCAAAGAAATGCCATTGCAAGAAGCCTTTATGGAGGAAATACCCTGCTTGCCCATGTGGTAGGAAGCGGAAAGACTTTTGAGATGGTCGCTTCCGCAATGGAAAGTAAAAGGCTTGGAATGTGCAGTAAATCTCTCTTTGTTGTACCGAATCATCTAACAGGACAGATTGGCAGAGAGTTTATGCAGCTTTATCCGTCGGCAAATATTATGGTCGCAGATAAGAAAGACTTTGAGCCGAAAAACAGAAAAAGATTTATCGGCAAAATTGCAACAGGCGAATATGATGCGGTTGTAATCGGGCATACGCAATTTGAAAAAATCCCGATGTCAAAAGAATACCAAGAGAAGCATATTCAGGATCAGATTGATGAAATCATAAACTATGTAGAGGAATACAAGCATGACAGAAATCAGAACTTTACGGTAAAGCAGCTTGAAAAAACAAAGAAAAAACTTGAAACAAGGCTTGAGAAATTAAACGATGATTTTAAGAAAGATGATGTCATTACATTTGAAGAACTTGGCGTAGATAAGCTCTTTATTGACGAGGCACATGGCTACAAAAATCTCTATCTTTACACAAAAATGAGGAATGTAGCAGGTATCGGGCAGTCCGAAGCCTTTAAGTCATCCGATATGTTCATGAAGTGTAGATACATGGATGAAATGACAAATGGAAAAGGAATTGTCTTTGCCACAGGAACGCCTGTATCAAACTCCATGACCGAGCTTTATACCATGCAGCGTTATCTTCAGTATGAAAGCCTTAAAAAGAATAATTTGGAGCATTTTGACTCTTGGGCTTCTACCTTTGGGGAAACGCAGTCAGCTTTTGAATTATCTCCGGAGGGAACAGGATACAGAGTAAAGACAAGATTTTCCAAGTTCTATAACTTGCCTGAACTAATGTCTATGTTTAAGGAAGTTGCGGACATTCAGACAGCGGATATGCTTAATCTTCCAACACCTGAAGCACACTATGAAGTCATTAAGACTTTGCCAAGCGAGGAGCAAAAAGAAATCTTAAAGAGCTTATCAAAACGGGCAGATGATGTGAGAAACAAAGCGGTAGAGCCTGATGAAGATAATATGCTGAAAATCACCAATGACGGTAAGAAACTTGCTCTTGACCAAAGGCTGATCAATCCCCTACTTCCTGATAATCCCGACAGCAAAGTCAATGTTTGCGTGAAAAATGTCTTTAGTATTTGGGATAAGACCAAGGAGAATAAATCCACACAGCTACTATTTTCCGATATGTCCACACCGAAAGGCGATGGAGAGTTTAACATCTATGATGACATCAGAGAAAAGCTCGTTGCAATGGGAATCCCGAAACAAGAAATAGCCTTTATTCATGAAGCTAATTCAGATAAGCAAAAGGACGAACTATTTGCAAAGGTGCGTAAGGGAGATGTGAGGATATTGCTCGGCTCTACTCAGAAGATGGGAGCCGGGACAAATGTGCAAAATAAGCTGATTGCACTGCATGATTTGGATGTACCTTGGCGTCCTGCGGATCTTGAACAGAGAGCAGGTAGAATTGTAAGACAGGGAAATGAAAATAAAGAGGTAAATATCTATCGCTATGTTACGGAGAATACCTTTGATGCATATTTGTGGCAGACCATAGAAAATAAGCAGAAGTTCATTTCTCAAATTATGACAAGTAAGACTCCCGTTCGTGTTGCGGAAGATGTGGACGAAAGCTCCCTTAACTATGCAGAAATTAAAGCTCTTGCCACAGGAGATCCGAAAATCAAAGAAAAAATGGATTTGGACAATGAGGTTACAAAACTTAAAATGCTTGAAGCAAACTATAAGTCCAATCGTTATAGATTAGAGGACAAGGTTGCTAAAAATTATCCGGAAGAAATTGCAAGGACGGAAAAGTTAATTGAAGCTGTTAAGAAAGATATATCAGAAGTTGAACCTAAGTCAGACAGTGAGGAAAAGTTTACTTCCATTACTATTTTAGGCGAGAAGATTACCGATAAGAAATTAGCAGGAGAAAAACTTCTTGAAGCCATTTCAAAAGTAAAAATCAATGAAAGTAAGATGATAGGAAAGTATAGAAATATGGATTTAGAGGTCAGCTATAACTTCTTTACCAATGAGCATAATTTCAGCTTAAACGGTGCTGCAAAGCATTCAGGAGAGCTTGGCACAAGTGCAGACGGAAATATGACAAGACTGGATAATGCTCTTGAGAAAATGCCTGAGAAATTAAAGAGGCTTGAAGAAAAGCTCGTTAGTACCAAAGAACAGCTTGAAAATGCCAAAGAAGAACTTAAAAAGCCGTTTGAAAAGGCAGATGAACTGAAAACTAAAGTATTAAGGCTTGCCGAACTGAATAAGCTGCTCGATATGGGAGAGGTAGAAGAAAAGAGAAATGACAATCCCCTTGTGGAAGATGTAAAACGAGCGATTATTGACTTCTGTAACAGAGAGTATGAAGAAAACCACAGCTATGATGAATTTGACACGCTATATCCTGATTTAAAGCATATCGGGATTGCCTATACCAATACGCCCGATGAAAGACATGGGATTCAGTACGAACTGAATTTAGAAGCTAAAACATGGACACAGTATATTGATGATACGGTGGTAAAAACAGAGAGCTTCGACTATGAAAACAAGGGAGAGAACGAAGCTCTAAGGAATATGAAAAATGAGATTGAGCTATCCTCTTTTGAAGATTTGATCTATGTGGATTCCGAAGATTTAAGAGCAGCAACGGGACTTGATATTGATGATGAAGGAAACTTCTATGATCCGCTTGCAAAAGACCTCGATAATGACGGTATCATCGACAGATATGACAATGATTTCAGGGACAGTGATTACTTTGAATCAACCTATGATGTGGAAGATAATCTTTATACAAAAGAGGAAACTTCTCAAAGAACGGAAGATAAACCGTCTATTTTAGGACAGATCAGAGCTTATCAAAGTGAAAGCAAAACGGAAGATAAACAAACTACAAAAGAACAGGAATATGCAAGATAAGGGGGCTTATAAGCTCCCTTTTACCATGAAAGGAGATAAAAACATGGATTACAAAACAATACGAGATAAAATTGAGGATATGGTAAATGATAACCATAAGGACTTCGTAAAAGCGGTTATCAGCATGGAAAAAGGCATCAATGATGAGAGTGCCTTGGATAAGCTATATGATGCTTATATGGCAAATGATACCATCAATCTGCTTCATGAAGATTTCGACTATATGATTGAAGATTTAAGAGAAC
>ERZ773043.178-NODE-178-length-34818-cov-8.024394_pt1 | contig 34818 bp, 28 predicted proteins | sample MGYA00580636_ERZ773043 | MGnify/ENA primary metagenome ERZ773043 (study PRJEB29015, sample SAMEA2737992) | human oral metagenome | biome: human oral; feature: human-associated habitat; material: dental | place: China | collected 2065 ...
TCGATCCGACCGAGGAACGCAACTACTATATGCTCGTCACCCTCGGGATGGGCGCACACCGCATGAACGTGCCCGCAGAACTTGCAGCGTGCAAACTCGAACGTGCCGAACTCGCGATCGCCCTGCCGCCCGACTGGAACATTCACGAAAATGATGCGGTGCATTACTGGCCGATTCACCTGCTGAAGGATCTTGCACGCCTGCCGATCAAGGACAATACATGGCTCGCATGGGGACACACGATCGACAGCAGAGTGCCCTATGCCGAGACCACCAAGTTGACTGCTGCTCTCCTCGTCAGTCCGCAGCGCTGTGGGAGAGACGGCGATGTCTGCCCCCTCCCGAACGGCGATGAGGTCAATTTCTATCAGATTATCCCGCTCTACCGGGATGAACTCAATTACAAGTGCGACCGCAGTGCCAAAGAGCTGCTGAACATCTTTGGCGAGCGAAACGTTGGCTTCGTCGTCGATCCGCAGCGGCGCAGTGCGCTCGCGGGCGAGGACTTCACCGATCTCGTGATGGACAATGCACAGTGGCACCTCGATACGCTGCGCGAAAAGAATCTGCCTGTGGACGAGATCACAGCATACAACCACCTCGCGATCTATCTGCGCTGGTGCATCGAGCACGAACTAATGGAGGACTGGTTCTGCAAACAGTACGCGGCGACCATCCGCGCCGTGCGGGAGCATCCGGCAGATACGGATCTGCGTCCCTTTCTCCGGGACGAGCTGCACGGGATTCTGATGCGCGGTTTCTTTGGCGGGGAGGGAGAGACATTCGCACAGTATTACTATGACGGCGATGCCCCCTCCTTTCCCTCGGACATCGACAATCATGCCCTGGCGTACTTTGGTGCGGAGCAGTACTTCTCGGAGGAGTTCGACGACGAGGCATATCTATTCGTCCCATTCGATGAGGACTACTATGCGGCAATGGCGGCGATCATCACGCAGCGGTGGGATGCGTGGAAGCGGAACGGCGGCGAAAAGAAAGGAAATGCAAAAATGTACGAACATGAGGCGCCAAATGACGTTGCCGTGGCAGTCATGCAATACCTGAACTGCGGCAGGGCAGACTGTTCCTGTGAATATTTTCCGCCGATGACGGACGACGATCCGATCGTGGCGGCGTACAGCTATGCCGCGCGGCGCGGCGTGCGCGATGGATTCGTACCCGTGCTCATCGTGCCGAGCGATACGCTGTGGGAGATTCTGACGATGAACGCAGAGGCAGAAAAAGGCGCGTTCGAGGACTACGACTTCGATGCGGATGCCGTGGCACAGTACCGCGAAAAAGTGCTTGCACAGTCCATCGGGGACGGCAAAGCGATACTGATGGAGCGGCTTCCTATGCGCTTTGAAGGAAGCCGTGCGGAAGCGCCGGACAATGAAGATGCGGAGGAGTTCCGTGAGACGGACCACTTTATCAGCTATTGGGACTACGAAACGCAGAAAACCCGGCCGATGATTCTCGCCAAGATTCCCGTAAAGAATCCGTGGGAGGTGTTCGCCTATCTGCCGTTCGGCGGGTGGAACGACTGCCCTGATACGACGGCACTCATGGCGGTATCGAAGTACTGGCACGAGCAGCACGGTGCCGTCCCCGCCGTCCTCACTTACGATACGCTCGAATACAGCGTGCCCGCACCTATCGCAGCGGAAAATGCCCGTGAGCTCGCGACAGAACAGTACGCGTTCTGCGCCGACATCATCGAGCAAGGTGCGCCCAGCATGACCGTCGGCAAACTCGCCGCCGACCTTAAGAACTCAAATATCTGGTATTTCTGGTGGGACTAATCCGGTGCAGCAAATGAACGTCCGCGCGGTGGGTACACATATGAGCACCCTCATCTCTGGAAGGGAACTATTTTTATGACCTTGTTGGAACAGTGTCAGATCTGGCACGCACATGATGAATTTCAAAAAATCATCGAAGCCATTGATGCAGTGCCCGCCGCAGAGCGTACACCGGAACTGGACAGCGAGCTTGCACGCGCCTACAACAACGCGGCAAGCGTCGATGACCGTGCGTATTTTGAAAAGGCCATCGCCCTCCTCACGCCGCATGCGCACTATTTCAAGGGCGACCACCTCTGGAATTTCCGCATGGGCTATGCCTACTACTACCTTGACCGCGAGGACCGCGCTCTCCCACATTTTGAGGCGGCGCTCGCTGCGCTCCCCGCGGATGCGGATACCAAGAGTATGATTGCGTACTGTTACAACGGACTTTCCCTGCCGCGCTTCCGGCGGCCGTTCCGCATCCGCGTGCAGGAGGCGTGGGCAGCCTTTGAGCGGGAGGAGGCGGCACTGCGTGCGCTGATGGACAGTGATGAAGATCGCGGCGAGGAGCTGATTGCACGCACGGAGGGTATTCTGCACATCGCCTTTGATGATGTCTCATTTGAGCTTGGAAAGGGCGCCGCGAAATATGAGCTCATCCTCACGCCCGAGGGTATGCGCGCCAAGCTCTTTCCGCTCGTCTATTTCGCACGCCTCGCTCCCGCCTCCGTGCGCGCGCACTGGGACATCCGCATCGGGCGCACCGCCTCCCTCAGGTTTGCCCTGCGCAGGGGGGACTGCACCGTGGAGATGGAGGATGTCGCCGTCTGGTTCACGCAGGAGGGAGAGGGGATTACCCTCACAGTCTACTGCGAAAAGCTCCTGCCGCTCCTAAAGGAGGACGAGGATCACGCATGGTGGATGCTCTCCACAATCGTCGATCAGGCACTTGGCGAGATTGCCGCCATGCGCCTTATCCATGATTTTGAGATCATTGATACGCCAAAGAAAGAGCCTTCGATTACGCTTACCTGCCTTCCAAAGGCACTCTCGGAGGCGGGGCTTTCCCTCGACAGCGACGCAGAGGACTATCTTGCGCACGCCTATCTCGCCTACGAACGCGAGCCGCAGGATATTTCTGATACGAACTGGCGGCTCGATGTCTGCACGGGCAATACGCGTCTGCCCGCCCTTCTCAGCACCTATATGGAAAACGATGCGGCACTCGTGGATATGTACCATGCGGACGGGATTGCGGCGGGCTTTCTCGCCTATCCGCTGACGGATGCGCTGCGCGCGGATTCGGAGGCTCCCCTCGCGTTTCGCGATGCGCTCATGGAGGCGGTACTGGATGCGGCAGGAGCGGATGCCGTGACCTTCCTTGGCGGCGCGACGGGTACGGACTGCGGCTATCTGGACTTTCTCGCGTGGGATCTGCGCGCCGTTCTGGATGCGGCGGTACACTTTTTCCAGAAAACCAAGCTCCCGTGGGCGGTGTTTCACTCCTTTCGCCGGGACGCAAGTTCCGTCAGTCTCTTTGATCGCACAGAGGAAGAAGACAGCACGGAACAGGAAAGCCACACCTCTGCAAAGACCTCTCTGCTCTCCCCTGCGGCGGTGAGAAAACTGGAGGCAATGGATGAGGGCTCTATGGGCTATTTCTACAAGATGCTCGCCTATCTGGAGCAGTATATCAAAAACGGCATCATCAAAGGGAATTTCACACACGAGGAAGCACATGCCGACCTTGACATTGCTCTGTGGTATGCGTACGCATGCAACAACCTTGATACCTATGAGGACTATTACCGCACGACGCAATGGCTTCCGGCGGCAGAGAAGAACGCGCGCGGCTGCGGCACATATTACTACCGCTATGCCGTTGCACTGATGCACTGCGGGCGGCTGGCTGACGCGCTCCGCTCTGCCGAGCAGGGCGTGCAGGAGGAACCGGACTATCCGTGGGGCTATTTGCAGCTCGCAAAACTCCGCGCACATTTCGGCGACCGCGCAGGAGCGCTCGATGCCGTGCAGAAAGGGCTTTCCCTCGTGCCGGACGATCATGAATTTTTGACACTGGAACGCGAGATTACGGAGGGAGCAACCATCGAGCAGATGTCCTACCACTGGATCAATCCCGACTTTGACCGCGATCTGCAGGCAGGGGAACATGATACAGCGGATGAAGATGCGTATGCAAAGCAGCGCGTCATCTCCTGCATGACACTTGATGAGAAGGGGCTCGCGCATTTTATGCAGCTCTTTCACCCGGAGCCAAAAGACTACGAGAAGGATGCCCCCTATTGCAGCTTTCACTATCCCATACAGGGCGAGCGCGTGAAACTCGTGTTCAAAATGAATGAGGCGGGGCTGTCCAAACGCAGTCCCGACTGGCTGCGGACACAGAAGGAGCGGCTCGATGACGGGCGCTGGCTGAAACGCGTCGATGAAAGCGGTACGGGTTTACTCGAAGCCGTCCACTTTGATCTGGAAAACCACGTCACACTCATCTATAAATATCCATGGAAGAAAGCACATGTCTCCATTCTGCTCGATGCAGACGGGCACCCAATAGAAAATACAGACAACGCGGAATAAAGTGGGCGTACCACAACATATGGGACGAAACCAAAAAGCGGTATAATGCCGCTTTTTTATTTTATATGAATCGCAGCCCCCTCAATACGTCTCTATGATGTTAAAGTTCGAGTCGCACGCGGCGGGCGTGCGCCCGATCTCGCGGATGATGCGGATGATGTGGTCCTCAGAGAGAGCGCGGGGGCTCTTCGCCCCCGCGTCATGGAGAATCGTCTCCTTGTGCACCGTACCGTCAATGTCATTCGCGCCAAACCCGAGCGCGACCTGCGCCACAGGCACGGTCAGCATGACCCAGTATGCCTTGATGTTGGGGAAGTTGTCGAGCATGAGCCGCGCAATCGCAATCGTCCTCAGATCATCCCACATCGTCGTCTGCTTCACCGTCTGCCCAAGCGCCGTATGCGACGGCAGAAAGGGGAACGGGATGAACGTCTGAAAGCCCCCTGTCTCATCCTGCAAATCGCGCAGACGCAGCATATGCGTCACGCGCTCCTCGACCGTCTCGATGTGCCCGTAGAGCATGGACGCATTCGTCTTGATGCCGAGCGCATGTGCCGTGCGGTGCGCCGTCAGCCACTCGTCCGCCGTCGCCTTGTTCGGGCAGAGTTCATCACGCACGCGGTCGGTCAGGATCTCAGCGCCGCCGCCCGCGATGGACTGAAGCCCCGCCGCACGCAGACGCAGGAGCACATCGCGCACCGAAAGCCCCGACGTCTTTGCAAAATGCGTGATCTCAACCCCCGTGAACCCCTTCAGATAGAGCGTTGGAAACGCCTCATGCAGTGCCGCAAGACGCATCAGATAGTCGTCAAACGTCCAGTCCGGATGCAGCCCGCTCACCACGTGCAGCCCCGCCAGATGCGGGTCACGCGCTGCATCGCGGACGTGCGCCACCGCATCCTCCGCGCTCATCTCGTACGCGCCCTGATCCCCTGCATCCCGCCCGAACGCGCAGAACTTGCAGTGCGCAAGGCATATATTCGTGAGATTCACATGACAGTTTACATTGTAGTATACAATACCGCCGCATTTCTCCTGCCGCACACGGTCGGCGAGGGCGCCAATCCACGCGATGTCATGACACGCAAAAAGGCGCAGCCCGTCCTCCCGCGTCAAACGTGCGCCGCGCGCAATCTTCTTTTCAATATCCAGGTATTCACTGCGCAATATTTTCGTCTCCTAAAGCTTTCCTAAAATCAATCCTGCTTCAAAAATTCGATGTGCTGCGTGAATATCCTGCCGCCCGTACACATGGGGGCATGGATGACAGAAATTCATCACATATATTTTCCTAATAAAGAAGGTTTTTCTATGATTTCGTGGAATCTTCTAATCATTAAAGAATAATTGGAAAAATAAGTTTTTCTTCCTCAACTTGCCTATATGCGAGGTACATATGATAAGAAAAGCGGTTCTGATTGGATTGAGCACCTTACTGATAGGGGTCATTCTGTATGTCTTCCTCGGCGGTCAAAGAGCAGCAGCACCTCCCATGATGACACTGGCAGCAGTGGAGAAACCGCCGCCCCATCCGCCTCCTGATGCCGGGGCGCAGACATCAAATGAGGCGCTCGGGCAAGGCATTACATCGCTGGCAAAAGCAGACAGCACAAGATATTCCATCTACATCTGCTACCCCAAAGAAGATCGTCCGGCGTATATCTATCAGCCTGCCGCGATGCGATCCGCCAGTATGATAAAGGTCTTTATCCTCGGTGCAGCGATGGAAAAAATTCGGGATGGACAGTTTTCCTTGGATCAGACAATCATACTGCATGCACAGGACAAGGTGGGCGGCGCCGGTGTCCTCACGCACTATGCCGACGGATCCGAACTGTCTTTGGACACCCTTCTCCGCTTGATGATTACGGAGAGTGACAACACTGCAACGAACATGGTCATTGATTTGCTCGGCATGGAGAGCATCAATGACTATATCCGGCGCGGCGGTTATGCCGATACGGTTCTGCAGCGCAAGATGATGGATATGGATGCAGTCTTTGCAGGCAGGGACAACTATACCTCAGCCCCGGATCTGGGTCATTTTTTTCAGAAGCTGTACCACCATACTTGTGTCAGCAGCGCATTGGATGCGCATATGTTGGCATATCTAAAGGAACAATCCGATACCGAATGCTTTCCCACCGCGCTGCCGGAGGCAACGATTGCGCATAAAACAGGCGAACTCACAAGACTGTACGACGACGGCGGCATCATCTATATGCAGAATCGTGACTTCATCATGATTGGAATGACAGAAAACTACACCAGCAGGAGCAGGGCGATTGATACACTGCGCAGGATGGTGCGCTGTGCGGCGGAAAATTAAGGAGCGAATGATGATGACCAGAAAACGTTTTTTAGTGCTGCTTTTCATACAGATGGCTTCTCTGCTGACATGCTCTTTTGTCCATGCCGATGAGACACCCGTCATCATCGACCGGCCTGTCATGTGGTCGGAGGAGCGGGCACGCCTGACGCAGGAGTATGCACAGCTGCACTACGGACAGGCGATGACGAGCATCACCCCCCAAGCCATTGTTGTACACTGGACGGCCGGGAACTCATGGGAATCCGCCTACCATCATTTTTATCAGCCGGCAGCAAGCGACGGCACTATGAACTATGCCGCCCACTTCATCGTTGACCGCGATGGTACAATTCTCCGTCTCCTGCCCGAGACGACAATGGGGCGTCACATCATTGGCTATAACTGGTGCAGCATCGGCATAGAGAACGTGGGCGGCGTGAACGGTGCAGAAGACCTCACAGAGGAGCAGCTCACCGCAAACGTCGCTTTGATCCGCTATCTCCATCAAAAATACCCAACCATACGCTATGTATTCGGGCATTATCAGCAGGATAAAGCAAGAGAAAGCGGCCTGTATATCGAACTTGTAAACGGCTATCGCTCGATCAAGACAGATCCCGGAAAGATTTTCATGTCCGGTCTGCGCACACAGCTGCACGCGGATGGGCTGATCTTCTATGAGGACTAAATCCTTTTACGTCCTATGCGGCATACATATTTCTGCAAACTGCATAAATGCCGTGAACGATATGTTCTGCTCATCGTGTTAGAGGAGGAATGACAATGTATGGTACAATGCACAGATGGTTCCTGCTGGTGCTGTCCCTGCTCTGCCTTGGCATGACCGGCTGCGGCGGCCCGGTCAGCATCGGCGGCAGCAGTTCAATGGCAACGGGCTTTGAACCGCTCAAAGAACCCGGGTACTATCAGGAAGTAATCATGCAACCAAACGGCGAATTTTTGGCACGCTACAAGATAGACGATGCACAGGCGGCATCTGCAGGACAGATTTACAAAGTCGATTTCAACGGCGATAAAAAACTCGAAAAGATCACTGCGGTGTATGGCGGCAACGCCATCAACGCCGCATGGAGAGATACCGTCGATCGAGGTTTTGACTTTGCGGCCGTCACGATAGAATATCAAGACGGTTATGTAAAATACAATTTCAAAAACGCACGCATGGCAGCGGCCCCCGGCTACTACGGCGCATATGCCATCCGCTATAAGATCGACGAGGAAAAAAAGAAAAGCAAGGTCGCTTATTTCTATAATAAGCAAGGCGAACAGTTCAGTACAGGCCTTGGATGTGCGCAGCTTCTCTTTACCTATGACGATAAGGGCGCGCTCATCAAGGTCGGCTATGCCAACACCAACGGCGAACGCGTCACGACCACGCACAAAGACTATGAGACACGCTTCAAATACGACAGCGGGAAAAAGCCAATTGAAATAGCCAACTATGGAAAAGACGACTCTCTCATGGTGGATGTGACAGGCATCGCAAAGACCACCTACAAGATGGATGATAAGGGAAGGGTGACCGAAGCCCGCCACTTTGGCTCAGACGAATCACTCAAGGAGAAAAATACACCGAAGCTTCAGGCGGACAGAGTACTCACGGCCATAAGTGCCGGCGCAATCACAAAGTATACATATGACGGCGACAACATGATGCCATCCAAAATCGCATTCTATGGAAAAGATGAACAGCCTCTTGGCATTAAGGCATGGGGAAACATCGCATCCTATAAACTCAAGTATACAAAAGAGCGAAATGTTGCAGAAATCAGCACATACGGCACAGACGATGCTCCCGTTCCGCTCGACCGCGATATTATCGGCGACAATGTTGTAAAACTCATCATGAGCTATGACGACCACGGCAACCTCATCAAGATAAGCTTTTACGGAAAAGATGACAATATGGTGATTGCGTCAAAACTCAATGCTGCAGAAAGCCGCAGAAAATACGATGATAAACGGCGCAACACCGAAGATGCCTACTTTGGTACGGGAGGAGATGCGATTAACGTCAACGAGGGCGGCCGCGTCTACCATCGTATCGTCCGCGAATATAACGACGATGACGAACTGACACTGAACATATACTATGACAAGGACGGCAACGAGGTTGCAAGAGAAACGCCGGCGGAAACTTCGGCAAAAGCCATGGAAAGCAGTTCCGTGCCGAGTGGAAACGACATATCCGCCTACATTGCTGCAAAGAACCAATACGATCAGCAGATCTCGGTACTGGCAAAGGACATCAATGCCTACCTCGCGTCGAACAAAAACTTCACGCGCGCTGACGGCTTGATTGCACGGGCAGACGCACTCTCGCAGAAAATACAGCAAACGCGCAGCAGTGCGAATGCCGCACAGATTTCTAACGCCATGCTGAAAACGCGGCTTCTGGAAGTCTTCGACGCGGAGCTTGGCCGCATCAACGGTCTGCGTGACGGCATGAAGGCCTCACGCGCAGGCGGTGATTATCAACCGGGATTCAAACGCGGAACAGATGCAGCATATCGCTTTGATGATGTAAACACATCCCTGGATAAAATGCTGTAACAAAACGAATCTCCATCAAGCGGCTGCAGATTCTCCTCTGCGGCCGCCTTTTTTATCTGCGGTGTGCCTATAAAAATTCTACATTTTTCTTTTTTCGGTATTGACAATCTTCAGAAGTTTGACTATACTAAGGATAGTAAAGGAGATCACAGGCGGTTTGATTCAGGACAGACTGCCCTCATGCGTCCCGTAAGCGTATGAGCGAACTCCTGGGTTTTCCCACAGTGTTGACCGTCGAATGGTTGTTCGTGGAGGCATATGGCAGGATTCACTTCGTCTGCTGAACGAAGGAGACACTGGCCAGGCTGCCTGCATTACCGGGAGGGGATTCCAATGGGATATTAACCCGTCGCAGATCCTCGTGCATAGGGGCGTGCAATACGCTCGGGTGGGCGTGTTGGTCACGCTGAACAGGTGCGAAAGGCGAAGGACTGCGGCAGTCCGCACGGCGGACACATGGACACAATCGGGTTTCGTAAAGGTAGTTTCACGAGTGGATTCGTGGCGAAGCACCGGATATGTGTCAAAGAGGTTTGTTGTTGTTCAGCATTTTGGAGAAAAGTTCCCCTCTGTATGCTAGCTGCGTTCGGGAACGAAGCAAGGATCTATTTGATGCAAAAGAGTTACCTATCACTTCCCGTATTTTCCACATAACCGCCAGTTGGTGACGAGAAAGCCGATTGGCGGTTTTGTTATGCCATAAAACAATATGCCGTAAAATGATCACCAAAAGCTTTGTATACATGCACATCATTAATTTTACATTCTGCTTTTCCATGTTATAATATTGCTATTATTTCTTGCTCTATTATTAAAAAGGACAGGTGGTTATTGCATGAAGCAGGAAGAAAATGAGTTTATGCAGCATGAGCTTCGGCTTCCGGAGCTGACTTTGCGAGGTATGCTGCTCGGCGCAATCCTTACAGTCATTTTTACTGCGTCGAACGTCTACCTCGGTCTGAAAGTCGGTCTGACATTCTCCTCGGCAATCCCGGCCGCGGTCATCTCGATGGCAGTGCTCAAGATGGCAAAGGACGCGAACATCCTCGAAAACAACATGGTGCAGACACAGGCGTCGGCGGCGGGAACGCTGTCTGCCATCATCTTCATCATCCCGGGCATGCTTATGATCGGCTACTGGCAGGGCTTTGAGTTTTGGCAGACGCTTGTCGTTTCCGCATGCGGTGGATGCCTCGGCGTACTCTTTACCATCCCACTGCGCCGCGCGATGGTCGTACACAGCGACCTCGCCTATCCCGAAGGGGTCGCCGCCGCAGAGATTCTAAAAGTCGGCAGCCGCTCAAAAGGAAGCGTGCAGTCTGACTCCGGAATTCGTGAGATCCTTGCGGGCAGCTTCGTCGCCGGCATCATCGCCTTCCTCACCAACGGGCTGCAGGTACTCGGCGGCTCTCTTTCTGCATGGTTCCACGTGGGACGCGGCATGACCCAGCTCCCGCTCGGCTACTCAACGGCGCTTGTGGGTGCAGGCTACCTCATCGGTATTGCGAGCGGAATCGCTATGCTCGTGGGGATCCTCATCGCATGGGCGGGATTTGTCCCCTACTTCACCATGACAGAGATGGTGCCCGACGGCATGACACTCCAAAAGTTCGCAGGTGCGGTCTACCAGCAGAAGGTGCGCCTTATCGGTGCGGGTGCGATGGGCGTCGCTGCCATCTGGACACTCATGACACTCGCCCGCCCCGTCATTGACGGGGTAAAGGAGTCCATCGAGGGTACGCACATGGATGACGCAGAGAAAGGGCTGCACCGCATGGACATTGATATGTCGATGAAAAGCATTGCACTCGTCTTCGTCGTGACGGTCATCGGCCTCCTCGCAATCTTCTACCTCTTCGTCTCACCGGAGAATATCCCCGAGAGCCAAAAGCTCATCTTTACTGTCGTCGGCGTCGGCGTATCCGTCCTCATGGGGTTCTTTGTTGCCGCCGCCTGCGCCTATATGGCGGGGCTTGTCGGCACGTCTGCAAGCCCGATCTCCGGCATCGGCATCCTCGGCATCATCGTCGCCTCGCTCGTCATGTACTCCCTATGCTCCTCATTCGGCATCTTTGACATGCCCGGAGGAGAGAAATTTGCGACAGCAACAGCCATCTTTACCACTTCTATTATCCTCGCAATCGCCTGCATCTCGAATGACAATATGCAGGATCTAAAGACTGGTTGGCTCGTCGGTGCAACGCCGTGGCGTCAGCAGGTGGCACTCCTCATCGGCTGTGTGGTCGGCGCGCTCGTCATTGCCCCCGTGCTGAACCTCCTCTATGAGGCATACGGCTTCCCGGGCGCGATGCCGCGCCCGGGCATGGACCCTGCGCAGGCCCTCTCCGCCCCGCAGGCAACACTCATGACCACCATTGCACAGGGCATATTCTCCAGCAAACTTGCGTGGGAGTACATTTACATTGGCATAGGTCTTGGCGTTATCCTCGTCCTCATCGACCAGCTGCTCAAGCGCACGACAAAGAGCTTCGTGCTGCCGCCGCTCGCCGTCGGCATGGGCATCTACCTCCCGCCCGTCATTCAGACACCGCTCGTTGTCGGTGCCATCCTCGGCTACTTCCTCAACCGCCACCTGCGCAAAACCGCAGGTGCTGAGGCAGAGGCGGCAGGTCTTCGACGCGGCACACTCTTTGCCTCCGGGCTGATTGTTGGAGAGTCGATTGTCGGTGTCCTGCTCGCGGGGCTCATCGTCCTCTCTGTCTCAAACGGCGGCGATGAAAGTCCTCTCGCCATCGTCGGCAGCGACTTCGCCGATACCGCTGAAATCCTCGGCCTCTTTGTCTTCTTCGGCATCCTCACCCTCTTTAGCAAGGTGGTGTTGAGCGGGAAAAAGGTATCGTAATAACAAAGGAAAGTAAAACACACCGGCAAAATGCAGCGCCGCCCCAAAGTGAGATCCCTTAGGCTCACTTTGGGAGGCAGGTCATTTCATCGGTGTGTTTATTTTTTGTGGGAGTGATTGATCCATCTCACTTCCTACTTGCCATTTCAGGAGGTGAGCTGTATAATAATAAGCATAGAAAAGGCGTTGTCATGATACACGATCAGCCCCATCTCATTTGGAATATAATTCGCTTAAGTTTGGTCGCTGCGGTGGATTACTTTTTTGTCAAAAGCAATAACTAGAACGATGAGCAGGAGCGACGTCATGTTTGTTTCGTTCATGGTCAATCCCCCCGATCTAGGGGCTCGGATTGACCACCTACCGTACGGCAACGATATAAGCATTATAACATAAAAAGACAGCGTGAAGCTGTCTTTTTATGTAAGGAGAATCTCTATGCAGAAAAAAATTCGTTATCTCAGCTTGCTTCTTGCACTGCTCTGCCTCTTTCAAACAGCGCAGACAAGTGCTGCCACCGCGCCCATACTCTCGCGCATCGTGCCCGTCGTTCTCTTTGCAGAGGAGACTTCGGGCATTCCGGCACCCACGGAGTACCCGAACAGGATTGCCGAGGGGGTCATCTTTCGCGGCGAAAATCTCTATATCAAGACGCGCTTTTTCGGCTATCCCGCGTGGGGGACACTCGCCTACCGCAGCGACACGGAGACGGGGCGCACACTCTCGTATACAGAGCTTGAATGTACGCCGATCACAGACAGCGACCGTATCATCATCGGCTACGAACAGCTTGTCATGATTCCCTTTGCACAGCTTGGCACAGCAGAGACCGACCTTTGCATCACGGCAGACGGCTCACAGGGCGGCTCTGCGTACGCCTATATCCGCGGCATACGGACGGAGCGAACATAATATACTCAAAAAAGGGAGCTATGACAATGGATATGAATAAAGCATTCCTACGGATGATGGCAGAGCAAAGAGAAATTGCACTTGCAACCGCAGTGGATGATATACCGCATGTGCGCATCGTGAATTTTTGCTATATGCCCGAGGAACATCGTCTCTATTTTGCGACTTTCTATGATAACGACAAGGTACGTGAACTTGCCCTGAATGACCGCGTTTCCTTCACCACGATTCCGCACAATGGAACAAACGAACACATTCGTGCCAGTGGTATCGCTGCGCGCAGCACACGTACCATTTCCGCACTTGCAGATGCATTCACGGCAAAGATTCCAGCGTATCGCGAAACTATTGACTCTGCCGGAGATGCACTAATCCTGTATGAAATCACATTTGATACCGCCGTGGTTACGGTCGATATGGAGCACATCGAAACCATCCATATATAGTCATGCGTCCGTTTTGCATTACAGACTTACACAACGTAAGGAGTTTTATCCATGAAGCACACACACAAATATACCGTCATCACCGGCGCAAGCTCCGGCATTGGGTATGAGGCGGCAAAGGCATTCGCCGCACGCGGGCACAGCCTTATCCTCATCGCACGGCGCACGGAGCGTCTTGAAAAGCTGCGCACAGAGATTCACGCGGCGCATCCGAGCATTGACATCATCTTAAAAAGTGTTGATCTGTCGATTGCCGAAAATGTCCTGCGCGTCTACGAGGAGGTCAAAGTGCTTCCTCTCGGGACATGGGTCAACAATGCAGGCTTTGGCATCTACGGTCACATCGGTGCACAGGATCTCACCAAGACCCGTCAAATGCTCCATCTGAATATCGAGGCGCTGACGATGTTCTCCGCCCTCTTTGTACGCGACTTTTCCGAAACAGAGGGTGCACAGCTCATCAACATCTCCTCGGTCGGCGGCTATACCATCGTCCCGACCGCCGTCGCCTACTGCGCGACAAAGTTCTACGTCAGCGCCTTTACTGAGGGACTTGCACAAGAACTTTCCGCACGCGGCGCAAAACTGCGTGCAAAGGTGCTCGCACCCGCCGCCACACAGACCGAGTTTGGTGCCGTCGCCAACGACAACCCCGCCTACGACTATGACAAAGCATTCGGAACCTACCACACGAGTGCAGAGATGGCTGCGTTTCTGCTTCAGCTCTATGACAGCGACAAAACCCTCGGCATCGTTGACCGCGAGACGCTCACATTCCGCCTATGTGCGCCGCAGATTTCCTATGCAGGTAATTCACCGCGGAATCAGAACCTATAGAACGCACTCAAAAAGCTGCTGCACGAAGTTTTTCCACTTCATGCGGCAGCCTTTTTGTTTTTTGATTTATGCGTGAATTTCAAGTGATTTCTCTATCCATTCATTGATGTCGCGATACACTGTGCGGATAGTGCGCAGTTTCTCTCCATAAACGAGTACGAGCATATGCGCACATACGCTCACAATCTTCTGGGCGCTCATATTCATCCGCTGATGGAACAAGGTTTCTGTCACGTTCGTCATCTCATGGGCGACATCATTGCGCAGCTTTCGCACAGGTGTGATTTTCTCCAACGCCGCCAACAGCGCTGTATGCAGCGCTGCGTCATGCACGCGCTGCACCTTTCCTGCATATACACAGCAAAGATAGAGCAGATAAAAGGACAGCTCTGTATCACGATAGCCCCCAAGTTCCCGGTTCAGATACGCGAGCAGCTCCGGCTCCTGCGCCGCAAGCTTCTCCCGCGATAGATACCGCTTATCGCAAAGCGCACGGAGAGGCAGCTTGACGTTCTGATTGGTATAATCACGCAAAAACTCATAGAGGAACGGGATCATGCGCAGCATGAGATTCGAAAGGCGCCCCGTCTCTTGATCAATCTGCATGAGGAGAAAATATTCAACAAGGCTCTCCGTTTTACGATCAAAAGGAAACAGCTTCTTCCCATTGTATTCGCGCAGGCTTTCCTTTGCCTCCTCCGTGAGGAGCATGCTGCGCTTTGCCGCATGGCGAAGGAGCTGTTTCGTCTCTATTGGGACAAGGGCGCTTCGATGGGCAATCTTAAGCGCCGCCGCATACTCATAGGATGCAGTCAGCGACAGGATGCGGCTGCGCTCCGCATAGTAACGAAAAATCCCGAGCGGCGGCTCCTCGCAGCGATTTTCCGCGCCTTCCTCATCATCAAAATTATTTTCGAGCAGGGCGTCGATGTCCTCCGCATCCTGCGTCGCCTCATTGCGCCGATTGGAGCGCCGTGCGGGAGAGGAGACCTGTACCCCGACACATCCCTCGGTATCAGCCGCCAGCATTGCAAGCACCGTCTTCATCTGCGGCGTCCCGGAGCTGAGATTGAGCAGTAGCGTATGTTCTGGATACGTCTCCCGCAGGCGCAGCACCTCCTGCGGCAGAACCTTGCTGAAGGACTCATACAGATGTGCGTCCCGAATGCCCGTAAAGATCTCCTCTATCGCGCAGTGCGGGGCAACGCGCTGAATCGCCCGCGTGTACCGATGGTCGCGGCGCTCTTTCTCCTCCATATCCTGCGTATAAAAAAGAACCACGCGCACCGCCTTATAGTGCCTTAGGATATGAAGCATTGCGCCATCATAGCAGCCGCGCACGGGATCGGTATCTCCGAGCGGCGAAAAGAGTATCTTTTCCATCATTCCTGTCCCTTCCAAATATCCGCATCGACCGCGCCCATCCCAAGTGCCGTCTTAATCCCAATCCCGGCATAGGGCGCAAATGCAGCGAGTGTCCCGAGGATGCGGCGCACCATATCCGTCCCTGCAAACCGCAGGGACATCTGTCCACGGAACCCTTGCATCGTATAGCCTTCCAGTGAAAACGGCGCTGTGTGCAGTGCGTAGCGCGTGAGGCGGCAGGCCGCGGCGAGTTTTTGTGCAAGCCCTTCCTCCTCGATGCGAACATCCTTGGAGAACCTGTTCCATCGCACGAGGAGACTCTGCACGATGAGCAAAAGATCCGGCAGGATCACATACGCACCGTCCCTCTTAAAACTGGTGGGAGAGAGAAAAGACAGTCGTGCGCCCCGCGGCGCTTGCGGCGCAAGAAAGCATTCATCCGCAATCTCTGTGTATGAGCACTGCCGCACGCACCGCACATGACGCACCGATACGGCATAGTTCTTCTGCTTCAAAAAGATTTCATCCACACCATAGAGCGCATCCTGTACCGCCTGCCCCATTGCCGCATCCAGTGTGCCGATGCGCCAGAGTGTGCTTGCTGTGTCACGCGCCCGATAGATACACTGACTGTAAGGGCGCAAATTCTGCGTATGCAAAAATGCGGCAAGCCCCTCCGGCAGCCGCTCCATGAGCGCTCCGTGAAAGAGAGAACCCATCGACTGTACGCCGCTCTCTCCCGGCGGCAGAATAAGCTCTGCCTCAAAAAGCTGCGGCATCATCCGTCCTCCGCATAGTACAAAGCCCCAAGAGCCAGTCATCCTGTCCCAGTACTGCCCGTTTTATTGTGCGCGGTGCAAGCTTATGGTCGTGCTGTTTATGATGATGTGCCGGCTCAAAATTCTTCGTGACCTTGTTCCGTTTCGTAAACGCCGCATCGAGATAATCGGCGATGAATGCCCGCGCCTCATCATCATGCGCAGCGAGTGCATAGATGAGCGTTTTTGTGAGGAACCCTGTCCCGCCGCCGAGCAGGGCATCCGCCGTCCGCGCCTTATCGAACAGTGGCTGATAATAGTTTCGGTCAATGCCCCGAAACGCCTCCTCCTGCCGCCGCAAACCATCCTGCGTATAGGAACGCAGCATATGAAACACCTCATCCAGAGACGAAATGCCTGCCGTTTTGAGCATCGAAAGATCCGCTGTCACGGAAAAGCGCAGCCTCGTCCCCGCTTCGATGCACTCTCTAAACAGCGGAATTTCACTCACATGCGTCCCGTCCCGTTTTGCTTTCGTCGTCGCGTCCACCTTTTGCAGGACAACCGTTGCTGCAGGTGATGTGCAGACGGCATCACTCACCCGCAGCCCACGCAGTGCGCTGCTGAGGACATGCTCTGACCTAACCCCCGGCAGGGAAAGTGTATGCAGGATCTCTTTTTCAAGCGACAGGATCGTCCTATGAAAACTCTTTTGCCGCTCGCTTAACGTGCCTTTTTCTGCCTGTATTTTTCTCCACACACCGCGAAAGCGCTCCGGCGTGCGCTGCACGGCATCATAGAGAATCCCACTGCGCAGCGCTCCCTTGATGGTGCTGCCCGGCACATAGGGGTTCCCGTCTGCAAGCACCGTCTGGCACACAATATCATTGAGCTTGTTCCGCTCTCCCTTTACCGTCAGCGTAACGCAGCCTGCCGTACGCCGCGCGAGTGCACGCAGCTCCGCCTCTTTGACCCCCTGTCCCACCAGCCAATCCCAGAGATTTTTCGAGGCGCGTGCATTCTTTGCATTCTGTCCGCTCTGCTCCAAATACGCCGCAAAGGCATCCATCAGCCCTTTCTGTGCCAAAAAGGCAACCCACTTCGACGCATCGAGGAAATGAACCGCCCGCCCCTTTCGGTCATAGAGATACTCAAACGACATGAGTTTCTCCCCTGAGCCTGTATGCAGGGGCGCAATGCAGTTTATCTCATATTCCTGCCGGATGAGACCATCCTGTTTCATGCCGTCACCCCCGCATACAGCCCAAGCCCATAGCGCCATACCTCATGCCCGTCATGCGTGCCAAGGCACGCGAGAGAGCCGCAGATGCGTTCCTTAAAACAGGAGCCTGCATCGAGGAGATAGACACTGTTCTTCTTTACTGCCGCATGTGCAGGTGCCGTGATAAAACCACCCGCCCGGCGCAGCCGATATTGCCCCGCCTGCACCGCGGCGAGCGCATCTGCTTCAGGCAAAACAGGCGAGAGCGCCATCTGCCATGGCGCATCTGCATTCGTCAGCAGGGCAGAGAGTGCTGCGTCATCCTCATAGATCCCATCGCTATCGAGCAGGATATAGTCCTCTGCGCAGTGGAATTTACCGCAGCCGCTCGTGCGTTTCCCGCCGATGCCCGTCAGCCCGAGCCATGTGAGAATCTCCTGCACAAAGTCAGCGTCCTCCTCCTCCTGCAAATAGAGCAGCAAATATAGCCCCACATCCGCATAGAAATCAAACTGCCCCACATAGTAGGGCAGAGGCGCATCCTCCCGCGTATTAACGCGCTGGCGCAGGGATTCTGTCCCAAAATCCGCATCCTCTGAAAATGGCGCCCCCCGCCGCATCGCCTGTATATACGCCCCCATATGGCTCGCACGCAGATACTTCATCTTCTTTTGTTTCTTCCGCACACTCGATAGACGACAGACCTCGCCGTAGTCTCCCGTCTCCTGCGCCGCATCGACAGGCAGACGCAGGACAGGACGCGGCACGAAAAAACAAAGTGCACCGTCGCTTCCCCGCTGCCACGGCAGGAGATCGGAAAGAAGCAGCGCACGCGTGCGCACCTTTTCTGCAAAGCGGTCTAAGACCGCCGTCTCATGCGCCGCTGCAAGCTCCACGCAGATGGCACTAAAGAGCACATCCGCCGGATACGCCATCCCGACCTGCTCAAGCTGATTCCCCCGCCCTGCCTGCCCGAAATGCACAGGCGTATCGAATTGCAGCGGATAAATCGCGTAACTCACGAGGATCGTCCACCCTTCTCCAACAGTGCCGCAATCTCCCCGCACTGTGCCTCACTGAGCTCATTGGGCGCAGACAGCGAGAAGTATGCCACCGTGAAATCGTGCAGCGACACCCTGCCATAGCCGCGCGAGCCATGCCCACCGAGATAGTCCATCTGGAGGAGTTGCAGCCCCTCTCCGAGCATCCGCATATCCTCCATCACCTCATCCTCATGCTCGATGTTGTAGACCAGACGGAAATCGAACTCCGCCCCTGCCGGCACACGCTCAATTTGGCGGGGATTCGCCGCTGCCGTAACACGGTTGATGGTGTTCTCCCATTTGATTTCACCAATATAGGTGTCCAGCTCCATGGCATCGAACCGCTCAAACGATGCCTGCGTCATACAGATGTCGTAAAACTGAAGGCGTGCCGCCCGCCCGCCAGCACTGTCTTTCGCCGCTGCACCAAAGAGACGGCAAATCACCTCACTGTCATCCTCAATCTTGTTGAGGAAATATCCATCCGCAGCACTGCGTGCCAGCAGCGTCCGCATCTTCCCCTTGAGCGAGCTGCCCGGGATGATGGGCTGCTTTGTCAGCGGGTCACGCAAAAAGGGACTGTCCACCGCGCCAATCGGTGCGAAATCAGAGGATGCGCCGATGTGCAGCCCCGTCTCAAGACGCAGCACCGCCTCCACCTTAAGCTTTCCTTTGAGTGCACGCTGTCTCATATCCTGCGCCATCGTCAGTCCCTCCCGCCGTAAAACTTATGATAGGCAACCAATGCCTCCACATAATGAGCAAAATCCTCATAGGCGCGGATATCCGTGCCGATGCCATCAATCCATTTATTTAGCTTTGCCGCCTCTACAAAGGGCTTCACAGTCTTCGGATTCCGTCCCGCCTGATAGGCAAGCTTCACCTTCAGATACTTTACCTCGGAGGCGAGCTCGGCAGAGAGTATCTCTGTCCCTTCATGCTGTATGCGGTACACATCCACCTTATTGGTCAGTGCATTCACCGCCGTCAGGAATTTCCGTATCTGACTTTTGGTCAACTTGATCTTGCCTTCTTTATCACGTTCCAAGTTGGAAATAACTTCTTCCGCCTTCCGCGCAATATCCTTGACCTTTTCTTCAGCCATCGGCATGCTCCCCCTTTTCTCTGATGCTGTAAATGATAAACTGCAATGCCGTCGATAGCTGTCGCCGCTCCTTTTTGTCCCGATACCACGCATAGAGCTGTGTGCGTATCTGCTGATAGGCATCCGCAGACGCTGCGTGCTCCCCCGGGTCAAGTCGCGCCAGCACATAGGCGAACCGCGCAAGCTGAACCGCCTGCTCCTTTGCCTCTAAGAGCGAGAGCAGCCGATATGCCGCACTCTTTCCAAATGCCACACGGTGCTCCGCCGGCTGTCCGTCGAATGAAAAATACTTTTGCAGGAATGCAATCTTTTCACCACAGACCCCATCAATGAATTCATCCCATCCGTAGACCTGCGTACGCTCCTTCATATCAGCAAACGTACGCCCCTTCATCGCCGCCCCAAAGAGCGCAACGCCGTCCTTTCCGGGGCGGCTTTTTGCATAGGATTCAAGATCCCCTGCGCGGCGTGCCATCTCTGCAACAGGGCATTTCTCCTTGAAAAAACCAATCCCCGCCGAAAAATGCAGCTTCCCGCTCGTAAAGCGGCGAAATGCCTGACGAAGATCCACGGCAAGCTCCACCACATCATCCCACGCGCCGAGCAGGAAAACATCATCACCGCCCGCATACACGATATGGACATCACGCTCTTTCTTCTTCGTTCGGCCAAAAAGCGAGAACTTTTCTGTCTCCTGCGCCCCGACACCGCGCACGACGCCGCTGCACAGGATATTGATATAATATTTGAAAAAGAGGGACAGCTGCCTTGAGAGCACCGCCGTGCGTGTCATCGTCGCATACGCCTCTGGGAATCCCGCGAGAAACGCCGCGCCCAGATTATCCACATCCGCACGCAGAACACCAAGACGCCGAATGCCCCCCTCCTCCTCCGCGCCGCCGCTGCGTCCAGCGAGCTGCGCAAGCTCTAAGACCTCTCCATCTGCCTGCACCGTATAATCCCCGAGCCAAAGATGCGTCGCGAGCTGCTCGCCCGTATATACCTTATTCTTGATATAGAGCCGCTCCACGGGATAGGGCAGACGTTCCACACGTGCAAGAGGCTCTGCCGAAAGAAACAGCGTGCGGCAAAGCCCCAGCAGAGGCAAATCATCCTCTGTCCCTTGTGTCGAAATACAAAAAACATCCCCATCCAGAATACGCTTGCCAAATCGGTATAAATTGCGGCACATCGGACACGCCAGCACATCCTCCTCCGTGCGGTACGGCGCAAGCGCTGCCGTAGATGTATGACAGATCCCGCATTCCCGCGCAGTATCATGCAGCTGATTGCAGCTGCTCTGCGGCGAAAAGATCGTGCCCAACTGCTTCGTTGAATATCGACAGAGCTTTTCTGCCGAAAGCGCCTCACTCACGCGGCGAAAGACCGCCTGGGTTCCGCCCCGTGCCGTCTTTGGCTCCATCGCCCCCTCGGCCGGCTGGAACTCCGCCGCTGCACAGGGTGTCCACGCCATCGCAAGATAAAGCCCATCCCCGAAGTGGTGCAGCATCCAATCATTGACCGCCTCATGACAGCGGCGCAGAACCTCCTGCACCCCATCCGTATTCGGCAGCAAGAGATAGAAATGACCGCCGCCCGTATAGAGCAGTGCACTGCGGCTGATGGAAACTGATGATAGAATCTCATCCACCACATTCTCCAGCAAAATCTCCAGATAAAACGAACGCCCGCGCAGACTTTTCAGCGCCCCGCCCGACGGAATCGCATAGATAAATGACTGAATGCCGGAAATATCCCCCGCAGCCAAAAGATACATCGGCTCCTCGCGCATCCGGCGGCCGCCCTCTCCCGTCGTGTGGCTCTTAAAATCCCGAATCCCATGCGCTGTAAAATAATGGTACATTGCAGCGGCATAGGCAGCCGTCAGCCGCACATGGTCATAGAGGGAAATATCTGCTGCCTCCGCACGCGCCGTGCTCGACGGCACATAGCTCATTGTCGCCTCAAGAATGCGGAGCAGCTCGTTCAGCTGCATCTTCATCGGAGAGCGCCGACGGAAATTGACCTCAAGATACTGATAAATCTCCTGGTACGAATCAACCGAAGCACATATCTCCTTTGCCGGATGCGGGAACTGCATCTCGTGCTCCTCTGCGCCCAGTCCACGGAGATAAAACGCCTCCTTTTCCTGCGATGTGCCTGGATGTCCAAAGAGATGAAAAACGCTCTCCAGCGGTGCTGTCGCCGAAAAACCGCCCGTCCCTTCCTCTGTCACGCGCCGATCACTTGCGGAGGCAAGATTATCTGCCTCATAGATGATATAGCTGATGTCGCTCTCATCTGCACGCAGCTGCGCCAAATCACGCCCATGATGATGCCGCACCGCGCGCAAAATATCTGCATCCCCCTCATCGCAGAACCGCGCGAGAAAGGCGGCGCCCACTTCAGAATGCGTCTGACGTGACGGATTTGCACGCAGAACAACCTTGCCAATATCGTGAAGCAGCGCCGCACACTCAACCCGCGCGCATAAGTCCTCCATTGCCTCATCTCCTCTCAGTTTGACCGAATGAAGAAATTTCCATTGATTTTTTATTTTCTATTTTCCTCCGAGAAAACCCTACCATCCTAAAATATAATGACATCCTCGACATGACGATCCCCGACCCCCCAAGAGCGCACCGACGTATGATTTGCAAGCAGATATATGCGCAGCGAATCCGTTTCCGGGTCAATCAACCGGGTCGCTGCTTCGATCAATCGGTCGTACTTCTTCTCACTCAAAAAACCCTCAAAAGCGGACTTTTGCACACGCACCCCATACCGCTCAAGACATTTCACCATCTGCGCCCGCCGCCGATTCTCCGATATATCATAAATCACGAGCACAATATAGCGCCGCTCATCCTCCACAAAGAACTCATCTTCCTCATAGACCATCGTGCCAACTCCTCACCGCAGTGCGATGGGATCATACATCTCCTCGTTCTGCGCCATCAACGCCTGCGCATATTGCCGCGCCTGATAAGAGAGCGTACGGCGATAGGAATGTTTCCCCTCCACATATTTATTGACCGTCTTCATTTTCTTTTCATACGCACGCAGAAAAATGGCACGCCCCTCCCGCGTGAGAAAAATACCGCCCGCAGCATCATCCATCGCACGCTTAAAATGCTCCGGCTTGATTTCGTGGTGGTGCACCAAAGAGAGCACCATCGAATCCACCAAAACAGCACGCCACTCCTCCATCAAGTCGGAGGCAAGTGCCGGATGCCCCTTTTTGAGTGCATGCAGAAATCCAAAATAGGGATGCAGCCCCTCATTATGCAGCACCGTATAAATATCATACATGAGAAGCGTATAGCCAAAGCTCAACATCGCATTAAAGGCATCCAGCGGCGGCCGCTTACTGCGCCCCGTGAAGGCAAACTCCTCCGGCACAAGCATCCCGAGTGCACGAAAATAAATCTTTGCAATCGCCCCCTCATACCCCATAATCCGCTCATTCGTACTGCACCGAAAAATATGTCGATGCAGCACCAAAATTTCATCAATGGCCGCACAGACCTCCGGCAATGCCGCCGTCCTATTATATCTGCGCAGGAGCGTCATTTGGTTGTGCGCTTTTGCGACAATGACCTTCTTGGCGAGATTGAGGTAAAAAAAAGAGCCCTTCAGCAAGACTTGTTGTTCCTGCCGAAAGACATTGACATGACGCGTAGACTCCAGACGCCCGAAAAAATACCCTCCATGCGAGAGCCAAGTAACAGGAATCCCAAGACGCAAAAGTTCCACCATCGCCCGCGACGAAACCTGTACCCCATCAATGAGCGTCAATCCCTCAAGCGTCTCCACCGGAATCTCCATCACACATTCCCGATTGCGCCCCACAACAAAGTTTCCACCCCGTTTCTGAATATATGCTCCCTCCTCCGTGATATAGGCAAAACTCATATCATCACCCCCTAGAGAAACTGAATCATTCCGTCCCCTTACGGGGATATTTTTTTGAAATGCGATGAGACAACGCACGGCGTGCTTTGTGCGGACTGTGTTTCCGTCCCCTTACGGGGATATTTTTTTGAAATGTGGCAATAGGAAAGGTGAAGAACGATGGCAGCGACAAGTGTTTCCGTCCCCTTACGGGGATATTTTTTTGAAATACGCTGTCGCTGTTGATACATATATCGGGGACGGTAGCGTTTCCGTCCCCTTACGGGGATATTTTTTTGAAATCCTCGGCGTATGAGCCCTTGATACACTTGGCTCAAAATCAATGTTTGCGGCGCGGACCACATTTTCCTCCTTTTGCGTCGAATCCTTGTTCCAAAAATAGCCGTATTCATTGGTACTCTACACACGGTTTGGATTTCGTACATAGTATAGCACAATATGGTATAAAATATAATTTCTATGCGGCCGGGCGCCGCGAAACCCGCAGTCACTGCCTCCACCCCATCTGCGGCAACAAAAAGCGCAGGAGGAGAAAGGCAGCGGCACTGCCAACGCCGGTGGAGATGAGAAAGGGCAGGATATAGACGGTATAGCTTGTAGGATTTAGCCCCATGAGAACTGCGGCAACGGGATAGGCCGCGAGTGCACCGAGGATGCCGGTACCGAGCGCCTCGGCGAGGCAGGTGATGCCAATGCGCCGTGTGCAGTGATAGACAATGCCGCAGCACAGTGCACCGATCATGCTGCCGGGAAATGCCATGAGGCTGCCAAGACCCGTGATATTGCGCAAAAGGCTCGCTGCAAAGGCAACGCCAATGCCCCAAAACGGCCCGAGGAGAACGGCAGCGAGGATGTTCACGAGATGCTGCACCGGAGCGCATCGGCTGCCAAGCACAGGGAAGCTCAGCACACTGCCAAGAACAGCAATGGCGGTGAGAATGCCCGCATAGGTGCGTTTTCGTGTCGGTGTCATAGATGCTCCCTCTGCTGGGAGATAAATGTGCTGCGCAAGTCAAAGGTATGTGCCATCGGGCCGTGCCCCTTACCGAGGTTCAGTCCTGCCGCAAGCGCCCCTGAGAGGTACTCCTTTGCCCGCACGACGGCGGTATCTATATCCATGCCCTGCGCAAGGTTCGAGGCGATGGCACTTGAGAGTGTACATCCTGTGCCATGGGTGTTTTCCGTCGCGATGCGCCGCCCGTGGAACCAGCGCGCCCCCTTGCCATCGACGAGGAGGTCATTCGCATCATCCACATGATGCCCGCCCTTCATGAGAACCGCCACACGAAAGCGCTCATAAATCATGGCTGCCGCCTGCTCCATGGCAGCAGCATCGGTGATCTCCCGCTCTATAATGATCTCTGCCTCGGGGATGTTTGGCGTGATGATGGCGGCACGTGGCAGCAATTCTTTGCAAAGCGCCTCTACCGCATCCGCACTGATGAGGCGGTCGCCGCTGGTTGCGACCATCACGGGATCAACGACGATATTGTTCGCCGCATATGTGTCGAGTTTTTCCGCAATCACGCGAATCAGCGCAGTGCTCGATACCATGCCGATCTTTACGGCATCGGGCGGAATATCTAAGAAAACTGCATCGAGCTGCGCGGCGAGAAATTTGGGCGGCACCTCAAGGATGTCGATGACCCCCATCGTGTTCTGTGCAACGAGCGCGGTGACGACGCTCATGCCGTAAACGCCGTGTGCGGTCATGGTCTTTAGATCCGCCTGAATCCCTGCACCGCCTGTTGGATCTGTCCCGGCAATCGTAAGGGCGGTATGTATGTTCATAAAAGTCCTCTCTCTCTATCGCCGCAGTACGCTGCATCAAAGCATCTCAATGTGCATCCGTGCAGCCAGTGTTTCACTGCGCATAGTGTCAACGGCATCAATGATCTTGATGCGGTAGGAGGCATTGCCCTCCCCCGCTTGCAGTCGTTCTTCCCCCATCTCGCCCGCTGCGCCCATCAGTGCAACGGTCATGACAGCTGCCTCCAACGGATCCTTTGGCGCCGCAGAAAGTGCAGCGGCTATCAGCGCAGAGAGCTGACAGCCCGTCCCCGTGACGCGGCCCATCATGGGGCGCCCATTGCGCACGGCATAGCAGCGTACGCCATCAGTGATGAGATCAATCGCTCCCGTGACCACGACAATGACATTCGTGCGTGCAGCAAAGGTACGGACGAACTCTGCCGATGCTGCCAGATTCTCCTCGGTCACTGCATCTGCGGCATTGGCATCGACGCCCTGCGTGGTCTTGGCATGGACGGCGAGCGCCCGAATCTCAGAGATGTTGCCGCGCAGTGCTGTCGGACGCACCTCATTTAGAATACGTAGAGCGGTCTCCGTGCGCAGGGCGCTTGCTCCCGCACCGACGGGGTCAAGCACGATGGGGTGCTGAAGCTCCCGTGCGCACCGTCCGGCGGCGAGCATCCCCGGAATGGTCCGTGCATTCAGTGTGCCGATGTTAAGGCATAGCCCTGCGCAGAGCGCGGTGATTTCCGCTGCCTCCGCGCATTCGTCTGCCATGATGGGGCGTGCACCGATGGCAAGCAGAACGTTTGCAACGTCATTCACGGTGACATAGTTGGTGATACAGTGCACGAGCGGTGCAGCGGCGCGTATCTGCTCGATGGTAAATGAGTTTATCATAGCGTTTCCTTTCATGCTGCCCTTTTTTTGCGCAGCCGATGCACGGCATAGGTGAGCGCAATCGTCAGCGTCATGGTCGGAAGTGTGCTGCCAACAGGCAGTTCCACGGTCATAAGATACCGATAGCAGAGGAAGCCAACGAACCATACGGAAAGGTTCACGGTGTTCATGGGATCCGCAGCGGTATCCTCGTGCAGGATGAAATAACTTGTCATCTGTACAGCAATCATGGGCGCAAACACGGAACCGATGATGTAGAGAAAGCCCGTGATGTCATCCATCGGGTAAAGGCATGCCGCAACTGTGCCAACAACGGTCACGAGTATACCGACCGGGCGGCCTGCGAGACGTTTTTGAAAGCTTTCGCTTGACACTCCGGCAGAGTACGCATCGAGATAGGTGGTTGTCACGGTCGAGAGGATGATGACGCCAAGTCCCGCAGCGCCAAGCCCCGCATGGAGCATGATTTGGGCGATGTCCGACTGCCCTGTCAGGATGGCGGCGCCCATGCCGATGAAGTACATCCAGCAGCTCACCAGTCCATAGGTAAAGGCACTGACCGCTGCCGCTGCAACGGGGCGCTCTGCCTCACGAGTATAGTCGGAGATCAGCGGCAGCCACGAGAGCGGCATCGCAATCGACAGCTCAAGCGCCATCGCAAACTGCATTCCCTCTCCCACAGCGGGCGTGGATGCAGCATGCTCTGCGCCAAAAATGGCGCCGCAGAGCAGCATCGTCAGAAAAAAGAGTCCGCACATTGCTGCTATATGGGCAAAGCCGATGCGCAAGATTCCCATGCGAATCCAAAGAACGATAAGGCAGCCGATCACGAGGCACCAGACCCAGTGCCCCAGCCCCATGATCCCGCCCGCCGCAAGTGCCCCATCATAAATCATGATGGAGGTCCAACCGACGAGCTGCAATACGTTGAGCAGGGCAAAGAGAATCCCCCCGCGCCCGCCAAACGCCATTTTGACCGTCTCCATCGCGCTCTGACGCGTCTTTGCACCAATGACCCCTGCGGCAAAGAGCAGGGCACAGCCTATGATATGTCCAAGGAGAATGGCGACGGCGCCCCGTGCGAAACCGAGTGGTGCAAAATAGGTGCCTGTCAGTATCTCCGCAAGTGAAACCCCTGCGCCGAACCACAGCAGTGCATTGGCGGGCAGACTGGTTCTTTTTTCCATCATGACCTCCTTTATAAAAGCAATCGCATAGCATTGTGTTCGGCATATTTCCCCATCTGTCCGCAGGATGCAGCGCATAAAAGGCAAAAAAAGGCGCAACGATACCAACAGGTATGGTCGCGTCTTTTGCGTGCGAAATGATTCCCTACGTTGGCATTATCCAAATCAGGTTACGGGTCGGGAAACACATCCCCTCTCAGCCGGCTGAAACCAGCTCCCCATGATATGCTGTTTGCAGTAGATTTATTTGTTGTGCCGCGGAATCATGTGACTTCTCGCCCCACATTTCACGACGACCTGCCAGAATGCAGGTGTGAGAGGGCATAGGACGCCACAACGTCCACATTTATATGTCAGACTTTGCTGTATCTCGAATCCCTCGGCAAGCAGGAGCTATGCCTCTTGCATAGGGCGACAACCACAGGTATTCCTCCATGCGGCACTTTGGCTTGGCCATGGCACAAAGACGCACGGAAAAAGTCCTCTGATGTTCTTGATGAAGCAATGTGTTGACGATGGTAACATATGCACTGAGCAGTGCAACGGCAAATATGTTACAAAGGTGAAAGGGTTGGTGTTTTGTTCACGCGCGCAGTGCCGTTACTGCGCACTCATGGATAGTTCGATGAACTTGTTCCCCAGTTTCGCCTTCTGCAATACTTCCTCGGTAATGTCCTGCCCGGCTTCCACGATAACGACACCATTATCCATCTTAATCGTTCGTGTTGCTTTCTTGCCGAGCAGGAATCGTCTGTGCCGATCCTCGCTCATATCGCCGCCTTTTGCTGCATCTGCCGGGGCGGCGCCGCCGGGTGCCTTCGGGGCGGGCGCGGGCTTTTTCGCTGCGGGTGCCGGTGCAGCGGCAGGTGCCTGCGGTGCTGCGGGTGCGGGTGCTGCGGCGGGTGCAGCAGCAGGTGCCTGCGGTGCAGCAGGTCTTTTCGCTGCCGGGGCAGCCGTCTGTTTGCCTACCTCTCCCTCGGGAGAGATGACGGTGACTTCTTTACCAAAGATGGAAACCTGATCGGCAGCAATCTCTGTGATCGTGCCGTCGGGTGCTGTGATTTCACACTTTTCGATGCGTCCATCGTCGCCGATGAAGATCTCTGTAATGACGCCCTGAATGACACCGCTGCGCGTGATCGCCTTCGTGCCGATGACGCGGATGTTGTCGTTGAGCAGTGTGCCAAATTCGCCTGCGCCGTCGAGGGTCAGGATGTTCTCGCTGTTATTGATTGTGACGGCGTCCTCACCGACAGCGATCACGTTGCCATAGGGGATGAGCTTAACACCGCGGTACCAGTCCCCGTCCTCAATGGTGACCGCTGCGACGGTCCGATTCGGCGCGTCAATGAGAAGCGATTTGCTCATGCCAAGCTCGCGCCCTTCGGTGATACTGATGACGGGAAGTCCCAGGATGTCAACGCTTTTCTTCATTTGTGTATTCCTCCAGTTTACAAACACATTAGGGAATCACCGCTTCATTTGCCCGCCCGCTCCTATCGAGCGGCCTGCTGCCGGCTCGAACGGCGGTGCGGCATTCCCTGCGCCGAACGTATCGGATTTATCTGTCATGGCGGAACGGATGCACCGCCGCAATACTGAATACTGTCTAGGTTTTTTTCGACAACGCGGCGAAAATTCCTGCTTTTCTTTTAATATTTTTTCTAAAAACGTCAAGTTTTTTCTAAAAACTTTTTTATTTCTCCTCTTTTTTCGTATCGGGTTTTATAGTATAATGACCGTGATATTAGTTCGCGCCCACAGGCGGCAGCGCCGCGGATCTGCGCGGAGATCTTCTTTATAGATGGGAGAGATTCAAATGACCCAGGAGACCGTTACCATCGAGAATAAGACGGGCATTCATGCGCGTCCTGCCTCTGTATTTGTACAGACTGCGACAAAGTTCAAATCCAAGATTCACCTGGAGGCAAAGGGGAAGAAAGTCGACGCCAAGAGCATCCTCATGCTGATGAGTTTAGGACTTGTCAAGGGAACCGAGCTCACCATCAGTGCGGAGGGAGAGGACGAGGCAGCCGCCGTCAAGGAACTGGCAGATCTCATCAAGACGAAGTTCGGCGAGGAGTAATTCTAACACGGGGAGCGCCCGGGGTGTTGCAGCAATCTGTTTTACCCCGCGGCGTTTTTTCATAGGGATTGAGCATTCCCGATACACTGATAGGAAAGGTGATGAATATGGCCGAAAACATTCGTGGGAAAGGTGTCATCTCCGGCATCGCCATCGGCAGCGCCATGCTCGTTGGGCAAAATCTCGATGGCTATCTCGCTGCGTATCATCCGGACGGCATCGACGCGGAGCAGAAAAAGGCGGAGCGTGCGCTCGCTGCGGTGACAGAGCATCTGCTCCATACGGTTGACCGCCTTAGAAATGACGGCCAGACGGAGCAGGCTGCCATCCTAGAGGCACACCGCATGATGGTGCAGGACCCCATGATGGCGGAGAATATCCGGGCAAAGATTGCCGTTTCCGGCAACGCACCGCGGAGCATCCTCAGCGTTGCGGATGACCAGGCAAAGATTTTCGAGCAGATGGAGGATGAATACTTTGCGGCGCGCGCTGTCGATCTGCGCGATGTCGGAAAGCGCATCGCCCGCTATGTGCTCGGGGTCAAGGAACCGGAGCCTGGTACAGGGCAGGTGATTCTCTGCGGAGAGGAAATCGAGCCGTCCGTCGTCGCAGGTATGCCGACCGACCAGATCGCGGGCGTCATTCTAGGCTCCGGGAGCGCGACCAGTCACGTCGTCATCATCGCGAAGGCACGCGCCATCCCGACGGTGCTGGGCATCGGCGATAAGATCCGCCTCATCGGTGACGACGATGAGATCATCCTCGACGGCAGCCGCGGCGATATTCTCATCCGCCCAACGGAGGAGGAGCGCCTCCTGTATCAGGAAAAACTTGAGGAGCAGAGAAAACTCGCTGCACACTATGCCGCGCTCAAGGATCTCCCCGCCGTCACAAAGGACGGCGTACGCATCGAGCTGACGGCAAACATCGGCACACACATGGATGTCGATAACGCGCTCACCTACGGTGCGGAGGGGGTCGGTCTGTTTCGCTCAGAGTTCGTCTTTATGGGTTCGACGACGATTCCAACGGAGGAGGAGCAGTTCAAGGCGTATCGGCAGGCGGTCGAAAAGTGCGGCGGCAAGATCTGCATCATCCGCACCATGGACATCGGCGGGGATAAGCCGCTGCCCTATCTGAACATCGAACCAGAGGAGAATCCGTTCCTCGGGTATCGGGCGCTTAGAATCAGCCTCGACCGTCACGATCTCTTTCTCCCGCAGATCAAGGCAATCCTGCGTGCAGGTCTCTATGGCAAAGCCGCGATGATGGTGCCCATGGTCATCAGCGTCAGCGAAATCCAACGCGTCTTAAAGCTCGTGGAGCAGGCCAAGCTCGAGCTGACGCACGAGGGCAAGGAGTATTCCAATGAGGTGCAGGTCGGCGTTATGGTGGAGACGCCGGCAGCGGCGATGATCTCGCCGCTGCTCTCCGCCTATGTCGATTTCTTCAGCATCGGCACGAATGATCTCATCCAGTATACGCTTGCCGTTGACCGCGGCAACGCACAGATTGCACACCTTTACAACCCGTTCAATCCCGCTGTGCTGCGGCTCATCCAGCGCACCATCCAGAGCGCACGCGAGCGCGGTATCTGGGCGGGCATGTGCGGCGAGATGGCGAGCGATCCGTATGCGGCAGTGCTCCTTTTGGGCATGGGCATCACCGAGCTGTCGATGAGTGCACCGTCCATCCCGCGGGTCAAGGAGATGATCCGCTCCGTCACGATGGCGCAGGCAAAAGAACTGCTCGCCGAGGTGATGAAGATGGAGCACGGCGTTGAAATCCGCACCTATGTGCACAAGATGCTCTCTGCCTCTGACGCCAGTGCGAATGTCTAGGATGCCAAAGGTACGGTCTGTTGTTGCCTTTGTTACAGAAAAATACTGAAAAATACGCTATGCTGTAAGCGTGTGTTATATTTTGAAAGGATCCTGCTGTACACCTTGATCTGTATGGCAGGAAATTTTCATTTTACGGGCTGTGAGGGAGGCGTACCCATGACACTTTCTGTGGATGCGGCGGCCTGCATCTCCTGCGGGATGTGTGCAGAGCGTCTGCCCGCTTTGTTCTGCATCAACCGCACGCTGCACGCGGCAGAGGTGATCCGCCAGCCGCAAAAAAGCGAGCAGGACGACGTACTGGAAGCCGCGGAGGACTGTCCAGCGGGCGCTATCATCATTCGTTTTTCAATGGATTCTTCCGGATGAGGGAAAAGAACATGACAGAGCTTACACTGCACCCGTTCGGGCATATGCCGGACGGGAAAAATATTGATCTCTACACGCTGACGAATGCGTGCGGCGCTGCGGTGTCCGTCACGACCTATGGCGCACGGATCGTTTCGTGGCGCCGCACAGCGCACGGACGGGAGACCGACGTCGTACTCGGATATGTGCACGGGGAGGACTATCTGACCGATCCCTTTTACATGGGCGCAGTCGTTGGACGTCATGCCAACCGCATTGCAGGCGGCCGCGTAACACTCGCAGGCCGCCTCTATCAGCTTGAGCGCAATACAGGTTCTCAGCACCAGAACCATATCCATGGCGGCACGCATGGGCTGCACGCACACCTCTTTACAGCACAGCCCGTTCCGGGCGGCGTGCGTATGCGCACCGAAAGCCCCGATGGCGAGGGCGGCTATCCCGGCAATTTTACCGTGTATGTCACATACCTGCTCAGCGCGGACGGCGCCCTTTCCATCCGCTATGAGGCCGCTAGCGATGCGGACACCATCTGCAACCTTACGAATCATACGTACTTCAACCTCGACGGCGCTGGTGCGGGCACCATCGAAAATCATACGGCAGAGATCTTTGCCGACCAGTTCACGTGGGCCGATGCAGAGGCACTGCCTGACGGGCGCATCCTCGATGTCATCGGGACCCCGATGGACTTTACCGTGCCGCACCGCATCGGTGCGCGGATTGATGCAGCCTATGATCAACTGCAAATGGCGCACGGCTACGACCACAACTGGGTACTGCGCGGGGACAGCGCACCGGCGCCGTATGCGCATCTAAAGAAGGCGGCACGCATCACCTCCGCTGCGGCAAGGCTTTCGCTGTCCTGCTACACGACGCAGATCGGGATGCAGTTCTACACGGGCAATTTCCTCGGCGATGGTACACCGGGCAAAGGCGGCATATGCGCACCGCGCCGCGGCGGCTTTTGTCTTGAAACACAGTACTTCCCAAATGCACCCGCGCACCCATCCTTTCCGCAGCCCATTCTGCAAAAGGGCAGGATATGGACGGCAGAAACAGTCTACCTCCTTGAAGATCTATGATGCTGAACTCCATTTATAGAAATTATTTATGACCCGCTGTTTTTTTCAATCGTTCTTCAGTGTCAAAACGACTGGACATTCCAGGAGAACATAGGTAATATAGGACTTGTCAAAGAGTGCTGCTCATAAAAGAAAGGGAGGCTCGACCAAATGAACATTCATGAGTACCAGTCCAAGCAGGTTCTGCAGGAGTTCGGTGTCAATGTGCCGCGGGGACTGCCGGCATTCAGTCCGGAGGAGGCGGTCGCACAGGCCGAACGGCTCGGCTCGGACGTCATCGTCGTCAAGGCGCAGATCCATGCCGGCGGCCGCGGCAAAGCGGGTGGGGTCAAAATCGCCAAGAACAAAAATGACGTGCATACCTATGCACAGGAGCTCCTCGGCAAAACGCTCGTCACGCATCAGACGGGGCCTGAGGGCAAGGTCGTCCGACGCCTCCTGATCGAAGAGGGCTCGAAAATCAAAAAGGAATACTATCTCTCCATCGCCATCGACCGCCTCACGGCCAGCATCGTCATGATGGGCTCCGAGGAGGGCGGCGTCGATATTGAAAAGGTCGCCGCCGAACACCCCGAGAAAATCATCAAAGAGCACATTGACCCGCTGATCGGTCTTGCTCCCTTTCAAGCGACGCGCATGGCGTATGCCATCAACATTCCTGCGCCTGCCGTCCGCCGTGCGGCTGCACTCATGCAGGGGCTTTATGCCGCCTTCATCGGCAAGGACTGCACGCAGGTCGAGATCAACCCCCTTGTCGTCACCGAGGACAACCAAGTCATCGCGCTCGATGCCAAGCTGAATTTTGATGACAGTGCACTCTATCGCCACCCTGATATTGCGGCGCTGCGCGATGACCATGAGGAGGATCCAAAGGAGCGCGAGGCGGCTGCCGTGGGTCTTAACTACGTCAACCTCGGCGGCGATGTCGCGTGCATGGTGAACGGGGCGGGGCTTGCGATGGCGACCGTCGATATGCTCAAATACTACGGCGGGAATCCTGCGAACTTCCTCGATGTCGGCGGCGACTCAGAGCCTGAGAAAATCGCAAAAGCATTCAGCATCATGCTGGAGGGCGGTCAGGCAAAGGGCATCTTCGTCAACATCTTCGGCGGCATCAACCGCTGTGACAACATCGCCAAAGGCATCATCGAAGCGGCGCGGATCATCTCCCCAGACGGCAAATCGCTCCCCGTCCCTGTCGTCGTCCGCCTCGAAGGAACCATGGTCAAAGAAGGCCGCGAGATTCTAAAGAATACGCCCATCAGCAATGTATTCTCAGCAGCGTCCATGGAGAGCGGTGCCGAGCAAATCGTAAAACTTGTCGCTGCGTCACGCGCGTAACGAAGGGGAGGGTAAATACATGTCAGTTCTGATTGATAAAAACACCAAAGCCATCGTGCAGGGCATCACCGGAAAGGCCGCCATGTTCCACACGCGACAGATGCTCGACTTCGGTACGAACATCGTCGGCGGCGTGACCCCCGGTAAGTCAGACCAGACCGTCTATGGCTTGCCTGTATTTAACACCGTTGTCGATGCCGTCGCCGCAACGGGTGCCACGGCCTCTGTCATCTACGTACCCGCACGCTTTGCTGCAGACTCCATCATGGAGGCAGTGGACGCGGGGCTTGACCTCGTCGTCTGCATCACGGAGCATATCCCCGTACTGGATATGGTAAAGGTTCGCCGCTATATGCAGGGCAAGAAGACCCGCCTCGTCGGTCCCAACTGCCCCGGTCTTTTAACGCCGGGGCAGGCAAAACTCGGCATCACCCCGGGCACGGTGAGCAAACCCGGTCACGTCGGTCTTGTCTCGCGCTCCGGCACCCTCACCTATGAGGCGGCGTTCCAGCTCACGAACGCCG
>ERZ773043.179-NODE-179-length-34705-cov-5.412352_pt1 | contig 34705 bp, 30 predicted proteins | sample MGYA00580636_ERZ773043 | MGnify/ENA primary metagenome ERZ773043 (study PRJEB29015, sample SAMEA2737992) | human oral metagenome | biome: human oral; feature: human-associated habitat; material: dental | place: China | collected 2065 ...
TAAGCCTCCATCTCATGTCAGACAGCGAGAGACGAAGCAGATCTCCGAAAGTGAAGTGAGGGAAGCTGATGAGAGAGCACTTTCCTTCCTACGCTCCGTTCTCCTCGGAATGGGGATGGAGGTCAGTGCCGAGAGTGAATTCAGGGGCCAAAACAACGAGCTCTATATCGAATTAAAGGGTCCGGATATGGGAATCCTGATCGGAAAGCGCGGGCAGACACTGGATTCCCTTCAGTATATCTGTTCTCTTGTAGTTAACAGGGAGCACAGAGAGGACTATATCCGGGTAAAGCTGGATACGGAGGACTACAGGAAGAGAAGGGAACAGACGCTTCGGACACTGGCCAGGAATATCGCCTACCGGGTGAAGAAGAGCAGAAAGCCGGTAAGCCTCGAGCCGATGAATCCGTATGAGCGCCGCATCATTCATGCGGCTTTGCAGAACGATCGCTTTGCGGCGACAAAATCGGAGGGGGATGAGCCCTTCCGCCATGTCGTGATCTATCCGAAGGCCTCTCCCCAGAGAGACTGGGAGGACAGAGGCGGCAGAGAGCATTGACCGCAGGAAGCGGGGTATTCCCATCCGGGATACCCCGCTTCCTGTAAAGGAGAGGGAATTTTACGGCCAAACGGAGGGAGCGGAGATGGAGAGAGCAGAGGATACGATTTGCGCGCTGGCCACCGCAGCGGCGGAGGCCGGGATCGGCATCATAAGGATCAGTGGAGAGCATGCGCTTTCTGTCGCCGGAAGCCTTCTGAGGACAAAGAGCGGGGAAAGACTCGATCTTTCAAAGCCAAACCGGGTTCGCTACGCCTTTGTCTATGACAATGAGGAGGCAGTTGACGAGGTTCTCGTCACAAGCTTTCTCGCGCCGCACTCCTATACCGGGGAGGACAGCGTGGAGATCAGCTGCCATGGGGGCGTGCTTCTCCTCCAAAAGGTTCTCTCTCTTTGCGTTCGAAGCGGAGCGAGACCGGCGGAGCCGGGAGAATTTACGAAAAGAGCCTTTCTGAACGGAAGACTCGATCTCTCTGAAGCAGAGGCAGTTTCCGATCTCATCCATGCGAGGAGCGAGGATGCGATTCGAGCCGGTCTTTCCCAGCTTCGGGGATCACTTTCCCGAAAGATCCGGGAGATGCGAAAAATTCTCCTGGAGGATGATGCCTATATCGAGGCGGCGCTCGATGACCCGGAACATATCTCCCTGAAGGGCTTTTCCGAAAGGCTTCGCCTGCATGCGGAATCCCTGCTCCGCGATACAGAGGCACTCGAGGCCTCCTTTTCCTCCGGGAGATTGCTCCGGGAGGGAATCCGCACGGTGATTGTCGGAAAACCCAATGCCGGGAAGTCCTCCCTTCTCAATGCTCTTTTGGGAGAAGAGAGGGCGATCGTAACGGAGATCGAAGGGACGACGAGAGATACGCTGGAGGAGGAGCTCTCCCTCAAGGATCTTAATCTCAGGGTCATTGATACGGCCGGAATCCGGGAGACGGAGGATCCTGTGGAGAGAATCGGCGTGGAACGGGCCAGAAGGGCTGCGGAGGAGGCGGATCTCATCATCTACGTTGTAGACGCCTCGCGGCCGCTGGACAGCTCGGATGAAGAGATCCTTCGCTTTCTGCCGGGGAAGAAGGCGCTGCTCCTTCTCAATAAATCGGATTTAAGGACCATCATCTCGGGGGAGGAGATGAAGAAGAGGAGCGGCTGCCCGGTGCTCTCGATCTCCGCGAGAACCGAAGAGGGAATCAGCATGCTCTCGGAAAAGATCCGGGAAATGTTCTTTGGAGGAGAGCTCCGCTGGAACCAGGAGCTCATCATATGCAGTGAAAGACAGAGGAAGCTTCTTCAAAACGCCGGGCAGGCGCTGCGCGAGGCACGCGAGCGCGTCAGCGCCGCCGAGCACGCGCTGCATGAGGCACAATTCTCCCAGCGTGAATGCCGGGGCAAGCTCGACGATCTCGGCAAGAACCGCGATCTGGCGCTTCGGCAGATCGAACGCATCGTTGATGAACTGGCGCGCTGTACGGAAGGCGCGGAGGCCATGCAGGCCGAGGATCTTGAACCGTTGCTCCAGACGGCGCTGGCCCGGCGGGTGATGTGCGAACAGGCGTTGGCGGCAGCGCGCGATGCGCTGGAGGCGGCGACGAGCGGTTTGCGCGGGCTGGAAGAGACGCGCATGAAGATCGAAATCGGGCTGGAGCCGCTGCGCGAAAAAATCGGCGATTTACGCCTCAAGGAACAGGCGGCGGCGCTCAACGTCGAGCAAATGGACGCACAACTCCGTCAGGCGCAGGCCGACGAGGCGGCGCTGACGCCGGCCCTGCAGGGCGTGCGCGCCGGCGCGCTGCAAAGCGCCATCAGCAGCTTGCAGCATTCGATCGAATCGCTCGGCCCGGTCAATCTGGCGGCGCTGGAAGAGCTGGAGTCGGCACGTGAGCGCAAGGGCTTCCTCGACGCGCAGTCCGAGGATCTGACACAGGCGATGGAAACACTGGAAAACGCCATTCGCCGCATCGACCGTGAAACGCGGGAACTGCTGCAAACGACGTACAACGCAGTCAACAAGAGCTTTGGCGAACTGTTTCCAACGCTGTTCGGCGGCGGCGAGGCGCGCTTGATCATGACGGGCGAAGAGATTCTCGATGCGGGCCTGCAGGTGATGGCACAGCCGCCGGGCAAGAAAAATTCGACGATTCATTTGCTCTCGGGAGGAGAAAAAGCACTGACCGCGATTGCGCTGGTTTTTGCCATGTTCCAGCTCAATCCGGCGCCGTTCTGCTTGCTCGACGAGGTGGATGCGCCGCTCGATGACAGCAATACCGAACGCTTCTGCGCAATGGTCAAGCGCATGGCGACGAATACCCAGTTTCTTTTTATCAGCCATAACAAGATTGCCATGGAAATGGCGGAACAGCTCGTCGGCGTGACGATGCAGGAATCCGGCGTGTCGCGCATCGTCGAGGTGGATATGACCGAGGCGCTGCGCATGCGTGAGCAAATTGTCTAACGGGGCAGGCGATTATGAGTGAATTGCACATGGGCCTGATTGGGCTGGGGGCGCTGGGTGTACTTGGCGTCGTGGTCTATAACGCCTGGGTGGCTTACCGCCACCGTCAGCTGGCCGGCCGCCTGCTCGATCCGCTGGAAAAGGACGTGCTGTTCGATAAACAGGCCGTACCGCCCGGCTTTGCGCCGGAAACAGAGGCCGCCGCGGAATCGGAATGGGAATCCGAATTGGAAGATGCGGCGGAAGATGTGTCGGAAGACGTGTTCGAAGATGTGCCGGAACTGTCGTCCGCATCGCCGGAAACGGCGTCAGCGCCGAGCGTATTTGCGCACACGGACGGCGCTGAGGATGAGCCGCAGATAGCGGATGATCAGGCGCCTGAGGTGGCCACCGAGATGCCCGCTGCACCGGCGGCGTCCGCTGCAGAGGCGGTTTCTGTCAGCGCTTCGTTTGCCGCTGCTGCTTCGCGCTGGCTAAGTGCGCTGCATCTGCCGCGTTCGAGCGGGGAGGCTTCGTCATCCGAGGCAGAGGCTTCCGTTCGTGAACGCATTGAACCTGCCTTGGGCCATGCAGCTGCCGATATCGCGGACGAAGACGGGAGCAGCGGAGCGGATTTGCCGGAGATCAACGATACCGGCGAATTTGGCGAAATCCTAGAATCGCGGCCGTATGGCGAAAGCGGACAGACAGCGGCGATGCCGCTGCCGGCCGGGCGTGGGCATGTGGAATATACGGAACGCACGGAACATACGGGATATGCGGAATATGCCGAGCATGCCGAACATACGGCGGCCAAGACCGCCCGCACGATAGAGGCCGCCGAAGGCGCTTCCGCCGCCGCCCATGAAGCTGCATGTGAACCCGTGCAGGGATCGGCTTCCGTCCCCGATGCATCTGCCTGGGAGATGGCATCGGCCGCCGCGGGCGCGGTTGATGCCGCCGTGCCGGATGCCCCTGTTGCGGCGGAGGATGCGCCGGCTGGCGTCAGCGAACCCATGCATCTGCTTTCGCCGGCGATCGATTACATCGCCACGCTGGAAACGGCGGTGGGCGTACCCGCTGCCGACTGGCTGGCGGCGCAGCAGGCGATGTTGTCGCGTGCGGACAAGCCCGTGCATTGGGCCGGTTTCGATGAAGAAAATGGTGAGTGGATCATGCTCGGCGCGGATGTCGCGCGTGGCGGTGGCGAGCCGCGCCTGTTCCGGCATGTGCGCGCCGGCCTGCAACTGGCCGACCGGCGGGGAGCTTTGTCCGAAAACGACCTGCTCATTTTTGCCACCGCCATGGATGCGCTGGCGCGTGAGTGGCAGGCGCAGGGCCGGCCGGTCATGCTCGATTTGCCCGATCCGCGCCCGGTGCCCGCCGCTGCCGCTGATTTGGATGCTTTTTGTGCCGGCGTCGATATCCAGATTAGCCTCAACGTCATCGCGCTCAATGAAGCCTTCCCCGGCACCCAGGTCCGTGCACTGGCCGAATCGGCGGGCATGTTCCTCGACGGGCGCGGGCGCTTTGTCCGGGTTACCGACGATGGCAGTGTTTTGTACATGCTGCTCAATCACGACCCGGCCGGATTTTCCGCCGAAAACATGCGTGCGACGTCCGTGCAGGGGCTGACCTTTCTGTTCGATGTGCCGACGGTGGCGCGCGGCGAGCGCGTTTTCGGCCAGCTTGCCGATCTCGCCGGACGCTTTGCCGACGTGCTCAAAGGCGCGCTGGTGGACGATAACCGCCGGCCATTGTCTGAGGCTTCGCTGGCGCCGATCAGCCAGCAAATCGCACAGTTCCAGGCCAGCATGGCGCAGCGCAACCTGCCGGCGGGCGGGCGTATGGCGCGGCGTCTGTTTTCCTGATGGCGACGGAGGACGCTATGGAACCGTTCCGGGAGGTCGCCGAACGCGCCCGCTGGCTGCGGGCGGAAATCGAGCGGCATAACCATCACTATTACGTCCTTGATGCGCCGCTGATCGACGATGCCGACTACGATCGGCTGTTCCGCGAGTTGCAGGCTATCGAGGCGGCGCATCCGGAATTGCGGACAAGCGATTCGCCGACGGGGCGCGTCGGCGGCCAGGCGCTCGACATGTTTCGGCCTGTGCGCCATGCTGTGCCGATGCTGTCGATTCGTACCGAAACCGACGATGGCGATGCTGGCGCATTTGCTTTTGATGCCCGCGTGCGCAAGGAACTGGGCATGCCGGCAGCGGATGTGGCGGCGCCTGCGACCGGTGTGTCGGAAGTGGAATATGTGGCGGAACTCAAGTTCGACGGTTTGGCGATCAGCCTGCGTTATGAGGACGGCGTGCTGGTGCAGGCGGCGACGCGCGGTGACGGCGAAACTGGCGAGGATGTCACCGCCAACGCCCGCACGGTGGGGCAAATTCCCTTGCGTCTGCTGGGCGAGGTCCCGCGCGTGCTGGAAGTGCGCGGCGAGGTGTACATGAAATTCGCCGATTTTGAGCGCTACAACGCGCAGGCGCTGGTGAACGGCGAAAAAACACTGGTCAACCCGCGTAATGGCGCGGCGGGCAGCATTCGCCAGCTCGATTCCAAAGTCGCTGCGGGGCGACCGCTTTCCTTTTTTGCTTACGGTATCGGCGAAGTGTGGGATTGGCCGGCGGTGCAACGGCCGACGACGCACGCCGGCCTGCTGGATGCGCTGGCTGCTTTCGGCCTGCCAGTTTGCGCCGAGCGCGCCATTCTGCATGGTCCGCAGGCGCTGGCCGATTTTCATCGCCGGGTCGGCGAAAAGCGCGCCCATCTGCCCTTTGCCATCGACGGCGTCGTATACAAGGTCAATTCCTTGGCTTTACAGGCCGAACTGGGCTTTATTTCGCGCGAACCGCGCTGGGCGGTGGCGCACAAGTACCCGCCGGAGGAGGCGCAGACCGAAGTGCTCGGCATCGACGTGCAAGTCGGCCGTACCGGCGCGCTGACGCCGGTGGCGCGGCTCAAGCCGGTATTCGTCGGCGGCGCTACCGTGACCAACGCAACCTTGCACAACGAGGATGAGATCCGGCGTAAGGATGTGCGCGTCGGCGATACCGCCATCGTCCGGCGCGCCGGCGACGTGATTCCCGAAGTCGTCCGTATCCTGCCGGAAAAGCGGCCGCTTCTCGCGCCCGAATTTTCCATGCCGACACGCTGCCCGGTCTGCGGATCGGCTGTCGTGCGCAGTGCCGATGAAGCGGTAGCGCGCTGCGGCGCGGGGCTGTTCTGCGCCGCGCAGCGCAAGCAGGCGCTGCTGCATTTTGTTGCGCGGCGGGCGATGGATATTGAAGGAATGGGCGAAAAGCTCGTTGATCAACTGGTCGACGGCGGCTTCGTCCACACGCCTGCCGACATTTACGGGCTGGATTTGCCGACGCTGGCGGGTTTGGAGCGCATGGCGGAAAAATCGGCGGCCAAGCTGCTGGCGGCGATCGAAAAGAGTAAGCAGACGAGCCTGCCGCGTTTCATCTATGCGCTGGGTATCCGCAACGTCGGCGAAACCACGGCCAAGGATCTGGCGCGGCACTTCGGCCATCTGGATGCGCTGGCCGCCGCCGATACGGCGGCGCTGGAGGCGGTGCCGGATGTCGGGCCGGTCGTGGCCGCCTCGATCATCGCTTTTTTTGCCGAGCCGCATCACCGCGAGATCATTGCCCGGCTGCGTGCGGCGGGCGTGGCCTGGCCGGAAACGGCGGGCGCCACAAGAACAAGTGGCGATGAAGCGCCGGATCGCGCCGTCGGCGGGCTGGCCGGTAAAACTTTCGTGCTGACCGGAACCTTGCCTTCGCTTTCGCGTGAAGCGGCGACGGCGCTGATCGAGGCATCGGGCGGACGCGTGAGCGCTTCGGTATCGAAAAAAACCGCTTACGTGCTGGCGGGCGAGGCGACCGGTTCCAAGCTCGACAAGGCGCGGGCACTTGGCGTGCCGGTGATCGATGAGGCAGAATTGCGGCGTTTGCTGGAATTGCCGGAAGCGGGCCAATGAACTTGCCAGCCTGTCCTTTGCTGGCTCGTCGGGTCGTGCACAGTGAATTCCTTAATTCCCGGAACCATCAGGAACACAACGAATGAGCAGAACCGGAACACGCAGAATCAGAAAAGCCGTTTTTCCCGTCGCCGGGATGGGTACGCGCTTCTTACCGGCGACCAAGGCCAGTCCCAAGGAGATGATGCCCATCGTCGACAAACCGCTCATTCAGTACGCCGTCGAGGAAGCCGTGGCGGCGGGCATTACCGACATGGTTTTCATCACCGGCCGTACCAAGCGGGCGATCGAAGACCATTTCGACATGGCCTTCGAGCTGGAAACCGACCTGGCCGCTAGAGGCAAGACGCGCATGCTTGACGTGGTGCGCAACCTGCTTCCCGAACATATCAATTGCATTTTCATCCGTCAGCCGGCGGCATTGGGGCTGGGGCATGCCGTGCTGTGCGCCAAACCGGTGATCGGCGATGAACCCTTTGCCGTGCTGCTTGCCGACGATCTGCTCGACAGCGAGGTGCCGGTCATGAAGCAGATGGTCGAGCAGTTTGACGAACATTGCTGTTCGATCCTGGGCGCGCTCGAAGTGCCGCCGGCCGATACGGCGAGTTACGGCATCGTCAAAACGGGCGGGCAGACCGCCCCCGGCGGGCGGCTTGAGCGCATCGAGGCCATCGTCGAGAAACCGCTTCCCGAGGCGGCGCCGTCGAACATTGCCGTCGTCGGCCGCTATATTCTGACGCCGGCTATCTTTGGGCATCTCGAAAGAGCCAGGCCGGGGTCGGGCGGCGAAATCCAGCTGACGGACGGTATCGCCGCGCTGCTGGCCGAGGAGCCAGTGTTGGCGTACCGCTATTTCGGCAAGCGTTTTGATTGCGGCGCCAAGCTGGGCTACTTGCAGGCAACGGTCGAATTCGGCCTGCGCCATCCGGAAATCGGCACCGCGTTCGCCGCTTATCTGAAAGCTTTGGACGCAAAAAACAGGGAGACATGAACGCCATGCAGCATTATTTTGATGAGAGGCTGGCCTCCGCCGAGCTGATTCATTCCGCCGAAACGGTCGCCGACGCCGTCAGACGGGTCGCCGGCGAAATTACGGAAAAACTCGCGGGCACCGATCCGCTGCTGCTGTGCGTGATGAGCGGCGGTGTGCCGTTTGCCGGCCATTTGATGACGCAGCTTCAATTCCCCCTGGAATTCGACTACCTGCATGTGACCCGCTATGGGCAGAAAACCGAGGGCGGGGAACAGTCCTGGCGCGCACTGCCGGCAACGCCGGTTGCGGGGCGGACGGTGCTCGTGCTCGACGACATCCTCGATGAAGGGACGACGCTGGCGGCCATTGTCGCGCGCCTGCAGGCAATGGGGGCGCAAGCCTGCTATACGGCCGTGGCGACCGAAAAGCTCAATGGCAAGAAGAAACCGATCCGTGCCGACTTTGTCGCCCTCACCGTGCCTGACCGTTTCGTTTTTGGCTTCGGCATGGACGTCAGCGGTCATTTCCGCAATCTGCCGGCGATTTACGCCATGAAGGCTGACTAACGCACTCGTCAACACAACCAGAACAACAGAAAGGATCATGACATGCTGGCCGTGATCGGAGGCAGTGGCCTCTCGCAACTGACCAATCTCGACATTTCGCACCGTGAAGTCGTACGCACGCCGTATGGCGAACCCTCCGGCGCCGTAACCTTCGGGCAGATCGGCTGCCGGCCGGTGGCGTTCCTGGCGCGCCACGGCTACGGACACACGCTGGCGCCGCACGAAATCAATTATCGCGCCAATCTCTGGGCGCTCTGGAAAAGCGGCGTCACCGGCGTCATCTCGGTCGCCTCGGTGGGCGGTATCCGCAGCGACCTCAAGCCGGGCGATCTCGTCGTGCCGCACCAGATCATCGATTACACCTGGGGGCGGAAATCTTCATTTTATGAAGGGCCGGACAGCAAAGTTCAGCATATCGACTTTACCGAACCTTTTGATGAAGCGCTGCGCCGGCATCTGCTCGACGCCGCCGCATCGCTGGAACTGGCCGTCAGCGACCATGCCGTGTACGCAACGACGCAGGGGCCGCGGCTGGAAACTGCCGCCGAAATCAACCGCATGGAAAACGACGGCGCCGACGTCGTCGGCATGACGGCGATGCCGGAAGCGGTGCTGGCGCGCGAAATTGGCCTGCCCTATGCGGCCATCAACCTGGTCGCCAACTATGCCGCTGGCCGCGGCGACAGCTGCAACGGCATCAGTTTCAACGTGATCGATGGCATTCTGCATGAATCGATCGTCAAGGTCCGCGCAATTATTGAGCGGCTCGTTTGCAGCAATGGGGTTTCCTACTATGGCAATCAGACCGGTGCTTAAAATGGGCGATCCGCGCCTGCTGGCGCGGGCGCAGGAAATCGAAAATTTCGACACGCCGGCGCTACATGCGCTGATTGAGGATATGCGGGAAACCATGCTCGCGCGCGACGGCGTCGGGCTGGCCGCACCGCAGATCGGCGAAAGTCTGCGCCTGGTCGTCTTTGGTTTTGACGCCAATCCGCGCTATCCCGATGCCGCCAGCGTGCCCTATACCGTGCTGATCAACCCCGTACTGACGCCGCTATCCGACGAAACGGAGGAAGACTGGGAAGGCTGTCTATCCATCCCGGGCCTGCGCGGCCTCGTGCCGCGCTGGAAGCGCCTGCACTATCGCGGCTTCGATCCGCAGGGGCAGCCGATCGAGCGCAGCGTCGAAGGCTTTCACGCGCGAGTCGTACAACACGAGTGCGACCACCTGGACGGCGTGCTTTACCCGATGCGCATGCGCGATCTTTCCCGCCTGGGCTTCGTTGACGTGCTTTTCCCGGGCAGGGAAGAAGCGGAAGGAGAATAAGAGCAGAGGGGAAAGAGGGAAGGCGGAAGGCGGAATGAACGCCCGTCGGCTCGTGCAAAATGGCCATCCCTGAACCCCGCGTAAAACGGGCATCTCCGGAGGGGCTGCCCGCCAGCCCACTATTTACGGGCGTTTCCGGCCTGCCTATCTGCTAGCCCACTATTTACGCGGGTTTCCGGACTACCTGCCCGCAAACGCCCTATTGACTTGGACTTGCGGCCGGTCAATTCAGCCGGTCGAGCATTACATCCAAAGGACACAGACAGCAACTTAACGACACTGCCGCTAAAAACGAGCGTTCCTAGCTGCCGCCATTGCCGCCTCGCAGTCAGCCGACTGCACATCATCGGCGCATCGCCGGCCGCGCGGGAAGGGCGCATTGCCGGTTGAATCACTACTGCCGGCGGCCGAAGACCAGTCACAACACGGCCACAGACCTATTGACAACATCCGCGACAACGCCTGCCCTGAACCCCGCGTAAAACGGGCATCTCCGGAGGGGCTGCCCGCTAGCCCACTGTTTACGGGCTCTTCCTGCCTGCCTGCCCGCTAGCCCACTATTTACGCGGGTTTCCGGCCTGCCTGCCGGAAAACTCCCTATTGACGCGGGCTTCAGAAGCAACCTGGCTGAAACGCCCAAAAGACGCGGAGGACAGGCCGACGGAGCATTCCGCTCTACTGCCGCCGGTCGATCTTGGTGCAGGCAAGCTGCAACGCCGTTTCTGGCGGTTATCAGGAGGCGGGCAAAGGCGGCGTTGGCCTGCGCGAACGGCATTGGGCTTTTTTGCCGACGCTGGAATTTCTGCTATTTCTGCTGCCTCAGCGTTTGAGCCGGTCAAGCAGTTCGGTTTCTAGCCGGATGCGGTTGGCGCTGTCGGTGATGTCGCCGCCGCTGATCAGGAAGGTATCTTCCACGCGTTCGCCCAGGGTAGCGATCTTGGCGGTGTGCAGGTTGGCGCCGTGCTCGGCCAGCGCTTCGGCGACCGTATAGAGCAGGCCGGGGCGGTCGGTGGCCGATACCGAGAGGATGAAGGCCTGGCCGTTGTCGTCCGGCTGGATGGTGATGACCGGCTGGATGGGGAAGTGCCTGACCTGGCGCGACGGGCGCACGGCGGGGGGCGCTTTCGGCAGCGCATTGCTGGCCAGTTGTGCGGCAAGCTGGTGTTCGATACGCTCAAGCAGCTCGTCGATGCTCATTTCGCGTTCGCTGAAGTCGAGCAGGATGAAGCTGTCCAGTGCGTAGCCGTGCCGCGTCGTATGTATTTTGGCGTCCATGATGTTGAAGCCGGCGCGGCTGAAGAAACCGACGATGCGGAGGAATAGATCGTCGGCATCACGGGTATAGACCACAATTTCGATGCCGGCGCCGCTATGGTGCCGGCGCGCCTTGACGATGGGCTGCCGGCTGTCGATCCGCTCGTGTAGCAGACAGGTGTGCCAGGCGATTTCAGCGGGCGAATGGCGCAGAAAATAAACGGTATCGAGCTGCGCCCATAGCACTTCGTGCGCCGTATCGGGGATGGATTGTGCGCGCATCAGGCGTTTGGCTTCGTCCTGCTTTTCCTGAATCCAGCCTTGCCGGGGCGGGAGCTGGCCGCCCGCACGCAGGGCGCGCACGGTCAGGCGATAGAGTTCTTCGAGCAGTTGGCCTTTCCAGCTATTCCAGACTTTCGGGCTGGTGGCGCGGATGTCGGCGACGGTCAACAGGTAAAGTGCGGTCAGGCGGCGTTCGTTGCGCACGGCGGCGGCAAAGCCGGCGATGACGTCGGGGTCGGAGGTGTCCTTTTTCTGGGCTACGTTGGACATGAGGAGGTGATCGCGCACCAGCCAGACGATCAGTTCGCTGTCTGCCGCGTCCAGGCCGTGTTCGCGGCAGAAGGTCTGCGCGTCGGCGGCGCCCAGCGCCGAGTGGTCGCCGCCGCGCCCTTTGGCAATATCGTGGAAGAGTGCGGCGATGTAGAGCAGCCAGGGCTTGTCGAAGTTGCTGATCAACTGGCTGCAAAAAGGGTATTCATGCGCAAATTCGCTGGCGAGAAAGCGCCGGAGGTTGCGCAGAACGAGCAGGGTGTGCTGATCGACGGTGTAGGCGTGAAAGAGGTCGTACTGCATGCGTCCGACAATCTCGCCGAAATTGGGCAGATAGCGGCCGAGAATGCCGAACTGGTTCATGCGCCGTAGTTCGTGCAGGACGCCATGTTCCTGCCGGAACAGGGCAAGAAAACGCGCGCGGTTGCCCGGGTCGGCGCGGAAGCGTTCATCCACCTGGGTGCGGGCGCGCCAGAGTGCGCGGATCATGCGCGCCGTCATGCCGCGCAGGCCAGGGCGCTGCGCCATGACGAGGAAAGCCTCCAGAATGGCTTCCGGCGAGCGCTTGAAAACGTTTTCGTCAACAACGTCGAGAAACTGGTCGGTTTCCTGAAACCAGGCATTGATCGGCGAGGGCGGATGCGGCGGGAGGGGAAAAATGGCGGCGCCGATGGTTTGCAGCAGGATGGCGTTGATTTGGGTGACGACCTTGGCTGTCTGGTAGTACCGCTGCATGAGCTGTTCGCCGGCGCGCAGGGATTGCGTCGTGACAAAACCCATCCGTTCGGCGACGGCGGTCTGGTGATCGAATAGCAGGCGGTCTTCCTGACGCCGGGCAAGCAGGTGCAATTCGATGCGCAAGCGTTGCAGAAAGGCTTCGCGCATTTCCAGGCGGCCTTGTTCCTCGCGGGAGATCAGGCCGTGTTCCTGCAAGGCTTTCCAGTTTTTGCCGAAGCCGGCGGCTTGCGCCAGCCAGAGGATCATTTGCAGGTCGCGCAGGCCGCCGGGGCTTTCCTTGCAGTTGGGTTCCAGGCTGTACGGCGACTCGTGGTACCGCAGATGGCGTTCCTTTTGTTCCAGGCATTTGCCGTGGAAAAATGCCTGCAGGTTGATCTGTTGCTGGAAGGCGCGTTGCAGGCGAGCGAACAGGCTAAGGTCGCCGGTCAGCAGGCGGGCGTCGATGAGCGCCGTTTGGATGGTCAGGTCGTTGGCCGCTTCCTCCAGGCATTCTTCAGGCGTACGCACGCTATGGCCGATGGTCAGACCGATGTCCCAGAGCAGGCGGATCAGGCGTTCAAGGGTATCGGCCAATGCGGCATCGGGCGGTTCCGGCAGCAGAAGCAGCAGGTCGATGTCGGAATAGGGATAAAGCTGCTCCCGCCCGTAGCCGCCGACGGCAATCAGCGCCAGCGAGGCGGGCATTTCCAGATCGCGCCAAAGATCGCATAACACCGCATCGATCCGCTGGCTGCGCGCCTGCAGCAGCGCGGATGAATCGTGGTCGGCGCAAAAGCGCCGGGTGATGTCGGCCTGCTCGTCCTGAAGGCGCGCCCGATAGCGTGCCAGCAAGGTGTTGTGCGCCTTGTCGGCAGCGTCCATGGCGGCGATCCCCGTGTTATCGGATCCAGTCCGGTTTAGGCTGTACGCCCGCCGAGAGCGTTAATACTTCGTAGCCTGTGGCCGTCACGAGTACCGTATGTTCCCATTGCGCCGACAGGCTGTGATCTTTGGTGACGATCGTCCAGCCGTCGGCAAGCTGGCGGATGTCGGGCTTGCCGGCATTGACCATCGGTTCGATGGTGAAAATCATGTTTTCTTTCAGCACCACGCCGGTGCCGGGCTTGCCGTAATGCAAGACCTGCGGTTCTTCGTGAAACGCGGCGCCGACACCGTGGCCGCAGAATTCGCGCACGATGGAAAAGCCGTTCTTCTCGGCGTGCTGCTGGATGATATGGCCAATATCGCCGAGGCGGGCGCCCGGTCGCACCTGCGTAATGCCCAGCCACATGCATTCAAAGGTGATGTCGCACAGCCGCCGTGCCTGGATCGACGCTTCGCCGACGATGAACATGCGGCTGGTATCACCGTGGTAGCCGTCCTTGATGGTGGTGATGTCGATGTTGAGGATGTCGCCGTTCTTGAGCACCTTGTCGCCCGGAATTCCGTGACAGACCTGGTGATTGACGGAAATGCACGTCGCCTTGGGGTAGGGAGGGTAGCCCGGCGGCTGGTAGTGCAGGCAGGCGGAAATGCTCTGCTGCACGTTGGTCATATATTCGTGGCAGAGCCGATCCAGTTCGCCGGTCGTGATACCCGGCTTGATGAAAGGCGTGATGTAATCGAGTACTTCAGCTGCCAGACGGCAGGTCACGCGCATTTTGGCGATTTCTTCAGGGGTTTTGAGAATAATGCTCATGGCTTTGACTGATGTTCACAGGGTGGCAATGAAGCGGCGAGCATAAATTAAGGGCGCGGACAGGGCAAATGAATTCCCTTGCGCGCGGTGTGAACGGATGCGTTGTGGAGAGGGCGGAGAAGTGGTTTAGAAGTGGTGTTCATGTACTGACGATGGTAGAATCCTGCCGATTTTTCCGGCGCAGGCTGGGAAAATAAGTGCGCCATACTGGCGTGCGGGTTGGCCGGCGACGGCTGACCAATTCCGCACATTCGTCCGATCAAGGGTGTCCGGCAATGCCGGGCGTAACAGGACGAATGGAGGTTCAACCCTGATACGAAAGAGAAAATCATGTCAATGACAATGCGTCAAATGCTGGAAGCCGGTGTTCACTTTGGCCACCAGACCCGTTTTTGGAACCCCAAGATGGCGCCGTATATCTTCGGCGCACGCAGCAAGATCCATATCATCAATCTGGAAAAAACCCTGGTGAAATACAACGAGGCTATGGCCTTCGTGCGTAAGCTCTCGTCGAACAAGGGAACCATCCTGTTCGTTGGCACCAAGCGCCAGGCACGCGAAATCGTGGCTGAAGAGGCGTCCCGCGCCGAGTCGCCGTTTGTCGAGCAGCGCTGGCTGGGGGGGATGTTGACCAATTTCAAAACGATCAAGCAATCGATCAAACGCCTCAAAGAAATGGAAGCGTCGGTCGAGGACGGTTCTTTTGAGAAGTTTGGTAAGAAGGAAGCGCTGATGCATCAGCGCGAACTGGAAAAACTGCACAAGTCGATTGGCGGCATCAAGGAAATGCCAACCTTGCCGGACGCACTGTTTGTCATCGACGTCGGCTATCACAAGATCGCCATTACCGAAGCCAACAAACTGGGCATTCCGGTCATTGCCGTTGTGGATACCAACCATTCACCGGACGGCGTGGATTACGTCATTCCAGGCAATGACGATTCGTCGAGCGCCATTCGACTGTACGCACGCGGCGTGGCCGATGCCATCCTGGAGGGACGTAATCAGTTCATTGAGGAAATCATCGCTGCGACTTCGGAAGACGACTTCGTTGAAGAAACCGTTGAAGAAAACGCTGAGTAAGTTGTATCGACGATGTTTTGGACGCAATCGGTCGAATTTTACGGCCGGTTTGTTTGTAGTGATGGGATTGATTGGTCTGGCCGATTGAGTCGTGCAGGGCGCGCCTTGCGCCCTGCCCTAAATGAGTGCAAACCAATATAAGTATGTGGAGAAAATGAAAATGGCGGAAATTACCGCAAGCATGGTGAAAGAACTGCGCGAGAAAACCGACGCGCCGATGATGGAATGCAAGAAGGCGTTGAGCGAGGCCGGCGGCGATATGGCCAAGGCGGAAGAAATCCTGCGTATCAAGCTCGGTTCCAAGGCAAACAAGGCGGCGGCACGCGTGGCGGTGGAAGGTGTCGTTGCCATCAGTATCGTTAATGGCGGCAAAACAGGGGCCATTTTCGAAATCAACTGCGAAACTGATTTCGTCGGCAAGAATGAGGATTTTCTGGCGCTGGCCCAAGGATGTGCCGATCTGGTTGCAACAAAAAATCCTGCTGATATCGCAGCGTTATCGGCCTTGCCGATGGGCGACGGTACAGTGGAGACGACGCGCGCCGCGCTGGTCGGCAAGATCGGCGAAAACATGACGCTGCGCCGTTTTGCACGCATCGAAGCGAAAGGTCAGCTGGCATCTTATATTCACGTTGGCGCGAAGATTGGTGTTTTGCTTGATCTCATCGGCGGTGATGAGCAGCTTGGCCGCGATTTGGCGATGCATATTGCCGCGTCAAAACCGAAAGCGCTCGATGCCTCGGGCATTCCGGCCGATCTAATCGAGGCTGAGCGCCGTGTTGCCATCGAAAAAGCGAAGGACGCCGGTAAGCCGGAGGCTATGCTGGAGAAGATTGCCGAAGGTTCGGTACAGAAATTTCTCAAGGAAGTCACCCTGCTTGGGCAGGTTTTCGTCAAGGCCGAGGACGGCAAGCAAACGATCGAGCAGTTGTTGAAGGCCAAAGGCGCTTCCGTGGCGTCCTTTATCCTTTATGTGGTGGGTGAGGGGCTGGAAAAACGCGTGAATGACTTTGCCGCCGAAGTGGCTGCTCAGGCAGCGGCTGCGAAAAAATAACAGCGGCGGGGGCTGCAAGGCCCGTCTAGTTTGCCGCCGACAGGTCATGCAGTTCCGCTTATTCCAAGGTTTAAGAACGAAGGCCGATGACCATGACTGAAATGAAGCCCAAATACAAGCGCATTCTCCTCAAACTCTCGGGCGAGGCGTTGATGGGGGCGGACGCCTACGGCATCAATCGACAGACGATTACCGAAATCGTCGATGAGGTGAAAAGCGTCGTCGATCTGGGCGTTCAGGTCGGCGTGGTGATCGGCGGCGGCAATATTTTCCGCGGCGTTGCGCCGGCAGCGACGGGGATGGATCGTGCGCAGGCCGATTATATGGGCATGCTGGCCACGGTCATGAATGCGCTGGCGTTGCAGGATGCCATGCGGGCCATCGGTATGATGGCGCGCGTACAGTCAGCGCTGATTATCGAACAGGTTGTTGAACCTTATATCCGCGGACGCGCCATTCGCGGCCTGGAGCAGGGCCGGACGATTATTTTTGCCGGCGGTACGGGCAACCCTTTTTTTACTACCGATACGGCCGCTGCCCTGCGCGGTGCGGAAATCGGCGCGGAAATCGTGCTCAAGGCGACTAAGGTCGATGGTATTTATTCCGCCGATCCGAAGAAGGATCCGCATGCCGTGCGCTATGACAGGATCAGTTTCGATGAGGTAATCCTCAAGAATCTGGCGGTCATGGATGCGACGGCTTTTGCCCTGTGCCGCGACCAGAAGCTGCCGATCAATGTATTTTCCCTGCTCAAGCCAGGAGCGCTGAAGCGCATTGTGCTCGGCGAGCAGGAAGGGACGCTGGTTTATTGCTAAGGAGACTTCGATGTCGATTGCTGATGTGAAAAAAACGACCGAACACAAGATGCAGAAATCTCTTGAGGCGCTCCGTCACGATTTGGCCAAGGTACGTACCGGCCGTGCGCATACGGGTCTGCTTGATCATGTGCAGGTCGACTATTACGGTACGATGACGCCGATCAACGCCGTAGCCAACGTCACGGTGCTCGATCCGCGTACTTTGGGCGTGCAAGCCTGGGAAAAGGGCATGACTGCCAAGATTGAAAAGGCGATCCGCGATTCCGATTTAGGGTTGAATCCGGCGGCGCAGGGTGAGCTGATTCGCGTGCCGATGCCGGCATTGACCGAAGAGCGCCGGCGTGACATGACCAAAATCGTCAAGCATGAATGCGAAAGTTCACGGGTTGCTATTCGTAATCTGCGTCGTGACGCTAACGCCGCCCTCAAGGATCTGCTCAAGAAGAAAGAGTGTTCCGAGGACGAGGAGCGTCGGGCGCAGGATGAGATTCAGAAGTTGACGGACAAATACGTTGCCGAGGTTGACAAGCAGTTTGCGCAAAAAGAGGCGGATTTGATGGCTATCTAAACATTAGCCTGAAACTGTTTGCCTATATTTTTGTTTTCTCCCTTTCGTCAGTAATGTTGACCTGATGGCTGTTTTTACCAGTTCCACGCGCGATATTCCGGTGTCTAGCCGGATACCGAAGCATGTTGCCATCATTATGGATGGCAATGGTCGCTGGGCGAAAAAATATTTTCTGCCGCGCTTTGCTGGGCATCGACGCGGTGTTGAAACCGTGCGCGAGGCCGTTCGCTTTTGTCTGGAACGCGGCATTGCCTATCTGACGTTGTTCGCCTTTAGCTCGGAGAACTGGCGGCGTCCGCAGGAAGAGGTTACGCTACTGATGCAGCTTTTCGTCAAGGCGCTGCAGCAGGAAGTCGCCAAATTGGATGAGAATGGCGTACGTCTCAAAGTTATTGGTGATCTTTCACGCTTTGATCGGGAGTTACGCGAGTTAATTGCGATTTCGGAGGAAAAGACGGCAAATAACACCCGCCTTACGCTGACTATTGCCGCCAATTACGGAGGGCGATGGGATATTTTGCAGGCGATGAACCGTCTGACGACAGCATTGCCAGAGAAGGCGGGGACATGGGTGGAAGAGGACTTGGCGCCTTTCCTGTCGATGCATTACGCGCCGGAGCCAGATTTGTTTATTCGTACGGGCGGCGAGGCGCGCATCAGCAATTTTCTCCTGTGGCAGCTGGCGTATACCGAATTCTATTTTACCGAGGCTCTGTGGCCGGAATTCAATTCGGCAGCGTTTGCGCGGGCAATTGAATCCTATCAGCAGCGCGAACGTCGTTTTGGCCGTACCAGTGAACAAGTGGCAGAAACCTTGAAAGATCAGGTAGATGCGTCAGAAATGGAAGCGTTGAGAATGCCGGCGTTCATGGGCCGGAAAGCGGGGGCAGATGCTTAAGACACGAATGGTGACTGCGCTTGCCTTGTTTGGTCTTTTCCTTTTTGCGCTGATCTGCCTGCCTCTTTTAGGCTGGGCGGTTTTTGCTAGTGTGATTGTTGCGCTGGCTGCCTGGGAATGGGGGGGGTTATTGTTGTGGCCACCTCAAAAACGTTTGTTTCTGGGGGGCGGATTTTTTTTGGTATGTCTGCTGATTTTTTTCACGCAGCCACGGGCTTTCGGATTATTGATCGGCTTTGATAAAAGCGCCTGGCAGCTGGGACGATGGTTCTATATTCCGGCGGCGATTTTCTGGATTGTCGGTGCGCCGCTCTGGATGCGGCAACGCTGGGCACTGCCGCGTTCAGAAAAAGGCGTGCTGATTGGCGCTCTTGTACTACTGCCGGCCTGGTTGGCTTTGATCCAGTTGCGCCATGTCGGCTGGCTGACCTTGCTTGTCGTTATGGCGCTCGTTTGGTTGGCCGATAGCGTCGCTTATTTTGCCGGCCGTGCTTGGGGGCGTAACAAGCTGGCGCCGGCTATCAGTCCGGGAAAAACCTGGGAAGGAGCGATCGGTGGCGGGCTGTCTGTCGTGATTTGTGGGGTAGCGCTTGCCGGATATTTGCCTGCGCGCATCGCGGCTAACCCGATTTTGCTCATTCTGCTATTGCTGGGGCTGGCAGCGATCAGCATTATCGGCGATTTGTTCGAGTCGATGCTCAAACGCCAGGCCGGTCTCAAGGACAGCAGTAATCTTTTACCGGGGCACGGCGGTATTCTCGACCGGATCGACAGTCTGACATCGACTTTGCCTGTCGTGGCGTTGGCCTGGTTGCTGTTGGCTTGAATGGAATAGGTCGTGACGTACCGGCAACTCGCGCGGCTCACTATTCTCGGATCGACGGGCTCCATTGGTTTGAATACCCTCGATGTTGTGCGCCGCCACCCTGAGCGTTACCGCATTGCTGCGCTTTGTGCGCACACACAGATCGACCGTCTGTTCGAGCAATGCCTGGAGTTTCGTCCGGATTTCGCCGTAGTGCGTGATGATGAACTGGCCGCCGAATTGGCAACGCGCCTGGCTGCGGCAGGGTGTGCCGGTATTCGGGTCGAATATGGCGCAGAAGCGCTGACGCGCATGGCAAGCCTGAAAGAAGTCGATTCAGTCATGGTAGCTATTGTTGGCGCAGCCGGACTGCCGCCCGCACTGGCCGCCGCGCAGGCTGGCAAGCGCGTCCTGCTGGCGAACAAGGAATCTCTGGTCATGGCTGGCGCGTTATTCATGCGTGCCGTGCGTGAATCTGGTGCTGTTTTGCTACCGGTTGATAGCGAACATAATGCAATTTTTCAATCTCTTCCGAGAGATTATTCAAGTAATTTATCAGCTCATGGCGTGGTGAGTCTTTTATTGACCGCGTCGGGAGGGCCTTTCCGCGGTATGGATCAGGCGGCGCTTGCCCGGGTGACGCCGGAACAGGCGTGTGCGCATCCTAAATGGGCAATGGGGCGCAAGATTTCTGTAGATTCGGCCACCCTGATGAACAAGGGGCTAGAAGTCATCGAGGCACATTGGCTGTTCAACATTCCGCCGGAAAAAATCGAAGTGGTCGTGCATCCGCAGAGCATCATTCATTCGCTGGTGCGCTACGTGGATGGCTCAGTGCTTGCCGAACTGGGTAATCCGGATATGCGTACCCCGATTGCGCATGCACTGGCCTATCCGGAGCGAATCGATAGTGGCGTGACGGCACTGGATCTGTTTTCGGTCGGTGCGCTGAGTTTCGAACGACCGGATGCCGAGCGCTTTCCCTGTCTGGGGTTGGCATACCGGGCACTCAAGTTGGGCGGCAGTGGGCCAGCCATTCTGAATGCGGCCAATGAAGTTGCCGTGGCAGCCTTTCTTGACCGAAAAATTTCCTTTAATGCGATTCCTACCATCATTACTGCTGCGCTGGATACCTTGCCTGTCACAGCAGTCGATACGCTGGCTGACGCGTTGGCTGCCGATGCGCAGGCGCGTGGCTTCGCGGAACAGGTGATTACTGAGCGTCGGTACGCATGAACGATTTCTTATATTACGTGCTGGCCTTTCTGGTTTTGCTCGGTCTGTTGATTATCATCCACGAATTGGGTCATTACCTGGTCGCACGTTGGGTCGGCGTCAAGGTGTTGCGTTTCTCGATTGGCTTTGGCGCGCCTGTTTTTGTCAGAAAAATTGGCGTAGACCAGACCGAATGGGCCATTGGGCGAATTCCGCTGGGCGGTTACGTCAAAATGCTCGATGAGAGTGAAGGCGAGGTGATGCCCGATGAGCTACCGCGCAGTTTTAACCGGCAAGTTTTGTGGCGGCGGATAGCCATCGTCGTTGCTGGGCCGCTGGCTAATCTGCTGCTGGCGGTCGTGGTGTATTGGGGGAGCTTTTTATACGGCGTTGAAGAATTGCGGCCGGTGCTTGGCACACCTGTGAGCGCTTCGCCCGCAGCATATGCGGGAATTGAGGACGGCGACCGGGTCGTCAAGATTGGCGATGATCCGGTACTGACTTGGCAGGAGATGCGTTGGAAGATACTGACACTGGCAGCCGATGTCGATACGCTTTCGTTAGAGACGGTGAATATGCGCCATGAAAGTGCTATCCGGCAACTTGATATTTCTTCTATCCGTCGTCACGGCTGGGAGGCGGATGCACTGGAACAGCTGGGGTTGCGTTATTTCCGGCCACGTATTCCGCCAGTCATTGGCCGGCTCAACGAAGATGGACGCGCCAGCACAGCAGGTTTGCAGGCGGATGATGAGATCGTCGCAATTGATGGTCAGGAGATTGATTCCTGGCACGCTCTGGTCGATATTGTCCATGCACATCCGGAGCAGCGTTTGCTGTTTACGGTGTTGCGCGCCGGGAGTCTGCTCGAAATTCCCGTGACGCCCGCCGCGTTTACCGACAAAAACCAGGAAATCGGCCGCATCAGTGCGTACGTCAAGGAAATTCCGGATTTTCGTGATGCGCTGCTTGTGACCGTGCGCTATGGCCCGCTGACTGCTTTGTCCAAGGCGGTTGCTGAAACATGGGAGAAAGCAGTTTTCAGTCTGCGGATTATCGGCAAAATGCTCGTCGGCGAAGTGTCCTGGCAAAACATCAGCGGCCCCATTACGGTTGCCGACTATGCCGGACAGTCCGCCAAACTCGGGCTAATGGCGTATTTCAGGTTTCTTGCGCTGATTAGCATCAGTCTGGCGGTGCTCAATCTCTTGCCTGTTCCCATGCTGGATGGGGGGCATTTGCTGTATTATCTGTTTGAGGCGGTTCGGGGCAAACCGCTTTCCGAACACACGATGGAATTGGGGCAGCGTCTTGGTCTGTCCGTTCTTATTCTGCTGATGGCTTGTGCTTTTTATAACGATATTAATCGATTGATTTCCGGATGAATATGACCAACAAGACTTTTCTTCCCGGATTGCTGGCGGCGTTCTGCACGACGAGCGCCTTGGCTTTCGAACCTTTCACCGTCAAGGATATCCGTGTTGAAGGTATTCAGCGCACGGAAGCCGGAACGGTCTTCAGCTATCTGCCGGTCAAGGTAGGGGAAACCATGACCAACGAAAAGGCGGCGCAGGCAATCAAGTCATTGTTTGCTACCGGCTTTTTTAAAGATGTGCGGATTGAGACTGACGGCAATATCGTCAATGTCATCGTCGAAGAGCGTCCGTCGATTGCACAGATCGATTTCGATGGACTCAAGGAATTCGACAAGGAACAAATCATCAAGGGACTGCGTGAAGTCGGTTTTGCCGTTTCCCGTCCGTTTGACCGCAGCGCACTGGATAAGGCTGAGCAGGAACTGAAACGTCAATATCTGACGCGAGGGAAATATGCCGCTACGGTGACGACGACCGTCACGCCGCTGGAGCGCAATCGCGTTGCGATTAATTTTAAGATCGACGAAGGATCTTCCGCGAAAATCCGGCAGATCAACATTATTGGCGCCCACGCATTCAGGGAAGCGACGCTGCTTGATGAATTCCAGTTGCAAACGCCAAACTGGATTAGCTGGTATACAAAGAACGATCAGTATTCTAAACAGAAGCTTTCCGCCGATCTGGAATCCCTGCGTTCCTTTTATTTGAACCGCGGGTATCTGGAATTCAATGTCGAATCGACCCAGGTTTCGATCAGCCCCGACAAGAAAGACGTGTTTATTTCAATTTCGGTGAATGAGGGCGAGCGTTTTATCGTTTCATCGGTCAAGCTTGCCGGTGATCTGACTTTGCCGGAGCAGGAATTGCGGGAGTCGGTCAAGATCAAGCCTGGTGATATTTTCTCTCGGGAAAAACTCAACGAAACGACGCGTGCTATCAGTGACAAGTTGTCTGCCAAAGGGTATGCATTTGCCAACGTGAATGCCGCTCCGGAAGTCGATAAGGAAAAAAGGCAAGTTGCTTTCACCATTTTTATCGATCCTGGCAAGCGGGTCTACGTGCGCAGGATCAATATCGCGGGCAATACAAAAAGCCGGGACGAAGTGGTGCGCCAAGAGATGCGGCAGATGGAGGGCGCCTGGTACGACGACGAAAAAGTCAAGCTGTCTAAACAGCGGATCGATAAAACGGATTACTTCAGCGAAGTCAATGTTGAAACGCAACCCGTGCCAGGAACGGCCGATCAGGTTGACGTCAACGTGGGCGTCACCGAGAAAGCGACCGGAAGTCTTTCGGCAGGCATTGGTTACTCACAGGCTGAAAAGATTATGCTGCAGGCCTCGGTTTCCCAGGCCAATATCTTTGGTAGCGGAAAATTTGCCTCCGTCCAGGTCAGCACAGGGAAGCTCAACCGAAACATAGGGTTCAGTTATACCAATCCGTATTTCACTGTTGATGGCATCAGCCAAGGCTTTGATATTTATCACAACCGTTTCAATCCTTCTTCACTGGGCTACGCCTATGGCAGGGAATCCACCGGTGGTGGCCTGCGCTTTGGTATTCCTATCGGCGAAAAAGAGACCATCAATTTTGGCGCAGCGCTGGATTACACAAAAATCAAGATCGACCATAATAATGCGAATACGCCCTTGTTATATAAACGTTACATCGACAAATTCTGCGGCGGTGCGGACTCTTGCGGAAAAACTTCCTTCCCGTTTTCTGCGGGCTGGCTGAGTGATACGAAAGACAGTGCGATTGACCCGACGCGCGGCGCCGTACAGCGAGTCTCTTATGAAGTGAGTCCGCTCGGCGACCTCAACTACCATAAGGTTACTTTGCAGCGGCGTCAGTATTTTCCGATTACACGGAATGCTGTGTTGATGCTTAATGGGGAGGTAGCGTTTGCCAAGGGCTTTGGCAACAGTCCTGAGCTACCGTTCTTCAAGAATTTTTATGCGGGCGGCCCGGATTCGGTGCGTGGTTATGATTATGGCAGTCTTGGGCCTTATGAAATCACACAGTCCGGTGATATCGTACATTTGGGCGGCGTGCGCCGCTTCATTTTCAATGCTGAGCTGATGTTGCCGATGAGTAGTTTCGGCTTCGGCAAAGATAAGTCGTTGAAATTCGGGCCATTCTTTGATGCAGGCCAGGTTTATGGCGATAAAAAATCTAATCGTGATCCTGGCGTCGTTGCCGAGGGTCCGATTCGCATGTCAGCGGGGATTGCCGTGACTTGGCTGTCGCCTTTGGGGCCACTGAAGTTCAGTATTGCTCAGCCGATCAATCGGCAGACTAATGATAAAATCCAGCGTTTTCAATTCCAGATGGGACAAACTTTCTAACGTAAGGAGAAAGAGCTTGAAGATAAAATTTGCCACCTTTTTGATTGCACTCATGACGGTTTTCCCGGTATCGCAGGTCATGGCGGCTGATGCGCTCAAAATCGGTTATGTCAATACACAGCGTATTTTCCGTGACGCACCTTCTGCCGTGAGAGCAGCCAAGAAGATTGAAGCGGAATTTTCTAAACGCGATCAGGATTTGCAGCGGATGGCCAAGCAACTCCAGTCGATGCAGGAAAATCTCGAAACAAACGCGATGACGATGTCCGAATCGGATCGTCGGGCGAAAGAAAAAAGCCTGAACGATCTGTCACGTGAATTCCAGCGCAAGCAACGTGAGTTCCGTGAAGATCTCAATCTGCGCCAGAACGAGGAAAATACGGCGATTATTGATAAAGCCAACCAGGCGATCAGACAGATTGCGGAAAGCGAGAAATACGACCTGATTCTGCAAGACGTCGTCTGGGTGAGCCAGCAGCTCGATATTACGGACAAGGTCATTAAAGCCTTGGCCGACGGTAAATAATTTCCCTGGAGGTCGGCTTGCGGCTTGAGCAGATTGTTGCACAGCTTGGTGGCCGTCTGATTGGCGATGGCAGTGTCGAGATTCTGCAAGTGGGCGCTCTGTCGTCGGCAGGGCGCGGGCAAATCTCTTTTTTGACCAATCCCAAATACCGTGCGCAACTGAAGACTACTCACGCATCGGCAGTCATCGTTTCGGAAAAAAATGCGAGTGATACGGAAATTCCACGTATCGTTCATGCGAATCCATACGCCTATTACGCACGGGTTACCGCATTACTGAATCCACCACCGACGCGTGCTCAACGAGTGCATGAAACGGCTGTCGTTCTTAGTCCGCTACCCGTTTCAGTGACTATCGATGCGCACGTCGTTGTTGGGCGGGGCGTTTGTTTAGGTGAGAATGTCGTGCTGTATCCGGGCTGCGTGATCGGTGATGATGTCTCCATCGGCCCAGATACAGTCATTTATCCTAATGTCGTGATTTATCCGCGTTGCGTGGTTGGTGCTAGAACGATCATTCATGCGGGCGCGGTTATCGGAAGCGATGGCTTCGGCTTTGCCCAGGAAGGCGAGCGCTGGGTCAAGATTCCGCAAATTGGCCGCGTCGTTATTGGCGACGACGTCGAAATCGGCGCCAATACCTCAATCGACCGTGGTGCGCTCGATGATACGGTCATTGGTAACGATGTCAAACTGGATAACCAGATCCAGATTGCCCACAACGTCCGGATTGGCGATCATTCCGCGATGGCCGGTTGTGTCGGCGTGGCAGGCAGTACGACATTCGGCAAGCGGTGTACGGTCGGCGGGGCGGGAATGATTTCCGGACATCTTGAAATTGGCGATGATGTCCATGTTTCAGGCGGGACATTGGTGGGCAAAAACCTGAAGCAAGCGGGACAATACACAGCGGTTTTTCCGCTCGAACCGCATATCGACTGGTTGCAGAATGCGGCACACCTCAAGCGTCTTGCTAAGCTGGCGGCACGGGTCGAAGAGCTTGAGAAAAAACTTGAAGATATGAGTAAAACACAATGATTACAATGGATATTCAGGATATCGCCAGGCATCTTCCGCAGCGTTACCCCTTCCTCTTGGTCGATCGTGTTGTAGAGATGGAGCTGGGCAAGTCGATCCATGCCTACAAAAACGTAACGATCAACGAGGCGTTTTTCGTTGGTCATTTCCCGCATTACCCGGTGATGCCTGGCGTGCTGATCATGGAGGCACTGGCACAGGCGGCGGGTGTCCTCTCTTTTAAGACGGCAGGAGAAATGCCGAGCGAGACCTCGCGTTTTCTCTTTGCCGGTATCGATAACGCACGTTTCAAGCGCCAGGTGGTTCCCGGTGACCAATTGCATCTGTATGTTGACATCACGCGTCGGATGCGCAGCATCTGGAAATACCACGCGGTTGCCAAAGTAGGCGATGAAATTGCAGCCGAAGCCGAGCTGATGTGCGCTAAGAGCGATACCGCCTGACAGAGCAAAGGAGACTGCGCCATGATTCATCCGACTGCCATCATTCATCCGGAGGCAAAACTTGGCGCAGGCGTGTCTGTCGGCGCTTATTCGGTCATCGAGGCCGGCGTTGAAATTGGCGATAACACGCGTATTGGTCCGCATGTCGTCATTACCGGCCGTACCCGTATCGGCTGTGATAACCAGATTTTCCAGTTCTGTTCTCTGGGTGAAGTCCCGCAGGACAAGAAATATGCGGGCGAGCCGACTCGCCTGGTCATCGGCGATCGCAATACCATCCGCGAGTTCTGTACTTTCAATCTGGGGACGGCGCAGGACGCGGGCATTACGCGCATGGGCGACGATAACTGGATCATGGCCTATGTGCATATCGCACATGATTGCCAGATCGGCAACCGTACAATTTTTGCCAATAACGCCCAGCTGGCGGGTCATGTACATGTCGATGACTGGGTGATTTTCGGCGGCTTCAGTGGCGCTCACCAATTTTGCCGTATTGGCGCACATGCGATGATCGCCGCCGGCACGATTGTTTTGCAGGATGTGCCGCCTTACGTCATGGCTGGCGGTACAACGGCCGCGCCATTTGGCCTCAATATCGAAGGTTTGCGCCGCCGTGGTTTTTCCTCGGAGTCGCTACAGGCGCTCAAACATGCCTATCGGACGCTGTATCGATCCGGTCTGACGCTTGAAGAAGCACGCACCAAGCTGGCGGATGAAGCCGCTGCGCATGCCGAGATTCAACCTTTCCTCGATTTTCTGGCAGTTTCTAAACGCGGCATCATCCGATGAACAACAGGGCGGTGCGTATTGCCATGGTGGCGGGTGAAGCCTCCGGGGATTTGCTCGGCGCGCACCTTATCGCAGCATTGAAACAGCGTTTGCCGCAAGTCGAATTTTTTGGCATCGGCGGCCCGAAAATGCAGGCCTTGGGGTTCCAATCCTGGTATTCACAGGAAACCCTGGCCGTGCGTGGGTACGCCGAAGTGCTGCGCCATTTCCGTAAGATCCTGTCTATCCGCAATGCGCTAAAACGCCGCCTGCTGGCCAATCCGCCTGATATTTTCATTGGCGTCGACGCGCCAGATTTTAATTTTGGTCTGGAAAAGCCGCTTAAACAGAACGGTATCCCATGCGTCCATTACGTCAGCCCGTCAATCTGGGCGTGGCGCGGGCAGCGGATTCACCGCATTGGCAAGGCCGTATCGCGCATCCTGGCGCTGTTTCCCTTTGAGCCTGAAATCTACGAGAAGCAAGGCATCCCGGTCAGCTATGTCGGACATCCGCTAGCCGATGTGTTGCCGCTGGAAGATGGTTGCGATGAAGCGCGCGAGCTGTTTGGGGTGCCAGCGCAGCGGCCGGTATTTACCCTGCTGCCTGGCAGTCGGCAGGCGGAAGTGCAGTTCATGGCGGATGCTTTTGTCGGCGCGGCGCTCAAGGTGATCGAATCCTTGCCGGATGCCGAGTTCTTCGTACCGCTGGCGACTCGCGAAACTCGCCTGCTGTTCGAAGCCGCCATGCAGCGCGCCGATGCCCGCCAGTTGCCGGTGCGTCTGCTGTTCGGCCATGCGCATGAAGCCATGGCGGCGGCGGATATCGTCCTCGTCGCCAGCGGCACGGCGACGCTGGAAGCCGCGCTGCTCAAACGCCCTATGGTCATCGTATACAAAATGGCGCCGGTGACTTACCGCATCATGCGATGTATGAAAGGCTATTTGCCTTATATTGGCCTGCCCAATATCCTCGCTGGGCGTTTCGTCGTTCCTGAATTCATCCAGGACGATGCGACGCCGGAAAACCTGGCACAAGCGTTGCTGAACCTGTACGCCGACCGGATCACTTGCGCCGGTATCGCAGAGGTCTTCCGTGAAATCCACTTGCAATTGCGGCAAAACTCTGCCGAGAAAGCTGCGGCGGCAGTGTTGCTGCACCTGCCAGAACATTTTTTGAAACCGGCTGTTGCCGACACCGGCCATGCCGCGCACGCTGCCTGAGCCGCTGACTCAACCGGAAGGATGGGTGTGCGGCGTCGACGAAGCCGGGCGTGGTCCGCTGGCAGGACCGGTCGTCGCGGCGGCGGTTATTCTCGATCCTGCGCGCCCCATCCTAGGGTTAAATGACTCCAAAAAACTTTCCGCTAAACGCCGCATCGAACTGGCGCAGGAAATCCGCGACAAGGCGCTGGCCTGGTCGATTGCCGAAGCCAGTGTCGAGGAGATCGATCGCCTCAATATTCTTCAAGCCAGTCTGCTTGCGATGCAGCGGGCGGTGGCGGGAGTCTCGCCCCCTCCGTGCAGGGCGCTGATCGATGGCAATAAATACCCGAGACTGGATTGCCCGGCGGAGGCCATCGTTGGCGGTGACGGCAAAGTAGCGGCCATCGCCGCCGCGTCGATTTTAGCTAAAACGGCGCGTGACGCGGGCATGGAAGCCTTACATGCGATTTATCCGATGTACGGCTTTGACCGCCATAAAGGTTACCCGACAGCCGCCCATCTTGCCGCATTGCGCCAGTATGGCCCGACGCCGGCGCATCGGCGCAGCTTCTCGCCCGTCGCACAACTCGCCTTGCTATGAAGCAGCGCGTCAAAAGCCTTGCCTCGCGGGATAACCCGCATTTCAAGGCGCTGAAAAAGATCTGCCACAACGGGCACGCACGGCGGGCGGCGGGCATCATCGTGCTTGACGGCATGCATCTGGTCGAAAGCTATACCGCAAGCTGCCTTCGTTTGGGCAGTTGGCTGGAAGAAATCGTCATCGCCGACAGTGCGCAAGACAAGCCGGAGGTTGCCCGGTATCTGGCTGTGTTGCCGGCGAACGTGCCTGTCACCGTGCTGGCTGACCGTTTGTTCGACGAACTCGCGCTTGTCCGCTCACCCAGCGGGATCTTGGCGCTGGCGACGCGACCGTCCTGCCCAACGGCGCCCGATGCAGCAAGCGATGCCGTTCTGCTCGATGGCATTCAAGACCCAGGCAATGTCGGTTCGATTCTGCGCAGCGCCGCAGCGGCGGGGTTTAGCCAGGCGCTCTTGACGACGGATTGTGCGCAGGCCTGGTCCCCGAAAGTCCTGCGGGCGGCGATGGGCGCACATTTTCTTTTGTCCATCCATGAAAATGTTGATCTGTGCGCCTTCATCAACCGCTATTGCGGACGGACGCTGGCGACAACGCTGAATGCTGCTTCGTATCCGCTCTTTAGCACGGATGGCCTCGACGGAATTGATCTGGCGCAATCCATGCGCCCGATTGCCTGGGTGTTTGGCAATGAAGGCCAGGGAATCCGGCCGGCGGTGGCGGCATGCGTGAGCTGCTGCGTTCGCATTCCTATGCCCGGTGCGGCGGAATCGCTCAATGTCGCGGCGGCGGCGGCCATCTGTTTGTTCGAAACGGTCAGGCAGCGCGGGTGGGCATCTCCCCAAAGGGTGCCCTGAGGCCCTTGTAAACAGGGCATCTCCAAAGGGGTGGCCGGAGAAGCCCTATCCATGCGGGGTTCAGGGCGCCTGTCCGGAAATGCCCTATCTACGCGGGGTTCAGGGCACCTGCCCGGAGATGGCCTATCCACGCGGGGTTCAGAGGGGGGACAATTAACCCGCATCAGGCGCGCCTTTTCGCGTTCCCAGTCGCGGGTTTTTTCGGCCTCGCGCTTGTCGTGCTGTTTCTTGCCCTTGGCGAGGCCGACCTCTGCCTTGACGCGACCCTTTAAAAAATGCAGATCAAGCGGAATCAAGGCATAACCGGCGCGTTCTACCTTGCCGATCAGGCGGTTGATTTGGCTGGCGTGCAGGAGCAATTTGCGCGTGCGCAGCGGATCCGGCTTGATGTGTGTCGATGCTTCGGCCAGCGGCGTGATGTGCATGCCAAAAATGAACAATTCGCCATTGCGGACGACGACGTAAGATTCCTTGATATTGGCACGTCCCGCCCGGATCGCCTTGACTTCCCAGCCTTCGAGTGCGATTCCGGCCTCAAAGCGCTCTTCGATGAAGTAATCGTGAAAGGCTTTTTTGTTGGTGAGGATGCTCATGAAATGTTCCTGATGGTTCGGTTGGGCGAAAAGCCGATGCTAGAATGCAATTTTACGTGATTGGCGGAGTTGGGCGGTACATGGTGAAGGTTGAGCGATCGCTCTTGATTGCGCATTCGGCGCAGCGGATGTTTGACCTGGTCGAGGATATCGAAGCCTATCCGGACTTCCTGCCTTGGTGCGCGCGCACCGAAGTCAGCCACCGGGATGCAGCCAGTACTGTAGCGACGTTGTATGTCGATTATCTGGGGGCCAGGGCGCATTTCACGACGAGGAACGACAAGCAGCCTCCGCAATCCATGCGCCTGAAACTGGTCGATGGTCCGTTCCACCAGCTCGAAGGCCTCTGGCATTTTAAATCGCTGGCGGACAATGCCTGTAAGATCGAATTCCGCTTAGGGTACGAATTTTCCGGCAAATTGTTTAGCGCAGTCATTGGCCCGGTCTTCGGACATATCTGCGATACGATGGTCGATGCGTTTGCCCAGCGTGCCAATGAGGTTTACGGAGAAGGGTATGTCTGATCCTGCCGGTCAAATCCGCGTCGAGCTCGTCTATGCCTTGCCGGACGAGCAGAAGATTTTTTCATTTCATCTCCCTGAGGGGGCGACGGTCAGGCAGGGCATCGAACGGTCGGGGATCCTCGAAAAATATCCCGAAATTGATCTGGAAAAAAATAAGCTCGGTATTTTTGCGAAGCTGACCAAGCCTGATGCGGTGCTCCATGACCGCGACCGCATCGAAATTTACCGGCCACTGATTGCGGATCCAAAAGAAGTCCGTAAGCAGCGCGCAGCGGAAAGTAAAGCCACGAAAAAAGGCGCCGGCGAGGCGGAGGGCGGAGAGGGCGTTGCCAAAGGAACGCACGGAAACTAGAAGGGCATGTGCCGATGGGCGCCTCCGGAGTCCGCGTGAATAGGACATCTCCGGGCGCCACCTCGGAAACCCGCGTGGATAAAGGCGCTCCGGGCTGCTAGTTTTTGTCTCTCTCTTCAGGCGTTTACCCACGGAGAAGAGGGCCGGAAATGCCCGTGGATAAAGGGCTTCAGAGAACCTCAGGGCACCCCTCTGGGATGCCCTGTTTACACGGGTTTGCGGGCAGCGCCGCGTTACCGCATTCAACTACCTTGTTGCCGTCTTATTGGTTTTATTGGCATTCGGCTTCTTGCAAAGCCTGGCGCGTCTTGTCCAGTTCCGCCTTACGCTCCTTGTCTTCCAGGAAGTAGCGTTCCCCTTTATCGTTGACCTGCGCAATGCGCACGCCTGACTCAAGTACGCGGGCGTTACGCTGAATGTTGTCACAACGCTGTTTTTTCTGGGCAAGCGCTTTCTGATCCTGCGCTTCTTGGCTAGATTTTTCCTGCGCCTCTTGTTGGCGCTTGCGGAAAGCCATGTCCTTTTCGGCAAGCGTTGTCGTGGGGTTCGCAGCCGGTGCGGCAGGTGCCTTGGACGTAATTACGCGCTTTTGTGTAATGCCTCCGGGCGGCGGTTTGTCGGAATAAACGGTCTTGCCCTTGGCGTCTTTCCATTGAAAAATCTGGGCATTGGCCGCAACGGCGAAGACGGTCGCTGCGCAAGCAATAAACACGTGTTTCATGGAGAAGTGTGTCATGGCGTTCGTCCTGATTCATAAGGCACATACGGTATAATACCGATTTGTGACCTAGGAGCAAAGCCCATGCGTTTATTGCAGAAAGCGCTGACGTTCGACGACGTACTGCTCATCCCCGCTCATTCTTCTGTTCTCCCGCGCGAAGTCAGCCTGAAAACACGCCTGACGCGCAATATTAGCTTGAATATGCCGCTCGTTTCGGCAGCTATGGACACCGTGACGGAAAGCCGTTTGGCGATTGCGCTGGCGCAGGAAGGCGGCATTGGCATTATCCACAAAAATCTTTCACCCCAGGCACAGGCAGCCGAGGTGGTACGGGTCAAGCGCTTTGAATCGGGCGTGTTGAAGAACCCGATTACCGTGTCTCCCTCAATGACCGTACACGAAGTGCTAGATCTGTCCCGACAACACCGGATTTCTGGATTCCCCGTACTGGAAGGGCGGCAGGTCGTCGGCATTGTCACCAACCGCGATTTGCGTTTCGAGACCCAGCTCGATCAGCCTATCCGCAACATCATGACGCCGCGCGAGCGCTTGGTGACGGTACACGAAGGCGCCAGTATTGATGAGGGTAAGGCACTGATCCACAAACATCGCATTGAACGCGTTCTGGTGGTCAATGATGCATTTGAGTTGTGCGGCCTGATTACGGTCAAGGACATCATCAAAACGACGGAGCATCCAAACTCCTGCAAAGATTCTACCGGCCGGCTGCGCGTTGGTGCGGCCGTGGGTGTGGGCGAGGGAACCGAAGAGCGTGTGGCGCTGCTTGCCGAAGCGGGCGTCGACGTGATCGTTGTCGATACCGCGCACGGGCATTCACAAGGCGTGCTGGAGCGCGTGCACTGGGTTAAGCGGGAATTTCCGCACATCGATGTCATCGGCGGCAACATTGCCACGGGCGATGCGGCGCTGGCGCTGGTGGATGCCGGCGCAGATGGCGTCAAGGTCGGTATTGGGCCGGGATCGATCTGTACGACACGCATTGTTGCCGGCGTCGGCGTGCCGCAGATCACGGCCATCCAGAATGTCTCTGACGCCCTGAAAAATACGGGTGTTCCGATGATCGCCGACGGCGGAATCCGCTATTCCGGCGATATCTGCAAGGCAATTGCCGCGGGTGCTAATTCCGTGATGCTCGGCGGTCTGTTTGCCGGTACGGAAGAAGCGCCGGGAGAGGTTGAGCTATACCAGGGGCGCTCCTATAAATCGTATCGTGGCATGGGGTCGCTGGGTGCCATGGCCGCCGGTGCGGCAGATCGTTATTTCCAGGAAGGCACGGGCAATATCGAGAAATTTGTGCCGGAAGGCATCGAAGGGCGCGTTCCCTATAAGGGGCCGGTTTTGGTCGTCATTCATCAATTGCTCGGTGGCTTGCGCTCATCGATGGGGTATCTGGGGTGCGCGCAGATTGCCGATATGCATGAAAAAGCGGTTTTCGTCGAAATTACCGCCGCGGGTGTGCGTGAATCGCATGTCCACGACGTGCAGATTGTTAAGGAAGCGCCCAATTACCGCGCGGAGTAGCAAGTCTTAGGTTCTTATCTTTTGCGGGTTGCTGACAGGCATGGGCATGGCGGCAGCCCGCATTTTTATTGAAGGCGGCAGGCATGTCTCATCACAAAATCCTCATCCTCGATTTCGGTTCTCAGGTCACGCAACTCATCGCCCGCCGCATCCGCGAAGCGCATGTGTATTGCGAGGTGCACCCCTGCGACGTGAGCAGCGACTGGGTGCGCCAGTTTGCGGCCGATGGCAATCTCAAGGGTGTCATCCTTTCCGGCAGTCACGCCAGCGTGTACGAGGTGGACGACCGCGCGCCCGATGCCGCGTTCGAGCTGGGCGTGCCCGTGCTCGGCATCTGCTACGGTATGCAGACCATGGCGCAGCAACTGGGCGGGCAAGTGCAGGGCAGCAACACCCGCGAATTCGGCTATGCCGAAGTGCGCGCCCACGGTCACACTGCGCTGCTCAAAGACATTCAAGACTTCCACACCCCCGAAGGCCACGGCATGCTGAAAGTGTGGATGAGCCACGGCGACAAAGTGACCCATTTGCCTGAAGGCTTCAAAGTCATGGCCAGCACGCCAAGCTGCCCCATTGCTGGCATGGCTGACGAGGCGCGGCGCTTCTACGGCGTGCAGTTCCACCCCGAAGTCACGCACACCGTGCAGGGCCGGGCGATGCTGGAGCGCTTTGTGCTCGACATCTGCGCCGCCAAGCCCGACTGGATCATGCGCGACCACATCGAAGAAGCGGTGGAAAAAATCCGCGCGCAAGTGGGCGATGAAGAAGTCATCTTGGGCCTGTCGGGCGGTGTTGACTCATCCGTGGCCGCCGCGCTCATCCACCGTGCCATTGGCGATCAGCTCACCTGCGTGTTTGTTGATCACGGGCTCTTGCGCCTGAATGAGGGCGACATGGTCATGAACATGTTCGCTGGCGGTTCGTCGTACGGCCGCCCCGAAGACGAACCAGCCCCCTCGGGGGGCAGCGAACGCAGTGAGCGTGGGGGTAAAAAAATTCACGCCAAAGTGGTGCGCGTCGATGCCAGCCAGCTCTTTCTCGATGCGCTCAAAGGCGTGGCCGACCCCGAGCAAAAACGCAAAATCATTGGCAAGCTGTTCGTCGATGTCTTCAAAGCCGAAGCCGAAAAACTCAAGGCCAGCGGCGCTGGCCACAAGGGCGCCACCTTCCTGGCCCAGGGCACCATCTACCCCGACGTGATCGAATCCGGCGGCGCCAAAAGCAAGAAAGCTGTCGTCATCAAAAGCCACCACAACGTCGGCGGCCTGCCCGAACAGCTGGGCCTGAAACTGCTGGAGC
>ERZ773043.180-NODE-180-length-34693-cov-8.207171_pt1 | contig 34693 bp, 45 predicted proteins | sample MGYA00580636_ERZ773043 | MGnify/ENA primary metagenome ERZ773043 (study PRJEB29015, sample SAMEA2737992) | human oral metagenome | biome: human oral; feature: human-associated habitat; material: dental | place: China | collected 2065 ...
CGTGTTTGCTATACTAAGAGTACAATCAATTAAACGAAAGGACTACCAAAAATGTATCAAGCAACCTACTTTATCAAAACCGACCACGACGCGATAGCTTTCAGCAACCCTGATGATGTCGCCGGGCTTCTAATCATGATGGCTAACACAGCCGACTTCATGCTCGAACATAACCAAGTGATCACCATCGAGCTTAGAAAGACAACCATCGATGGACGTACCGTTCTGGCTGCTGAGGAGCTTGACGATATACTTCGCAACAAGCTTTATGGCTACAGCGTTCACTTCACTGCAGTCGACTTCAGCACTGCAACCACCACGCTTAGCGATGCCCGATGTGCCGACTTATAGTCGGCCATCGGCCTCCCTTGATTAATTAAATGAAAGGAATCACCATGAAATTACCAAAGATAACCAAGCGTAGCGTCCTGATCGCCTCTGCCATAGTCGCCGTGACATTTTCTGGAGGCGTGGCTGTTTTTGCGTTCAGTCAAGCTCCTGAGCAGCCTCACGCTGCCACGGAAGTAAAAACAGACGCTAAAAAAGCGAAAAAGGAGGAAAAGTCGGCTACGTCCGACCAGACACCCTCAAAGGTGCAAGCAACCGGACAGACTGACCAGCCTGCTGCTGTTTCTGCTGGCAATCGTCCAAGTGTGCATAGCAGTCGAAATACTGAAGCGCGACGACCAATAGCTCAGCCGCAGCCGGCTTCTCCTGCTCCTGCCCCAGCACCGTCATCAGCCCCCGCTCCGCAGCAAGGCGCGCACATTCCGTTTACCAATAAGCCGGTAACGCCCGGCGATCCAGAATCGTACGCCGGTACTGTCGGCCAGTGTCCGTTTTATGAGATGGCTGGCGAGAAAGGTTGCGTTCCGCCTGCTGGTTATGCTTGCAATTCTGATTGGACTCATTGTACAATTGAAAAATCAAACTAAACGGAGAACTGCCAATGCAAGACAAACCGAACCCAATGCAGCCACGTAATCGTGCCGAGCGTCGCCGGCTCGCAAAAGCCTATAAAGCTTTCAAGCCAAAATCTCGCATGGTCTGGCGCACTATGAATAAGCACATGAAAGAAGCACAGCTTCGCCGTGAGGCTGAAAAACAGGAGGTCAAAAATGGCGCTTGAAACTATCGACCAAGTGCTTGCCCGGCGAGAGCAGCCGGTGCAGGAGAACGTTATTGAAGTCCCGGCTGATGACGAGCCTGCGGAGGTCAATGTCCAGCCAAAATCTCGCGAGGAGTTTCTCAGTGCTATTTATTCGGCTCATTCAAATATTTTACGCGCCAAGCTCAAACTTCGCACCGCGAAAGAAAACCGCGAGGATCTGGTTGATGATCTCGAGGAAAAACAAGACCTTGACGACTTAAAATCTCAGGTTCGCTCGGCTCGTGACAAGCTGGCGATCGCCATTTCGGAAAGCCCAGCCGTTCGCTCCGCCGACGAAGAACTGGAGGCCGCAATCGCCGATCTCGGCTTAGCTCAAAAAGTGATGTCTGATCTGCTGGTGGTTTATTCTGCCAAATTTAACAGTCGCACCGTCGATGTCGATGAGCGTCGCCTCATCGTCTTGACCGCTAAGCTCGGCAAAGTAGAGGTTGAGCAATTGTCTCTGTTCTGATATCATTGTTGTCGAGCGTCAAGTTCGCCCTAGGTGATGCCCACCCTTACCTAGAGCGAACCAGGCGCTTGACAGTTGCCTCGGGTAAAAGCTTTAGAATTGGTAGTTCGATCGTTTAGCCCGAAGCGTGGTCAGCGCCTGGCCTTAAATGACAGTATCCGGAAAGTCCCCGACTGCGAGCGGGGATTTTTCGTGGTAAAAATATTAAAATATGGGGTTGACTTTTCGCCCGTGTTCGGCTACACTGGGAGTAGGTAAAATAAACGAAAGGACTACCAAGTATGACAACACCTGAAATATCAACCGCTAAGCCTGCCGTCGATCCAGAAAAAGACGCCAAGCGCGCTGTCGCGAAGAGAGGCAAGAATCTCTACTCTGATATCGTGCCTCTTGCTGCCGGACTTTTCGACAAGAACACTCGGCTCTCAAAAGAGAAAATGCTCGCGACGCTACACCGTTCCGTTCTCGGCCTCACCAAAAACGGCGCGGCTCGGCCGATCGAGGACTTGAAGCTGTTTCTGGCCGTGGCCAATCAATACGGCCTGAATCCATTTAAGAAAGAAATCTATGCTGTTTATATGTGGGATTCGTCTCGCTGTCGCGATGAGCTAACGCCGATCGTTTCAATCCACGGCTTGCGTAAAATGGCGCGGGCTGGCGGCGTGTACACTCACACCGGCGCGGCCATTATCACGTATGATCAAGAGACGAAACTGCCAGAATCTGTCACCGTGCCTGTGTTCGGTCGCTTCCCTGGCGAGACTACGCCGCACGAAATAACGCGATATCAGGCGTTTTATGAAGAGTTCGTCAAAACTAATAAAGAGGGCAAGCCGACCGGTAATTGGAAAACTATGCCGCGTGTCATGCTCACGAAATGTGCCGAGGCGAACGCGCTTCGCGCCGGCTTCGACATTGCTGGCATTTATGTCGAGGAGGAGCTAACTTCAAACAACGTAATCGAGGGAGAAACAGTCGATGGCGAATAGAGTTGATCACCTGAGTTATTCTGCCATCATTTCGTTCTTGCGAAATCAGGTAGAGTTTCACAAGCGTTATGTCGCTGGGATTTGGGATAACGCTAAATCGCCGGCTGCGATCGTCGGCACGGCGTTTCATAAAGCGCTCGAGGAATACTACAAGGGAGCTGATATTCAAGCGTCGGTTTCGGCCGGGCTTGAGGAGATAAACTTCACCAGCGACTACGAAATTGACTATGGCAAAACTGGCAGCCGCGAAAAAATGATCAAGGATTATACCACCTTGGTTAATAAATACTTTGAGGAAGCTCCCTCGTATCATAAAATCATCGATATCGAGGTCAAGCTCCGCGAGCCGGTCGCTGGCGTTCCAATGGTCGCCAAGATCGACATGGTTGATGAGGACGAAAACGGCAGCGCTTGGCTTGACGACCATAAAAGTGTCGGGGCTTATTCTCCGGAAGACGAAGAGAATTATAAATATCTTTTGCAGGGCTACATTTATCTGGTCGTGGCCGAGAAGCATTATGGCCGCGAGTTCGCCGGTGTTCGCTTCGGCGAAATCAAACGATCCATCAATCGCGATGGCTCGCCGCAGCGCCGCGAGGTCGTCTATGACCGTGAATCGCTTTTGGCATTCGCTCCGGTCGCACAGAAGATAATCACTAACGTGTTTGCTTATGTCAATGACGACCACTCGAAGTTCTTCCCTAATCCGAGCGATACGCTGAGTGGCGTTGAATCGATGGAGCTGGTCTCAAATATGGAGGTCGGCTTTGATGCTGCTCGCGTCAAGAAGCAGGTCAAGGTGGCCGACAAGTTCGCGCCTCGGCATGTCACTGTCGATATCGATGGCTCGGACGGCACGCCCGAGGAGCTTATCCTGCGCAAGTTTACCGAGTTTGGTATCGGCGGCATCTCCGGCGACACTCACATCGGCGCTTCGGTGATTCAGTACACTTTCAAGCCTAACCGTGGTATCGCCATGAGTGCCATCGCCAAGCGAGCCGACGACATTGCCATCGCGCTTCAATCGAAGTATGTTCGTATCGAAGCACCGATTCGCGGCACTGACCTGGTTGGCATTGAAGTGCCGAATGAAGACCGCCGCGTCGTTCCGTTCGAGGACAGCAAGCACCTCAAGCCTGGTACGATGGAGATTCCTCTCGGCGAGGACGTGTTCGGCGAGATTCACTATGGCGACATCACTAAAATGCCGCACCTGCTTATCGCTGGTCAAACTGGTGCTGGTAAATCTGTCATGCTCAACGTGATGCTTCACGCTTTGACAAAACAGCTAACTCCTGATGAGCTTCAGCTGGTCTTAATCGATCCGAAGCAGGTGGAGCTGTCGCTGTATGATGGCGACCCGCACTTGTGGAACGATATCGTCACTACACCGACAGATGCCGCGGAGGTTCTCCACGGCCTGGCCGAGCAGATGGAGGATCGTTACGGCCGGCTTCGCCAAGCTGGCGTTCGCACCATCGATGACTACAAAGGCGGCAATATGCCGCGCATTCTGGTGGTCATTGACGAGTTCGCCGATCTTCTCATGACCGATACCGGCGCGGACATCAAAAACATTGATTATAAAGAGTTCGCGGCGTTTATGAACGAAGCTTTAGCTATGAGCCCAACTGGTCGCATCACTCAAAAAATGCTACAGGTGTCGCTCAAAGGCTCCATGAAGTCGTCTGCTCCGAGCTGCGAAACGTCGATTATCCGTCTTGCCCAGAAAGCTCGCGCCGTCGGAATCCACCTGGTGCTGGCTACTCAGCGGCCGAGCGCCGATGTCGTCACCGGCCTCATCAAAGCAAACATTCCGACAAAGATAGCGTTTAGCGTCACCACCAGTATGAACTCGAAGATAATTCTTGATCAGACTGGGGCTGAATCGCTGACTGGCTATGGTGATATGTTATATCAAGATCCGCGCTCGAAGAGTCTGCAACGGCTTCAGGGCTTATATATTTAATATCGAGAAAAGGAGGGAAAATGGACATTCTCGAAATTATAAACTTTATAATCAAGATGGTGCTGGTGGGTGGCGCTGTCATAATCGGTATATTCATTCTGGCGGTTGTCGTCGGTTCGGTTCGCGAGCTGGTAAAGCTGTTTATCTCTGGCCCTGATACGAAAGGCAAGAAATAGGGTGGTTTGTCATGGCAGAAAACAGGCGGCTGCGCTCCGGGCGGCCAAGCTCAAAAAGCAAGACCCGGACTACTTTCGGAAACTCGCTCAAAAGGTGCGCCGTCGGGGTCGCAATGCTGGCGGCCCGACCGGCTTTGCAACTAGCCGCGAGCTGGCAGTTGCGGCAGGCAAAAAAAGCGGCGAAACGCGCCGCCGACGAGCTGAAAGCCGCCGCGCTGGAGATGATACCGGTGGATTACATAATGCCGCCGGTCAATCCAATGGAGACGCTGTCTCGGCTGGGGCCGGAGCTGCTGGAGGCGAAGCTAAATGAGCATGCAGCGGCAATCAACCACATTATCGCCAATAGAGGCTGGGGCCACTATCCAGCCTCAAGATATAAAGCTCAATTACGTAATCGGCAATGACGGCAGGCTGGCTTCGTTCGGCTTCACCGTCTTGGGGCAGCCTGCGGTCAAGAAAAATAACCAAAAGGTCAGCTTCCGTGGCGGCCGAGCGCGCAAATACAACACGGCTGCCTACAATCGATGGTTGAAGCTGGCCAATGATCAGGTGGAGCTAGCTATCAGCGTGTTTCAAATCCTCGCTTGCCGGAAATGGGAGACGATTGACTTTCCGTTTAATCTTCGCGCTCGGTTTTTCGTCCGAACTTTTGGCACTGTCGACCTGTCGGCTCTTTACGAGGGGATTCAGGACGTGATGAAAGATAAGAAGATGATTCTCGACGACAACGCCTGGCTTCTCGTCTCGCACGATGGCTCTGGTGTCGCAAAAGACGCCTATAATCCGCGGATCGAGCTTCTCCTCACCCGGGTGGAGCATGCGGAGTGGCGCGGCGAGCCAAATCCGCGTTATAATGGAGGTGCGGGTTAGGTAGCCCCCGCAAAACTCCTACGCAGCACACCGTTTCGGCGGTGTGCTTTTGGATTGTCCGGAAATTCCGGATAATCTCGGAGTTTTCCACAGGTTTACCTCTGATATGGGGTAATTATTGAATAATCTCTCCAGAAACTCTTGACTTTATCGCTCGTGTTTGCTATACTGATAGTACAATCAATTAAACGAAAGGACTACCAATGATTGGATTCAAAAGTATAAACAATTTTGAGGCTTACATCAAAAGCATTGCTTTGCGCAATGTTGAAAACGGCTTCAAGCGCTTCGCAAAGCAGCACTATGACGAATGTGAGGTCGGTTTTGACGACTTCACTAACAGTTTTAGACTGGTTTACAAGGGATACTTCATTCCACGTCACTTCACCAACAAGAATGACTTCCAGCGTGCCGAGGAGATGACTTTCCGTCGCGTAATGACTGAACAATAAATCGATTGCCTCGCCGGCGGCATTGTAGCCGGCACAAATTGTAAAAATAACATCAAACAAGGAATAACGAAATGAAAAACTTCACAAAACAACTTCAAAAAAACGACAAATTTATCGCAACGGCTCGCGGCGCTCGCACTATCTGGCGTGTCGGCACGATTGTCGTGCCTGCTGCTGCCTGCAGCTACCTGATGATCCGCTACAATGATATAATTGTTACTGCGCTAGCGGTTCTGCTTGGCCTTTACAGCGTCAGCCAGCTGATCAAGTCGGCTTGGCTTGCGGAGGGCGACGTCGCCAAAAAGTAACTAGCGTGCTTTATGAAAAAACTCGCATTATTGATTTTAGTCGCGGCACTGTCAGTTACGATTCACTCGTTCCGACAGCCAACGCCGCCGGGAACTTCAGCCTCGGCTTCTCATTCCGCTTATAAAACGCTTGCGGACAAAAAGCCGAGCGTTGACCCGTCTGATAAAAAACCAGCCGCCAAAACTGAGCAGAAAAAGGCAGAGCCGGCCGCTCCCGCTCCTGCGCCCACGCCAGAAACTTGCCGGTCGGCCATTGCCAAGGTTTGGCCGGCTCACCTGCAGGCCGGAGCTATCACCGTCATGACGCATGAAAACCGCGCCGAGCTTCCGGCAGCCATCGGCGAAGTCAATTTCGACGGCTCTCGCGACTTCGGTTGCTTCCAGATAAACGACAAGTGGCATCGCGGCTACTTCTCAGGCGGCGACTGGCGAGATCCTGTCTGGGCGGCCACCTACGCGCTGCAGATATACCGCGAGCGCCAGGCTCGCAACGGCAATGGTTGGTCGGCCTGGTATGCCGTCCGCGGCGTTCTCTGGTAAACAAAAAACCGAGCCAGGATTATGTGCGAATTGGCTCGGTTAATTTAGTAGATAATGTTTGTTTTAGGGAGTTTTCGGCGAGGAGACGCTTCGACTAACGCCTCCTCTGTTTTAATTCTAGCACAAGAAAACCGCAGCGGAGGGCTACGGCTTCTTGCTACCTGCGTAAGATTGGCTCATCTGAAGATCAATACGAGACCATTTCTATTTTACAGCATCGCCGAATTTTTGCAAGCCTGTTACTAAGCCGCTGGCGCTTAAACCTGCGACCAATCCGTATGTCCAGTCGTGATTTGTTAGCAGCGAAAGTCCGACGCCAATCGCTGCCGCTCCTGCGATGATAATCACCGCCTCGAAGTCTTTCTTAAACAATCGGCGCACTAATTCGGCAAATCCGATAACTGCTGCTGGTATTAAAATTGTGGTGATGAAGTTAGTCATCATGTCAAGTTCTCCTTAAAGTTTACATTTACTTTACATGTTGCTCGCAGATGTCAAGTAAAACGCTTTTTAGTTTACATTCTTGGGAGGCTCTTCGCCTCGCGGCTCGGTTAACAACTTACCCGTTTTCGGGTCGTGCCACCGGCTCAGGCCTGGGACGCTGTGCGCGTCAACCAGGCACTGCAGGCAGTCGTTGTACGTCGAGCCTGCTGGCATCTCTGGCGTGGTCTTGCCGATGTGCAGCGTCACGCAGCCGCAAGCTTTGCATTCGCGGAAGTACAGGCTCGACTTTGTGATCGTGATTTTCGACAGATCTGGTTCCATTATGGCAGCCTCAAAACGTCGCCTGGGTGGATTAGATCCGGGTTCGGCAAATTGTTGATTTGAGCCAGCGTCTGCCAGTCTGTGCCGTGAGCAGTCGCTATCGTGCTGAGATTGTCGCCCCATTGAACCGTCACGGTTTGCTCGGCCGGCGCGCTTCCGCCTGGCACTCGCAGCACTTGGCCTGCATAAATCAGGTTTGGATTTTGAATGCCGTTGATGGCTGCCAAGTAGTGATAGTCAGTGCCATATTTCGCGGCAATTTCACTCAGCGTATCGTTTGGCTGAACTGTGTATGTCGGCTGTGGATCTGGTGCCGGTTGTGGGTTAGCAATTTGCCCGCTGTGTCCAGCTGGTGCTGGCGCTCCGCCTGCGTACTTATCCCACGCTTCAGCGTCGCCATAAAACTCGTTACAGTCGAGGTTTCCACCCCAGCCGTCAAGTCGGCCGCTTGATGTCCACTGCCACATCGCATAGCCTGACCAGTATTTCACGCTTGGCGGCGTGCCTGCTTGGCTCATGTCGTAGTTGAAGTCGACCGCCATGTCGCGGTACTTCGCCACCCAGAGGCCATAGTCAGCGCCAGCGACGCTACTCCAATCGTGGCTGTTTACCACGCTCTCTGACATATAGATGAGCGGCTTCACGCCGGTTCGCTCTTGCACTCGATCGAGCCAGCGGCGCGCCCACGCTACATCGCCAACGTTGCCGCCGTCTTCCCAGTCAAGAATAAGCATGGCGTGCTTGATGTATCCTTGGATATTGTCGACGAAAAAGTCAGCCTCAGCGATCGCGTCATTGCTGCCGTTTCTCGCAAAATGGTAAACGCCGAGCTTTTTGCCAGCCGCCGCTGCTTGCTGATAGTGCGGATCGCAGCTTGGGTTGACGTAGTTCGTTCCCTCAGTCGCCTTTACGATGACGAAATCTGCCGGGATTTTACCAGCGTCCAAGCCAGCCTGCCAGCTTGATATGTCAATTCCTTTCATTGACTCCCCTTTCTTATTACTTCACCGCAGTCACCTAGCGATTGCGGATAATATTTACACCAATTCATCAAGCGATCAATTACCGGATACCACCGCCAGACGACGGCCGCTCCAGATAAAATCATCACTATCAGAATTGTCAAAAGTATGCGGGCGACCCATCGCCCGATCGAATGTTTGGTAGCCTTAACTCTCATGCCTCTATGATAGCACGCTCGGTATTCTCACGCTACCGTCGATTAGCTTCATCAGAATAAACAGCATTAAACCAATCACCAATATGACGATTGTGTTCGCCGCCCAGTCCTTAAACTTCAGCCGCAGCGTGGACACCATCGAAGCATCTTCAGCCTTGAATCGTTCCTCGAGCGTGTCGAGCCGGTTGTTTATCTGGTCGTGGTCGGCCGAGTGCTTGTCGATGTAGTTTGTCAAAATTTCCGGCGTGACAAATTTCATACTGGCCAGCTGCTGCACTAGCGAATCGACAGATCCCTCAATTTTGGCCACGGATTTTTTCGTGTATTCCATGTCTGTCGAGAGAATCGCCACCTTTTTATCGATCTCATGCAGCAGCGCTTCGCTATCTTTATTTTGCTCGTTCATCAAACTAATTTTAGCATTTTGTGCCAGCTTCCTGCAAAGCTTTAGGGGTGGTGTTGTGAATAAAACTATTGGACTGGAAATGGATCGTCGGTGACCCAGGTGGTTGTACCATACCACTCATTAAAAGCATTGTTTGAAACATATTCAACTCTTCTGTCTGCGAAAAATCGAGCAGTAGCAATGCCTTTTAATATGCGGTTATTCCACCCGCCTAAAACCATCAACGCCGAGCCCTGAGCTTGAGAAATCCCATAACCTTTAGGAACTACGTTATTAATTAATGTTTGCCCGGTAGGAAAAGTCGCTGTGTTTTTCAAATCACAGATTACCAAATTCCCATGACGAGTATAAGTACCTTGTAAAACTCCAACAGTTGCAGCGGTCGTTATTGTTGGCACTGCTCCCAAGAAATCGACACCCTCGTCAGTTCCTGGCGCGAAATCTGGCGAGATAAAGACGTCGCGTATCTCTAGACTCTCTAGTTTCGTCCCGTTTATCATGTAAAGATAAACCATTGTTGATGTAGACGCTACAACAATACCAAATCTGGCTGTCGGCGGTGTTCCTTGCTTAAATTGAACCCTCAATCCGTTTGGATATCGGCGAATGTCGCCCTCCGGCACGGTAATCGCAGCTATTCCGTTGTCAAAATTGCTATAAGTCCAGTTTTCAGCTGGCGTTGTCCACCCGCTTGGCAAAACGCCGGTGAATTTACCGATCGTGATCGATCGGTTTTGTCCATCACGCACAATCGGTATAATATCGTTCGCTCTGGTGCTTTCTACCGGCTGGAATTGACTTATTTTTTGCTGTCCTGGGTTCATTTTGCTGATTCCTTTCGTTAGCTTTATTATATCACTCTGATTCGCGTTCGCGGTTGTCCATATTGCGCTTCAAGTCTTGAATTCGCTTCGATAATCTCGGCCGTAGTATGTTGAATTTCAATTCTGCGGTCTCGAGCTTCTGCGTGATGGCGACAATCTGCATTTCTGGCGCGTCCATCGTCGCACTGAAGCCCTGATATTGCGTCAGTTCGCCAAGATGAATGTCCAACGCCTCATATTTTGGCGATGCGAACGTTGCTTCGCCTGAAAATACCGGCTTGCTGCCTCGCTGGATCTCGCCCTCGACCACCAGCCTGGCGCTGGTTTCGTCTTTATAACGGCTGTCGGACAGTTTTTTGAAGCCGCGGCGTATCTCGGCGATACTGCGGTCGTCTCGGCCGGCCACCACGAGAGTTTTACCGTCTGCTTTTTCGCCGCCGATGAATATCACGTCGTTTACCAGCTCCTCGATAGTCTTGACAAGTTTTGGCGTGCCGATGACGTTTTTGCCGCGCTGCAGCTTGCGCTTCACGGTTGTCGGCCTTGGGTGGGCATGCACAATATTCTCAGCATAGTCGTAGTAATAGTGCCAGTCGGCCGGCATCGATTTGAACACAGCAGCGATGGCTTCGCTAATCGTCGTCACGTCATTAAATCGAATGGTCACTTTGGTGCCGGTGTCTTCAATGCTGGATTCAGTGTAGCGACAGTGTGCGCCTTGCTTCTGCGCGAAGTCTATCAGCTCGCGTAAGATGTCGCTTGGATCTTGCGAATAAAACGCTCGCTTGTAGTCGCCGGGGCTTTCATAAAGCGAGAACGCCAAATCCCAGCCAAAATCTTGCCAGAACGGATTGTCGTGATAATTGTTGTGCTGTAATCCTTGGCCGGTGGTAAAGCGGCCGCGTCTGTCCACCAGCAGTTCTACTGGATATGGGAAAATGTTTTCATATCGCGAACCACCGCGTGCCGACAACTTTATGATGAAGCGCTTGCCGCTGATCATGCGTACGCTCTTGTCGAATGGTATGAACAATTTTTCGTACATGCCGCCGCCTACTGGCAGCACCGCAGTGCCGGCCGCTTCAGGCGTCCCGTGGTTTATGTCGGTCGAATATGACAGCAGCTCTGCGTACAGTGTCGTCATATTCCCGCCGATGAAATCTTGCCTAGTTCCTGGTGAACACACTGAATAAAGCTCGATGCCGGCGACGGTCTTGCTGCCGCCGGTGACCTGTATGGTCTGAATTATTTCGTTGCAATAGCCCCATCGCCTCGAGCCGAAGCTCATCGTCGCCAATCCATAAGGTTTATGTTGGTAGGCCACCTCCGCCTCGGTCTGCAAGTAGATGTTATTCAGCTCCTGCGAATGACTGAGGACTGTCGCGGTCACCTGGCTGTCGGTATTTCCTGCCGACAGCTCCCACTGGCTGATGTAGCCATTAAATAGCGAGCGGCCCTCTGGGTGGCCATCAGCCACTACGATAATCCTTGCGTCCTCGGTGATGATAGTTTTGCCGTCCTCAGTCAGCCACGGCAGATATTCACCGTATCGAACGCTGGCGCTGATATTGACGTTGGTGTCGATGTTTGTGCCGCTCCCTAGGCCCACCGGCGTGGTCATGCTGCCTACGATTTTATAACCAAGCTCCGTCAGCATGTTTTCGTTTATCTCGGTCATGATCTCAGTAACCACGCTGCGCGTCGTCGCGTCGTTTTGAGCTAGCTTCATTGTCATGTGCGAATGCAGCGAATTGACTTCCGACTGAATGGCCGGCGTGCTGGTCACAGTATTTATTTGGCCGAGGTACGTTCCGTCCTTAAGATAGGCGCTGTATATGACTTCGGCCGCCTTGTTGGTTGGCTGTTTCTGGGAAAGCGTCGCCATCATCTTGATTTCGTTTGTGATATTAAATCGGTAGGTGACATCAGCTTCAAGAACAAGATGAACGCTGGCGATTTGCATCAGCTGGCTTCCGCCGCCGATCGGCCGCACGTCTCCGTCAAATACGAATGATATCTTTTTCGGCACAACATCGCTATTGAGCGTTGATAGGTCGAATCCGTCAAGCGCTACACCGTCAGTCAGCCAAGTACTGCCAGAGAATTCATCAATTATCTTGAACTTAAAGGAGAAGCCGACGTTGCCGCTCTTCAACTGCTCAGCCGTCACGCCCCAGTCTGTCAGCGTGCCAGTCAACGTAAATTGTGGACTGTAAAAGTTGGCAATGCCGCCAACGTGGACGTTGCCGACCTCCTGGCCGTCAATTCGCAGCTTCGCCCGCCCGATGTTTACAGTATTGCTACCCGACAACACCAGAGATGAATGAAATTCGCCAGAATATGGCTCGATTTCGGTGTTATGCCAGGTATAAAAATAGTCGCCGCCTCCGGTGATAGAACACGACCGAGGCTTTTTCGTCTGGAGCTGCGCCATCGGCTAGGCCTCCACGATAGTTAGGTTGCCTGGCTGCACCTGCAAAGTTTCAGGTGCCATCACTTCAAGCGGCCATGGTAGTGCATCAAAGGCGATCATCTCGCCGCCAGTTTCTGCCGTAAACAATGCCCAATACCTGAAAACGCCACCCGGCACTTGAATCGATACGACGCTGTCGTTAGTGGCTGTGCCGTCTGTGTCGTCGATTCTCCATGAATCCACCTTGCCTCTCTTGTAGTTCTCTTTCGGCTCGCTCTTGGTGTCGCCGGTGTAGTTCGGGTGTTTTTCAAGCAAGCCAGCGTAAACGCCGCCGGTTCGCTTCTCGACCTCAATCCCGAGCAGGAACTTAACTGAGCGTTTTCGTTCGTTGTAGGTTTTTGGCATTGCTTCCCTCCTCTTTAGATATATTTTGGATTATAAACGGCTCGCAGCTGGTGGTTTCGCGCGGCCAGGTTGTCCTGATATTCGAGCATTCCCGCCCCATATTCCCAACACGGGAACGTGCCGCTGGCCCGCAGCTGCATGCTGTTGTGGATAATGGTCTTGGCTTCGCAGTCGACCGTTATCACGTCGCCGGCTTTCAGGTTCGCGTTGAACGTTAGGTATTCGCTGCTATCTGGATTCCCGAGAGTAATCTCGGTGCTGCTGCTGCTGCTGCTGCTGCTGATGATGATTATAGTAGGTTTTGCTCGATATGTCCCGATATTTTCGACAGAGATGGCGCTTGCGGCCGTGCTTATGTTTGTGACGGCGCTGAAATCAATCAAACCGACCGACGACCTTGCCGCCGGCGATTCGCATTCCATCTCAAAGCTAAAGCCGGCGCGGCTAACGTCAAATGATCCGCGGCTGATGTTTAGGTTCGTGGCGACGCCATTCCAAATTCTATATCCCTCTGGGAAATTCGTCGCCAGCTCTATTTTCTGGCCGAACGTCAACGTTCGCTTCAGCCAGTCGATTAGCCAGTCGCATTCACGCTGGCTCGACGCTGAAACTTGCCCGGCGACAGATATGGTTCGCCCTGCAAAGTAGCCGCTGTTCAGCAAGATTCGGCCGTCGTCTCGTGCCAACTCGCCGCTATCAACGGTTCGCTTGGCTATGCCGAATAGGTTTGTGGATTGCACCCGGACGTTGCCGCCATTGTTGAGGTCAAATCCGTTTAATAAAAATCTGCGTCTGTCGCCGTTCATTACGTCGGTACTCCCATCGATGCCAAGTCGCCATCGCGGTCAAGTCTCTTGAAGAACGCGTCGGCTGCCTCTGGCGTGTTTATTACAATTTGCCCATTAAACTGGTTTGTCGTGCTTCGGTTGCCGCCAGAATTGCTGACGTTAGTGACACCTCCGCTGCCAGCGAGCGTCGCTCCTGACCCGTTGATACCGCTTCCTGCGAACGATAAGCCGCCGAGCGACATGTCACCACTCAAACCGTCGTAAACGTCGCTAGCGATGTCTGTGGCGGTTTTAACGACAGCGTCTCGCATGCTTTCCAAGCCGCCGCTCCAGCCTTGCATCATAAATTTACCCATCTGCGCCATCACGCGGCTCGGCGATTTAATGCCGAAGAAGTTTTTTACGGCATCGAGCGCGCCGCTACAGATCTCCTTAATTTTGTTAACCACCGCGTCTTTCGCGCCCATCACGCCCTTGACCAGGCCATCGATAAGATTCTTGCCGGCGCTGGTAAAGTTCCCGATAAAGTTTGCCACTGCGTTGTAAGCGTTTTGGACTGCGTTCTTGATCGAGGTAGCAATCTGGCCGACCGTGCCGACCACATAGCCGACTGCGGTCGCCACTGGATTGATGATGTAGTTCTTGATAGCATTCATCAAGCCGTTCACCACGGCCGCAATGCCGCTAAAGACCGCACCGATGACGGCGCTCATCACGTTGAGTATCGGCTGAATGAATGGCAATATGGCGTTCCAAACCACCGTGATCACTCCCCAGATGACACTCATCACGCTACTTATTACGCCGACAATAGCGTTGAATACTGTCGATATCACCGTCCAGATGACCTGCAATATCGGCGTTACCACAGCAACGATTGCGTTCCAAACTGTCGATACTATGGTGATAACGAATGTCATCACGGCGCTGATGACTTCACCCATATGAGTAAAGATGTAGCCGACTGCTTCGCCAAATGGCACAAGTACATTGTTCCAGATGGCCATAATTGTGCCGTAAAGCACTACGCCAATGATCTGCACAATGGTGCTTATTATCGTCCAGACGACTTCTGCGATTCCACTGAAAATAGTCCAGACTATCTGGCCGAATCCGACGATGGCGGTTATTATCAAATCGACAATCTGAAATACTGGGGTCAAAATCGTAAGTATCGTGCTGATGACGTTGCTTATCACACCAACGATGGTGCTTATCACGCCGACGACAACGCTGATCCCTTTCGCCACCACACCGACAATCACGCCAATCACCGAGCCGATGACACCTGCGGCAGTTCCAATCGCTCCCGCGATCGTGCCGACAATATTCACCACCACGCCAATCACCGAGCCGATGACGCTTGCTACATTTCCGATGACAGAGCCAATCACCGAGCCGATTTGCCCCAGCACCGCTCCTATCTGGCTAACGATTCCGTTGACGAAATTGCGAAAGCCCTCGTTCGTGGCGTAAAGCCAAGCGACAAAGCCGACCACTGCAGTGATGATGATAGCTATCCACCCGATGATCGGTATCGAGCTGATGGCCGCTCCAAGTCCGGCCGCCCCGCTGCTCAGGCCTGAAAATACCACCTTGCCGACCGTTCCCATCACACCAAGCGCGCTGGTTATTCCCTTGACGGCAGTCTTTGCAGCCGCGCCGACGAATGTCCACGCCGTCGCTCCCTCTTTCGTGACTTTCGTGACATCTTTCCAGCCCTTGCTGATATCGCTAACTGCCACCGCGGTCTTAAAGCCGAGAGCGGCCGCTTTGGCAGCAACGTACATGCCGATTAATACCTTGAGCGCTGGGACTGCGTTTTGCAAGATAAACGTCACCACCTTGACGATCTCCTCGCGATGCTCTTTGATGAACTTCGTCGTCTCCGTGACGCGGTTGCTCATCTGATCAAACAGCCCGCCGGCTTCAATCACCATGCCCTTAATCGGATCAATCTTGATTCCCAGAATTTCCAAGCCGACGCTTCGTATCGTACCGCTCAGGCTTATCATGCGGTTTTGGAACGTGTCGGTCATCTGGCCGATGTCAAGGCTGGCTGCGTAGTTTTCCATTGCCTTGACGAACTCTTCAGCCTTAACTTTGCCGCCATTTATCTTCTCGCTGGCCTCCTGCATCGATATACCGAAGTGCCGAGCGAGGATTGTCGTCAGTGGGATATTATTGTTGATCAGCTGGAGTGCGTCCTGGCCGAACAGCGCGCCGCGGCTGGTCACCTGGCCAAATACCAGAGCCAAGGCTTGCAGGTCTGCGCCGTTGACGATCGACATGCGAGATAACGTGTCCATGTCCTTGACAACGGTTTGCGTGGTGCGGCCGTATCCTAGCAGCGTTTTGGCCGCCTTGGAAGCGTCTGGGAATGCGATTGGCTTGCCGAGCGTATAATTGTACAGCTGGCCAAATACTTTGTTAGCTTCACCAACACTGCCGGTCAAAACACCAATCTGCCGCTGTGTCATCTGCAGGCTGCTGGCAAGGTCGACGAAATATTTGCCACCAAAAGCACCGCCGGCTGTGAATGCGGCGGCGGTTTTGATTAGCTTCATAATCCCCGAGGCCATGCCGTCCAGGGCGCTTGCCGCCTTGGAGGCAAATGATGAGGTCGAGCCAGCAGCGGACGACATGCTCGACTTCATCGAGCTGCTCAACTTCTCGACATCGCGCTGAATCTGGCTGAGCGTCTTACTCGCCCGGTTCTGCGCTTCAATCACAAGTCTGAGCTGGCTGTCGTCCATTGCTACCCCTTAATATTTAGATTTTCGTCTCATCTCCGCCTCCTGGCGTTCAGCTTCGTAGCCCTCCTCATTAAGCTTTATCTCGATGGCTTGAATCAACCAGTGAGGTTGGCTTACGTAGTCCTGAAATGTCCAGCCCATGGTCTGGCATATGGTAGCTATTTGGATCTCCTGCGGTATTTTCGCGTGCTTGACGCCGGCTATGGCTTTGGCGTAGGCTGCGCTGATTTTTGCTCGCCTTTTGGGTTCATGACTTCTCCTGTGATCTCCTCGATCTTTTCCTGGATAAAGTCAAAGTCCTCACGCGGCAGCTTCAGCAAGCTCTTGAGCTTAGCGTCGTCATCGCCGCCGAAGTCGTCGCCGTCAACGGTGACTACCAAAAACTTTATAGCGTTGTTTTTGATTTCGCTCATGGCGGTTGCTGGCAGTTTATCAAATCGCATGGTCTCTTTAATGTCGTCCTCGCTCATCGACTCGCCCTGAACAGCTCCGTTGAGATCAAAGTTCGCATAAGCCAAGAACACTGCCTCGTTCATCTGAGACAGCTCTGCTGTGGCGTACGGCAGCAGCTCGACATCGCAGCCAAGCACTGGCGTTGTAATTTTTATATTTTCTTTGCTAATTCGCGGCATCTCCTACTCCTTTGCTCGAATTAATATTTAGTAACCATGTTTATCAGCGTTGCGGTGATAGCTGCAGCGTCCTCGAGGCTGTAGTTCGCCTGGAACTTCGCGCTTCGTGTCTCGACTGCATTGTTGTCACGGCTTCGGCTGTCTTCGGTAATCGCTACTGTCGGGAAATCGAATTGTAACGTTGGGTGCTGGCCAGTACCGATATTCACCGCTTTGTTCTCGGCGATAAACTGGATAGCCTGCGGCTTGCCGCTCAGGCATACCTGCCGCACGTCCTCTTGCGCTGGGTAGTAGTCAAACGACCCGGTCACGTTCAGCTGCTGGTTCTGAATGTCGTCTGGTGTGTCAGTGCCGAACACATATTGCACGTCCAGGTTCTTTGAAATCTCAAGAGAGAATGACTTGATTTTTCGGACTGGCGAGCTGGCAAGTCCTGCGGCCGTGTCGGCCATCTTCACTGCCAAGTTTCGCGCCAAAAATTCGTTGCCGCGGGTGTACGCTGGCGGCGTTGCAGGTGTCCAAGCCTTTGAGCGGCGCGACTTGAAGTCAATGCTTCTCATCAGGTAGTCATCGATTGCTGCGGTGATCGTGAATGATTCAACCATGCCTAGCTCGTACGAATACTTCTGCTCAATCTCTTTGACGAAAATCGAGAGTGAATCGTGGCTGTTGTTGTTTGCCATCTTGAACACATGCTGCTTCGCCCCGGTCTTGTCGGTGGTGGTTGGAGCTTGGCCGAACACGGCTCGTAGCTCTGCGCCGATGATGTGGTCGAATACCTTACCCTCGTATCCGCCCTCGGCAGTCACGTTGATGACGTCGCTGGCGTTGTGTTCTGAGATATTGCCGTAGGCGCTATCGTTGTGAACGTATGTCGGCTTGTCGTCAATGCTCAGTGTTTTGGTTGGCACTGCGAATGTCGGCGTGCCGAGCGTGCCTCTGGTAGTTTCGTTGCCGATGAATATGGTGGTCAGTCGGCCGATAACTTTAGCCATTGTTTACCTCCTTGGCGAGCTTCTCTTTCGCCAACTTTACAGCCTCCTCTTGAGAGGTGGCTTGGACTGATATTTCTTGACCTTCAAAGTCAGGGAAGTAGTACGCTTCCTTGACACCAGAATCCGCCGGCTCAGGTGCAACTTCCGGCGCTGGTTTGGTTGGTTTGGTATTTAGTTCTGCCATCGAGTTCTCCTCTGCTTTTAATTGTAGCACGGCAAAAGCTTTTTGGCAGCTAGTACTTCTCTTGAATCTTTGGAGCGTAAATATAGGCAGTCGTGTGGATTGCCGCTTCAACGCTGAAGATACCAGGCCCGCGCCGCTCCACGCCAATGCCGAAGTCTACGCTTAGCGGCTGGTCTTCAATGCCGAGCATGACGCTTACTGATTCGCCGTCTGGCGTGGTTGCGTATGCTAGCTGTACCCTCTCGCGGAGCAGCCGCATGATACTGTCGTCGGTATAGATGAAGTTGTCGTCCTTGCCGGAGACGATTTCGTACAGTTCTGTCGTGCCGGCTTCAACATCAAAGTCGCGGCCTTGGTTGGCGTTAATGTCGGTGATGACGCTGATGGTGATTGCCATTTTGGTCACGTCGTCGCCGGTCGAATCAGTCTCGAGCGTCATGCCATCGATGGCCACACTCACCGCTGGCAGCATGCTCTTGCTGATCAGCAGCGTATCACCGTAATACCACGTACGAATGTCTGGGTGTGCTTTCGGCTTTAAATAGTTGATGATGGCCGCGATCACTGGATCACGATATTGCGCTCTGTTTAGTGGCATTAGCCCCTCCTCGATTCTCGCACTTCGTCAACCAGCCAGTCGTGAAAGAACTTCATGATTCGCCGTTTGTCTTGCGCGATTATTTTTAACATAACACGGCGCGGCAGCTTCCTGCGCGGTCGGTTGCTTTGATGATATTTGAAGTACGGCGTTGGATTCCAAATCTCCATGCGGCTCACCTTGACGCTGGAGCGGAAGTCTCCTCGCATTCTCCCGGTTCGCTGCAAAAGCGGCCAGGAGTATATCTGTGTCCTCGGCTGCCAGCCACCCATCAACGCGCCGCTCATACCGAAGTTCGCGTCGGTAGTCTTTAGCAGCTGCTTGCGGGATTTATCGAGCGGCTTGTGAAAGTTTTGGAGGTTAGTCTCCAATCCCATAAATTGCCGGGATATCTGTACGTCTCCCTCGACATGGCCGGAGATATAAATCGCCATGACTACCGCCTCTTATTGAAGAACTCAGCTTCAGGGCCAAGCGGCGCTCGGTTTCCCTTGATTCGGCCGACCAGGTCGCCGTCGCTGGCAAACGCTCCCGAGGTGGCCGCCGCAATGTTCGGGTCGGTCGGGTCTAGGTTGGCCGCGTCCTCGACCCACTCGTCGAGCATTTCCTTGGCGGTTTTCAGTTTCATGTAGCCGTCTTTGCTCGAGCCGTCAACGTCGACGTTCGTTCCCCAGTCGCTGATTTGCAGTAGGGCAGCCGCGTACAGCCGTACTGCGTCTTCCCATACGTCTGGAAAGTTTGCCATATCCAGCGCCGCCCAGTTATAAACCCGGGAAACTTTCCGCTTCAGCCAATCCTCGGCCGACTGCCTCCGCCGCTCGATCTCCGACTGCTCGATGGCCGAGAATTCGTAGGCCAGTATCACTCTGGCGTTTGGCTTCGGTGCTTTAACTAGGACGACAGCACCAGTGGCAGCGTCCACCGATTCAACCGCCACCGCGTCGTCATCGACGTAAGCGGTGACATCTGCTTTGGTGACCTCATCGTCGCCGTCGCGGTCAACGATCGGTGCTTGCGATGCATAAAACACTCGATTCGCGCCATCAACTTCACCAATGACGTGCTTGTCGGTGGTCTGCCGCAACAGTCCAGCTTCTCGTCGGATATCGTGCAGGGAGGTGAAGTTCTTGGCGCTCATGAAAGTTCTACGCCTCCGGTGCTGCTTCGGCAGCTTCCTTTTGCGCCTTGAGAGCTGCTACGATAGCGTCAGCCATCACCTGCTTTGTGACAGCAGTTTCGTTATCGTAGTCAAGCTCGATACCGAGCTCTTTAGCTTGTGCCACGACAACTTCGCGTGGTTGCTTTTTAATGCTCGATGGAGTTGGCACTTCAACATCAGCGGCTTCAGCGGCCTCAGCCTCTTCGGCTTCTGCGTCGCCCTCATTTGAAGCGGTTTCAACCTCGCCCTCGACAACTTCTGGCTCAGTAGTCGTCTCGGTAGCTTCCGTCGCTTCTGAAGCGGTTTCATCAAGGACAGTGACCTCGATGAACGCGTCGTCGAGCAAAGCTTCCAGTTGCTCGTCGTCAACGTCGAACTCTTGTGGTTTGCCTGGCTGAATAACCAAGCCGGCGCGCCGCCGAGACAAGCCGTTGGTGATTATCTCGTTGGATAACCGTAGTGATACTTTTGGCATTTCGATCCCTTTCTTATGAAGTTAGTTCATACTTAAATTGTAACACAAAAAATCGCCCCCAGCGGAGGCGATTTCTCTGCGTGTCGGCGGTTAGCCTTTACACTTGATAGCTCGATGCCACAAGCCGTAGCCGAATGCGCCGCGCCAGTAGGTGCCGAAGTAATACTTCTTATTCCACCAACCTTTTTCGCTATTCTCGCCGAGGAAGCTCAGTGGCTCGTACTCGCGTTCCTGAATAACGAATGGCTTGATTTCGCCAGCGACGTTGATCAAGTACCAGTCCTTGTCGGCTGTCAGCTCGCTGGAGACTTTAACCTTGGCTGCGTTGTAGTTCGGGTTCTTCACCGGAACACCACCAACGACGATATTCTCTGGCTCAACGATTGCCTTTGCGGCAGCTTCTAGCTGTACAGGAACGACCAAGCGCAGGTCGAGCTTCTTATTGACGGCTTTACCCTTGTCACCCTTAAAGCTCAACATTGCCAAGCGTACCTTAGCGAAGTTTTCAGCTGTAAGCGGCGTGCTGGTAAAGTAGTTTGACTGAACAGCAGAAGTCTCTTCGTTGATCGGGTGATCGGTATCGAAGAAGTTTTGGCCGTCGTAGCATGGCGCGTTCTCGCCGTTTGGCATCAGCTCGCCGTAGATTTGCTCGTCTGGGAACTCTTTGACTAACTGGCCAATCGAGCGCGCAGTCGTCAAGTATTTACCGGTCTGGTCGTCCTTGATGTCTGAGTGCTTGACTTCGACTGAATCTTCAAACTCGCGGTTCGGCAGCGCGTATTTGTAGGCCTTGAGTTTCTGCGGCACGCGCTCGCCTAACATTTCGCGCAAACCGTGCATCTGACCAAGCCAGCCGTAGTCTTCAGAAGCGCCCTTTGACTTGACGGTCATTGCCAGCTCTGTCGAGCTTGATTCGGTCGCTTCGTAAGCCTCGAAGAAGTTGGTCAGGATTGATTGTTCTAATACTGGTTCCATATCTTTTTCAATCCTTTATTAAACCGTTTTTAGAGCGATGCGGATTTTGCTTGAGCTCAGCACCTCGACGATGCGGCCGCACTCTTTGCCGGCGTCGGCTGGCAAAGTCACCTTATCCACGGTTTGGTTATCTTTAACTTTTACATAAGCAGCGATGTCGCTCTGCTTTGCAGAGAACGCTGCGTTCACGGTGATTACACCGTATGTCCAGAACTGAACGTGGTCAGCGGTCTTGCCGAGGCCTACGCCTGCTGGACTTGCCGCAACGCCGACAACTTTATCAGCTGTAGATTCAGCTGCGTTGGTTGCCAAGCCCTGCGCGTTCACGCCGACTAGCGCGCCCTCTGGAATGCTCACGCCCGGCGCAAGCTTCAGATGGCCGATGTTATTCTCTTGACGAGCAACATCTTTGAATGAAGTGATTGCAGTCATTTCAAATCCTTTTATTCGTTACTTTTTACTCGAGCCATCGCCTCGGCATAGGCTGGTGACTTCGCTGCCAATTCATCGATCTGCTTTGTGGTGATACCGTTGGCTTTTAATCCTTCGATTTCATCTTTCGACAGATTCTTGCTTATCGCTGCGTCGTCGTCTTTGTCAGCGGCTTCGCCGTTCGTCGAGCCCGTCTGATTAAATTGTACACGCTTACCGCCCGCTTTTACAAGCTCCTCTAGCAATTCTGTTGTAGATAATTCAACTTTTTTGCCATCGCGGCTAAATTCAACGCGACCGCCAGCTTTGCTCAGGTTCTGGTGCAGCTGCATAAACGCGTCTTTTTGAGCTGGGACGATCATGCCAGCAGACAGCATTGTCTGATATGCAGTCTCGGCTTTGGCTTGATTCCGCTCGGCACGTAGCCGTGATAGCTCCTCGCGCTCGCTCCGGCTCAGGTTTTCTTTGTCGTCGCCCTCGCCTTTCTTGTCGGTCTCATTCTCGTCGGCTTCGCCATCACCCTCATCAGCTTTGTCTTCGCCGTCTTTGTCCTCGTCGGCTTCGCCCTCACGAGACAGGTTTTCTTTGTCGTCGCCCTCGCCCTCTTTTTCGTTCGGGTCTTTTGCGTCGGCAATTTGCTTTTTCACAGCCTCTTCCTGGTCGGCTGGAACTTCTACGGTTTCGCCAGCTTTAACGGTTTTGCTGACATCTTCGCCGTCATCATCTTTTACGGTTATAACCACATCAAAGTCGCGGTCATTGGTTACTTCGACAACTTCCGGCTCTTCGCCCTCGGTGTCTTTGCTGAAATGTTTGCGCATTTTTGCAAGCTCCTCTACTTTATTTTTACTAAACATCACGACCGCATTCGTCCGGCGATTGAAGTTATCGAGGTAGGCTTCGGCTGCCTCTACCTCGTCTCGCTTCAACTGCTCGGGTGCTTCTTCAAATGCGTTCATGCCAGTGATAAATGGGTCATTGACCAGAGCAACGTGCTCCAGCACGATTCCGCGGTCGTCGCCGGTTCGGGTATCGATGTAGTGCCAGTTGAAGCACATCGATACGTCGAACACCAAGTCCTGCTCTAGCCGGTATAAAGCCTCGTAGTCGCGGATTTCTAGCGTGGCGTACACGCCGTCGCCTGGCACAATTTCCAGAGCCACCACTTCGCCGGCGTTATCTTTCGTGCCGCTCCAGTGGTCAAACGGAATACTCACTCGTGGCAGCGTCGGGATCTTGCCGCTCTGCTTGGCCTCAAAGTTAGCCAGCATCTCCTCGGCCCACGCTTCGTCCAGCAGTTCGCACTCTTCGCCGTCAAGCGGAGAATACAGCTGGCCGAATGCCGCTATTTGCTTGCGGAAGCGGCGGCCTTTCCAGTCGCCCTCTTCGCCCTTGTCTTTGGCGGATAGTGTGCTGCTGGAGAGCATCACTACCGTTCGCGTATTGTTGTGTTGATTAATCTTGGTCATGATATTTTTTCCTCTGTTTTAACAATAGCATATTTTAATCACTTTTAGGTAGATGGCTGCAGCAGTTGGCTTCCTGCTAATCCGCCGGCGATGGTTGGCATGCCGGTTATTTCTGGCTTCTCCTCTTCCTCGGCCAGCACTGCAATCCAGATGCAGCGGCATCTGAAGTGGATCGGCGTTTGCCACGGCGTGGTGGCGTATTCCTCTGGCGTTGCTACTTTTTCGTCCAGCTCGCGGCAGGTCTGGCAGGTTTTCTTGTCGAGGATTGCCGAGTAGACGTATCGGTCGATGTCCTCGTCGTATTTCTTAAACGTCTTGCTTCGGCCGGTATTGATTGATTCGGCCACCGCCACGGTATTGCCTGGCTTGGTGTGAGCGGCCAAGTAGGCCAGCAGTGCTATCGCCAGGTCGTCCAGCACATCGTCAATAGCTCCCTCGCTGAAATGCCGGCGCGCCATCTCGCTCGAATCGCTGTTGCCAAGCATTGCGGCTATCTCAGCCTCGACATCACCGAACTGCAGGTCGACGAATTCTTGCGCCCGCTCGGCGATTCGCTGCTTGTCGGTTTTGTCCGTCGCCGGCGCTAATTTGCCGAGTTCGTTCGCTGCTGCGGTTTTGCCATAATTGAAGCCGTCCGTCATTGCTGTTTGAAGCGTTTTGAAGTAGCGTTGTCGCAATTCCTGGCTAACTTTATAGCTCAGCTCCTTGCCTTGCTTTTCAAGCGTTTTGAGCGCCGCCGTGGCCTCGTCTTTGACTGCCTCGAATATCGATTCAGTCTCTGCGTCGAGCGTGTCCTCGAGCGTGTCCATTTTTTTGTCGAGGGCGGACAGGTTTACGTTTTTCTCAGCGTCGTTCAGTTCGCGCCGCCATGTCGGTTCGGCGCTGCTCGATAAAAAACGGGAGGCTTCCTCTGGTCGTGACTTCTGGTCGAGCTTAGCTTCTGCCTGCGCCTTTTCGATTTCGCTTAGGTCAATACCCATCTGCAGAGCCATGCGCTCCACAATCGCCTGCACCAGCTCGTCGGATAGAGCCTCTGGCCGCTGCGATAGAATCTGGTTGAATGCATCGGATAACATGCCGACCGTGCTGTCGGTCAGTTTGGCAAACTTAAATCGTGGATAGCTTGGCTTGGCAAAGTTCAGCTCTGTCAGGTCTGGTATCAGGTAGGCGTTGATGTGGTACTCAACGTTCTTCATGATTCCCTCAAGCACCAGGTTTAGCAGGTCGGTCTGGTCTTTGCTCAATGCCCAGCTTCCACCCGAATTGTCGCCGAGCATGATTGCCTGCGCCAGCACGCTCCTAGTCATCTCTCGGTTGTGGTGGTCAATGAGCGGCATGATGTCCATTCGCTGGTTCGACTTTGAATCCACCATCTGATAGCCGAATGGCATCACCACCGCGCTGTTCATCTCGACCGTATCTGACAGCCGCTCGGCCACGTCGCTCATCTGTTCAGAGGTCGCTCGCTCGGCGGCGACTGCAACGCGTGGCGGTACTGATCCGGACTGCGCCTGGAGGCGGCCGAAGTAGTACAGCTTGTGCTTCTCTTCGCAGTGGTAGGCGGCCGCAGTGAACAAGCTCTCACCTTTGAGCCAGTTGCGTTCCTTGCTGTTCGTGAATAGGAATGATTTCTCGACAGGTATGTGGACTGGTTCTTCGCCTGGGTTTATCCGCTGGTCAGCTCCGTCGAACCCGCCCTTGTCGTCGGTTCTGATGGTGATCGTATTTGCGTCGTAGCCGGCAATCTTGCGGTAGACGATTTTGCCGTCGGCGTTTAATGTGTAGACCTTTTCAAAGTAGCGATATCCCTCGCTCAAGGCTCGCAACATCTCAGCCAGTACCAAGTGAAACGGCGTTGACATGCCGCCGCGCTCTGGCGGCAACTCGAAAGAATTTCTTACCAGTTCGGCCTGCTCGCCGGTCGGATCGAACTCTTCATCGGCTTCAATCGCCCACTCGCTCGCCAAAATCGGCAGCGTCAGCAGATTGTTGATTGCCAGGAATGTACCGTCAATGCTGCGTAGCCGCTCAAAGTCGGCCGCCTGATTCTTCTGGCGATTGTCTAACGCGTATTTCTCGTACAGCTTCTGCATCTTGGTCACCGCCGAGCCTGTCTGCTGGTCGAGCTTCGGCGGTGTCCGCTTGTCTTTTTTGTCTTTGGCAAATGTTAGGCTGATATTCATTGAGCGCGCTTCCTACTTTGTTATAGCTTTATAAAATCATTGTACACCATAGCCGTTATTTTTGTCGCCTCCTCGCCACGGCGATTCGCTGGACTTCAGCCTGTCGCACAAAGTTGGCGAACGCGTACATCAGGCTGTCGGCTCTGTCTGGCGATCGGTGCAGGCGTTTCTTCAGCTGCTCTTTGGTTTCCACGGCGATACCCTGCCGAGTGATGTCGTAGCGGATTGCCGATAGCTCGGCGGCCAGTTCGGTGAATTCTGGCGGTATGTAAATCTTGCCGCTCTTGAAACGCTCGGCCAAGTTCCACCACAGCTGCGAGCGGAGGTTAACGAACGTCAGCCCGGTATCGTCTTTGCGCGCCGATGAGTTGTTGAGTATGCCGACCACGCCGTCGATCTTGTCGTGGGTCAGTTTGTCGACCACGCCGCCACCGAGGCCGTCCTCGTCAATGCCGATGAACTCTGGCGCTGGATAAATCATCTTAACGCGGCCTGCTGTCTGCTCGGTGTCCTCTTTCGAGTAGGCATGCTGGTTAGTGACGATGTTGCCCTTGCGTCTGGTGATGACAGTTTTGTCGTCGCCGAAGCGAGCCACGTCCACACCAACGCTCAGTGGCTCGTCCTTGCTTTGTGCGGCCTGCATCTCGGCCAGTCGCTCCGGTGTCATTGCCGCCTCGATGAACTCAAGCGGTATGAGTGTGTTGACTTCGGCCGTCGGGAATTGCCCAAGCACGCGGCTCTGAAACATCGGCGTGTCAACTCCCCAGCGAGTTATCTTGTCGGCGGCCCATTGCGGAGTAATCAGGTACGGTGCGACAATCTCCAGCGCCTCCTCGTCAAGGTTTTTCAAGTCCTCGATAGTCTCGATTCCGTTGTTGGTAAAGTTCGGCGTATCGAAGCAGCTGATTCGTATCTTGCAGCTTTTCGGATCGATGTGATGGCTGTTGTAGAACGTGCCGCTCAGCTTGGTGGGGTTTCCGATGAATAAAGCGTGCGCTCCGAGTGATGTCATGATGGCTTCCACAGCGACGAACGTCTCCTCGGACACGCCGGCCGCCTCGTCAACGATCACCAAAATGTTACCGCTCGCCGGGTGAAATCCCTGAATCTTGTCGGTGTCGTCGGAGCTAACGCCAATCGCGAACCATTCGTCTGAATATTCCAGCATGGTTTTCAGCAGGCGGCCGCTCCTCGCCATGGCCGACTTTTTATGGACGGCACGGATCTGTCGCCAGAGCAGCTCCTCGACCTGTCGAAACGTCGGCGCGGTGGTCACCACGTAGCTGTTCTTGTAGGTGTTCAGGAACTGGTGAGCGGCTCGGGCGGCGAGGTGCGTCTTGCCAATGCCGTGGCAGCTGGCGACGGTCACGATACGGTTTTTGGCGATCGCTCGCAGCACGTCTTGCTGCTTCTCCCACAAAGTATCACCGATGACATTCTCTACGTAAAAGTTCGGGTCTCGTCGGCTGGCTTCCATAACGGCGGCGATGGCACGCGCCTCGTCAAGATTCGCCGGCCTTTTCATCTGCTTCCTTGAGTAACTGCTCAGCTCGCTCGGCGGCTTCTACTAGGTTTAAGGTGTCGCGTTCCTGGTCGTCGGTTGGCTCGGTGGTTTTGTTGATGACGGTAGGCAGGCCAAGTGTTTTTCGTTCGCCGTCAATGGCGGCCTGCAGAGCGTAAATCGATTTAGCCACGTCGCCGGTCTTTTTCTGGTCGTTCGCTCGCTTCATAGCGTTCATGGCTGCCGTCTGTGCGTTTCGCCACATGCCCAGATGAGCAGTGTTTCGCTCGGATATCATTTTGGCGTGTTCGTCCATGGTCTTCTCGAGCGCTCTGTCCATACAGACCTTGCGCTTCTCCGTCCATTCATGTTTCGCCGCGTAAATTGAAACTGTCCTATTGCTTACCCCATACTTTTTTGATATTTCAAGTATGGTCATCTTTGAGTTGGTCACGTATTCATGCTCGGCTTGAACCACGTCCCATTTATACGTAGGTATTGCTGTTTTCTTTCGCTTTGTTTTCGTCGTACTGCTTGTCTTAGTCATTGATAGTTCCTCCTAGCCTTTTCTGTCTTAATAATACCAAATTTGTTTAATCAATGCTCTACTACCTCTTACGTGTGGCTACGTGGCTTCTGGTGCGATTGTTTACGTTTACTACTTGTGAGTTTTCCACAGGCTACTCGTACTTTATGCGTATTTTATCCGTTTTTATTTGGAATAATGGTTTACTTTATCGCTCGTGTTTGCTATACTTAAAGTACAATCAATTAAACGAAAGGACTACCAAAATGACAACCTTGCAAAGCTACGACACACCACAGCTACTACACATTCTCAATTCCAGGAGCGGCGGCATGGAGCTGGTCGGCACTGAATTCAAAAACATCGACGAGCTGGTCGACGCTACTCACAAAGAACTTGACCGCCGGTTCGCTGAGCGTGGCGAGTTCGTCCGCCTGTCAAACAAAACTAAGAGCATGTGTGGCCCTGCCTACATCTGCGGCAAGATTATCGACGGCATCACCATCACTACCTACTACGAGCATGACGCAGCCAAAGCTAAGAGCTACCGCCGCGTAAAATAAAACCTGGCAAGATAGTAGCCGGCGGGGGTTATCCGCCGGCTTTTGCTTTTGCTTTTGCTCGCTACTTCCAATTTCGCAGCAGCACTGTCTCCCTCAGCGTTTTGGTTATTTCGTTGACCAATTGCAGCCACAGTTTAGCGTCGCGCGCCTTGATTGCTCTTTGCAGCTCGAAGTACGGGTCGCTTGGATCGAGCGTCGAGTTTAGCCAATCCTCGAACATGTCGCCATTGAAGTATCCGTCTTTAGTCGACCACGGGAATACTGGCTTGGCGTTCTCCGGCTTCTCTGGCTTGGCCTGCTTGGTTTTCTTGCGGCGAGTGCCGCGCTTTGATCTGTTGTAGTCGCCGCGATCAGCTTTATGAAACGCGCACAGCTTGTCGTCAAATCTCACGCAGAGCCTGCCGCATTTTTCGCATGATGGCCACATGGTTAGATCTCCGTTCTTTCGGCCATCTCAATGGCCAGCTTCAAGACTGCGTCCAGTGCGGTTTCTGCAATGCCATCGATGTTGCCTATCGGATAGCCTGCATCGTTGTTGTAAGACGCTATCCAGCCGTTAAATTCCCCTTGCCGAGTAGAAAGCGTCAGCGTGCCGAAGTCGAAGCCGTCGACGACGCGTTTTGGCAGCTTCTCTAGCAAATAGTCGACTGTAAATCTCGGTGCTTCATCAAAAGACTTGGCGAGACTGACGCCTTTTACGACCTCTGGCAGCTCGCCCTCTCGCCTGATGAACAATCTATCTTCTGGTGTCCACCCAGGTTTCAATTCATGCAACTGTTTGCAAAAGTCGAATGTTTCTAGTGTTGTAACCATTTTACTGTCCCTCCTTTTGGTAAGCTTCATCGAGCTTGTTGATCATCTCCGGTAGCCGCTCTTTCGCGTCGGTATATTCTTTGTCAAACGCACAGTATTTTGATATGTCTTTGATGATTTTTGTAGCAGCCGCCATGTGTTCCAAATTGTCGGGATCGAGATCCCAGTTCTGAAATCCGCCCACCACGTGTCCCAGCTCAAATACTAGGTCAATCATTAGGTTGTGCATGCCGAGGCTGGTCTGCGGCAGCTGCACTGTTTTGTTTTCCGATTCCATATTTCATTCTCCCCCGTTTAGAGCTTTGCGAACCTGGACGCCGTCCATGCCGGCCGCCATCATAACGGCTCGGGTGTGATCGCGTTCCAGCTTCTCTCGCTCTTTTTTGGTCAGCTCTCGGTCGTCACTCGCCGTCATCTCTTCTCTCAAAAAGTCAGGCATGTGTAGCTGCTGCTTGATGACAAATGCCGTGCTGAGGCTGTTTAATATTTGGCGGCGTTCTTTGCGAAACGCTAGCAGATAAATGTTTGCCGCATGCTCGGTCTCGATGAATGTCGCCTTGTTGCACTCAAATGCAAAGCCGGTTGGTTTATTGTTGTAGTACAATACATTGAGCGTTTTGTGATCTTCGTCCATTCCAAAGTTCATGATGACGCGAGCGATGACGCTCACTTCATCTTTGGTCAGCCGGCCGATTATAAGCTTGCGTTCGGTGATCTCGTCGTTCGTGCCAGCCAGCACTTGGTCAAAGTCCAGGTGCTTCTTCTCGCAAATCTGGCGTAGTATTCTTTGAGCGTTTTCTTTTTCCCCGCCAACGCCCGAGCGGGCGAGCGCAACTATTCGCAGGCTGCGCTCGTCAAGCTTCGGCTCTTCATCTATCATCACCGTCGCCCTCGCAATCGTCACTGTCATCTTTTCCTTTATCAATTCCCCACCAACCGATACATGACCCTGATATCGAGCCTTGGCGGAAGCCCAATGCGCCGTTATCGTTTTCATTGTCAATCTCTGGCAGTGGCGCTTCCGGGTCATTGATCACTCCTAAGCACAGCAGATATTCTCTGCGATATTTTCGACCGGCTCGGATTGCAGGGCCTGGCTCGCCGTAGTAGGCGATCGCTCCTGGGTTCACTGGGCCAGCCAGCGCCGGTACAAGTCTGCGGCTCTTCAGGTTGTACACCAGATACCATTTTGGCTGAGTGAGCTGATCCCACTTCGGCTTGAAGCCGGTCTGAAGAGCGGCCCGCTGGATTCTGACTTTGGCGCGCCGAGCCATGCGGGCGCGGTACGCCTCCTTGCAGGTTTTGAAAATTAAACCTAAATTTCGAAGTTCGTTGTCGGATTCGTCGTCTAGCCAAACCTTTTTAGCCGGTGCCATTCGGCCGTTTAAATACCAACAGTAATCGCCTTTGACTGGCTTGAACGAGATGTCGCCCGGCGTCAGCTCTACTAGCTGAAACCAATAGCCGAAGTTTACGACTTCGCCTGTGTCGAAAAAGTATTCTCTTTCATTATTCTCGCCGCTTTTATTAATCTTAAACATGCCGACACAGCCCTCCTCAACCTCGAATATGTCGCCGGCTTTGGCGTTCGGCAGGTCGTGCTTCAATCTGTATTGTGTCATTTCGCCTCCCTGATTTTGTGTTCTGAATTTATTATTGAGGCGAGCGTTGGAGCGTACTCTGCGTCGAGCTTCTCCCACGCCGGCCGCGCCAAACTCCAGCAACCAAAATGTCCGAACATCGCCAGGCTTTCACAGCTCGGGTTGCTGCGTCCGCCCAAGTCCAGGTGTTTGATCATTCCTGCCGGCGACAGATCGTAACCGTAGATAACGTCGATGTCTTCGCGCAGCAGGTCTCGCACCTCGAAGCTTCCGTCTTCGCGGTAAAGCGTGGCGGTGACTTCCACCGGCTGTGGATAACCGATCGCGTAGGCTAGGCGCGTCATGACAGCCACTGGCCTAAAGTCGACGATAGCAGCGTCCTGCGTGATGTCGTTTCGGTAATACATCAGGCAGCGAATCGCCAGGTGTCGCGCCATGTAAGCCCCGCTTCGGTCGACTTTGGTGAAGTCTTTGCCGCTGAAAGCTCCGCCGCCGATCGGCACTCGCGGGCCGTAGTTATCGATGGCCAGCTTGCGGCCAGTCAGGCCGGTGTCGGCATCAAAGCCGCCGATGTTCCAGTCGCCGGCCGGGTTAATCAGCACCGACAAGGTGTCTGCTGCAGCGACATCATAATCAAGCAGTATGGTCGACAGCCACTTCTCGATGATGTTTTTGATCTCATCTCGGCTCATTCCGCACCAGCTGGCGACGATTGTCTCAAGGTCGCCGTTATGGTCGAGCGTCACTTGCGTCTTGCCGTCTTGCAGTTGGCTGCGGCCAGCTCTCAGGTGACTGCTTAAGCTTCGCGCCAAGCAGACCTCAAGCGGCATCAGCTCTTTAGTCTCGGCGGTTGCGTAGCCAATCATCACGCCTTGATCGCCTGCGCCGTTGTTGTCGACGCCGTTTGCAATCTCGGGGCTTTGCTCGACGATGTTCACGATGATCTTGGTTTTTTCGTTAGCGATTGTTCTGCGAGCGATGTCCTCGTAGTTGACCTCGGCTTTAGTGGTCACCTCGCCGGCAATCACCAGCAAGTCATGGCCGCCTAACGTTTCAACCGCCACTCGTGATTTTGGGTCTTGGCGCAGGCAAGCGTCGAGAATCGCGTCGCTTATCCGGTCGCATATCTTGTCCGGGTGACCCGGCGCGACCCATTCTGCTGTCACTCTCATGCTAGCCTCGCACCTTTGTCAATAAGACAAATCCGTTACGCTTGACTTCCTTGACTTGGTAGCCAGCTGGCACTGCCGGCTCGGCCTTGTGCTTCAGTCCCTTTTTCGTCGAGAAGAAGTAAATCGTGTGCTTCTGCTTATTGCGCAGCGTGGTGACGTGGCTGTACAGATAGTACGTCACGCCTCGGCTGCTTTTATATTCAAATGGTTTTGCTTCCATCTTCAGTCTCCATTGTAGTTATGTTACTTTATCTCTGGTGTCGCCGCTTCCCAATCGTCCTCGCGACCAATAAAGCGAGCATAGCGCTTGCGCACCACATCGACATATCGCTCGTCAAGTTCCATCGTTCGGCAAATCCTACCAGTCTGTTCGCAAGCGATAAGAGTTGAACCCCCCCCCCGCGAATAAATCGAGCACCGTCTCACCGGCTCGGCTCGAATTCAGGATCGCTTTGGCAGGCAGCTTCACCGGCTTGCTTGTCGGGTGTTCGTAACCCATGACGTTTTCGCGGCCGATTTTCCAGACGGACGTGTCGTCCTCCTCTTCCTCGGTCAGCAGCGACTTTGCCCAGTTCAGCAGCTCTGCGTCGCTTGGCTTAAATTCCCAGTGCGTATACTGCTTGCGGTCGCCATAAAACTGGACCGATTTTCCGTCGGGGACAGCGTAGAGGATCGGCTCGTGCTTCGAGCGGTAGTTGCCCCACCCCATACTTGCGACTAGCTTCACCCAGATAATCTGGCAGCATACGCCGTAGTCGTTTTCATTCAGGGCATTTTCAAATTCGCGGTGCGTTCGGCTGGCGTAGCAAACGTACGCCGGTGCCGTCGGCTTTGAGGCGATTTTCATCGTAGCGAATACTGCCTCCAGAAACTCCTGGAATTTCGCGCCGTCCATATGGTCGTTTTTGATCGTGTTGCTGGTGTTCTTTCCCCGTCCAGCGTAGTTCACGTTGTACGGGGGATCGGTGAATACCATCACCGCTTTTTCGCCGGCCATCAGCTTCTCGACATCAGCCTCGCTGGTTGAGTCGCCGCACATGATTCGGTGCTGGCCCAGCTGATAAACCGCTCCGCGTTTTGACTGGTAGGTCTCCTCGATTTCGGGAACTTCGTCCTCGAATACTTCCGGATCCTCGGGTATGTCGCCGATGATCTCAGCGATGGTCTTGACCGACTGGTCTTCCGGAATCGTCAGCTCGCCGAGCGTTTCAATGTCGATGTCGAGTTCTTGCGCCAAGTCGGCCAGCTTATCTTCCTCATAGTAGCCGTACGCCATATTGTCGCGCATCGCCCACTCGAACGCTAGCTTCGGGTCGTCTGTGTCGAGGATCGACACCCACACGTCAGTCACCGCCAGTTTCGCAAAGGCTCGCATTCGCATGTTTCCGCCGACGACGATTCCGCTGCGAGTTACCATCACCGGCTTGATTTGGCCGTCTGGCGTGATGGCTCGAGCTTTTTCTATGTCGCGGATTAGCTGATTGAGCTTCGCCGGCTTGATGTCTCGCGGATTCTTGTCCCACGGGGTCAGGTCAGCGAACTTCGCGTAGGTGCGGCCGTCTTTGAGCCGAGTTTTAATCATTGGCTTTGCCTGTGGTTACTTTTTTTGATCGGCGACGGCTGATCCGCCCCCCCCTAGCGCCGGCGATTCGTGCCAGCTGCGGGTTGGCCGCAAAGCCTCCCGTGTTGCCGTTTCTACCGCCGATTCGTCCGATATCGCGGTAAAAGTTCGGATTATTTTGTAGGTTTTTAGCCGCAGCCTTTTTGCCGCCGGCTACAGTTCCAGCCATGTGGTAGCTCCTTTCGTTTAGTTTATTGTGCTTATCATTATACCGCTTGTTACCCCATATTTCAAGCCATCTACTTGGGATTCTTGAAAATAAACAGCTGGCTTGGGTTTTTATTTTGTCGGCCGCCGCCTCTGTTCCATGGTCGAGTTTTCCACAAGTTATCCACAAGTTTTCCACAGGCTTGATTTGACGCGGGGGGGGTGGTGAGTTATCATTGTGGCATGTCGCCGAGCATTGTAGGCTCGCAAATCTCTAACGGGGGCGACGGTATAAACTTAACAAAGCAAAAACCCAGAGCGGCTACTCTGGGAGTGGTTTTTGCTGTCTTTTTGAGACGGTATAACTTAACTCTTTTATTGTAGCATGCTCGGGGTAGAAAGGCAACACCTAAATGTACAGAACAGTACAGGACAGGACAGCACAGACGGCCTGCGCTACCTTGTCGGAACTGCACATAAAAAAAGGGCTTGACAATAAAAACAAACGAGCTAAAATTACTGTTTACAGTGAGGGGAAATCAAAAAAATCTAAATCTCGCAGGGGCATCACCAATTCTGACGCGAGGTCTTTCGTGATGTCATTAAACGAACGTGTGTTCTGCGATCGGCGATATTTGCCGTTTTACTGCAACGCCGTTTTGAAACTCGGCACGCAGAAGCTTCTCTATTTGCAGTCGATGGCTCTTGATCCAACTGTCAAAAGCCCCGAGCGTATGTTTGCTTGGCTGCTCAAGCAGGAGCTGGAGGCCATTGAATGAGCCGGGCCGACGCTGACGCTCGCGCCCATGAGATGGAAAGCCGCGGCGTTGATATGTCGTGGTACTGGCGCGCTCGGGCCAAACGGCAAGATGAAGAGCCGGAGGAGCTGAATCCTGATGATGGCGCTTCTGGCGGTCGGTGCGGCTACATCACCATGTACTTCATCGAATATCACCAAGAATCAACCATTGATTGCTACGCTCACATTTTCACTGTCAAAACGGCTAACGGCGAAAAGCACCGGCTGGCCCAGCGCCGCCGCACAAAAAAGACAGGCGATTCTGTCTACTGGTGTTCGGCTTGCGGTCGAGTTTTCAAAACTTGGGAGGAGATCCACGGCCACCTCAAGTTTTCCACAACCCCATAAAATCTCGAATAATCTTTGCTGAAAGTGTTGACTT
>ERZ773043.182-NODE-182-length-34606-cov-60.333594_pt1 | contig 34606 bp, 52 predicted proteins | sample MGYA00580636_ERZ773043 | MGnify/ENA primary metagenome ERZ773043 (study PRJEB29015, sample SAMEA2737992) | human oral metagenome | biome: human oral; feature: human-associated habitat; material: dental | place: China | collected 2065 ...
GGGGGCGGCGCTGGCGCGCCGCCCCGCCCTCGAGGGACCCCGGCCGCGGGGTGAGCAATACGGATTGCTCACTTGTTGGCGTGTGGGCCGGGGGTGTGGCATGATGGGGTCATGTTCGACAGTGAATCAGTTTTGAAGTCCATTGCCCGCCGAGTGTTTCCGAATATGGGGGTGTTCTCGTCCTACGGGGTTGCCAGGATCGACCTGTGGGACGCATGTCTCAGAGTGGGTGAGAGAGCAGCGTGGCTCACGGTCAGTCTCGGGCGGGATCATCTGTTTCAGATTGAGGTTCGGGGATCTTGTGTACGAGCCACGTGTGCTCTCCCCGTCGTAATTGAACTGGGGGGCGGGGAGAGGGAATTTGGTACCGAGTGGGCAAATTCCCACCGTTGGTGTGTGGAAGGATGGTCTGATATCCCGGGGGTTTCTGCTGAGATTCAGAAGTTCTTCGACAATGAGGATGAGTACCTGGAAGAGGAGGCCAAAGTGTACAGGATTCTTGAGGGGGCCGAATGACCAGGCCGAGGCCCGAAACCATCGCCTCTTCTGGACTGAGGTTGTCGCCTGTACGCGTGATTCACCATTCTGGGGGTGGCGAATGCTGATCAATGCCTGTGGTGACAGGGAAATCTCGTTGTGGTCGGCCGCCGATGTTGTCGGAGCCGAGTTGGTTTTCAGGGGAGGAAGCGAGTACGTGGTAACCGTCTATGTGGGCGGTTACAAAGTGGGGGAGACCCGTGTGCACAGGAGTCCCCAGGAATGGGTGAAGTGGCTCAGGAGTTTTCGATGATTAGTTTGTGCTATGTGTCTGCTGACATGATGAATAAATATGTTATGGCGGGGCTGAGGGTGGCCCAAGAGTTGGGCGGTATAGTGGTGACAGTACAAAAGCCTGGTCTTTGTTTGGCGGAAAAGGCTGTCCTGTTCAACGATACCTATAATCTGCGTATCGTGGAGGCAGAGCGGATAAGCGTGGAGGAGCACGAGCAGCACCTCCGCCTGTCAATTGCGGAGATCAAAAATGATTGATTTCATCTATCATACTCCAAATTTGGATGACCGGGTATGTGGCTGGATAGATGGGTTGTGCCGGGAATGGCACAGCAGTTGCTTTATATCGCGGAGTGACAAGACCAGGTTGTGGGTGAGGAGGGGTGGTGGTAAGCGTGTGGAGATCAAGGATTTTGGGGGTAATTTGTCGGAGTTCAGTAGGATAATTGAGGAGACCATATGGTAGAGTTCGTGTTCTATGGGGCAGACTGGTGTGATCCGTGTCGAAGGTACTGGCCCAAGGTTCTTGTGTGGGCCGTGGAGTTGGATGTGAAGCTGACAAAAGTTGATTTGAGCGACGGGCTCATTGATGGGATTCAGAGCATCCCTACAATGGATGTTATTGTTGATGGTGAATTGAGGCTTCGGGTGACTCGGTGGGGGCCCGGTACACGTAAGCAGGTATTGGAGGTGCTGCCATGAGATTTGTACTGTACGGACGATATGATCCGACGACGTACGTGATCGTCTATATGGCAACAGACATCAAAGGGTGTGATTTCAGCTGTCTCGAGCTCGATTGCGATCCGGTGCTCATCGCCTTCCGCGATGGTCGGGAAATTAGCAGGACAAGCGATATGGTCCGGGTCGAGGATTGGGTCAATGGCCTGGTCTTCGGGGGGGAGGAAACACTATGAGGCTCTCATTGCATGGTGGGTCGGTCGAGGAAGAGGCGGTACTGAGGGAGCTCGCTGAAAGACTTGGGGCCAGGTTCGCAACGTACAAAGCTCTGGATGGGGAGGAACCGCTCCTTGTGATGGAGTGTTTCCCGAGGAGGATTGGTTTGCTGGAAGCCCTGGAACAGACCACCCAGTGGCTTAATGGAGGCCCCCTTGGACATGGGGGGGCGGGTGGCGCTCAGGACCCCCTACCTGGTTTGGAGACCCCCCCTTGCCGATGACCCCCCCTTGCCGATGCCCCCACTGCCATGGTTTACTACCCTCCGGCAGGGGGGCCGAGTGGTGCGACTGTGCTGTGGGGCGGGCCCGGAGGGAGCGACGCATGGGCTGGCGTGGTGCTGGGTGGGATGAGGTTCCATCGGCGTGGAAGCGGGCATGGAAAAAGGTTCGCGACGCATGGATCGCGAATCATCCTTTCTGCGCAATGTGTGGCTGCGTGGGGACAGAAGTTGACCACATAAAAGGGAAAAGCGCTTTAAAAACAATAGAAGATTTGTTGGACACAAATGCAATTCAGACACTTTGTAGGAATTGCCATAAAAGAAAAACATACGCCACAAGGGTAGGGGGTTTAAATCACGGAGGGGGATGTAAAGAGGTGAACCGTGGCAATGCTGCGGTTGATATGAATTAATTTTCGATTAAGTGAGGAACTAAATGCGGCTTATTGAGGACAATAACAATTCGGTAAATGGGGGCATTGAAAAGGCTATTCCCGGCCCGGAGATGCCTGTCATGATCAAAAAAAGCCCGGTATTGGCCGAACTTTGGGAACAGTTCATGCTCACCCTGTCCGAGGAGAGCGTGGGTAATTTGACTCTCGCCGACTCGTGGGCTCTGGAGATGCTTATCAGGCATCTCCATATCATCCGTGTGGCGTCGAATGACATCGTCGGGGCAGGCACTGTGAACGTGCATGACGGCGGTCATAATCGTTTGGCCAAAAACCCCGCCGAGAGTACAATGAGGTTCCATTCTAACGCCGCCCTAGCCATTCTTAAGGAGCTTAGATTGACCCCGAAGTCGAGGGTTGGCAGGAAGTCGGATGACGAAGAATATAACCCATTCGTCAGATAAGTATTTTGCCTCCCCCCTTGAGGAGGAGATTGCTTGGTACCTCAAGAGTCGGGATATACAGGGGCGCGTAAAAGCGCCTCTGTGGCGCACCCCGAACCCTCCTGAGGAAGTCGACGGACAGCCCGTCAGATTCGATCCCGCTGCCGTTGACCGGACGCTGAAGGTCATTGGGTGCCTCAAGCACACTAAGGGCAGGTGGGCCGGTAAGCCGCTGGAGCTGGCTGCCACCCAGGTCGCTTATGTCATCGCGCCACTATTTGGCTGGCAGGTGTGGTCCGAATTGGCTAATCGATGGATTCGACTACGTCGAGAGACGTTCATTGAGATGCCTCGAAAAGGGGCTAAGTCAACCCTGGCCAGTGCCATTGCAATGATGATGGCTTTCGGTGATGGCGAGGGTGGCGCTGAGGTCATTATCGGCGCGGCTTCTCGGGACCAGGCAAAGGCCTGTTTCCAGCCTTTGCATGATCTTGCGACCTATTCCCCTCTGCTGCAAAAAGCAGGTGTGAGGACGGTCACGAATGAGATTAGGCAACCCAAGACATCATCTGTTATCCGAGCTGTGAGTTCAAGGGGTGAGCTGGCGCATGGCACCAACCCCCATGCGTCCATCTGTGATGAGCTGCACGTCCACAAAGACGGGGTATTGCTGGAGGCTCTGGAATCGGGCTCTGGCGCGCGATTGCAGCCCCTCTCCATGATCATCACGACAGCTGATGAGGGGCGTATCCATACGCCCTATGACAAGCGTCGATCGATGATCGAGGGTGTCGCTCGTGGCGACTTCCCGGCGCCACGACTCTATGGGGTCGTGTGGGCTGCCCCGGACGACGCGGACATCTATGATGAAGCCGTGTGGGATGCCGCCAATCCACTCTATCCGGAGACACCCAGCCCAGATTTTATGCGCGCGCAGGCTGATAAGGCGCGTGCCAATTCGGCCGATAGGGCTACATTTAAGAGGCTCCATCTAGGCATCAGAGCCAACCAAAAAGAAGCTTATATTCCAATCAAGGACTGGGATCGCGCCGCCGGCGGGGACGACTGGACTCCGGACGACATGGCCGGCGCGGCAATTTATGGGGGGATGGATCTCGCGGCCGTGTCAGACCTTTGTGCACTCATGTACACATGCCCTCAGGAGAGCGGGCCCACGCGCGTGTGGGGTCACTACTGGCTCCCCGAGGCTGCTCTGGATCGGCTGGACCACATGACCGAGCTAGCAGCTACCGAGTGGGTGCGGCAGGGGTGGATAACGGTTACTCCTGGTAATGTCACCGACTATGATTTTATCCGTGCTCGTATTCAAGGAGATGCTGGAAAGTACAAAATCATCAGCATGGGGTTCGATCCGTGGAACTCCACTCACCTAACGAATCAACTCGCAGAAGATGGCCTGGTAATGGAGAAGGTCCGGCAGGGTGCCGTGACGCTTTCGGCCCCTTTGAAAGAGCTGAAGCGTATGACAATGGCTGACCCCCCACTTATCGACCATCGCGGGGACCCCGTGCTGCGGTGGATGGTCTCGTGTCTAGTACCCTACACTGACGCTGCCGGGAATGTTAAGCCGGATAAACAGAGGTCTCGTGGAAAAATTGACGGGATCAGTGCGCTTGTCACAGCGTTGTACGTCCAGATGATGTACAATGAAGTTAGCTCGCAGTATGAAGGAGGGGGCAGAGTGGAGTCAATTTAGTGGGCTGGTTGGATAAGCTGAAGAGGCGCCTCGGTTTTCGTGGAACCCCTGTGTACATTGGTGGGGTATCTTACGATCTTGACGAAGCGCTTCATCATGTCCGTGGGATGACTGCATCCCAGATGTACAAGACCCAGCCCCATCTTCGTACTGTCGTGGCTTTTTTGGGCCGCAACATCGCCCACCTTGGGCTGCATGCTTATCGCCGGATCGACGCGACTGACAGGGAGCGGGACACTACTTCCGGTGCTGGGTTGTGGCTCTCTGGGCGCAGGGCCAATCCAACAATGACCCTGTATGACTTGATTTATGCGGTTGTCGTGGACCTGGCGCTGTACGATCGTGCTTATATGCTCCCCTATGAGGGAGCCAATGGTTGGGAAGTTTACAGGGTACCTCCGGTGTGGGTCACACCGAGTAAAAAGGATGCCTTGGGGATTTCTGAATACAACATCGGCTGGGGGGACTCCAACGGCACTGTTGTAGATCGTTCCCGAATTGTTGCCATCGAGGGCTACAGCCCATCTAGTGTCACCGGTGTCAGTCCTGCCCTGGATGCTCTGAAAGATGTCTTGGCGGAGCAGATTCAGGCCCTGAAGTACCGGCGGCAGCTGTGGGCGCGGGGGGGTCGTGTGTCGTCTGTTTTGCAGCGCCCCGTCGGGGCACCCAGATGGTCCGATTCTGCTCGGGAAAGTTTCCGCGAGGACTGGTACGCCAAATATACCGGATCTGGCTCCCACGCGGGCGGTACACCTATTCTCGAAGACGGCATGACACTCAACCGTGTTGATTATTCTGCTACCGATCAGCAGTATGTCGAGGGTGTCCAGCTGGCGTTTACCACGGTGGCGAGTGTGTTTCATGTGAACCCAACTATGGTCGGTGTTTTGGACAATGCGAACTATTCGAATGTCCGCGAGTTCCGCAAAATGCTTTATGGTGACACTCTTGGCCCTGTTATTGCTCAAATTGAGAACGCATTTAATGCGTGGCTTCTGCCCATTATGCGTGTAAATGGTGACACTTATGTGGAGTTCAATGTGGCGGAAAAGCTTCAGGGTGATTTTGAGGCGCAGTCGCAGTTCTTCCAGTCGGCCGTTGGCCGCCCCTACATGAGTGCAAATGAGGCCCGGGCGCGACTCAATCTGCGAGCTGTGGATGGGGGGGATGACCTTGTCACGCCCCTGAATGTTTTGGTTGGCGGCCAGTCGTCGCCGCAAGATTCCGCACCCTCCGACTCCGGGGTGCGGAGTAAATCCGGGGGCGGGATCCCGGATTGGGTTGCTGGTATTGCCCGGGAGTACACGGGCGTGCTCTCGGGCAGTACCAAAGACGCCGCCAGGGCCAAAAAGCTGAAGGCTATTAGTATGGGTGCTACTGCGCGTAGTGGCAGGGCCATGGTACGTGAACACGGCTCGGGGGAGTACGACGTCGACCGTACAGAGGATTATCTGGAGGCCCGCGCTGGCGGTGTCGAACAGGCCTGGGAGGACTCCGATGATAGAAGTGAAGAGTCTGCCCGTCTCTTCGGGCTTGGTCTTGCTCTGTGGGACTATTCATGGGGTCGTTTGGAAGCGGGCCGCCAAAACGGGGCGGTGACAAAGACTTGGGTTACTACTAGCAGCAACCCAAGAGCCGAGCACGCTGCCATGAACGGCGAGACCGTGGGGTTGGATGACGAGTTTTCCAACGGGCTTCGGTGGCCGGGTGATTCCGCTTCCGGTGACCCTGCCGAGGTGGCTAATTGTAAATGTGAAGTGGCGGTGAACTGGTCTTGAGGACTAAACATCTCAATTTTAAGGTAGAATCTGCTGACCTGGAGGAAGGGGTTATCAGCGGATACGCCTCAGTATTCGGCAATGTTGACTCATATGGTGAAATTGTTGTCGAAGGTGCCTTTAGAAAATCTATCGAAAAGATCAAAAAGACTGGAAAGGTTATTTCGGTCTTTTATGGCCACAACATGGAGGATCCCCGGGCCAACATTGGCCGGGTTATTGAGCTACGTGAAGACAGCCGCGGTCTTTTCTTCAAAGCACAGCTCGATCTTTCAGGAGATACCTACGGTCGTTTGGTATACGAGCAGCTCAAGGATGGCCGGCTTGACTCGTTGAGCTTCGGTTTCAGTGTCATTGACGGCGCAAGTACCGAGGCCGGGTATGAGCTGAGGGAGCTTGAGTTGTACGAGATTTCTGTAGTGCCTATCCCAGCGAACCAGGAGGCGCTAATTACAGAAGTCAAGGCTGGCCGGGCTATTTCGGCCAAAAATATGGATTTGATTAGGAGGGCCTATGAGGCCCTCGGGGAGCTCTTGGATGCTTACAGCGACGAGAACCCCAATGATGGAGAAAAGTCCGCAGGTATCCCTGTGGGCGAAGTTATGGCCCTGCTGGGCATAAAGGAGGATCAGTGAACATTGAGGCGCTGAAGGCCTATATCAAAGACATCAGTGAAAAGCTGGAAAAGGCCGCGGCGGAGGCCGCCAAGAATGGGGGTTTTGGTGACCGCGTGGCTGAAGTGAAGGGCCTGGCGGCAGAGCTGGAGGCTTCTCGGGAGACTTTGAATAGCCTGATGGAATCCAAGAGAATCGTAGATTCCGTCAAAGGTATCGACGCAGTCGAGGAAAAGACCCCTGATGAAAGCGGAGCACGAACCCTCGGCGAGTTCGTGGTCAAGGCTGTTGGCGCCCGCCTGGCGCAGATCAAGGGCACGCGTGGCGTGAGTGTGTCCGCTCCCGAATGGTTGGGTCGTAAGGACAACACGGACACTCAGAAGAATCCCGCTAGCGCCCTGCCTTGGTCGACCGAGTTCATTCCGGGCCTGGTTACGACTCGTCGCCGCCTTCAAGTTGCGGATTTGTTCTCTCAGGGCACTACTGACACGGCTGCGGTTTCGTGGCTCGTCGAGGGCCTGCTTGAGGGTGATGTCGGTTTTAAGGCCGAGGGTGAGCAGAAGCCGCAGTTCCATGTGGGCGATCCTGCTGCAAAGACTTCGCCCTACAAGAAGATCTGTGGCCTTGTCCAGTACTCTGACGAGATGCTGGAGGACTTCGCTTTCCTTGTGTCGGAAATCAATGGGCGTGGCGTGTATCAGCTTCAGCTCGCTGAAGAGTCTGCGCTGTTGACTGGGGACGGTTCCGGCGCCAATATGCTGGGGGTGCTCAAAACTTCCGGTGTTCAGGCGCTCACTAAGGGTACCGACACCGAGGCTGACGCCATTTTCAGGGGCGCCTCAGCTGTCGGCCGTAGCACCGGTTATACCGCCGATGCCATTGTGGTTTCCCCCGCAATCTATGAAAAGCTTCGTCTGGCGAAGGACCAGAATGGCCAGTACTACGGTGGCGGTATGTTCTCCGGCCAGTATGGTCAGGACGGGCTGCTGTTGTACCCCAACCTGTGGGGCCTTACCACGGTCGTTACCCCCGCCATGCCGGAAAGTACGGCCCTTGTTGGGGCGTTCAAGAGCGCGGCGACTCTGTACCGCCGTGGCGGTGTCCGTGTGGAAACCACTACGAGCCACGCAGACAATTTTGCCAAGGATATCGTGACCACCCGTCTTGAGGTGCGCGAGCTCCTGGCCGTTCGTCAGCCCCTGGCTTTCGCAGCTGTTGACCTGTCGAAGTGAGGCCTTATGGATATCTATGAGGTTTTGCTGCATGGTGACCCGGTGACGATTCAGCTGTCCTCCGAGGACGCTAAGCGTCTCGGCGTTGCCCCCCAGCATGCGGTAGAAAAGGCTGGGGAAAAGGACGAACCACGTGACAAGTAGCCTGATCACCCCGGCCCAGCTGGCGGAAGCCAGCCTGGGCCGGGTACCTGAATCCAGCCCGGGGCTCTCGGGCTGGATTCAGCGTGCCTCAGATGTCGTCCGTGACGTGTGCGGTTGGCATATAGCTGGGGTTGAGACACACGCGGTGATCATGGATACGTACGGTGGTAATACGCTTATCCTGCCGACTCTGCGGCTCGTCGCCCCGCCTGTAGTGGCTGTAGGTGATGAGGAGTGGGAGCTGGATGGCTGGTCCCCACGGGGTGGGGTACGTACCCGGCGGGAGCTGCCGTGTCGTCTGGGGGCCGTGACCGTCGTGATGACACATGGCTACGAGCAGGTTCCGGGGGCTGTGGCGTCTGCCGTAGCGTCGATTGTATTGGCCTCGTGGGCCAGTCCTTTGGGCAGGACTCAGGAAGCTGTGGGCTCGATTTCCGCGTCTTACGGGACTGCCGGGGGGCAGCTGGTTGTCAGTGAGCCGGTGCGTCGTGTGCTGGGGCCGTATATGTTGAGTGAGCGGCCATGAGTGTCGTGTCTCACATGACCCAGACCATCATCGTGGGGGCTCCGGAACGGGTGTCCAACCCCCGTGGTGAGTGGGAGTATGGGAAGGTTTCGACCCGCAGTATTGTGCCAGGGTGTTCGGCCCAGCCCGGTTTGATGGATGGCCTGGAGGGCTCTTATCAGGGCGACGGGAAAGTCGCCTATACGGTGTGGGCCCCTGTGGGCGCGCCTGTTTTTCGGTGGGATTTGGTGGTTGTTTTGACCCCGGATGTCGTGGCCCGCTATGGGGGTGTCTATGATGGTATTTGGGGGGATGAGACTGTTCCTAAATATCGAGTTGACGCGCACCCTCAGGCGTGGGATTCCGGGACTATTCTGGATCATGCATGCCTGTTTTTGGTCGGGGCTGATTGATATGGCTGGCGGTTTGACAAAACTCGAATTCCACTACGAGGGTTTTGATGCCATTCGCAAAAGCGATGGTGTGAAAGATAAGCTTCGCCAGTGGGGTGAGCAGATGGTTAACCAGGCTGGTCCGGACGATTTCGAGTACTCGGAGTACGAGGGGGCTCGAAGGGCTAGGGTTACGGTGCGCCCCAAAACTCGTAAGGGTGCTAAAATGGAGGCAGCCGACAAAGTTCTGACCACGGCCTTCGGGGGTTTGTCATGAGTGTGGCCATTAGGCCCGATGTTGAAACCGCGGTTATCCGGTATCTGAACTCTAAGGCCGGTGTCCAGGCCTCGGGCAAGGCCGATCATATCGGGAAGACCCCGCGTGTTGTTGTCCGGTCGACCGGTGGGGAGATTCTTGACCCCCGGAGGTCGGTGCACCAGATATCGGTCTCGTGCTGGGGAGTCAGCCCACAGGATGATTACCAGGCTTTCCAGCTGGCTGCCAAGGTCCTGAAGCTGCTTGAGGAGCTCCCTATCTCCGGGTATGTGGGCAGTTACCCGTGCCATAATTGTCGAGTTGTTGTGGCCCCGTATCCGGACCCGGACCCCAATACAGGTATTTCTCGGTATTCTTTCGCTATTCGGCTGCACGTGGCCGGTATCGCCATTTAATAGGAGGACAAATGGCAGTCAATAATCTGAACATCTTTGCCGGCCGGCCGGATCAGGCTGTAACCGGTGCTATCTTGGCGTCTCCGAAGCTTCAGGACACCGCCCCTACTCATGCAGGGGACACGATTCCGCCGGAGGCTGCGGATGCGGGTTACGTGTCCGAGGATGGCCTCGAGCTTACTGTTGACCGCTCGACCAATGATATTAAGGACTGGTCGGGAACGGTTGTAAAGAAAATTCTGGAGACTTTCTCAGGTGAGTTGAAGTGGACCCAACTTGAAACCAATGAGCAGTCATTGAAGAATTTTGCCGGCGAGGCCAATGTGGAGGTTACCAAGGCCACGTCGTCTACTGGTACTCGCACTACGGTCAAGATCAAGGCAGATGAATTGCCGCACAAGTCTTGGTACTTCAAGATGAAGGATGGCAAGGCCCGCATCCTAATCTTTGTACCAGATGGTCAGGTGACCTCCACGGATACCATTACTTTCAGCGCTACGGATGCCATCAAATGGCCTGTGACTCTGTCCTGTTACCCGGATAAGCACGGCAACTCTATCTATATTCTCCTTGACGACGGGGTGGCCTCGGCATGAGTGACGTTTTCGAGCTTGACAAAGTTGATCTCAGCCAGTCCGAGAAGTTCCGGTTCCGGGTCCCGGGTGAGAAGAAGATCCGTGAGCTTCCGAATATGAATCGGCTTCCGATTGGGGCGCGCTTGGGGCTGGCTGAGGCTGCCAAGCCTTTGGCCAAAGCACAGAAGCGGGGCCGTGAGCCTCGACCTGAGGATGTGGCCGCTGCGGCTGAGGCACAGGTGAAGCTTTTGGAGCGGTTCTCCCCAGGCATTCTTGATCTGATTGACGAAACTCAGGCCGCGGGGTTGATGAAGGCGTGGGCGGAGCATTCTGGGATTTCCCTGGGGGAATCGTCGGGCTCCTGAGTATTGTGATGGCTCACCATATGGCTGTGGAGGGTGAGCTTATCCGCAGGGGCCTGAAGCTCAGAGATGTGGGGTCGGACCGCTGTACGTGGTCCGACCTCAGGGCCGTAATATATACAGCCGAGCCAGGGTCCTATTTGGCTGCGGTATTGGGCGCCCCGTGGGCGGCCACAGAATATATGCTGGCCAACGTTGTAGATCTTCTTAATGCCGGTAACTGGCAGCGTGGCGGGGACAAGAGTGCCCGTAGGCCGAAACCAATGCCTCGGCCGGGAGATAATGATGGAGAGACCAAGAGATTCGGGGCAGACCCGATAGCCTCAGAGGATTTCAAGGAATGGTGGGAGAATGGGTAGTGTAGAGCTGGCAACAGGCTATTTCCAGCTCGTCCCCTCCATGCAGGGCTCCGAAAAGAGGATCACAGACGAGATATCCAGCGCTGTGGGCGGCGCGGCTGACAGCGCTGGTGCCGAGGGTGGCAAGAAACTCTCGGAACACCTGGCTGAAGGTCTGAAAGGCTGGGCCCTTCCTGCCCTTGCTGGGGGTATGCTTGCCGGGCTCGGTAAGGGTCTCTACGAAGTCGGGAGTGTCTTTGATGACGTAAATGACACTATCCGCGTGGGCACCGGCGCTTCCGGGGAGTCCCTGCAGAGTATGGTGGATATAGCAAAGCGCATCGGCCGTAGTGTCCCGGAGGAGTATTCCAAAATCGGCTCCACCGTGGCGGACCTGAATACCCGTCTGGGTCTTTCCGGGGATACCTTGGAGAAGGTAGCTTCCCAGTATCTGGAGGCTGGCCGCCTGCTCGGGCAGGATGTGGACATCAACAAAACCACTGCTGCCTTTTCAGCTTTTGGGCTGAAGGGTGACGAGGTCTCGGCAGCGATGGACAACCTGTTTCGAGTGTCGCAGGCTACCGGTGTGGGGATGAACGAGCTCGCCCAGGTGGCCCAGACCGCCGCTCCGAGCATGAAGCAGCTCGGGTTCAGTTTTGAGGACACCATTTCAATGGTGGGGGCGTTCGATAAGGCTGGCCTGAATTCTGGCGCCGTTATGTCGGCTCTGGGTAAGGGTCTTGTCAATTTGGCGAAGAAGGGCGAAGATCCAAAAGAAGCCTTCAAGCGTGTTACCAGTGAGATGCAGGGGTTCATCGACAAGGGGGATGAAGCTTCTGCACTTGAGCTCGCGTCTAAGATTTTCGGCACCCGCGGGGCGCAGCAGTTCGTGGAGGCCATGAAAACTGGTCAGCTGTCCGCCGGGGATATGATGAGCTCCATCGGGGCGACCGATGATTCCATTCTTGGCCTGGCCGAGGAGACCATGGATTTTGCCGAACAGTGGCAGCTCCTCAAGAACCGGGCTCTGGAGGCCCTTGAGCCTTTGGGTTCTGCGGTGTTCACGTGGCTGGGGGATACTGTCGCCGAGTTGATTCCGCATTTTCAGTCCTTGTGCGACTGGGTGCGGCAGAACACATGGGTTTTCGGGGCCCTGGCGACTTTGCTGACAGGGCTGCTGCTCGTGGGCATCTATCAGGTGACAGCAGCCATTTGGGCGGCCACAGCAGCGATGTTGGCCAATCCGATTACGTGGATTGTGACTGGTATTGGCCTACTGGCCGCCGCGCTGTATTTGCTCATCACCAACTGGGACTCGGTGGTGCAGTGGTTGAACGGTGTATGGAAGGGCTGCCTGGATTGGCTGGCTAGCGGCTGGGAGAGTGTGAAGCAGGCCTTCGCCGGGTTTGGCGAGTGGCTTGCGGGTCTGTGGCAGAAAATCGTTGACGGGTTCAACGCTTTTGTCGAGTACATCGTTACGATGAAATGGGCCGAGGACTTCTCGAACGCCGCCATCAAGGGGTTCGAGCTTCTCGGCGAGTTCATTGGTAATCTGCCCGGCATGATTCTCGATGGTCTTGCATTCCTTGGCGACTTGTGGCTCAAGGCCGTTGAGTGGTTCGGTGCCTTTGTCAATGCCGGTGTTGATGCTTTTCTCGGGTATGTGAAATGGCTCGCTGAGCTGCCAGGTAAAATCATTGCGGCTATCGCGGATCTTGGCCCCAAGCTGTGGGATGGCGCGGTTAAATGGACCGGGCAGTTCCTTGAGGGCGCCAAGGGTGTGTGGAATAACGTGGTAGAATTCGTGTCCGGTATCCCCGGGGCCATCATGCGAGCTCTGGGTGATATGGGCAGTTTCCTACTCCGCTCGGGCGAGGCCCTGGTGAATGGATTCCTGCGTGGTATCCAGAATTCTTGGGACAAACTGACCCGCTGGGTTTCTGACGGGATGTCCAAGCTTCGCGGGCTGTGGCCGTTTTCCCCGGCCAAGTGGGGGCCCTTCTCTGGGCGTGGATATGTGACTTATTCCGGTGAGGCCATTGTCCGGGATTTCGCGGATTCCATCGCGGGCCAGCAAGGATATCTTGAAAGTCGGGCCAGCGGTATCGCCGAGACTGCCAGGAATGTTATCCCGGAGGGGTCTGGGCCGACCCCGGCGCCTTCCCTGGCGCAGCCTAGTGGTGCCACAATCAATACGTATAATGTCGACCCGTATTCCACGGCTGTGGCGGTGTCTCAAGCGCTGAGGAGGTTGATGTGACCCGAAGTGCGGTGATTCGTGGGCTGGACCTCAATGATGGCGACAGGTGGGTGACCACGGAAGTGTCCATGTGGGGCCTCCCGGCACCGGTTTATACGTCTGGGCAGCGAACCCAGCTGGACGGGGTGTGGATGACTGATCCATATAGTGGGGCTATGTCCGGGGGTATTTCCGGGCACTATATTGGAGGCTCCCCTGAGGACGCCCAGGGAGCCCTCCGACTGCTGAGGAAGACGCTGAGAAACGGCGACTGCTGGCTTTCTGTACAGACTGCCGCGGGGTGGCAGTCCATTACGGTACGCCGCAGTGGTGAACTGAAGGTAAGTTTCACCAATGACGCAAGGGTCTTCCGCTGGGAGACCCAGCTCACCGCGTCGGATCCGGTTTGGTTCCGTGGCGGCCAGGGACCCGATGGCCAGCTGGATTCTAGCGGGTACGCCAGGCATGAACTCTGGCTGCACAAGATTAGCGGCGGGCTCGTGTTTCCATGGAAGTTCCCGCTCCGCTGGTCTACTACGACCACTCAGGGTGAAGTCACTGTGTATGTGCCGTACTCGGCTCGGCTCGTGGCCGAAATCACTGGGCCCGTGGTGTCGCCATCGCTGCTTTTCACCGGGGCGTCTCGAGCCTATATCCTAACATGGGATGGCCTCACGCTGGGATATGGTGAGAGGCTGGTTGTGGATCCTCTTCGAAGGTCAGCTCTGCTTGGGGGTGACGTCCCGGCTATCCCGTCGATCCGTGAGTGGCCGGAGTCACTTAGTGACGGCTATTGGACAATACGGTACTCGGCTGCCGAGTACAATCAAACCAGTACTGCGGTAATTACGATAAAGGAGCTTGTGTAATGGCGTTTGATCCGGTTCTCCCAATTGGTAATAATGTCGCGGTTCAGCCGGCAGATTTTCGCCGGGCTGCCGTGGGGAATACAATGACCCATGATATGCATACTAATGCAGCCAGGGCGGGTGTCTCGTCTGGTTTTGCGGTGTCGGTGTCCGGGTCTAGCGCAGTGGTGTCTGCCGGGTGCGCGGTGGTCACCCCGGCATTGAGTACCAATGGCTCATACTGGGTGTCTTCTGGGTCGTCTAATACGGTGGGCATCCCCACCAAGCACGCCACGTATGACCGTATTGACATTGTTGGGCTCAGGGTTTTGGATGGGTCAGCGGATTCATCTGGTAAATACGAGGCCGCTGCCACTGTGGTGCAGGGCACGGCGTCGCCGTCTCCGCAGGCCCCATCTCTGCCGGCCGGTGTGCTCCCCCTCGCGGAGTTGCGTGTGCGCTCGACTGGTGGTATTTCTGCCACGGATATTAGGGAGTATACAGCAGCGGCGGGCGGGGTCATCCCGGTGATCAATACTAATGCCCCGAGTGGTCCCAATCTTAGGCCTGGAACTCCCATTTTTGTCACTAAGCAGGGTTCCTACTTGGTGTGGACGGAGTCGTCGTGGCGCCGTCTAGCTTATGCGGATGAGATGCCCAAAGTTCCTCAGATTGCGGCGGGTAGTGTATTGGTGGGTGGCCCCGGGTCGTACACCAAAGTGGTCGCGTTCCCTCCGGGGCGTTTCCGGAATCCCCCGGTCGTGGTGGCAACGATTAATTCCCCAGCAGGAAATGTTGGCTGGAATACGCCCAAGGTCTTCAACGTCACGGCATCGGAGTTCTCAATGTTTGTTGAGACGGGCGCACAGGTCGCAGTTAACTGGGTGGCTACGGACAATGGGTAACCCTGGCATCAGGTGGATATCGTATGAGCGTACCGGGAGGGCCATTACGGAACTCCCGGGCGCGATGGTGTCCGGGAGTATTTCGCATATCATGGGAAGGGCGGATTCGGTAACGTTGAAGCTGCCTGTTTGCGACCGTCTCCCCCCGCTGTGGCAGGTCGCCACGCAACCGCTGCGGGCGGTTCTGGCTGGGGTGGTGGAGGCCCGTGGGGCGTACTATGTGGTGTGGGCCGGCTGGGTTGAGAAGCGTATTTTCGGGTCTGGGGATACTATCGAGCTGGGTCTTCAGCCTGCTGAGGGGTGGTTGGCCCGGAACTACATCGAAGCCGGCGAGTATCGTGGGCTGCCCTATACGACTATTGCCCGGAAAATCGGGCTGAATCGGCTGGCGCAGGAGTTTTCGGGGCGTGTGGAGGAGGACCCAGGCCGTGTGGGTGATAGGACGTACACGAGCGACCAGGACATGACTTGCTTGGTTGGGCTGCAGAACCTGATGTCGTCCCGCGCCGGCTGTGAGTTCACAACACGGTGGTCTATCGGTGAGCGTGGGAATCTTGAGTTCGCCGCTTTAGTGTCGGATCGTCTTGGGTCATCCTCGGCCCGTGGCGTGCTCGCCCGTGGCGGGTGGACCCGCACGGAGGACTACACGGACGGGAAAGGCGCAACAATTTTTACCGGTACCGCAAATCGTGAGGGGGATGAGCGGTACATGTATACGGTGCAGGCCGAGGCTTATTTGGGTGCCGGTTTTCTCCGTGTGGAGCGGCGGTGGAGCCCCGATACCGGGTCGAAAAACCCCGACATTATCCGAGGGTATGTAGATGCCGCAATGGACACCCAGAAGGATGGCACGAATTCATATGCTATTGAGGTCCTGTTGGAGGACTGCATACCTACGAGGGATTTCGAAATAGGTGATATTATAGATGTAGAGTTGAGAAATCCGAGTCTACCTGAAGTAAACACCAATTTGCGGGCAAGGTTGCTGGGCTGGGCGGCGGACCCGGATCCGGTTTCTGGGCAGATATTGAAGATAAAGCCTATTTTGCAGGGGGTTACTAGTGGGTATTGATCCAAGAGCTATTGACCGTCCCGCGGATGATGCCGGTTTGCGGGCGCTGGTTGACCGCGTCGATATGCTGGAGTCGAGGATGGCGGAATTTGCGGCCACCATCGGCTCAGGCGACATTAGAATGACCCGTGGAACCTTGCACGTATCGGGCTCCGCTATTTTCGATGGCACATTGGAGATCGGGAAGGGCCTGATCGGCCCGGATGCGCTGCGCGAACAGATCAATGCGCAATCCTATCAGGCGTCCAATGATTCGTGGCAGCCGTCGTCCAGCTGGGCCGCGGCGTCCGTGGCGACCGTGCCATGTGCCCCGTGGGCCACGCGGGCGGTTGTGATGGTCGGGGGTACGATTGCCCCACGGTATGACGCCAACCAGGCCGCCGGGTGGTGTTATGGCCGACTGCAGTGTGGCTCGAACTACAGCCCGCAGATGATGTCTATGATGGGTTCGGCTGATGTCCCGGCGGCGATTATGTGGCCGTTCTATTTGTCTAGCTTGGGCCAGTATTTCACGGTTTCTACTGACGCCTATTTGGCATCTGGTGGAGCTCTTACCGGCGGATATGCCGCCGTCAGTGCTGTTGTTTTGTGGATGAGGTGAGTAACTATGGAGTACAATGGTATTGTGATAATGACCTGTAAAATATGTAGTAAGGTGGGTAGCCATATGTATATTACCGACGGGCGACTGTGGTGTAGCGCATGCCACAGCGACACCACAGACATGTGGGTTAGGAGGTAAATATGGGCGCACCTAGGGACTGGGACCGAAACATTGGGTCTCATGCACGGCGGCCCGTGAGGGAGCTCGCCGCGTCTGTCTATTGGGGTACCCGGAAGACATTTCCGCAGGTGTGGATCGGTCGCGGCTGGAATAATCCAATCTTTTCCGGTCGGTACCCCGAGACAGGACAGTGGGATGATGAGCACGGCACCGGCCGCGCATTGGACATCATTTGTGCCCCTGAGGTTGGGGTACGGTCGACTGGGGCTTACCGTGACGCTGGCGAGGCCATTGTTTCCTGGATTATAGCTAACGCCGGGCAGATGCATGTCCGCCATATCATTTGGCAGAATGCGATCTGGAAGACCAGATTCGGGGCGTGGTTCACACTCGGCGGTAACCGTTACGGTGTGAGTAACCGCCATGAAGACCATATTCACGTGTTTTTTGAGGACCCTTACGGGGATATCCCCCAGATGGGTTCTGTAAGTACTACTGAGGAGGAGCTAGAGATGAACACTGATACTAAGGGTGAGATCGCCCAGATTGTAGCCCGTGAAGTGTGGGAGACAGATATTTCCGGTATGGGCCGGTTCTATGAGGCCTTCCGGGAAGTAGCGCTGAAGGTGCAGGATCTGTCTCGTGACCTGGCTGGTGTCCGGAGAGCGGACGGCACCTATGCATTGAACCAGGAGATTGCGGACACCAAGAGCCTATTGATGGCACTCGAGGCAAAGGTGGATAAGCTGTCCGCCAGTGTGGAGGCGATTCTGAAGCGCTCGGGCGAGTGATCATGGTCCCGGCACCCCCGTGGGAGCTACTGGGAGGGCTGCTGGCCGGTCTGGCAGCCCTCTTGACGGCACTATTTGGGGGTATGAAGATGTTGGCTGAGATACGCGAGCTACGCCAACGTGCCGACCAGACCGCGCGGGATACTGCGGAGGTGCTGTCCCAGCAGTACACCAATGGTGGCTCATCCCTGAGGGATGATATCAAGCGGGTTTTGGCTCTCTCACAGAAAAACGCCGAAGCTATCATTGCGGTGCAGGAGGGCCAGAAACGCCATGATGCGGAACTCACTCAGCTGAATCGCCGCACCACAGCGATTGGTGAGCGAATCACTATGGACGCTGCCCGAACAACCGGGCAGCTGACGGATTTGTCGGATCGGGTCCGTCAGATTGAAGGTATTGGGTCTAGGCAGAGTGCCTAGAAGAACTGGAGGAGAAATGTTTACCCGTGTGTTTTGGGTGGCAGCTGTTGAGCGCGCCTTGAAAACCATGGCACAGAGCATCGCTGCGGTGCTGGGTGTTGGTGCTGTTGGTATCCTGTCTGTGGATTGGGTACAGACGCTGTCTGTGGCTGCTACAGCTGGGTTGCTGTCGGTTTTGACATCTATTGCTGACTCGGACCGAGTGTCCGGTAAGTGACGTAATAAAACAACGGCCCCAGGTTTCCGGGCCGTTGTTTTATTATGTTTGACCTGTAGATAGGAGACATGATGCATACAGGAAAGGTTATAGGTAAGCTACCCCGTGGGGGATGGCTGACGGCAACACCACAGGCCCGTTTGGCGCGGACATCGGGTGGCACAGTCGAGGTGTCTACCGTAGTGAGGCGGGTTCCCATCAGCGGGGACATAGGTGAGGTCGAGCTGGCTGTTGGCGTGGAGTGGGTTCTCAGGCTGTCTACCGGAGTATCACAGAGGACCTACGAGCCGCTTCGACTTGAGGAGGGGTACTCATATGACATAGGTCTTCTGTCGTGGCAGGAGGGCAGCGATCCCCCAGCGCCACCAACACCACATCAGTCCGGTGTGGTCGGGGTACGTGTGGATGGGGACAGGCTGATTGTGCGTGAGGCCGGGGGGCAGGAGGTTTCATACCTGCTTCCCATACCGCAGATTGGCCCCGCTGATATCAAACGCGGCCGGGATTACCATTTCGAACTGCGCAACGAGGAACGGACCCTGGTCCCTCATCTTACGGTCCCGGAGGCTCCCGGTCCTTCGGTGTCTGTGGTTGGTAGGTTCGAGCCGGGGGTGAAATCTGGCGCTGGCGACCACAACCCGGAAGGGAGAATAACGCTGACGTCTGCCTGTGGGGCTGGAAATGTCCACCTGGACCTCCGCATTGACCCGGATGTGGCCACTGAGTGGCCCCAGAAGCTGGTGAGCTTCCCGGGTGGGGAGTGGCACAACCGGACTCTCTCTGAAATTACCACCCCCAACGGCGGGGCCATGTATATTGGGGCATCAGAGAACGGCCAAGCCGTGGAGGTGTGGTGCCACTCTATGGATAAAGAGGGCGGCCGGGTGATTGTTAACATCCCAGTATTTTTGGGGTGGTGAGAAGAACCTCGGCCAAACGGCCGAGGTTCTTTCATATTGCCACAAGCGTGGCCCCCAAACATGGCGGCCATCAGCATGGCCACGACACACCCGGTCGCCTACATCCGATAGTCGGACGTATATGGGCCCATGACCGTGAACACCACGGCAGCTAGCGCGAGTATAGCGGGCGTAACCCACCAGAAATCTGTCCGGGCAAGCCGCTGGTGTAGGCTCTTATTGTGGTGCTTCACTTCGAGTCCCATGAAGCCAAAATCATCGGTACCACGAAAATCAGCACCAGCGACAGCCACAGTAGCAGACTCTCGCCTACCAGTGATACGTAGACACTGATCAAAAAACCCACGATGACGGACACCGCGGCCAATACGTTCTTCATCGTTCCTCCTCAAGGGCCTGAAGCCCCTCCTCAGTGATCGCCAGCTTGCGCCTCCATCCGGATCTGTGGTCATGTATCAATTCCATGGAGACCAGCTGGTTGCAGACCTTGTATAGGTACAAGGTCTGCCCATGTGACAGGCCACTCTTGGTAGCGGATGCTACTTACAGGGCATTGGGGGACACTCCCTCGGTATTCAGAACCTTCAGGCTCTTAAGAAACCTCTTTTGTGTCTTGGTTAGGTCCATTCTTCTTCGTCCTGTTCATATATAGTAGATACAGATTCAAGCCACTCTAAAATTTTTCCGCCGTACCGGCGTATAACTCTCTCTGCCAGGGGCATACCAAGCAAATTCTCAAGATACCCCACGGCCAGAACTACTAGATCTGATGCTTCCACCGCGCGTAGGCTGGAGGTACCCGAGTATACGAGATAGTCGTATGGCAGCAACAGGACGGAAACCTCCATAGTGAATTTCCCCAGTTCTTTGAACACATTCATACGAACTTCAAAGAAATGGTTCTCCGGCCCTGTTGGGATACTGCTCATCGACCAGCTGTGCCTAGCCTGCTCCGCCATAGGGCCACGCGCGAGAGACAAATCCTCCCACGTGAAAGTATCCTGAATTTTGAATGGGTTTTGTCCCAAGGAAGTTCCTACCGTTGACGCAGCCACAGAAGCAGCCCTTCCACGAGTCTCTCCGAAGCGGTCTCGCCGATGAGATCCGAAGAGCTCTCAAAAATCTCGCTTTCTACCGCAGCTGCGGCCACCCTACGAGGGTGCTCAGGGATTTCGATGCACCCCTCGGCGGTGTATACTTCCACATCGCCATAAAACAGGGCGATGGTGTATGCGATTTTCCCCGCATGGGTCTCCCAGACCCGGAGCACCGCAGGGTTTTCCGCGGCGTCTTTGGGGAGGTCGAGCGCCTCCCAGCGGTCCACCGCTTGAATCGCCAGGGGCCCAACGCCGTCTTCGATATCCCACCATGTGTAGGTGGCTGAGTTTTCATACATAATCAGTACCTCCGTGTTTTGAGAAAAGCAGCAACGGAAAGATCCCCGTTGCATAGATCGTACGCTGTATTGGATGGAACTTCCCACGGGTAGACCTCTGCGTCTGACAGGGCACGGGCAACATCTGGGGCCCAAAATCCGCGATCGAACCATTCGTGGAAATCGGGGAGATCGGCCTTGGGAAGGGCCTTAATCCACTGTGTGGCCATGTACTCCGGGGTTTCAGACCCATAAAAGGTCTTACCGTAATCAGTAATCAGATCAGCTAGGTATTTAATGTTCTTCATGTGTTAAGCATAACTACACCCCGGTTGTGGTGTACAGAAATGAGCAGTTTGGGCTGCTCATTTCGGCTTGACTACGGTAAATACTCCCGCGGGCTCCTCCGCGAGCAGGCCGTTGGCCACAGCTGAGGCCGCCTGACGGGCATACCCCCGTCCCACGACCTCTCGCAGCTGCTCGGCCGTGGCCGTGCCCCCCATGCCACGTACGACACCAGTGATTTTATCGCCCGCTCGCGGCTTGACCTGGTCCTTTGGAGCGTCGGCCAGCTCGGGCCCCCACACCTGCCGGGCTCCTGTGGCCCAGTCCCGATACATATGGGGCACGCGCATGGACCACCCCTCGGCCGGGTCATACTTCCCCTCCGGAGAGACCGTGATGACCTCAGATTCCTCATCCCGGTCCAGATACAGGGCGCAGTCCACCCAGCCGTGAAGGGCAACCGAGCCCAACATATTGGAGCCCTGCCTACCGCCCTGTTTATTTTTGCGGCTATGGTGCACGATGATGACGGCACAGTCATATGTCTGCGCCAGCTCACGGAGTGGCCGGAGTACCCGAGTTTGGAGGTCCACCGCTTTGTCTAGGTCGACATCCCCGACCGTGGTGGTGAGAGTGTCGATGATCACCGCATGATAGCTGTACCGGCGGGCACGCTCCCTGAGCCATGCAAGCCACCTGGGATCCGACAGGACAATCCCAGTATGCACCTGTATATCAATAGGCAGAGGCTGTGCCGGCGACCAGATCAGCCCATCCAGCGAGCCACCCCAGTGATGGCCTGGAGCACGACCCTCCACGATCTGGTCCAAACGGTCCACCGCAGTAGAAAGAGAGTCCTCCTCCTGTAGATACAGAACAGGCCCGGGGGCGGCCACACGATACATCCCCAGCATGGGAGCTCCAGTCGCCACCGCGACAGCTAGATCCAGAGCAATCCAAGACTTGTAGCTCTTCGGTGCCCCAGAGATAAATCCGCACCCCCCACGGGTCCAGATACCATCTATAAGCCACCGAGGCCGGGGGATATGCACCGACGCCAGGTCAGACGCCCACATAGGTGCACCCTCAGGCAACGCACCGCCCTCCAGCGTCTCCGCAGGCCGCTCCGCCACCGCCCTAGAGGCCTCAATGGACAGGCGACGGAGGTGGTCCCCACGGCCCAGGTATTTGTCGAGTGGAGACCCCATGACGACTGCCACGATCTCCAGCGCAGAGCAGCCGGCATCCGCTAGGTCACGCTCCACCGACCACAGAGCCTCAGACCGGTCCAGATCAGACACATCCCGGAGAGCCATCAGCTCCCGCGTGCGCGTGGACACGAGTGGTCGCGCGCGAGCCCACACATCGGCCCGGTCGATGCTGCGAATAGCCTCCTCAGACAGGGCCGTCATGGCGGAGTCATCGTCCCGCGTGGGCACCCCTGGCAGCTGGGCGGTCTGACGCCAGTGCAGCCTAGGCCCGTCGGCCCACAGCAGCCGACCCCGCCGGAGACCATGCTTGTTGTGGGCTGAGCCGGGGATCCTAAGCAGCTGTGTAGCATCCCAACCAGACGGGTCAGCCCCTAGATAGTGAGTGAGCCGGTGGTTCGGGCCGCCGTACCCCGTGGCACCCTCACGCGGATACGGCATCTCCCACACGCACTGATAGCGACTAGGGGATGTTTCCCATGCGATCGTCGGGGTCAGCCCCTCGACGCGTGCCGGATCGACCGGGTCGAGGTCGGCCCACAGCCATGGCACCGGGATGGCATGCTGAGTTACGCGACGGGGGGCCGAAAAAACACCGGGGGTAAAATATTGGTCATCATCCGCGTGGGCCTCTATATGGGCTCGGATGTCATCAGCCTGCTCAGGCCACCGCCAGGCTCGCCCCTCATGATATCGAAGTCCTTTTGGTCCACCCCATGAGTCGGCCTCAACCCATGGGGTCCAGACATACCCCTCAGATGTCCCCCAGATTCGGGACAGCGTCTCAAAGCTCGTCGATGGCATCAAGGACATCTGCAACATCCCCAATCAAATGGGTAATGAGGGCATATCCACCAGACCCTGTAATGGCTCGCTGGGTGACCTTTTGTTCTGGGCTGGCCACGCCCCTGGAAGTTTTCACCTCTACAGCAATAAATCTGCCCTTGTAGCAAGCCAAAATGTCTGGTGTTCCCGTGTCCTGATATGGGCCCCCGTGAATTTTCACACACCACCCCCCGCGGGCCTTGATAAGCTTTTTGATATTCTGAACAATGCGATATTCGGGTTGCATTTTATTCCTATTGGAAGGTGGGGGCCGAAGCCCCCACCATAGATTGGTATTGGTCAGATCTCGTCCACGTCGAATTCGATTTCGCCCCCCTCAGGCGACGAGGTTTCCTCGGGAGGGGGCCCGAAGACGCCTGCGACGACGCTCTTTTCACGCCCCTCCCACTCGCCATCTTCAAGATCGATCATGATCTGCTTACCGACAATCGACTCGGGATCAACCGTAACCTTACGCTTCGGCACGTCCTTTCCCGCTGCCAAAAGCAGCGCACGGAATTTCCACAACTGCTTTTCGTTCAGAACGACGTAGTAGGGGTAAACAGCCGTCGGGTGCTCAACCGGAATGAACGTGTAAACCAGCATCGGGTTACCGGCATTGGAGTTCTTCGCCTCGACCTTGACGATATCGGCGCGGTAAGAGCCTTCAGGAAGGCGTCGAGGGGAGAAGGTTGAACCTTCGGAAACGTTACTGAAGTCGAGGGTGATCTTGGGCATTGTGTTTGCTCCTTTATTAGTTGGTTTTACCTGTTTCCAGCAGATCTTGAAGTCGAGTTACTGAGGGTTTACGAAGATAATCTGGGATGCCCTTATGAGAGGATCGGTAACCGGTATCATATTGCTCCGTTTGGCCAATCCAAAGGCGGTGTTGCCTCTGAGTAACCTCCTTTCCGGTCTTGGGGTGGACCCCGGTAACAGTCACAGAATAGACGCGGCCGATGCAATCCACAAGCGCCGTAGCAGTGGCCCGCACGGATTTGGGAAGGTCGGGAACATAGCGGGCTCCTGGTATCTGGGCGTCCTCGTCGAGCACGTCATCATCCCCCAGGTCGGGGGCTTCCATGCGGTCTTGAGCCGTGTACACGATGCCCACACGGGGCAGGGTGTGGAGCGACATCAGGAGACCTTTCATCAATTCCCCGGCACGCCCGTAATCGCGGAGCTGAACCATTCCAGGCACTCGGGAGAGGTCTGCCTCTTCGCCCAATCTCATGACGTGCTTGAGTGCCATTTGGTTGATTCTGGACAGACCGTCGATGGCAATCCAATCGTAGCCGTGATCCGAGCCTCGAAGAAACTTCAATGCCTCATCACAGTCCTGCCACCGCTCAATAGGGTAGACATCGACAGATGTCACGCCTTCACGGGTGCCCGATTCCGGGTCAAGGACCAGAACATTTGGGGCGGTACAGGCGAAAGTCGTTTTACCCTGCTTCGACCTCCCATAAACCAGATATCGGGGGGGACGTGGTTTTGCCGTTCCGGCTTTGATGATTTTGCTCATTTGTACCTTTCCATCGGGTCAGACCTGGTATACCTTTGTGTGGCGACTAGATCTGAACTTCCCGTCATCATATACGCCGTTACCAGGTCAAGGTAATCGGCCGAGGGGCTCCAATATGCATTTGGCGCCACCGGTATCTGGCCCTCCTCAGACCAGTCCTGCGCCCACATGGCCTGCGCAATTTTATCAACCCGCCCAACTACGGTGTCTACCCACAGGTCTGCTTTAGGGACGGACCTCCTCTTGTAGAGCTGGCCGGCCTCGGCGTGCTTGCCGCCGATATGCACTTCCCGATGGTAGTTAAGCATGGCACTAACCTCATCGGCGTGCCGCTTATTTGGCGTAAATGCGCTCCCATATACCTCACGGGCCCGAGTGACTGCCTCCAATGCTGTGGGATAGTCGGTTTGTGGCTGCCGAGCAGCCAAACGCGCACCGTTTCCGATGAATCTCGGGGGCTGCGGTCCAGGGGTAACAATGTAATTCCACATGAAGCCATCCACCTCCAGGCCGTTTTGCTCACATAGCCACATATACATAGGGGCTTGAATTTGAACAATTTGTTGCTCCATGGGCTTGATTCGTTTTGTGGTTTTATGGTCCACGATAAGCCGCCTACCATCAGGCATACGAGCAATCGCATCAAGCTTACCATAGAATTTATAGCCACATGGCAGGTCAGCCTCTAGCGGGAGCTCCGTAGCCAGAACCTCCATCTCATCGGCCTGGTAGAAAAACGCATACCCAATGAGTGTACGATATATCTCCTGAGCCAACCTCTGTGACGAGCACCGACGGGCCCACTCACCATTTTTCTTGCCCCAGTGCCCCGTTTTGTAGTACTCCTCAAGACACTCGTGAACCCACACTCCGCGGATAATGTGCTCGGGGGGGTTCTTCGGGGAAAGGCCACGAATATAGCGGTAGTACACATTGGCGGGGCAATCCATCCAGGAATTGACCAGCGACTGCGTGATTACCGGAATGCCATCTTCATTTACCGGCAGAGTGCCGGGTTCTCGGGTGATCAAATCTCCTCCATCTCTCCCCACCGGTCACCCATGGCAAGACTGGCCTCGATAGGTACATCCATTGTGACTCCAAAGTGTTTAAAGGGTAGGTGTTCCATTATGTATTTCGCTTTTCGCGCCGTCTCCTCAGCTCCGTCCTTAATGATTTCCAGTAGAACACTATCGTGCACTGTGGCGATAATCTTGGCATCATATTTGTCACTATCGACAATAAGTCGGTTTATCAGGCCGAGGGCGAGAATCATCATGTCGGAGGCCACACCCTGAACGGACGTGTTCACTGCCTGCCTAAGCGCCGCGTCCTTTCTCGACCCTGACCAATACGTGATCCCGTCCAGATACCTGGCCCTACCAAATAGGGTCTCCACATACCCGTTCTGAGTGGCCTCTTCTTTAGTACGCCTGTGCCATTCCGGGAGGCCCGCATAAAGCTCGAAGAAACGCTTCCGGTAATCGGCGGCCTCTTCTTCTGTAAGCTCCACTCCGTAGCTGTCGCGGGCATAGTCTCGAAAAGACGCCACCCCCATACCGTAAAGGAACCCGAAGTTTACAGCCTTGGCTTTCGTCCGGTCGGATTTGGCTGGGGACTGCTTGCCTGTCACCGCTTTGGCGGTTGTGGTGTGGATATCCCCGCCGGTCCGGTAGATATCCAGCATCCGCGGATCCTTGGAAAGGTGCGCGGCTACTCTAAGCTCAATCTGGGAGTAGTCCAGTTCGGCAAGGGTGTATCCAGGGCGGGCCTGGATTAGGCGCTTGTAGCGGGGATCCCTAGGTATCTGCTGGAGATTGATCCCAGAGGCCCCTTCTGCCCCGCCACTGGAGAGCCTACCCGTGGCCGTCCCGACAATCCTGAAAGTGCTATGCAGACGGGGGTCTCTAGGGTTGACGGACTCAATCCACGGGGTGAGGAAAGCGGATATGCCCTTCTGAATTTTCGCCCTATCAGCGATCATGGCCGCTACGGGGTGATTCAGCCGTCTCAGGACCGATCCAGCCACACGGGGGCGCCCGGAGTTGGTGCGCTCCAGCACAGGCAGCCCGAGGGTCTCATACAGCAGTTCACCTATCTGCCGGGGCGTGTCTGCCAGGCCATGCACAGATATGCGCTCAGTCAGATCCTTGGTCTGCCGCTGGAGGTCCTCTCGTAGCTCCAGGGCCCCCTCCAGGTCCAGGCCGACACCCTCGATTTCCGCCCCAAGCAGAGCCGAGCTGGCTGGCATCAGGAGGTCCTTCAGCAGCCGCATGGGCGGCTGCTGCCTGCGGCAGATCTCGGCCGTGGCCGCAGAGTCCTTGGCGGCATATTCCCAGATAACACCTTCAGGGACCGCTGATGGGTCTTTCAGATCAATAGACCAGTCCGAGACGCGCAAGTACTTGGCCCCCAAAGTTTTGAGACTCTTGGGTCCCTCCGGGTCAATCAAGTGCTCTGCGACCATGGTATCCCATGTCACTGGGGGGATAATCCCATACTGTTCGTGAGCCCAAAGCTGGTCATATTTCCCGTTGTGAGCCGCAACAATGGAGGGCCATCGCCTCATGCGCAACAAGTCTGGAACAGCCTCCTCAGCGACGATCCATGTACCACGGATTCCATCGTCCCCCCAGGTAGTGACAGACGCACAAAGGATACGGGCACCACATGCGCGAGGGTCAAGTCCAGAGGTCTCCAGATCCCACGCCACGCCAACGGCGCGGCTCATTTCGGAAATGAGATTTGCCATATTGCGGATCCTTACAATACCGCAGTACCGGACATCCAGCTCCTGGGGGTGGAGGCCTGCCTGAGCCATGTATGCCGCGGACAGACGATCCCTCCTAGGGGTATTCGGCCCAGGCAGGGCAGGAACTGGCATCACCGACCCCGTCCATCGTCCAACAGGATGCTTGCCCGGGCCGAGCAGGGCAGCAGTGGCAACAGGTCCGGCGGCAACGACACGACGCCCCTCCAGAGCAGGGATCAACCTATGCTTGCCACATGCATAGGCGTGCTCAGCTGTGGGATGCCCCCATGTCCCGACCCCGAGCGCCGGGACGATGACGGGAGTCTCTGGCAGGTCCCACACGCGCTGTACCCATTCAGGGTCCCGGGCTACATCAGTGACCAGGACGATATCAGGCAGGTCGTCAGGAATCATCTGCGGCCGACCGTTATCCCCATAGCGCCCGTCACAAATCTGGCAAGTCATCTGTTGTCCAATCATAAGTCTCGTGCGGCACTATGTTAGCCATGATACTGTCGTACGTGTCCACTATTTGGTAGATATTTCGAGCCACCCCCTCCATTTGAGGTTCTTTCAGTACTGAACGAACAATTATGTCCATTGGGGGGCGGCAATAAATAATTCTGGCGTTTTCGGTGAGCCAGTAAAACAGCCCGCGAAGGCGTTGTCCTGTGCTTTTGTCCGGGGCCCGATGGAGAACTGCATCATACACTGCGCCTGAAATAGATGGATGCCGGTCATAAATAGACTGCCCCAGGCTTCCATAGTTGACCAAGTACGTAACCAAATCATTGCCGTAAAGGGGGCCACCCAGTGACGAACAGGGCCGCGGAGCTGATTGATACTCAGGGTTCTTCGCCAGAAGCCCACGCAGTAGCGTAGACTTGCCGGCACCGTCAGGGCCTTCTAGGATGACTGTACTCATATCTTCCACACTCCAACAACACCCGCTGACTTGAGGGTCTCAGCGCACCTATCGCACGGGTGGGAGGTTACGAAAGCATGCCCTCCAGCGACGGGAATTCCCATTCGGACCGATTCCGCGAGAGCGGAGATTTCCGCGTGGATGGCCCTACCGGGGCAGCCATCCGAAGGTTTGTGGCTGCACGGCACGGCGTCCACAGCCCGGTTGTACCCGTAGACTTCCTGCCCGTCGGGAGCCACTATTAGGCATCCGACCTTGTCGGTTGTACACTCGCCCAGCTCGGCCGTCTCGAACAGCGCGGCTATCTGCCTCTGGGACAATTTGGACACCGGGCTGCCCACCCCATATGTACCTGATTCTTGACGATCCTCATTTATTTGGGACTTCCTAAAATACCCAGACTCCAAATCTTCCGGACCGACACCGGCCAGGATGCACAGCTGGACGAGGAACGTGAACACGTCCACGAGTTCCCCCTGGAGTTCCTCCCAATCCCAAGATTCCCGCTTGGACCAGGGCTTCCATGGTGTGTTATGAAGCGCTTCCATGACCTCATCGATAAGCGCCAGCGAAGTAGTTCGATAGCAATCAATCATGGCCTCTGAGGATTTATCTACCCTATATACCTCTTCCATGAGGTACCTCTGCCGTGCAAAAACTTCCTTCATAGTGTACTCCTAAACTGCCACAGGGGCTTTGATTTTGGGTAGAGGATGATATCCATGGATATCAAAATCGTCCATCCGGAAGTCGTCAATTGACTTCTGGCTCCCGGATATTGTGAGCTTCGGGAACTCGTGCCCGCAGCTCCGCAAAAGTTGCTCGTTTACCGCGTCAATATGGTTATTATAAATATGTGCATTTGCTATGTAGACACTTAATTCATATGGCTCCGCACCCACCAACCGAGCCACCATATGGGTCAATACCCCGTACTCAAAAATATCGAACGGCACCCCAAGAAACATATCACCCGAACGCATATACAAAGAACACAAAAGTTGGCGCTTTTGTGTCATATTAAATTGAAACAATACGTGGCACGGTGGCAGAGCCATGTCACCAATGTCGTCCGGAATCCACGCCGAAACCACGTGTCGACGGGAATATGGATCGTTTTTCAGACCCTCGATGACTGTGGCCAATTGGTCCGTCTGGCAGGCGCCCATTCCGCGCCATTGGACACCGTAGATAGGACCGAGGTCCCCATCCGGGCCTGCCCACGCATCCCAAATATGTGAGTTCAATGTATGAATATTTTGCTCACTTCGAACAAGCCACAAGAGTTCGTCCAGAGGAACCCGCCAGTCTATTGCTTTGGTTTGGAGCAGTGGAACTTTCCCGCGTGTAAGATAAAACTTCATGCTAAGACCGTGATACCAGCGGGTGCCCACACCAGTGCGATCGTCGGCGTACACTCCGGCATTCCTGACCAGTTTAAGAGCATTGAGGTATTGCCTCTCAGTCATATTTTCCTTTCATAATGGCCGCCACTACGTCTTCGTCCTTCTGGAGGACTCTGGCGATGTCCCAATCCACAGTCCCCCGGGCCAGCAGGTGGGTAATCGTCGTCGGGCGGTCGCAGAGGGCGATACGGTCGCACGTCTGGGAATAGTCCGTCCATCGGTATACGAGGGAATACCAGACCAGGTGATCAGCTTCTCTCAAATCGATCCCGAGGGACCCGGACTGTGGCTGTAGGATCATCACCCGGCAACCCTCCAGCGACCTCCAGCGCTCCAACTCGGCCGCTGTGTCAGACCCTCCCTGAATCGTCATGCTGGGGGCTCCCAGCGACTGACAGAGTTCCCGAACCCGGGCTATCTCGGCCCGGTAGCGCGCGGCCACAACCAAAGGTGTTGCCTCGTCTCGATGACCCTCAATGATGCCGCTCAGAACATCTAGCTTCTCCGACCCGAGAGGGGACCAATTCTCCCCCGTGTGGCCCCCGGTGATCTTGGTCAACTCGCTGAGCCGGGAGAGCACATGTGTGGCGGTGGTCCCCTCCCACACACCAGAGGACTCGATCGAGTCATAGGCCTCCCAGGACTTGGGAGACAGAACCACGGGGATACTCTCGTAGGTACGCTCCGGAAGGTCATAACACTCGTCTCGGGTGACGGTGTAAGAGTCCTCCATCATCCGTTCCCTCAGCTCCTGCTCGTTACGGATACCATCGAACTGAGCGTAACCATATCCGTCATATATTGTGTTAGAATACCTCCTCATGAAGTCCATTTTTGTCGGGACATCCAAAAACCTCTGGGGGTTCAAGAACTTCCACTGGGAGTAAATGTCATCAGGTCTATTATGCTTGGTGATCGGAGTACCCGACATAATAACCCGGTATTCGGCTTTTGACCCCAGTGTGAAGAGGGCCATGGCGGCCTTACTGGAGCACGATTTAATCCGATGGCTCTCGTCCAAAACGAGGGCCGTATGGTGTTTCTCACACAGTCGATTAAGTGTGTTTTTCACCCACCCTCTGCCCGCTTTTACTGACTCATTACCGGACTTTGTGACCCTTCCCCCAGCGGAAAGAGCCTCGTAATTAACAAGCACCCAGAGGAGCTTATCCCCCGGTGCGGGGACGATCTTTTTGGCACGCGCCTTAGCGTCCCACACAAGCACGTTATAAGGCACTCCGCAATGGATTTTCAGCTCCTGCTCCCATACAGGGAGCACAGGAGCGGGGGCGAAGACCACAACAACGTCAAGATCCCGAATTGACCGAAGGATTCCAGCCCAGTCGATACAGGTCTTAGTCTTTCCGGTTCGGGGCTCCATCAACAGAGCCCCGCCATACCCGTTACGGAGTAGCTTTTTCAAGGCACTACGTTGGTGGTCATAGGGCCGGGTTTTAGCCTCATAGAAACCCATTAGATCCCTGCTTCCCTAATCGCGGCCAACAGCCGATCCCTACGGGCCTTGCGGGCTGCTTGCACGTTTGGGACCTTCTCGAGAACACGTTCCTTGATGGAGGGCCCATCTAGGCGGTCCTCCTTGGCAGCCGCAGCGGTTTTCCTCAAAGCGGATACTGCTGGAGGATTATGTCGCCACTCCTCAACCGTCTCAGGATCGATGTCGTACTGACCGCCGGTCTTTTTTAGACCAACCGCGCGGCAGTACTCCCGCACAGTGCCTCCGGCCAGACCAAGCAGCGCTGCGGCTTCTGCGGCGGTCACAGGAGCCCCGAAATCGATCCGATGGCTCCGACCAAGCCCAGCACCACAACGATGAAACAGAGAGCGTAGAGAGTGTGGATGAAGATAGAGTCCCACAGGGGAGATCGGGTGGCTGGGAAGGCCACGATTAGCGCGATGGAAGCGAGTGTCGCAATGGTGATGAGTGTAAAGATCAGTGACATATTTTGCTCCTAGAGTATGGCCGGGGAGTCAGCCCCTGGCCGGGTTGTCAGAGTGACTCAAGTGCCACCCGGGATCGGCGTACCAGGTCGGCCATGTTGACGCCCCACACGCCATCCGATACGTACATTATCTCCAGGGACTTCGGTAGTCCCTGGCGGAAGCTCCCGAGGACTTCCAGCTCCAGTTCGGAGACAGCGTCCCCCAAAGAGCAGCTGATGGTGTGGGGCTCCCCCAGGACGGAGACCTCGTACCCCCAGTCAGTTAGAACAATCCAGGCCGTATCGGCCTTTTGGAACAGCCGCCTCAGGCGGCGGAGTTGGGTGGGCTTGAGGTTGAGGCCTTTGGCAGCGGCGGTGAGGTAACTCATGTCAGATATATTACTCTGACGTGGGCGCAGTGCACAGAAATGAACATTCCAGGTTGCGCAGTTTCCTGGCCGGTTCCGGAGTCGGGCAAAGCTTGCCGCACTCCCCACACACGAGGTACGCCCCGGCGATGTGCTCAAAAGATGTACCCCGAGCGGCAGCGAGTGCCATCAGTTCGCCCTTGATATCATCGATATCTGAACATTCGCGGGCCAGCTGCTCGATGCGGATGAGGATTGTCAGCCGTAGGTATGATCCGTAATCGTGCGGAACTGCCTGGCCCCACAGGTGTGATTCGCTCTCGGAGCGAATCACACCTGTGAGGCATCTCTCTTGATCTGTGAATTGTCTGAAGATACCTCGTGCACTCCAACATTCTCGGCCATTCTGCGGACGAGATATTATCGATCTAGTCCACGGGGTCAAATTCCCCAACCTTGCAGAGGTTGTCCCCCACCTCTTTAATCACGCCATCCATGCCTCCCCCCGACGTAGAGGCTGGCGCGAAGTGCGCACATATCAGCACGCCACACGCCCTCGGTCTGGTAGAACTCCACAGAGTCGACCGAATTATCTTCCAGGATCAAGGTTGCTGCTTCGTCAAGCGCATCCGAAAGCTCCTTGTAGGACGAATGCTCGTCCTTGAAAAGCTCCAGGACGAACCCATCCTCATTTCGGTAGATCTCAAGGTTGTCGGCCACCTCGACGGCCTGTCTCCGGGCTCTTACAACGTCATCCGGGTACTTTACTTTACGCATCTTCAATATCCTTGAATACAAACTTGGCCGTTTTGCACCGCCACAGAATCGGCTTCGAATATGAACCCGCAATAGTCCAGAAAGACCGGCGCTTCCGGGTTCGTGCCCTCCAGAATCTCCATAAGCTCAGCGACGACCATCAGATTTCCCACCCAAAGTATTCTACGGCCTCATGGGTAGAAACCGTCCCGGACATGTCACCATTTGCGGCATAGTAAATTGCGCGCCCCGCCGTGTGCATCACAGCTTCCGGGGAAGGAGTAGGAGAAAGGTAGGTAGCCTCAAGGTACCGCTGATCCCAATCCTCGAGGGACTCGCACTCCACGCTCAGGTCACTTCCGGAATCGGACACATCCCACAGATTGGCCAGAATCCGCAGCTCCAGGTTGAAGTCGTGGAGACCTTTGGTCCTGACCTGGTGTTCGATTCTGTCGAGAATGAGCCACCTCAAATAGTTCGCCGGCTCAAATCCGTACACCCGCTCCCAAATGTCATTCAGGAGGCCGGTGCGAAAACGGGCCCTGAAGACAGGGGACGGATGCCCTTGAATCGCGACCAGCCCATGCAGGAGTTCCTCAACCTCCGCCAGGGTGTATTTTCCACACCCGTCAAGGAGTGGAATGACATTCGGTTCACCAATCAGCTCAGCAAGATCCTTAATAGAATCAATATTCATCGATTGACCACCTTTCTTAGTACTTCACAAATCGACTTTGTGCTGCAATCCAGCAGCCTCCCACTCGCTTCCGTGTAACCGTTCCCCATACGAAGGTCATAAGTTGTTTTCGCAGATTGAATGGACCACACCCCATTTGATGTATTTATGTCCACTTTATATGGACCGAAGATGTAGTTTCCGGGGCATCCAATGGTGATATAAATGCTCCAGAGGTCATATCTGTCGGTATTGCTGCTGATGATTCGGGCCAAGCCGGCCAAATCATAAGGAGAGGTATATACCTCCCTATGAACATCACCAGCGTCGTTGAATGTTCTGGTCACAAGTATCCTCTGTTACGCTCTTCCAAATACTCCCGGATATCCCTGACAAGAACGTCCAGATCAATTTCGCAGAGGTCGGGACGCACCTTGGCAAACCGGACGTCTTTCACTACCCCCCAGGGGCCGGTGAGCCACGCCCACGCGAAGTTCTGGGCCTCCAACATGCTGTTGAATCGCCCAAGTACCTTGCTGACCCCATAGGGCGGCTGAGAAAGAGCCCCAACGAAGATCCCGAGCCTGGAAAGGACGATCCTCAGGTCCCACGCGTCCTGGATGAGCCCTTGGATTCGGGAGGCAACGGTTTCCGATACTTCGAAGCCCCGTGTGGCTTCCTCGTAAATGTCTTCCATGGCCCCTATTCTGCCCTGCCACTACGTGGGGCGCCAACAAATGAACAGTTCGGAGTGCTCACTTTTCCAGGAAGCCCCGGGATCAATTCTCAACCGTCCAGGATCCCCGGAGCCCGCCAGAAGTCCAGCGCCCGCGCGTGTTGCGGGTCATACCCCTGTCAAGCATCTCCTCGGAAGTGAGGCAGCGACGCCTGTCCGGCCCATCGGTGGCACCGTGGCGGCCTACACGGTGCATGTCTCCGGCAGCCGTGCAGGTGAACGTCTCGTGGCACACCGGGCAGTGCTCAAGCTTCATCCCGACGATCTTGTCGCCACAGGTTCGGCAAGTCCACTCCATGATTGCTCCTACGTGTTGATTTTCTAGGCCCTTTCAGGCCTTGGGGGTCCTAGAGTACCAGACCGACCCTGCCAGGGCGTCCTAGGTGCTACCGGACGAGCGATCACGGTGCGTTTCAGGGCACGGGTGCCGGTGGATCCCTGCGTGTCGCGTCGCAGTCGATCGGGTGGGTGTGGATCGAACCTGATGTGGACACGATTCGCCCGGGAGTGACGTGGATGTCCACAGGGGGCCTGACGTGCACACCCCTCTTCCTCCCCCCGTACCCCCCTCCATCA
>ERZ773043.186-NODE-186-length-34414-cov-14.011293_pt1 | contig 34414 bp, 34 predicted proteins | sample MGYA00580636_ERZ773043 | MGnify/ENA primary metagenome ERZ773043 (study PRJEB29015, sample SAMEA2737992) | human oral metagenome | biome: human oral; feature: human-associated habitat; material: dental | place: China | collected 2065 ...
GTCAAAGTACGGCGTTCCGATTCACTAAGTGAATTATTCCCGTGTAAAATTTCATTAATATACTCCTTATCATAGGAATCAGTGTCAAGGTCGTTTACGGCAGTTTCATAAAGATTACTCTCAAAGTTGTTTCCGGCGGCAGCATTTGCTGCAGGCATATGCATTATAAATATTGCGGCAGCCATAATAGCTGAAGTTGTAATATGTCTAAGTCTCATAATTTTTCTCCTTTATTCTTATCATTTATATTTTTTATCCCCGGGTTTATGTAAGGATTATATATGTTCTCTTAATTAAAATCTCCCGCAAAAAAGCAACAAAAGTGTAACAAAAGTGTAACTGCACAAATTTAAGGAACAAAAATATATATGATTTAAAGCAGTTCTTCAGTTATGCCGCCATTATTCCTAAGGCTAAAGTATAACATCTTAATCCGATTACAGCAAATATTTATCACTTAAGGTTCTCCATTTTTACCTTCCCTACAAAGAATTCACCGCCTCTTGAATCTGCCTTAGTCCCTCTTTTTTATCGGCTTTTTGCTTTAGCTCCCCTACCAAAAGACCGTCCTTCATAAAAAGTACACATTCAGCCCTTGATGCTACCTGCACATCGTAAGTAACCATAAGTATGCTCTTGCCCTCTGCATGGAATGTAGAAAAAAGTTCCAGTACTTCCTGACCTATTTTTGAATCAAGAGCTCCGGTAGGCTCGTCTGCAAAAAGAATTTTAGGTTCATTGATCAATGCACGACATATCCCGGCTCTTTGCAACTGTCCTCCTGAAGCCTCGGAGGTCTTATTACCTGAGATTTGCCCAATGCCTATCCTATTCATAAGTTCCTTTGCCTTAGCCTGCACTTCTTTCTTATTCTTTCCATAGTTAGTAGATGGAAGGAGGAGATTGTCCAATATGCTAAAATTTTTAACCATTTTAGGTAGCTGGAATACAAAGCCGAAGGATTCTCTACGAAGTTTTGCAGCTTCTTCTTCGGAGAGATTGCTGACATCTCTTTATATTAAGAAATTCCAAAACCTGATATTCTTCAATCTCAGGGTGGGATTCTACGAACACTTCTATTCTTTCCCTGTCTATCTCTTTGGTATGCATCTGTAAAAGATGCGGAGTCTTTGCTTTTTTGAATAAGGTGCTGACCGAAGTATTTAAGCGGATTGCAAGCTGAGCTACAACTGCTAAAAAAGCAACCGACAGTACAATAAAAAACGCTATATTAAAACTTTGCAGACGATTATTGCTTATGTCGTTTTTAAGCAATTTCCAATACATTCTCTTCCTCCAATTCTCTGATTTCATTCTTGCGTGGAAGTGTAAGGGCTATGATCATCAGAAAGGCAGCTGCAATAATAATCATAAGCGCAGCACTTCTTCCCTCTGCCCTGCCCGGTATACTAAGAGCAAACTTTGCAGCATTGCCCTCTTTTTGAAGAAAGGGCTTTATTATAAAATCAACCGCTACTCCTGTAAGGGCATAGGCAAGTACATAACCTGCCTGAGAAATAAGGCTTATCAGCCCCCATGCCTTACCCTGATGGGTTGTCGCAACATTGACCCTTACCAGATAATCCATAGCCGCATTCGCAAACGGCAGGCTCATAAAAAGACAAAAACCGAAGCCGCAAATCAAAATCTTATTATTCCCCCATGCAAATGCAGCCATAAAAAATCCCATTCCAAGCAAAGAAGCTTGTAAAATATGTGAAAAGTCTTTTTTGATACTGAACCTGCTTAAAATAAGTCCTCCGACTAACATTCCACAGGCTGAAACAGTTGTAGCAAAACCTGCAAAAGACTCTCCGCCAAATGGCAACAGCATAGGTATCATAAGGGTCTGAACCGTTCCCAGACAAAATGAAACTAAAATACCGAGCATAACTAAGAGCCAAAGTCCCTTTTTATCATAAATAAGATGAAAACCTAAGCTAAGATCCTCAGTAAGTTTAGTACCTTCACCTCGAGGTATTCCTCTCATTTCCCTTCTTACAATGTAAGTAATAGGTAAGGTAATCAGTATGGTTAAAATATCAAGCATAAGAACCGAGCGAATACCGGCAAAACTCAAAACCAAACCTGAAAGTACGGGAGACAGCAGGTAACGGGAAGCCGGTATCAGCTGTACCATACCGCTCGCCCTTGTATATTCCTCCTTTTTTAGCAAATCTGATATTGTAGCCCTAAATGCCGGTTCTACCAAGGAAGAAAATCCTGAGCTTATCGCCGCTCCAAGCAGTATTCCTCCAACCAACATCTCTTTTTGCAAAAACTGTAAAGAAAATAAAATACACAAAAGACCTATAATTGACAGCCCGTCTCCCATCATCATCAAAACCCTGCGGTCATGCCTATCTGCCAAAGCTCCGGCAAAGGGAGAAAATATAAGCCCCGGCAAAAATCCTGCTAAGATCATCAGTCCCGTCATAGTGCTCAGCCCTGTTTTTTGATACATAAAAATACCCAGTGCAAAAGAGCTCATACCTGAACCGCTTTCAGAAATAAGGCTTGCGCCCCACAATAATAAAAACTTTTTATAACCGCTACTCATCTTTTTCACCTCGCTTTTCATATAAAGACAGTTCCTTTAACTTGGCAAAACTGCCCTCTTTTGCACCAAGAATACGCTCCATGTTGTATAAAAGACTTTCCATACGGCACTCCGGATCATTCGCATCGGTATTTTCATAAGGCACATCCATAAATCCCATGATCATAGCTAAAATAAGCTCCGCACTCTCATAAGGGAAGGCATTGTCAAATATACCTTCTTTAACACCCTCACTTATAATATCCCCCAATATAGGCGATATTTTTTGAATAAAGGCTCTGTTGCTCTTCTCATGAAAAAGTGCATTCTGAGGTTGATTGAGGTAATCAATCATAAGCTCTCCTCCGGAAAGACGCCTCATATTGGACTCGTAAAACAATAAAAAAATCTTTTCGTGTACCGATAAGCCATTTTGTAGAACAATAGCTTTTGCCTCTTCTACTATCTTTTTTGCCGATCTTTCTATAATTGCATCCATAATTGCCTCTTTAGATTCAAAATGGTAATAAAGTGTTCCTCTTGCAATATCCAATTTACTTAAAATATCACTGATAGAAGTGTTATCATATCCCTTTTCAAGAAAAAGAGAGAAGGACATATCTAAAATTTGTTCTTTTTTACTCTTCATAAGCTTATCTCCTTTTTAGACTGACAGTCGGTCTGTTTTTTTATAGTCTAGCAGTAAGCAAAGAATTTGTCAACCGGATTTAAAAATAAAAAAGTACAGTAAGTAGTTAAAATGTTAGAGTTAAGCTGGCTTAGATATACAGGTATAATATATCAAATATCTTCTGCAAAATAAAAAATCCCTGTAGGTTATATAAATATGAACTCTACAAGGATTTTGGGGTTATAATCTAAGATTTCTTATTACTAAAAGTGTGCTTAAGGACTGTCGTAAAATATAGATTTTGCATGGGATATAGCATTATTTTAGTAAAAAGTCGCCATATAACCTGTGTAAAAATCTTAAAATACAAAAACCTATCACAGCTTAAGGGGAGGCAATTTAAGTAGGTCTCTCATCTTAGTAAAAAAACTACAAATGTTTAAATACCTACAAAAACTTCTACGATATTTCTTATATTTTCCAATACGCTTTCTTTCTTTTTCTCCCTCGCACCCTGTCTGCGTGATGTCGGAGGAATTATTTTATCAAGTTCATCTCCGGCATATTCCACATAACCTTTCGAAATAGCTTTTTCTATAAAGCGCTTAGACTCTTCTTTTAACTTTTCATTTTCAATCAAAGAGTCTATTTTCTTTTCTTTTTCTTTTTTTGCAAAGTTATAAAATGTATCCAAAATATCATCGGTTTTCTTTAAGCTTGATAATTTAGTTTTATTAATAAAGTCTATAATCAGCTCTTCTTTTGCCCTCGTTCCTATACTTGATCTTATCACTCTTCTGACTTCAACCTTTAGACTTTCAATATCCATATTTTCCTTTGATTTTTCAAGAATTAAAGCAAGTATATAATCAAGGTTTATTTCATCCGTTTTCAATAAATCTATCTGAAATTCCACATCAGAAAAGTCAATCTGTTCCTTATCGGTAACATCATTTTGCCTTGAATTTACAATGCTTTCTCTGATATCCACATATACGCTCCTCATATCCTGTATCTGTCTGTCGGAAATAATAGGCTCAAACTCTTCAAATTCATCAAAGTTTTTAAGTATATTTTCCGCTTTTAATAACTCTCCGAAAAGATTTGCGAATTCTTTTTTATCAGCCTCAAGTGTAATCTCTGTAGGCTCAGGGAATTTAGCTATAATCTCGTTACATATATCCACATAGCCTTTTATAACTTTTCCGCTTTCTTCATCCTTAAAGCCGTTAATGTATTCGTCATAGCTTTTTTCCAGAATAATATTTACGCTGTTCTCATCACCGAAAGTTTTGATTGCATCTTTTGTTGCCTTTTCCAAATCTCTAAAACATACGATATTTCCGAAGGTTTTAACCTTATTTAATATACGGTTCGTTCTTGAAAAAGCTTGAATAAGACCATGATATCTAAGGTTCTTATCCACAAATAAGGTATTAAGTGTAGGAGCATCAAAGCCGGTCAAAAACATTCCGACAACTATAAGCAGATCCACTTCTTTATTTTTAACCTTTAATGATAAATCCTTATAATAATTTTGAAACTCATTGCCGTTAGTTGAAAAATTTGTTGTAAAATATCCGTTGTAATCCGCAATTACTTTCTCAAGGAATTCCTTTGCTGCCATATCCATAGCCGATACATCAAAATTCTCTTCTGATATCTCACCTATGGCTCTTTGCTCCTCATTGGCAGCAAAGCTGTAAATCGTAGCAATTTTCAGTCTTTTTTCTTCTTTTAACAAGGATTGCTGTTTCATAAATTCTTCATAATAAAGCTTAGCCGCCTCCACACTTTGAACCGCAAACATCGCATTAAAACCGTTTAATCTGCGTTTTTTCAAATCGTAATACTCATTTCTGTGTGTCTTTGCATCAAATACTTTTAGGATGTGTTTGACTATTTCACTGATACGCTCAGGATGTAAAAGCATTTTATTCTCAAGCTTAGTAAGCTTCTTTTCATCATTTTCTTCTTCGGCAGATTTGAATTTGGGGGTAATGTTATTGTAATCCACTTTGAATTTCAAAACCTTACCGTCCCTGATTGCATCCGTAATTACATAACTGTGCAACTGTGCCGCGAATATACCTGCCGTAGTTTCTCCTCCTAAGGAGTTTTCCGCAAATATGGGCGTTCCCGTAAATCCGAATTGATAGTATTGTTTAAAAGTTTTTCTTATGTTTTTTTGTGCATCTCCAAATTGGGAGCGATGACATTCATCAAATATAAGCACACAGTGTTTATCATAAATTTCATGTGTCGGATTTTTCTTAACAAATTCATTTAATTTTTGAATGGTTGTCACTACTATCCTGTTATCATTTTTTTCAATACTTCTTTTTAATTCCTTGGTATCCTTGCTTCCGTTTACACTATCTTCCTGAAATCTTTGGTATTCTTTCATGGTTTGATAGTCAAGGTCTTTCCTGTCTACCACAAAAAACACTTTATCAATAAAACTTAAATCACAGGCAAGTCTTGCCGCCTTAAAAGAAGTCAAGGTCTTTCCGGAGCCGGTTGTATGCCAAATATAACCTCCGGCTTGTGCAGTTCCTGCTTTTTTGTTCTTATAACTTGACTTTATCTTCCATAAAATCCGCTCAGTCGCCGCTATTTGATAAGGTCTCATAATCAAAAGTGTATTATTTACATCAAATACACAGTACTTTGTGAGCACTTCCAAAGCCACTCTTTTTTCAAAAAATGTCCTCGTAAAATCTTCCAAATCACAAATAACCTTATTTTTAGCATCTGCCCATTCACAGGTGAATTCATAATTATTTTTATTTTGTGCGCTTGTATTTGCAAAATATCTTGTATAGGTACCGTTTGAAATCACAAATATTTGAACATATTTATATAGGGACCTTTCGCTGTTAAAACTTTCCTTGCTATATCTGTGGATTTGGTTAAAAGCCTCATGCAGATTTACACCACGCTTTTTTAATTCAATATGAATAAGCGGCAAACCGTTTACCAATACCGTAACATCATATCTGTTATGGTGTTTGCCCTCCTGTGTTACTTGATTTGTAACCTGTAAAAAATTATTATGAATGTTTTTCTTATCAATAATTTTTATATTTTTTAACTGCCCGTCATCAAATGTAAAATCATGTATGGGGTCTTCTTGAATCTTCCTTGTTTTTTCAATCATACCGTCATTCGGAGCATCTAAGTATTCGATCAAAAATCTGTTCCATTCTACATCGGAGAATGAAATATTATTGAGTTTTTCAATTTGAGTTCTTAAATTAGCATATAAATCCTCATTTGTCCTTACTACAAGCCTTTCATAGCCTTGCAGCACAAGGTTTTCTATAAGCCTTGACTCAAGCTGTGCCTCAGTTTGATAGGTTTCCTGAACTCTTTTTACTTTTTCATAGTTAGCTAAAATAATACCATTGGTCATCTCGGCAATGGTTGATGATTGATATAATACTTTTTCCGACATACAGCCTCCAAATTTTTATTTAGAAAAATATCTACTTATAATAAAAGTCCCACCATGGTTCGCAGTGCATCTAAGCCTTATGCATGGTGGGCTTTTCCAGGTATATCTTATATGAAAATATACCTTTATATTTTATTCTTCACTTTTTATGATAAAAAACAAGTGTTATCTTTGTCATATAGATAGGTAATACACTTACCATCTAAATACTTTCATAGTTTCTGATTATCTTTTCGACCAGATCTAAATCTAATTTAAGTTCGGAGGATATTTCCTGCTTATCTATTCCTTTATTATAAAGTTTTAGGATTTTAGTACTATTTTCATATCCTTCTTCACGCCCTTCTTCACGTCCAAGTTCTCTATTTTCTCTATCTCTTTGGAATAGTGTCATATACTCCACCTCCATTTCCTTGCTTTTCTTGACCTCTTCCACCTTTTTTTGAATATATTTTATTAATTCGTTATTAACACTTGCGGCAAATTCAGCAGTGGTATTCTCTATGTATCGTAGAAAGTCTTTTATATCTTTATTTACATCATCAAGAGTTCCTTTGGTATTAAGAAATATTTTTACAGTTTCATCTCCAAGAAGAAGTTCATTATCTTCTTTACAAATATTTTCAAATGTATAAATGTGTCTGCCCTTATTAAAAAAATCAAAAGTACATATAAATATGATATAAGTTTTCCTTAAATCGCTATAAGGGCTTCCGGAAATAATCAAATCCAAATCTATATTACCCTGATAATATCTTGCTCTTTTAGCCAAGTCTTTCTTTTTTGCTCTTTGCATTTCAACATTATAGACTGTACCCTTATCATCATTGACATATACATCCAAACGAATACCTTTGCCATCAAGCAAAAGGTCTATAGTTTTTTGAGTTATAGGAGAAGATACCTCTTTTATAGATATATTTAATATTTGTTCCAATACTCTTTTGCAAATATCATTATCTGCCATGACCTTTGCAAATAAAAAATCATCTGAGAGGTTTAATTCACTAATATCTTTTGGTAAATCATTCATAAGTGACCTCCTGAAATATAATCATTAAAAAATATTGACTAAACCTCAAATAAGGAATAGCTAATGTATCAATTTCAGTATATCATAGAATATATAAAAAAATCCATACCGTTATAAACAAAAAGGTCTATGGCAATCACCATAAACCTTTTTAACTTATATTAAATTCAAAATTCTAAACAAACTTAAATCTTAAGCAACATTTCCGGTTTCTGCTAAAATCTTCTTTTCTTCCTCTGTCATCTTTGTAGTTGTAATTCCAAGGAATGCAAAGATGATATTGATAATGATCATACTGTAGTTAAATATAGCCCATGGACCGTATCCGCCCGGACCCCATACCGGAAGACCGAGAGTTTGAGACATATACACACCGCAGGTATTCCATGGAATCAAAGCTCCTGATACCGTACCGGCTGACTCAAGCGCATTGGAAAGTACCTTAGGATGAAGGTCACGCTCTCTGTAAGCGGCAGCATACATACGACCAGGAATAACTATAGAGATATACTGCTCAGGCATAGTACAGTTGCTTAAGATACAGGTTGCCTCTGTAGCAACTACAAGGCTTGCATTGCCTCTTACAAGTTTGAGAAGTTGCCTTAATATAACTTCCATCTGTCCGGTGTGCTCTACAACACCGCCGAACATCATGGCTACAATAGTCATAGATACTGAGAACATCATGCTCATAAGACCACCCTTTGAAAGGAGTGCATCTACAGCTTCTATACCGGTTTTACTTACATAACCGTTCATAGCCGCATCAAGGATATGTCCAAGACCACCCTTGTCAAGCCCTTGGAAAATAGGAGACATTACAGCAGCTATCACAATACCTAAGGTAATTCCCGGTATAGCCGGTATCTTCATAGCTATAGCTACGATAACAATTACCGGTGGAAGCATAAGGAAAGGACTTATAGAAAACTGGCCTGAAATTGCATTTTGTAATTCTACTATACTTGACATTTCTGCGGAACCTGAACCGAATTGCCAACCTACAAAAGAAAATATAGCTATAGATATAATGTAGGTGATTACAGTAGGCTTCATCATATACTTAACATGGCTGAATACATTAGTACCTGCCATAGCCGGTGCAAGGTTGGTAGTATCTGAAAGCGGAGACATCTTATCTCCGAAGTATGCACCTGAAAGCACGGCACCTGCTGTTATATGAGCAGGTATTCCAAGTCCCTGAGCAATACCCATAAGAGCGATACCCATAGTACCTGCTGTTCCCCAAGAAGTTCCGGTAGCTAATGAAGTTATAGAGCATATAATCATAGTTGCAGGAAGGAAGATTTTTGGGCTTATAATTTGAAGTCCGTAATAAATCATAGACGGAACTACACCCGATACCATCCACACACCTATAAGCATACCTATAACCATAAGTATAAGTACTGACTGCATCGCCTTACCTATACCGTCTATCATTGCCTGTTCAAGATCTTCATACTTATAACCGATCTTAATTGACACCAAGGTAGCTATAATAACACCTATAAACATCGGAACATGCGGATCTACATGGAACACTACGATAGATACCGCCATAACAACGGTAAGACCTAGAAAAGTGATTAGGGCTTCGACTAAATTCGCTTTTCTGATTTCTCTTTTTTCTTCTGACATGAACATTGTCCTCCTCTTTATCATTGTTCATTTTATAAATATTTAATTTTTAGTAAAAGGGGAGTGTGTAAATCTTCTCCCAAAGCTACGGATAATAAAAACCTCCAAGCTGCGGCTTTTATTCCAAGTTGTAGGGTTACAAATATTAAACTATGTACCTCCTGATGTTTTTAATGGGTAATTTTAAAGTTAAAGCTTTGTTTAGAATTATAAAATAGCTTAAAAATACCTATGATATTATTATAGCTAAAATTTACAAATTTACAAGAACAAATTTAATAAACTTGGTGCAGATTTTTTAACAATCTAAATAATTACAAGGTATGTATAATGGGCTTAAAGCTGTGTAAATGATCCAAAAAGATAGTATTTATAGGCTTTTTATAAATTATAGACCCTAAAATACTATCTAAAATAAATAAAAGCTTTTCCTATTATATGCAATATATTATCAAAAATATAAAATATATAAAATAAAATATTCATAAAAGGTATATTCAAAAAAATATAAAAATATATAAAAAAGGGGTTATGTTTTTTATATATTTTTGCTATAATGATTAACAACAATAATTTAATAATACAAAGGAGGATTGTATGCAAAACGTTAAGGTAATTATTTGGGGTCTGGGAGCTATGGGAGGCGGTATGGCTGATATGCTTCTTAAGAAAAAGGGAGTGGATATTGTTGGTGTTATAGGTAGAGGCGCTAAGCTTGGTAAGAGTATGTATGATTTTATCAAGACAGAAAGAGGCGATAGACCTGATGTACTTATACAGTCAGAGGACGAACTTTTAAAGGAGAAGGCAGCTGACGTAGTACTTCTTTGTACAGATTCATTCACAAAGGAAGCATTCCCAAGAATCAAGAGAATAATCGAGAATAAGATGAATGTTGTTTCTTCAGCTGAAGAGATGGCATATCCACAGGCTCAGTCTCCTGAACTTGCAAAAGAAATAGACAGACTTGCTAAAGAAAACGGCGTTACAGTACTCGGTACAGGTATCAATCCCGGTCTTATAATGGATCTTTTAGTAGTTCTTATGACAGGTTGCTGTGAGGAAGTTGATCATATAGTTTCAAGACGTGTAAACTCACTTTCTCCATTCGGCCCTGTAGTTATGCATGAGCAAGGTATCGGTATAACTGTTGACGAGTTCAAAGAAGGTGTTAAGACCGGTAGACTTTCAGGACACGTGGGTTTCCATGAGTCTATCAGAATGATTACAGATGCTATAGGCTGGGAACTGTCAGCTCCTGTAACTCAGTCTATGGAGCCGATAGTTACCGATGTTGATCGTAAATCTCCATACGGATTTGCTAAGGCAGGTGATGTAGCAGGTTGTGCTATGAAGGGCTTCGGATATGTTGACGGAGAACTTAAGGTAGAGATGGATCACCCACAGCAGATAGAGCCGGAGCAGGTTGGAGTTCAGACCGGAGATTATGTAATCATCAAGGGTACTCCAAATGTTAACATGGTAAACAGTCCTGAGGTTCCGGGAGGAATCGGTACTATAGCTATGTGCGTAAACATGATACCACAGACTATCAATGCTGAGCCGGGATTAAAGACTATGATAGATCTTCCGGTTCCAAGAGCAATCATGGGCGACATGAGAGCACTTATTCATGAAGACAAGAAGGTTGTAAAGTAAGAGCGTAAATTAAAAAGTTAGTATAAGTATAAGCTGTGAAGTATATTCTTGCATGAGTATCTAAATGCTTATAAAAATAAATTATAAGCTGTTGCAAAATACTGTTTTTACAACAGATTTTGCAGCGGCTTTTTAAATGCAATGTTAAGGAGGAGACATGGTTAAAAAAGGAGAATGGGTAATTATTCATCGTAATATATTAAGCCCTGACGAGAGAGCACCACAGGTACCGGATGATACTAAGAAGGTTCCTCTTGAAATGTGGGTAAAAGGATATCTTAATGCAGATGCCAATGTAGGTGATGAGGTAGAGATTACTACTTTAACAAAAAGAACCGAGAAAGGTACTTTACTAGAGGCAAATCCATATTACAAACATGATTTCGGAGTATTCGTGCCGGAGCTTCTAAAAATCAATGAGCAGGTAAGAGATGTTCTTTTCGGAGGTGACAGGTAATGAGTAAAGATAACAGCTACAAGGCGGTCATGAGCAGAAGACCGGAGATAATGAAGTCTGCAGTAGGAATTGATTACAGTCAGTTTGAAAGCGGTTCTATAGCTTTTGATTATGAGAGAATGATGCATGAAACAGGTTATACTCTTGAAGAAATGCAAAAGATTCAATACTCGACCGGAGTAGGAAATACTCCTGTACTTGAGCTTAAGAACCTTACAGCACTTGCAAGAAAGTATGCACCTGAAGGAAAGGGAGCAAGAATTTTCATAAAGGACGAAGCTGCCAACCCGTCAGGATCATTTAAGGCAAGACGTGCAGCTAATGCTGTGTACCATGCTAAGAAGCTTGGCTACAAGGGCGTTATTGCAGCTACCAGCGGAAACTACGGTGCAGCTGTTGCTTCACAGGCAGCAATGGAAGGTCTTAAGTGCATCATAGTTCAGGAATGTTATGACTCTAAGGGAGTAGGACAGCCTGAGATAGTTGAAAAGGCAAGAAAGTGCGAGGCACTTGGTGCAGAGGTTGTACAACTTTCAGTAGGACCGGAGCTTTTCTATAAATTCCTTCTTCTTCTTGAAGAAACCGGATATTTTAATGCTTCACTTTACACACCTTTCGGTATAGCAGGTGTTGAAACCTTAGGTTATGAGATTGCTACACAGTTTAGAGATAGGTATGGCAAGGATCCGGATGTTGTAGTATGTACCAATGCAGGTGGCGGTAATTTAACAGGTACTGCAAGAGGACTTAAGAAGGCGGGAGCAAAGAGTAAGGTAGTAGGAGCGAGCGTAAACCTTAAGGGACTTCACATGGCTTCAGATGAGCAATTCAACAAGAAGTCATTTACTACAGGACATACAGGATTCGGTATACCGTTTACCACATGGCCCGATCGCTCAGATGTTCCACGTTCAGCAGCAAGACCTTTAAGATATATGGACAGATATGTAACTATTAATCAAGGTGAGGTATTCTATATCACAGAAGCACTTGCTTCACTTGAGGGTATTGAAAAGGGACCGGCAGGAAATACGGCACTTGCAGCTGCATTCTCACTTGCACAGGAGCTTGATCAGGATCAGTTGATAGTTGTTCAGGAGACAGAGTACACCGGAGCAGGTAAGCATGTTCAACCACAGCTTTCATTTGCTAAGCAAAACGGTATAGAGGTAGTATTCGGAAAGCCGGAAGAAGAAGTTCCCGGTAAGACAATAGTACTTCCTGAGAATCCGGGACTTATAAAGGCAAGAGATCTTGACCTTACAAAGCTTAGAAAGTCTTTAATCAAGAACGCTCTTGAGAATACCGGAAAGACTCCTAACGAAGAAGACATCAAGTATTTGGCAGAAGAGACCAATAGTGATGTAGAATTCGTTAAGGCTGCACTTGCAGAATTAGGAAAATAATAAGGTATGGTATAAAAATATTTTTTATTACATTTTGTGTCGAAATATAACAGCACAAATAAACTTGCTCTGTCTTTTATAACAGATCAAGACAGTATAATAAAACTTATAACTTGTAGTTCCTATTAAAAATATGTGTTCTACAGGTGCATGGATAATAAAAGCGATAAAAGTCAGCTTGGATTTAATATAAAGCTTGATATAGTAAATTCAAGCTGATTAAATACGAACTTATCGAGCAAAGAAAAATATTTGTCATAAGTGTCTAAAGCGACTTTTGGCACTTAAAAATTAAAAGTTACTTGTAAGACTACAGATCAAGGAGAAGTTTGTTGTTTTAGTGTAGTGCTTGAAAACTGCTTACCTGAAGTCATTGATTTTTCGGTATAGGTTTAGGAAGGCGTAGAGGGCAAGCTTAGACTGAACTTAAGTACCTGTAAGAATTTGATGAAAGCGGGAAATTATTTAAGAAACTATACACGAAGTGAACTTTTAGTATATAATAAAATGCTCGGTTTTTCGGATCGTTACTTAAGCATAACATAAAGAAGTCGTGCTTAAATAACGATCTGAAAGCCGAGGTAATAATATAGTGATACATATTGTACTTTAGCTTAGGATAAGTTTTGGAAGTATATATTGTATAGTCTAAAATGGAAGGAGACACATTTAAACTATGGCAGAGAAACGTGCAGATGATTTTAATGAGAGAAGAGCTCATCTTGCTAAATTAAGTGATCAGGAGCTTTATGAGAGATTCTGGTCTTTAGCAAGTGATATTGTAGATCCCCTTTTGGAGCTGGGAAGAAAGAATACTTCACCGGCAATTGAAAGATCTGTTCTCTTAAGAATGGGATTTTCATCTATAGAGGCTAAGGCTATCGTAGACGGAGTGATCGACAGAGGACTTATGGGTAAGGGAGCAGGTCATGTAGTGTATAAGCTGGCAAAGTCTAAGAATATCAGCGTAAGAGAAGCCGGAGTTGCACTTGCAGACGGAAAAATGTGGCAGGAAGCCGCAGATTTATTCAAGGGGGGCAATTAGTATATGGAAAAATTAACTCCAAATGAGAAGATAAATATAGAAGAGATATTAAAGGATCTGGAATCTTACAGACCTAAAAGACGTGGCTGGACATGGAGAAAGTCAAGTAGCGGAGAAAAGCAGGGACCTTTTGTATTCCATGACTTGTCAAAACCGCTTAAACAATCAGTTCCGCTTCCATCAGCAAAATATTTCGAAAGTATCGATCCGCAGCCACAACCTGTAATTACAACAGAGATAGCTTCAGGTAGATTTGAAGATGATATCCGCCGTATGAGAATGGCGGCATGGCATGGTGCAGACCATATCATGGTTATCAGAACGGCAGGTCAGTCACACTTTGACGGACTTATCGAAGGAACTCCACAGGGTATCGGTGGTGTGCCTATAACAAGAAAACAAGTAAGAGCACAAAGAAAAGCACTTGACTTAATAGAAGAAGAGGTAGGTCGTCCAATAAATTACCACTCTTATGTATCGGGAGTTGCAGGACCCGACGTAGCGGTTATGTTCGCAGAAGAGGGTATAAACGGAGCCCATCAGGATGCTCAGTATAATGTGCTTTACAGAAATATAAATATGATTCGTTCTTTTGTAGACGCTTGCGAATCAAAGAGAATTTTAACATGGGCGGATGTGGCACAGATAGACGGTGCACACAATGCTAACGCTACAGCAAGAGAAGCATGGAAGGTTATGCCTGAGCTTATGGTTCAGCACGCACTTAACTCAATGTTCTCTGAAAAAGTAGGTATGAACCCGGGCAACATCTGTTTGTCAACTGTTCCTCCTACAGCACCTCCTGCACCTTGTCTATATCTTGACCTGCCATACGCAGTGGCACTTAGAGAGTTCTTCCACAGATATAGAATGAGAGCACAGATGAATACAAAATATATGGAGTCATCTGTAAGAGAGGCAACAGTAACACATGTACTTAATATACTTACATCTAAGCTTACAAGTGCGGACATACAGTCAACCATTACACCTGACGAGGGTAGAAACGTTCCATGGCATATCAACAACATAGAGGCTCTTGATACCGCAAAGCAAGTATTTGTAGGTATGGACGGCTTGATGGAAATGGTAGAGCTTAAGAAAGACGGCGTACTTCGTGAAAGAGTAAGAGATATTAAGGAAAGAGCGGTACTCTTCCTTGAAGAGATCAAGGAAATCGGAGGTTTCTTCAATGCTGTTCAGGACGGATTCTTCGTAGACTCAGGAAACTATCCGGAGCGTAACGGAGACGGTATCGCAAGAAAGATAGAAGGTGGAGTAGGCGCAGGTACGGTTTATGAAAGAGACGAAGATTACTTCGCTCCTGTAACCGCACACTTCGGATATAACAACGTAGCACAGTACGATCCGGCAGCTATTGAAAACCCTGCCGCACTTATTGGCGGATGTACCTTTGAAGATCCTGACAAGATCATCTTTATAGATGAGCTTGACGAGAACGATAACGTAAATGTACGTCTTAAAGAAACAGAAGAGCTTAGAAAGTCTTCTAAGATAAAGCCTGAGGTTGAGTGGATGGGAGACGGTACAGTACTCCTTACCATGTTCTTACCTGCTTCGAGAAGAGTTGCGGAATTCGCAGGACTTGAGATCGCTAAGAAGATGAACCTCCAAGAGCCTGAAGTTATTTCAAGAGAAATTATGCAGCCGGCTGAGGGTACCAGAATAGAGATCAAGGGTCGTGTAGACTTTACGGTAGACATTAACGACCTTGTAATCCCACCTGAGCCTGAAGTACTTTCCGATGCGGATATCAGAGCTGAGATCGAGGCTAAGCCTATGAGAATAGTAGGAGCTACAGTAGGTGAGGACGAGCACTCAGTAGGACTTAGAGAGATACTTGATATTAAGCACGGCGGTATAGAGAAGTACGGTATAGAAGTACATTATCTCGGAACTTCAGTACCTGTAGAAAAACTTGTAGATGCTGCTATAGAGCTTAATGCGGATGCAATACTTGCTTCAACTATAATCTCTCATGATGATATCCACTATAAGAACATGAAGCGTATTCATGAACTTGCGGTAGAGAAGGGTATCCGTGATAAGGTTATGATAGTTGCAGGCGGTACACAGGTTACACCTGAGATAGCTGTAAAGCAGGGTGTAGATGCAGGATTCGGAAGAGGATCAAAGGGTGTGCATGTAGCTACCTTCCTTGTTAAGAAGAGAAAAGAAATGGAACAAAACAAATAAATTAATTAATATAAGGAAAGCAAGAGAAAACTTATGAAAATAGACGTATTAGTGGCTGAAATAGGCTCAACTACTACCGTCGTTAATGCTTTCAACGGTATAGCCGGTCCTGACCCGCAATTCGTGGGTCAGGGACAGGCTCCTACCTCGGTACTTGATGGAGATGTGAGGATTGGTCTTCAGGGAGCAATTGACGATTTGGTTAAGAATTTGGGAGTTGATAAGATAGAATATGTTGAAATGCTCGCAACTTCAAGTGCTGCCGGCGGGCTTAAGATGACCGTACACGGTCTGGTATACGATATGACGGCTAAGGCGGCAAAGGAAGCGGCACTGGGTGCCGGAGCTATAATACATCAAGTAACGGCAGGAAAGCTTAGAAGAACTGATTTAAAAAGAATCCAAGAAATAAGACCTAATATTATATTGATAGCCGGAGGAGTGGACTACGGTGAGAGAGAAACTGCACTTCACAATGCGGAGCTTATCAGCGACCTCGGCTTAAACATACCTATAATATATGCGGGTAATATAGAAAATCAAGAAGAGATTCAATTAATATTTGAAGAAAAACATGCGGGGCAAAGACTTTATATAGTAGATAATGTATATCCGAAGATAGATGAACTTAATGTAGAGCCCAGCAGAAGAGTTATACAGGACGCCTTTGAAGATCATATAATCCATGCTCCAGGAATGGAACATGTAAGAGATATGGTAAACGGACCTATAATTCCTACACCCGGAGCGGTTATGGAAGCGGCAAAGCTTTTGTATCAATATTTGGGAGACTTGATAGTACTTGATGTAGGCGGTGCAACTACCGACTTACACTCCGTAACTGTAGAGTCTGATGAAATATCAAGAATACTTGTGCATCCGGAGCCGGTTGCAAAAAGAACTGTTGAGGGCGATCTCGGTGTATATGTAAATATGCCTAATATAGTTTCCACAATAGGAAAAGATAAGTTAAAAGAAGAGCTTAATATAGATATAGACAAGGTTATGGCAGAGTATAAAGCCATACCTAAGAATGAAGATGAAATTAAATTTGTTGAAAGACTGACACTTGAAGCGGTGCTTAAGGCGGTTGAGCGTCATGCCGGAAGGATAAGATATGTATACGGACCTTCAGGAAGAAGCAGCCTTGCGGAGGGTAAGGATCTTTCACAGGTTAAATATATAATAGGAACAGGTGGAGCACTTACCAGACTGCCTAACAGAGTTGAGATCATGAGAAAGATAGCTATGGATAATGAATCGGGTATGAAACTATATCCACACCCTGAGGCCAAGATCTTAGTGGAAAATGATTATATCATGGCATCTTTGGGAGTACTGTCAAAGGCACATGAGGAAGCTGCACTCAAACTATTGGCAAAGAGTCTTAGAATAAAACTTCCGAAGAAGAGGAGAAAAGAAGAAGATGTATCCGAGGCTGGTAATTAATTTAGAAAAAATCAGGCAGAATGTAAGAGCCATGAGAGCACTTACAAGTAAGGCAGGACTTGAGATGGGCATAGTAACCAAGTCATTTACTGCCGACAGAAAAATCGTTGAAACTGTTGTTGATGAGGGCGTTGACTTTTTGGCAGATGCAAGAATTGACAATATTAAGTCTTATGCGGACTTACCTGTCAAAAAGCTCCTGCTTAGAATCGTGCAGGACTGCGAGATAGAAGAAGTCATAAAATATGCCGATATAAGCCTTAACTCAGAGATTGAGACCATAAGAAAGATGGATAAAGAGGCTCAAAAGCAGGGCAAAACTCATAAAGTGGTACTGATGGTCGACCTTGGCGACTTAAGAGAGGGGATTTTCTATGAGAATGAAGAGGAGATACTTAAGGTTGCCGAAGAAATCAATTCACTTAAGAATATAGACCTTCACGGTGTAGGAGTAAACCTTACCTGCTACGGTGCTATAATCCCTAAAAATGATAATCTCTCAAGACTTGTTAAAATAGCTGAGAAGATAGAGGCTAAGCTTGGATTCAAGCTTCCTATGATCTCAGGAGGAAACTCAAGCTCCATATATCTTATAGATAGGGGAGAACTTCCCAAGGGTATTACAAGTCTTAGGATAGGAGAGGCATTTATTCTTGGTAATGAAACCGCTTACGGCAACAGAGTCGAAGGTACCGCAAATGATGCTGTGCTTCTTGAGGGACAACTTGTAGAAATAAAGAATAAACCTACTTATCCTGTAGGTGAGATAGGGGTAGATGCTTTCGGACAGGTACCTCACTATGATGATGAGGGTATAGCAAAAAGAGGTATATTAGCCTTCGGAAGACAGGATATGGTACTTGACGGACTTATGCCTGTAGATGAGAAAATTAAAGTACTTGGTGCAAGCTCAGACCATACAATAGTTAATCTGACACATTCAGATAAGGGTTATAAATTAGGAGATATAGTTAGCTTCAGGCTTAGCTATGGTGCTTTACTTGCAGCATTTACCAGTAAATATGTAGATAGGGTGTATGAATAAAGTTTTGCTTAGAGGGTGTTGTATTTAATACAGCACCCTAATGCGTATTGGGATTATTAAGAAAATGACGATAAAGGAGAAAATCTTATGGAGAGGTATAAAAGAGCCAAGGCATTGGTGGATTTGGATGCGGTAGTACATAATATTAAGGCGATAAGAGACAATGTACCCAAGGGTGTAAAGCTTACAGGAGTAGTAAAGGCTGATGCTTACGGACATGGAGATGTACCGGTAGCTTTGGCTTTGCAGGAGTATGTGGACTTTATAGCGGTGGCAACTACTGCCGAGGCACTTAATTTATATTATCATAATATATACAAACCAATACTTATACTGGGACCTGTACCTGAGTTTGATTATGGAGATATAGTTAAGCATGAAGTAAGAGCGACTATATTTACCATGGAGCAGGCAAGGGCTATATCAAAAGAGGCTGTGGCACAAAACAGAAAAGCCTATGTACACATAGCGGTTGATACCGGAATGAACAGAATAGGTTGCAGATATGATGAGGAAGCCGCAAAAGAAGTAAAGGAAATATCAAAACTTGAAGGCTTAGAGATCGAAGGAGTATTCAGCCATATGTATAAAGCGGATGCCCCCGACAGAGATTGTGCATTAAAACAGTTTGAAAGACTTGAAAAATTTATAGAGCTTCTTAAGAAAGAGGGAGTAGAGCCAAAGATAAGGCATATCTCCAACTCAGCCGGCTCTGTAAGAAATATAGGTTCTTCACTTGATATGGTAAGAGCCGGAATAGTGCTTTACGGAATCAAGCCGGATAATGACATTGATATGGAAGGTGTTGAGCTTAAGCAGGTTATGACTATTAAGTCTATGATCACTCATATAAAAGAAGTTAATAAGGGCGAGACCATAGGCTACGGTGCAACCTACACACTGCCTGAGAAGAAAAAGATAGCTACCATATCTTTCGGCTACGGAGACGGATATCCAAGAACTTTAAGTAATAAAGGATACATACTGGTACACGGCAAAAAAGCCCCCATCACCGGAAGAGTATGTATGGATCAGTTTATGGTAGATGTAAGTGATGTACCTGATGCTAAGATAGGAGATGAGGTAACAATACTTGGAAAAGACGGTGATGAAGTAATCACGGCAGAGCTTTTAGGAGATTTAAGCATGAGATTCTCATACGAGCTTTCTTGCGACTGGAGCAAGAGAATACCGAGGATATATCTTAGAGACGGTAAGGTAGTGGGAGTAAAGGACTATACTATAAATCTGTATCAGGATTTTTTGAAGTAGAGTGTGGCGTAATCCCTTTATAATATTTAATTAAAATCAGAAACAGTAGAGTAAAGCAGATTTTGTTTATTAGGTATTTGTTATAATTTATTTATAAAGAGCTTATAATGTCAAATATTAGGCATACTCTAAATCAGTTTTACTGTTAAGATCTTGATTGTATTATATAAATGTGCACTGAGTAAAGTTGGGATAAGCCTACAGAGTTATTATGTATTTGAGCATATAAATATTAAACGAACCGGATATTTAGTTAAAATCTCCGGTTTGTTGTTTTTTATAGCTTAATATTTAACCTTTAACTTCATAGGCTCTGCCATACTCCCTCATAGCTATAGCTTTAGCTTCATTTCCGTTTTTTGCTGTGATTATAACAGTCTTAATTTTTCCTGTTTGCCTGTCTTTAAGTGTGATCTGATAATTTGTCATGCTCATGTTATAAACTCTCCTTTATTATTATTTATAATTTATGTAAACCATTATATATATATATATATTCAATACTTTCTTAATGAAAAACACTAAAATATTAAAGAACTAAATTACAAAGTTTGTTCTTATTCTAAAAGACAATATTGATTTTTTGAAAACTCTTCTTGTAGTTCTTTTATTTGTATAAGGCATAGATTTTTTTATATGCCGTATGCTATACTTAAATTAAATATAGAATGTATCTTATTACACCTATAGGGGTTTATTAAAATAAATTGTTTACTCAATTTTAGGAGGTGTGTTGATATGACACTGTTCCAAAGAGATAGAGAAAATAGAGAGATTGGACTGAAAGAAGGAATTGAACTTGGTCGAGAAGAAGGATATGAAAACAGCGCAAAAATCCTGAAGCTTTATAATAAGGGGATAGATAAGCAGAAAATATCTTCAAGTCTTAACATTAATTTGAACATAGTTGAAAAGATAATAAGAAACTATGAAAGCATTTAGAGGTTTACTGATAAAATAAAAAGCAGGTAATTCTGATATGGATACACTTAAGGCGGCACTTGAAGAGAGAAGTATGATATACAATTTACAAATCCATTTAAAAAAGGATTTGAAGCTTGCTAAAAACAAAATAAGAAGCTTGGAATACATTCAGAATTATGGAGAAAATAGTTTTGATAAATTAAGTAACTCAAAATCAGTTTACCTAACTCACTTTCCATGCTATAATGAAGTCGTTTGAAAGAAAATGTATTTAAGAGGAGAGTTTATGAAGAAAAGTTTATTGTTTTTAGCATGTGCATCTATCATGGCACTTACAGCATGCAGCTCTAACACAAACGCTACCACAGCGGCAGAGACTTCTGCTACAGAAGCCTTAAGCAGTGAGCAGACAAGTGCGGAAACCACAGCAGAGACTGCAAAGGTTGATTTTAGCGGCAGAACGCTTAATGTAGTAGCTACCAGTGACAAGTACAAGACCTTATTTGATGAGTTTACCAAGCAGACAGGTGCCAAGGTAGAGTTCCTTTCAATGTCAAGCGGTGAGGTTATTTCAAGAGCTAAGGCGGAAGGCAAGCCTATGGCGGATGTATGGTTCGGAGGCGGTCTTGATGCATTTATGGCAGCTAAGGATGACGGGTTGCTTGAGTTATACAAGTCTCCTAATTCAGAAGATATAGCAGACGAGTATAAGGACGCAGACGGAGCATGGATAGCAAAGGGTATAACCGTTGCAGGATTTTTAGTAAACAACAGTGTTATCGAAGAAAAATCACTCACAGTACCAAAGACTTGGGAAGAGCTTGCAGACAGCAAGTATCAGGGTGAGATAATCATGAGTAATCCGGCAGTGTCAGGTACTAACTATGCAGTAGTAAAGGGACTTTTAGACCAGTACGGTGAAGAAGCAGGTTGGGAGTATATAAAGAAGTTAAATGCAAATATAGCCTTCTACGGTAAGAGGGGTAAGGATCCTCAAGAAAAGACTCAGGCAGGTGAATTTGCTATAGGTATTATCCCTGTAGATAAGTCAGCATTTGATGCGGCCAAGGAGAGCGGACTCACAGTAGTATATCCGGAAGACGCTATTCCATGGGTACCGGAAGGAGTAGCTATATTTAAGGGCAGTGATAATACAGATGTTGCAAAGGCATTTGTAGACTTTATGCTTACCGCCGAGGCTCAAGAGATGATAGCTGAACTTGACGGTAAGGACAGCGCACAGATAGTTAAGCCGGGAGTAAAGGGCTTGGAGCTTGGACTTCCAAAGGATAAGCTTATAAAGGAAGATTTAAGTACATTCGGAACTGACAGAGAGAGAATACTCGCAGAGTTCGCAAAGATTGCGGAAGGTAAGATAGAAGAATAAGCAGGTATAAGATGAATACAAGAAAATGGCATAAGTTTATGGATATATTGATAATACTGACACTTACGGTATCAGTAGGTATATTTATACTTATGCCGTTTTTTTACATTTTAAAAGAGGCATTTGTATATAAGGGAGTTTTTAATGTTGCCGAGCTTGGACAAATAATCATTAAAAACACAAAACTCTTAATAAATACATTAAAACTAAGTATAATCACGGCAAGTCTTACAGTCATTGTAAGCAGCTGTGTGGCGATTTATCTGTATATAGAAAAAGAATTTATAAGAAATAAGCTTATACTTTTTTTGATGTTGACCATGATAAGTCCACCCTTTGTAAGTGCACTCTCATACATCAATCTATTTGGAAGAAGGGGACTTATAAGCTACAAACTCTTACACCTGTCCATACAGCCTTACGGTATGTGGGGCATAGTGTTTATGCAACTGCTCAGTGAGTTTTCCTTGGCTTCTTTACTCATATACGGAGTGCTTAAAAATATTCCGAGATATATGATAGACAGTGCTAAAAGCTTGGGGGCAAGGACTAATGATATTATTAAAGATATACTGATTCCGAATATGAGTTCCGGCATCAAGGCTGCATTTATATTAAGTTTTCTAAAAAGCATATCGGACTTTGGAACTCCTGCCATAATAGGCGGCAAGTTCAATGTACTTGCGACAGAAAGTTATTTTGCCGTTATTGCCGAAGGGAACTTACATAAGGCGGCAAGCCTTAACATATTAATGTTTATTCCGGCACTTTTGGTATTTGTTTTTTATCAAAAAAGCCTTAAAAATATGCAAACTGCCACACATGGGATAAGTTCGGGCGAGTCGGACATAAAAAGAAACGGCTGTATTTACCGTTTTATAAAAATACTGGCACTATTTTTTATTCTGTGGATAGGCTTGCAATACGCTTCGCTGATACTCTCCGCTTTTACTTCCATGAAAAAGGGAAATATGATATTTAGCCTTAAAAATATCAAAGAAAGCCTTGTCTATCTTGATGAGAGCCTGCTAAGAAGTATTACTTACAGCTTTATTTCGGCGGTTTTTGGAAGTATCATAGGGCTTATGATAGCTTATTATATGCAGATAAGAAAACTTCGCATAGCAAAATTCCTTGATATGACGGCAAGCTTTCCCTATATAATTCCGGGTACATTTTTCGGTTTGGGGTATATATTAAGTTTTAACAAGCCGCCGCTTCTACTGGTAGGAACTTCGGCGATAGTAGTGTTAAATGTGCTTTTTAAACAGTTACCGTTTTCTACAAAGATGGGAAATTCCGCTATGGAGATGATTGACATGGAGGCACTTAGTGCGGTAAGGGATCTTGGAGGCTCAAGGATAGACGAGCTTAAGGACTTGGTGCTGCCGCTAAGTAAGGACTATCTTTTTATGTCCTTTGCCAATGCATTTACCACTACCATGACTACCATAGGCTCGATTATCTTCCTCGTATATCCGGGGCAGAAGGTGCTGACACTTGTAATGTTTGATGCGATACAAAGCGGTAAGTATGGAGTAGGCTCGGTGCTGGCACTGGTGATTATGGTGGTTTGTGTCGGGGTAAATGTGATTGTGAGGAAGTTGGTAACATAAAATAATGGTTTGTCTATCACATAAACCGTTACAAACATATCTTGCCTTGGACACGCTCTCGTAACGAAAGTCTCGCAGCGGTACTAAGCTTTATCTTCACCTGACGGCTTGATAAAGCAAGTACCGGCGGTCTCAGATTGTCCTTGGCAAGATAGTTTAACGGTTTATGTGCCTAAGGTGCCGGCGGAGGGGAGAGATGTAGACACACTTTTATCTAACGCCACATCCTCTATGGGAACAGATTTTTTAATTTGGAATAAAAGTCGCTGCCACACATCCCCTCTTCCTCCCCTTAGTAACATAAACAATAGCTATTTATATACACCAAATTACTTATGCAACTATTTCTTGCGGGCTGTCGATCACAGCATCACTCCCTCTCCATATACACAACTGCATACTGCACATCATCACCATCAAAGTTCTCGGCAAGTATATCATCATTGACCTTATCAAGCATTATTCCGTCAATATAGACCTCATTATAAAGGAATGCCGTAAGCAAAATTTCATCTTCTCTGTCTATATCGATCACGCTCCAGTCTTCATCACTTTTCCATGTATACACACCTTTTTCATCCATATAAATATCATAAAGTAGATTTAGGTACTTCTCAAATGTATAAAATTCTTTGATATCCAGTCCCATTTCATCAAGTTTTGTTCCAAGCCTGTACTCCGCAAGCAACTCTTCTTTTCTTTTATGTGATAGATAATTTTTATTAAACTTAAGCAAATTATATATGTGATCATCACTGATAAAAGAATTCTCCTTTATCAGTACTACTTTATTTTTATTATTCATTTTGAACTCCTTTTTAGTAGATTTAAGTGTGTATTACTTTACATCTGCTGTTATATTACAGCAGAAAATAATATTCCCTTTTTGTGTTTCATATAGATTAAGCATATAGCTTATTAAATTCTGAGTTTTCAAATATTACTTTTGATCCAGTTATCTAAAAAATACATCTGCTCCTTTGTGTGAAACCAATGTTCTCCGCCGCTCATAACTGTTATATTTGCATTTATTTTTTTAGAAAAATCAGTCATCGTACTAAATGATGTCATATTATCCTTTTTTCCATAAAGAATTTCAGTAGGTATATCCCAATATACCGGATTTCTTCTTACATAAGACAGATATTCCCAAGATAATGTTTCTCCAAAAGAAGTTTCTATTTCTTTTTTTATGCTAAGTTCTTCTTCTGACACATTTGCCGGGAGCATCATGTCTAAAATCAATCTTTCCATATCTACAATCGGCGATATTAACATGGCTTTTGTAATTTTTTTATTCGCTAAAGAAATTAGTGAAAAATACGCCCCTATACTGTTTGCAATTAGAATTGTTTTATTATATCGGGGTATAATAGAGTCAAAATAATTGACAAACTCAATTTTGGCATCCCACGGCTTTTCTGATTTATAATCAAATCCTATAATATCAAAATCTTCATTAAAAAACTTTCTATAGTACTTAGCTTCTTCTACACTTCCTCCTTTACCATGAATATAAACCATTACATTTTTCATCCACTACCTCATCAATTCCAAACCTAATGTCATTTTATTTTAAGCAGACTCTCCGCCTCTTTACGACTTGGAAAGTAGCTGTCAAGAATAGTATAAAACCTTTTATTATGTCCTTTTTCAAACAAATGACTAAGTTCATGTACTATAACATATTCAAGGCATATAAGAGGCTTTTTAGCAAGTGCCAAACTAAGCCATATACGCTTATCTTTAATATTGCAAGTTCCCCACCTTGTTTTCATATTTTTAATTCTAAACTCTAAAATTTCCAAATTCATTTCCTTTAAATATTTTTCAAAAAACAAAGTCGCCTTAGCCTTAAGTTCTTCCCTGTAGAATTTATCAAGTATGGCTTTTCTTTTTTCAAGTCCCTCTTCTTTTTTAGTATATATAAGCAAGGTATCATTATCAATAACAACAGACTGTTTATTTCCCGTTTTAATATCTAAACTGTATTCCCTCCCCCACAAAAGATGGCGACCTTCCCCTGAAACATACTCATAATTTATGTATTTAAGGTTGTTTTTATACTTTTTTACTGCTGCTGTTATTTTATCATATTCTTTTAAGATAAAATCTTCTATAACTTTCAACGAAACAGTTTTTGAGGCTCTCAGTCTTACACTTGCATCCTTGGCAGAAACACTAAGGTACATATACTTCATACCTTTTCTTCTCTCAATCAAGACATTGATATCTTTTACTTTTACATATTTTTTATCCATACGACTATTATAAAGCAGGGGCTTTTGTTTTAGCAAATAAATTTATATAATGTATAAGTAGCAAATTAATATACTTATTTTGTTGCTATTATAGAGCTTTTTTCTATGCTTTTGCAAAATATTTTAATTGCCGCATTTTTAGAGGCAAATTTCAAGTGCATTTTGAAAAAATTGGGAAACAAATAAAAATGGAATATAAGAAGTCTCGTAAACACAGACTTAGATATTCCGAGAGACTATTACATAAGGAGAAAAAAATGAATACCTATATTGAAAGCGTTAAGTCAAATGATATCCCGTGGCACAGGCTTACTACTGTCTATAAAAGAGCCACTGATTTTCCAAAATTTCTTGATATTCTTTCTAAGATGGAAAGTATTGAAGAAGTCGATGAAGCCGGAGCTGAAATAGAAATTAATATTGAACACCAGTCAACTTTATGGCACTCAACTCCATTTGCACTTATCTTTCTTTTAAGGATTTTTAAATCCGCCTTGGATAAAGGTAAGGACAATAAGGTTGCGCTCTATCTTTCGGAACAATTATTGGAGCTTTTTACAAATATCGCCTTAGCCGTTCGTGGAATAGAAAACTTGGAACACCCCGATCCGCTTCCGAATTTTTCCGATATGTTAAAAGAAGAATACCTATGGTCAGAGGAGTATGACGAGGAGGAAGACGAGATGAGGTATGAAGACGGCGAGGTCTTTTCGGCAGACTTATTCTACAGCTTTTATTACTATTCCTATCAGGTTTTACTTTTCTCCAAGCCTTTGTTAAAACAGCTTGATAATAAAAAGGCAAATGAACTTTATGACTTATTGCAGGGCTTAAAAATTAGATAAACATAAAAAACTACCTATGTGCTTTAATAAATGCATACAGGTAGTTTTATTTCACAAAACTAAAAAGGAACCGACTGTATGTCCAGCCTCAGTTGAGCTGTTCTAAGTGTTCAATATCCGATAATTGAGTTACAGCTTGTAACCCAATTAAGTAATCATTATAAAAGATATACCAATATCTAATATGTTTTAAGTTTTCGGCTGAAAATCCTCTCATGTCCGGAAATTCTTTTCTTAAATCACTACTCAATAATTTTAGAAAACTATCTCCCCAAGAATACTCTTTCTGTTTTTCTACTATTTCCTTACCTAAAATCCAATACAAGTCAAGCAATTCATAATTAACTTTTACTGCCGCTTTTAATTGACTATGTCTAACTTTTTCCTTTAAATCTGAAAGTAATTTTTTATACTCACCATCTCCTATGATAGCTATATCTTTTTTATCCATTTACACTACTCCAATCTTGAATTATTTTATATTTTTATCATAATCAGCTTACAAACAATAAAATCTTTCTACCGTTACATCTTCAGTTTAGTCGATATAATTATACCAAAATATAGACTCTTTTATGGATTGTGATGACTGAATAGAGAAATTTTTCATAGTCTCGGTTCAGCTGTGCCGGAAGTTTTTACTTTTACTTTTGATTGTCCGATATTATAACTAACTTCTTAACTCTTTCCCAAAAACCACTTCATTATAACATTCTTTATTTTTATACCATTTTATTTTAAATCATTTTCCGCTTACGCTCAATATCCTGCCACCTATCCGTATTCTATAGACAAAACTCCCTTACTTCTTTATGCTTATACCAAGAAAAGCATTTAACAAGTTTTATTAAAAATTTTAAGAAAAGGAGGTTTAGCATGAATATACTTTATGAGCCTGATGACAGTATTTCTTATGATACCGCATTAATAAAGACCAATAGCAAGTATCCTGATTTAAAGGGATTTTTGGATTATGCCAAATCTTATAATAACAAATTTACGGTAAGAAAAGATGACAATACTTACTTAATGGACATAACTAAGTTTATAAGGTTTTATTCCGGAGCTAAGTTAGTATATGCTCAGACTACGGAAGATGAGTTTCAGATTTCCAAAAGACTCTATGAACTTGAAGAAAGTCTACCCCTACAATTTGTAAGGGTTTCCAATTCGGAGATTATCAACCTTGATTATGTGTCGAATTTTTCTTTAAGTGCAGGCGGCATTATAAATATTGTATTCAAAAATGGAGTAAGAACAAGTTCTTCCAGAAGATATCTAAAGAAAATAAAGGAGGTTTTATATCATGAAAAATAATATTATTTATCGCTTTGTATTCGGTATTTTTATAGGTATTGACATAGGTTTATTTATGTCTATCTTTTTTTCCTACATAGTCGGAAACGGTGCTTATCAGCCGGCACCTACCAGATTTATAAGTCGTTTCCCTAATGAACTTAGTGCCATGCTTATATCTATACTGATATGGGCTGCAATAGGCGCTTTGTTCTCCACTACAAGCCTTATATTTACACATACTGAATTCAGCATAACTAAAATGACCCTGTTGCATTGTGTTATAAATTATATAGTTTTTGTACCGCTGTCTATACTTGCCGGCTGGTATGGGTTTAACTTGGCTGAACTGGTATCATTTACTATAGTATACATCATCGTATATGTTATTGTATGGTTTGTATTTATGTTTATAAATATGAAACATATAAGGGAAATCAATGCCAAGCTTAAGAAATAGTGTTTTATGTTTCATACTTGGCATCATTAGCGGTAATAGATAATCGAAGTTAATGCTAAGCTTGAAAATAGTATTTTTATAGGCTTATATGTACTTGCCATAATAATAATTGACCAAGTATAAAAGCTTGGTCAATTATTATTTACCTAAAGAGTGGATACGCATCTTTTGGGGTACTGTAAAACTAACGGTTAAAGCAATTTATCTTACACCTCTATCGTCCCGACATAACACATACTACTGCAAGCTTTCGGTTCTAAATGAGGGAAATCTTTCACTGAAATACCCCATATTACATTTCCCTCTAAAATCTCTTTCTCCTTACACTTTTTCTCAAATTCATCTAAATCTGCAATATAGTCTTTTGACAACTCTCGTACATTACATAAAGAAGGTCTGACAGAAAACCAAAAATCTTTTTTATCCAACTCTTTCAAGCCCATTTCCCTGCAAAATCCACACTTTAAGTTCTCACTCGGTTTAGCTGTCTGTCCTTTCTTCCACAGTTCCATTTCATTTTCATAAAGTTCATTATCCCAGTATCGTTCAAAATCACTCTCTTCAAATGTTCCAATCCATACATAATAAGTTTTCATATTGTTTCCTTACTTTAATCCGCATCTACCCATAGATGATATTTTTGACAATGCAGGCAAGTAAACATCTACCAACACCTCTTTTGCTTCTTTTTCATTGATTACAGAAAGCCTGTCTGCAAATTGATATAGAGCTAATATACTTGATTTGTTCCCATCTTGAAGTTTGTAATTCTCTTTTAAGCTTATAAATTCTTGCAAATATTCGTTCATCTTGCCTCCTGTTTTATTTTAAAACTTCAATAGATTATTAAAAAAAAACGGATTTTTATATTACATTCTAATAGATACATTTACAAGCTTATAAAAGCATTCTTGGACTCTTTACATTCCAATCTGGTTCTATTCTAATGGAGATGTCCGAGACTGGCAGAACTGGGATATAGATTTTTACATTCCAATCTGGTTCTATTCTAATAAGCGTTTTGCTCTGCCCCAAGGTAGTCATGTAATGCTTTACATTCCAATCTGGTTCTATTCTAATGTCCCTGCAAAAATTGTTTTTGGTCTGTTATGGTCAAGTATTTTTGTAACATTACAACCTAATTTTTACTATGGGGTTTATACAACCCCATAGCGTGCCTCATAGGGCGTTTTGTAATTATTATAAGAATGCGGACGAACATGGTTATATTGAACATACGCAAATTCTTCGATTGCTGTATAGAGTTCTTTCTCTGAATGGTAATAATGCTGATAAATAAGGTCGTTTTTCATTGTATTGAAGTACCTTTTCATAGGTGCATTATCATATGGATATCCGGCTTTACTCATACTTTGAGTTATTCCAAGACTTTCGCAGTATTCAGTAAACTCTTTGGATGTATACTGACTTCCTTGGTCAGAGTGCAGCATTAGTTTGTGCAGGTCAATTCTCGGCTGTGAGTCAATAGCTTTTTGCAGAGTCCTTTTTGTCAGATTGGAGGTTATATTTCTATCACTTATGCTGGCAACAACACTTCGATCATAAAGATCTATAATTGTGCAATTATAACGCTTATTGCCATCAGTCAGAAATAAATAAGTAAAATCAGTACACCATTTTCGATTGATCTCAGGTGAATTGAAATCCTGCTTAAGTTTATTATTGTAAACTTTGTGGGCAATACCTCGCTCATAACTTAGTTTTCTTCTCCTAGAGATCGAGTAAAGTTGTAACTCCCTGTTCATGTATTTATGAACAGTTAAGCGACTTATATCATAACCTTTACGGCAAAGGTAAATATGAATAATTCGATAACCGGGTGCTCCATTATATGCATGATAGATCTCTCTAATGGTCTTTTTGATTTTAGCTTTGTTTCGATGATAATTAGCCTTTCGTTTTTTTAAGTAATTGTAATAAGCATTTGGACATATATTAAACTTTCTTAGAAGCCATCTTAATCCAAATTTCTTATTGTATTTTTGAATGAAACCTTCTCAATCCCCCAGCAGAGCTGGTGAGACCAGAGGACGCCAAGGGCGATGCACGGAGTAACATAAAAAAATCCTCCGTTGTATAATAGATGTAGGTCTAGCAAACCACATTAAAAACAACGGAGGTGTCCATGGACAACTTAAGTTTATCACATAGTAGATATAATTGCACATATCATATAGTTTTTATTACAAAGTATCGTCGCAAAATAATGTTTGGTAATTTGAGAAGGGAAGTAGGAGAAGCAATCAGTAAAGTATGTAAGATGGAAGGAGTAACAATAATTAAAGCGGCTACACTTCCAGATCATGTGCATATGTATGTATCAATTCCACCAAAAGCAAGTGTTGCGAAAATGGTAGGTAGAATAAAAGGTAAGAGTGTACTAATGCTTTTCGACAGACCTCCGGAATACAGAGAGAAATATAATCGAAATTTTTGGGCAAGAGGATATTATTGCGAAACAGTCGGTAATGTCAATGAAGAGACAATAGTAAAGTATATAGCAGAACAGTATGAGAGGGATCGACTAGAAGGAGAGCCCAATAAATGATTAATTAAGCCGCATTTATGTGGCTACCAGTAACAAATAGACTGGTTTGTTAGACAGCCTTTAGGCGGAAACACAACGAGCCCTGGAAGGGCTATCACAAACCACCAGCAGAGCTGGTGGTACTGACTAAAAAACAATTCTGTTTATAAAGTTGTTGAATTACATTGAGTAAATAAAGTATAATGTCCATGAGCAATTTCTCCATTGTATGAGGTTGGTTGTGCGATTGGCATTATACATAAAATTGGAGGTAATTGCTCTTTTTATTTGCAAATCTCTAAAAAAATCAAAGTTTTAAAGGATTTTAGAATAATAAAAAAGGTAGTTTTTTACACTACCAAATATATGGAGGAGGATAAAATAATGAGTAAGAATACACAAATATTGCTTGAAAACTTGATTGAACAAGAATTTAATAATAATGAAAGTTATGGAAGTATATCAGATTATTTTGAGTTTTTTTCAGCAAGTCAGATTCTAAAAAATCAGGGATTAAGTGATGAGGAAATAGAAAATGGTATCGTGGGAAATAGCTTGGATGGAGGCTGTGATTCAATTTATTTATTTTTAAATAATCTTCTAATTACTCCAGATATTGTGGAAGATATATCTGCACCAAAAGATTCAGTGTTGGAAATGATTATTATCCAGTCTAAAAAAACAACCTCTTTTGGAGAAGATGCAATGATGAAGTGGAAAACCATATCAAGTAATTTATTAGATTTGTCTAATCCAATAGCAGATTTTAATTCGAGATATAATGCAGATATTCTAGAGGCTTTTACTATATTCAGGGATACATATACATGCTTAATAACGAGCAGGGTCAAATTAAAATTTAGATTTTATTATGCAACATTATCATCTGAGTTACACCCGAATGTAGTTCAGCAAGCTGAAGAATTAAAATCTACTGTAAAAGGACTTTTTCCAAATGCTGTTGTTGAAGTGGATTTTGTAGATTCAGATAAGCTTTTTGATATGTATAATTCTGTTATTGAAAATAGGGTGAATTTAAAATTTGCAGATATTCCAATATCACCAAATCAAAAAAATTATGTAGCATTGGTTGATTTGAAGAGCTATTTTAATTTTATTGTTAACGATAATGGCGATGTAAGGAAAAATTTCTTTGATTCTAATGTACGTGATTACCAAGGAAGGAATAATGTTAATAGTAGTATATCCGAATCTTTACACAGAACAGATAATAACGATTTCTGGTGGTTGAATAATGGCGTAACAGTTTTAGCATCAGAGGCTGTTTTGGTAAACAATAGAGAACTACAAATTGTTAACCCGGAGATTGTAAATGGACTGCAAACATCAATGGAAATATATAATTATTTTTCAGAGAATAGAAATTCTTTGGATGAAGAAAAACGTTCAATTTTACTTAGGATTATAGTGCCGAATAATGAGGAGTCCAGAGACCAAATCATTTTTGCAACAAATAATCAAACTAATATTCCTAAAGCTACATTACGAGTCACAGATCCAATACATCTTCAAATTGAAATGTATTTTAAGAGCAGAAGGCTTTTTTATGATAGAAGAAAAAATTATTATAAGAATCAAGGACGAAAGGCAGCTGAAATAGTTGGAGTATCTTTTCTTGCGCAGTGCCTTATTACAATCTTTCTTAGAAAGCCTGATTATGCAAGGGCAAGACCATCTACTTTATTAAATGATGAAAGCACATATAACGAACTGTACGAAAAGAATAATGATTTGGAAGTTTTTTATAGGGTAGCTATTCTCGGTAAAAAAATTCAGAAGAATGTTAAGAGTAATTCTGATTATACTCCAGCAGAAAAAAGTGATGTTCAGTATTATGTGTTATATGCTGTTATAGCGCATATATTGAATAAGCGAGACATAAAGCCTTCTGATATCAAAAACTTAGATATGAACTCTGTAACTGATGATATAATCATAAGTATCAGGAATAAGGTATATAACATATATAAGCAACGTGGCGGAAATGGTAGAGTAGCCAAAAGCGCAGAATTTATAAAACATATTGATGATATGCTAAATGTATAAAAATAAACAACCCTCTCGGTCAATCAAGGTCGAGAGGGTTTCGTGTATTTATTGGTATTAATCTTGAATGTCAATTTTCAGTCCAGATTTGAGCTCCACCATAAAGCGGTCTTCCCAAACGATAATTTGCTTTAGTTAACATTTTACCAAGGTCTCGTCGAACTTAGCAAGGTCGGTACGATGCTTTTTAATGTAAACTTGCAGGTCGTTAATTCTTTTAGATTGTGCGTATATAACTGCGGTGTTGGATGTGCATTTTTCATACTGCTCACAGAGCTTGAAAATCTAGTCGCAAACTCATCATAAGCTTCATTGTTGTTAATATTTTTGACAATCTCATTCTGGAGTTCAATCAGCTGCTCGTCAATGTCATCAGCCATCAACTGTGGTCTTATGAGTGCCTCTGATGACTTTAGCAATGTTATGTTAGAGTTGTGCCTTATAGGGGTATAAAGTTATAATTATTTTACACCCGAATTATTCATGGTTTCATATTAAATGTTATTGAAAGCCTTATAATAAAGTGTTTTAATTAAACTTGAATCCGTGAAATTCCTGATTTATGAATCAAACATTCCCTTATAAATACTGGTGTTTCTCATACTTTGGTAGATATATTTTTTCACCTATTGGGTGTAAAAAAATCATGATACAATATTCTTGGAAATAATCTCATTTAGGAGTGAAATACTATGAAAAACAATCGTCAAATTACTCTTGCCAATAACAATATTGTTGTCGAATATATCAATGAGCATATCATTTCTGTCAGTAGGTTAGCGGTCGCTGGTGCAATTCTTGAAAAGAGTGATTTTACCAAAACACTCAACTGCATGGATGTTACAGAAAATCACTCTCAGCATCAGATTAAAAATGGCGATATCATTCTTACTTACATAGGAACGGTTTGCATGGGAAAAACATATTTTGAGGTAGTCTATGGAATGGGTAGCGACAAAGATTTTTATCAAGCTACATTGAGAACCACCCGAAGCATTCCTTCAGAGTAAATGTTTTGTCAGTGTATGGATGACATTGGAGATAGTCTGCGCAGCAAAATTCTGGATGAAAATATCTAGTGTAATGTATCATTGACATTTAATTAATAACAGCAACAGTAGGGTAAATCTCAACTCCCTTTATTATGTATTTGTTACAA
>ERZ773043.192-NODE-192-length-33975-cov-9.436262_pt1 | contig 33975 bp, 31 predicted proteins | sample MGYA00580636_ERZ773043 | MGnify/ENA primary metagenome ERZ773043 (study PRJEB29015, sample SAMEA2737992) | human oral metagenome | biome: human oral; feature: human-associated habitat; material: dental | place: China | collected 2065 ...
TAAAGGCAATACGACAATTTCAGTGGTTGATTCATCATTCCTTGGCGGGGATGATGATAGTAGTGATAGCGATAATAGTGGCTGCAATAACTATAGCGGCTATGGTGATGACACTAACGATGACTGTGGCGATGACGATGATACCAGCAGTGACTGTGGCTATAGTAGTGACTATGGCTATGGCTATGATAGTGGCGACAGTGATGCTGAGAATGATTGTGGCGATGATGGCGATAGTGACGACTGTGGCGATGATGGCTATGCGATGAGGCTATTTTAGTAAAACTATGCGCGGTAACTCTTGACTTTTAAGCTCTCGAAACAATTCGCGAGCTAAGCACCATATTCAGACTTAGCGTCTTGGTGATGTGATTATTCAGCGTCTATCGAGTGGTTATATCTATTATCGGCGCACTCACGGTGAGCAAAATTATAGCAACGTTTTGTTGAATAACTTGCATGCGTCGTAATGGCGTCGTTGAAACATTAAAGCGTTATGCTAGTCTTTCTTGAGCAGCTCTTCTACGACTCCGGTATCATTCCATGGGACGCGCTTACCGTTAACAACGCGATACACCTCATGTCCCATACCAGTGATAAGCACCGTGTCGCCTCTCGTGGCGAGGTGAAGCGCTTTTGCGATTGCATCACGTCTATCGGGAACCTCGATTGTTTTTATTGCACCGCTTCTTACGCGTTCTATGCCATCGTAAACCATTTTACGAATTGTTGCTGGATCCTCATTGTAACTCTCTTCATCGGTCAAAAAGATGCGATCGGCAAGGCGTGCAGCGATTTCTCCCATAATTGGGCGTTTTTCCTTGTCGCGGTCGCCCGTTGCGCCGAAGACGAGTATTACGCGGTTTTTTGTAATTGCTTTAACGGCAGTGATAATTTTCTCAAGTCCATCTGGTGTGTGCGCATAGTCAACGATCACGTCATACGGCATGCGGACATTAACGCGTTCAAATCGTCCCGGTATGCTTTCAAGGTTTGCGACACCTTCAATAATATCCTTCAATGATATACCGAGCAAATATGCGGCACACACCGCGGCGGTCATATTATATACATTAAATTTGCCTGGTAAATTTGTGGCCAGCTCTAGCTTGGTTTGATGGTCAATCGTAATGTGCGCTTCTGTCCCTTTGCGGTACAACTTCACGCGATCAATATGCGCTTCAGCATCAGCGTGTTCGCCGTAGGTAATTTTTTGAGCTTGTGCGGGGAATGCATTGAAATATTTAAACCATTCATCGTCGCGGTTTAACACGATATATTTTGGATTTTGTGCAAACAGGCGGCTTTTTACCTCGGCGTATGCATCCATCGTTTTGTGGTAATCTAAATGATCTTGCGTCAGATTGGTCATAATTGCCATTTCAACTGGTACGCCTTCAAGCTTATGCTGATGGATTGCATGGCTTGGAAATTCCATCACTACGAAATCAACGTGTGCTTTTTTCGCGTGGCGGAAGAATTGCTGCATTGTTGCCGTGCTCGCGACAGTGGCATTCAAGTCGTTGCGCTTTGCTTGCCCTGCAATCTCAATCGTTGCAGTGCTGAACATAGCTGTCGTGTATCCGGCTTCTTTTAAAATTTCGTTCAGGTAATTAACCGTCGTTGTTTTGCCGTTCGTGCCGGTCACGGCGATGACACGAAGGTGTTTTGCCGGATTGCCATACTGTATACGTACCAGCCGGACGCGCATTTTGCGGTACCATTCCTCCAGCCGATGAACCGAACGAGCAGGCAGCATTGTCCGTACGCCTCTCACTAACGTCTGCTTCATAGTCCCATCGTACCACTTTTTACCGCGAAACCGCTAGCGTCCCGGCGCGTCTCTCGGGGTGGTATAATAAGGTTGATGAAAATTTTGGGAATTGAGTCAAGCTGCGATGAAACGGCGGCGGCGGTCGTCGAGGACGGTTTTTGCGCGCTATCCAGCGTGGTAAACTCGCAAATTGACATTCATGCGCAATACGGCGGTGTTGTGCCAGAAATAGCCGCGCGCAGTCATATTGAGGTGATAAATCCGGTTATCCGCGAGGCGCTAACGCGGGCACAGTGTAGTTGGGATGATATTGATGCGATCGCTGTCACCTACGCGCCCGGTTTAGTTGGCTCATTACTGGTCGGTGTACTTGCCGCTCGGACGCTAGCAATCTTACATAACAAGCCGCTCTATGCGATTCATCATGTTGAAGCGCATGTGTATGCAAATTTTGTTACTGCAAGCAACGATCCGGCATTACATGTACCGTCAAAGCAGCCGGCATTTCCCCTGCTCGCACTCATCGTATCGGGCGGGCATACGCAACTGGTGCTGTTTCATGGCCATGGCGATTATGAATTGCTTGGACAGACGCAAGACGACGCTGTTGGCGAGGCTTTTGATAAGGTCGCGAAAATCCTTGGACTCCCCTACCCTGGCGGCCCGTCAATTGCCGCTGCTGCTGAGCATGGCGACCCCGAAAAATATCATTTGCCAAAGGCAAAGCTTGATAATCCGTATAATTTTTCGTTCTCCGGGCTTAAAACGGCCGTTCTACGGGCAGTGCAGCACGCAGTAGGTAAAGACTTCACATTTCCATCACACGAGCTACCAAGGCTCGTAAATGACGTTCAGCGGGCAGATTTTGCGGCGAGCTTTCAGCGCGTAGCGGTTGAAACTCTAGTGGAGCGTACGCTGCGTGCGTATAGCGACTTTGCGCCGCGGTCGGTCGTGATTGCTGGCGGCGTGGCGGCGAATCAGGAACTGCGGCGTCAACTATCAGCCCGCTTGCCGATTGCGATTGAATATGCGCCGATGAAATTCTGTACAGATAATGCAGTGATGATTGCTACGCTCGGGTTTTTCCATGCTCAGTACGGCACGCCTGCCGATCCTTACGCTCTTGATGTCATTCCAAGTTTATCTATGGTAAATACAGCTTGGAACTCTACAAAGGTGTTGTAAATGGCACAACTATTTACCTCTGTTACCGATAAGAAATTAGCTACGTTGTTGCACGGTGGTGCGATTGGCGTATTGCCAACCGATACGGTGTATGGCTTAGTGTCAGTTATTGCCCCTCAGCCGATCGAGCGTTTATATGCTACAAAACCGCGTCAGTCGCACGCCGGTACGATTATCGCAGCGTCGGTTGATGATTTGATCGCACTTGGGCTTGATGAGACAGCCTTACAGCATGTCTCGCATTTGTGGCCGGCGCCTCTGAGCGTAGTGATTGCGGCGCAGCACATTCCTGAGTTCTTGCGTGAGGAACGTGGCAGCCTTGCGGTTAGGATACCAGAAGATGAAGTATTGCGATCGCTCTTACGTGAGACTGGTCCACTTATGACAACAAGCGCGAATAAACACGGTGGAAAGACGGCGGCGACTATCGCGGAAGCACAGCGTATTTTTGGCGATTCCGTTGATTTTTATGTTGATGGCGGCGATTTGAGTAACCGCCCGCCTTCAACGATTGTTATGGTAGACGCCCGCGGAACTATAACGGCACTTCGCGATGGAGCTGTGCCGGTACGATCGCTTGGTGATGTTTAGTGTTTGATACGTCGAATTATCTTTTTAGCGGTCGGCAATAACCCTGCCCAAATACTGTACAAGGGGCTTAACGGATAATCGTATGTACCAGCGAGCATGTCGTCGTGATTAGCAAAGCCGCGCTTGAAATTGCTGATACCGTCATTGAGCAGCCCATTCATGTCGTAACGGCTAATCCCCCACTCCCTGCACTTGCGGATGGCAAACCACTTCAGCGCGTAGTTTGCACGTAGTGCCTGTCCGCGCTCATTCATGCCGCCGTATAGCTCAAAAGCCGTTTCCTGACTGGCGGCGAGCCAGACGAATGCGATCGGCTCGCTGCCTTCATAGGCGGCAAAAATAAGAGACGAGTCACCTAGATTGATGTTGACATCACGGTAATATTGATCGTCGTGAAGGGCAAAATTGGCACGCTTTGCTGTTTGGTGATAAATTTTAAGTAATTTTTCGACATCATCCATTGCTTTGATGCGGCGCAATGTAATTCCCGCGCGTTCTGATTTACGGATATACTGGCGCGTCTTTTTCGTCATTGCAGCAAGCAATTCCTCTTCGCTGTGGTGCAAATCTAAGATTAACGTTTTTGGAATCAGGATCGTATTTGATGATCGCCGCCATCCCGCTACTTCTGGAACTGATTTCGTATCAGGCTCAACAGTTAGCAGCGTACCGGGCAGATGGTGCGATACGTAGGCCGTAAGCGCTTCATATACTGCCGCAGCATCCCCTTCCCTACACACTGGACCGCGCGGTACGTAACAGAGGCGGCGAAAGGGCTTTGGCAATATCCGCTCTAAAATTTGCGCGGCACCGACAATCCCTCCCTGCTGGTCGGTGAATAGTATGCGGTGTGCGTGCCAGTTGTGCATTGATTTCACTTCACCCCACCCCCATAGCTGAAGCGGATGTCCGCCTAGATCGTATATCACTTCGTTCCACACCGTTGACTCGGCGCATTCATTCCCTTGTAGCATACACCCAGTATACACGGAGTTATGGTATAATGGAAAGGAACACAAACACGTGAGAAAATAAACGGTACAGGGATAACAGAGGTGAGGACGCTTGTGATGAGCGAATCCTGGGTTATCTTTTTGGTTTTTATTTTTCACGTGAATAACCTAATGAATAAGAAGAGCCGATATGAATTTAGCAAAAGCTTATACACCGAATGACTACGAACCAACAATCTATGCGATGTGGGAGAAATCGGGTGTTTTTGCGCCCAAAGGCGAGGGCGAGCCGTATGCGATCGTCATGCCGCCACCAAATGCGAATGGCAATTTACACGTTGGGCACGCGCTCGGGTCGGCGATCCAGGATATTTTAGTACGTTATCACCGAATGCGCGGCTATGATGCTGTGTATATTCCTGGGGCAGATCATGCGGGCTTTGAGACGTGGGTAGTGTACGAACGCGAACTTGAGAAGCAAGGCAAGACACGGTTTAATTTTGACCGCGAAGACTTGTACGCCCAAGTGTGGGATTTTGTGGCGGCGCGGCGCGGCGATATGGAATTGCAGCTACGCGCGATTGGCGTGAGCGCCGATTGGGATCATTTAGTGTTTACACTGGACGAAAAGGTGATCGACACGGTGTACGATACGTTTGAAGCGATGTGGCGCGATGGACTTATCTACCGTGGCGAGCGCATTGTGAATTATTGCACTAAACACCAGACGAGTTTTTCGGATTATGAAGTTGTCTATAAAAATGAAAAAAGCAAGCTTTGGAAAATTGCCTATCCGTTAATTGATAGGGTAGGGGAGATTATCATCGCAACAACACGTCCCGAGACATTGTTAGGCGATGTGGCGGTAGCAGTTCATCCAGATGATGAGCGCTATAAAGATCTAATTGGCAGCAAAGTACAGTTGCCGATCGTACATCGCGAAATTCCAATCATCGCCGACGAATACGTCGACCGTACTTACGGGACGGGCGCGGTGAAGATTACGCCGGCGCATGATCCGAACGACTTTGAAATTGGGCAGCGGCATAATCTTAAAACAGTGCAAGTAATTAATTTTGACGGCACTATGATAAATGTACCGGCGCAATTCAAAGGATTAACCGTTGAAGAGGCGCGTAAACGCGTGCTAACAGCACTTGATATTGACGAATTACGTCGCGGTGAAGAGAACATTGAGCATCAAGTTGGGCACTGCTATAAGTGCGGCACAGTGATTGAGCCGCTCGTTAAAGAGCAGTGGTTCGTGAAAATGCGCGGGTTGGCCGATCGGGCGATTGCAGCGATTCAAAACAGCGATGTGACCTTCACGCCAGCAAATAAAGGTTCGGTTGTCATTAATTATCTGAAGGATATTAAGGATTGGAACATTAGTCGCCAAATTCCGTGGGGAATTCCAATCCCGATGTTCCAGTCGCAGGATAATTTAGATGATTGGCGCTTTGATCGCCGTGTTGATCAAAAGCAGATTGTTGTAGATGGTACAACATATCGTCGCGAAGAGGATACGCTTGATACGTGGTTTAGCAGTAACCAATGGCCGTACATCACCACCGACTATCTAGCAAAAGGCGATTTAAGCCGCTTTTATCCAACGGCGGTCATGGAGACGGCTGGTGATATTTTGTTTGTTTGGGTGGCGCGCATGATTATGATGGGCCTGTATCGCACCGATAAGGTACCGTTCCGTCACGTGTACTTGCACGGGCTTGTACTTGATGAAAAGGGCGTGAAGATGAGTAAAAGCAAAGGTAATGTCATCAACCCGATGGAATACGTATCGGAGTATGGCTCTGACGCGTTGCGTATGGGTGTGATTTCGAGTCGTAGCGCTGCGCAGCCGCAAGCCTTTAATACTGGTAAAGTTGTCGCGGCGCGTAATTTCTGCAATAAGCTATGGAACATTGCACGCTACATTGAAGCATCTGTTGCGGACGAAACGCCCGCGGCTGAGCCGATTCCGCAGTCGCTGGCAGATCATTGGATTTTAAGCCAACTTAATGAGGCGCAGCAGCAGGTTGAAAAACAACTCGAAAGCTATCATTTTGCTGAAGCCGCTGAAACGATTTACCATGTTGTATGGGATGATGTCGCCGATTGGTTCGTTGAAGTAAGCAAAGTTGAGCAGAATATCAACATGAACGCGTATGTTCTTGACGCTATTTTGCGCTTATCGCACCCATTTGCGCCATTTGTGACTGAGACAATTTGGCAAGCATTGCCATGGCATGATACGATCCTGGCGGGCGAAGCGTGGATAAAGCCTGCCAAATACGATGATATCGCCGCTGGGCAGTTTGGCCGGCTGAAAAATTTAGTAAGCGAAGCCCGCTATGTAATGAGCGAGCTGCCGGGCAATAAGCGGTATGGCATGCTATATATGGATGACTCGCTCGTAGCAGATAATGCTGAGTTGATTCAAAAGCTTGCGCGCGTGAAATCAGTTGAGCACGTCGATCAGGCGAGGGGATTACGCTTAGCAGCAAGCGGACGTGACGCATGGCTTGATCTAGACGATGATACGCTGTACGAGCATCAAACAAATTTAGAGAAGCGTTTAGCAAACGTGCGTCAACAGGTAAAGACGCTTGAGGCGCGCTTAGCAAATGAAAATTACATAGCAAAAGCGCCGGCTCATCTAGTAGAAGAAACTCGTCGTCAGCTAGCTGAAGAACAGGCGCTTATAAAGCGCCTACAGACTGAGTTGCAAGTTATTGCGCGCAGTTAGTCAAGAATTGGTAAATTAGCGTTGTCAAACGCGTGGCGTCCGCCTTCTTCAAGAACGGCAAGAATACGCTTGTGATGGCGGCGATCCGGCGCGATACTCGGCGACTGGTACGTGAAACTATGTGATAGCATTGAGCTGCTCGCATCGTGGTCGGAGTGTGTATGCGGCGTACGCGCCTCACTAATTGCTTTTACATCTAGCGAGGTTAGTTTGCTTATCTTTGCTTGCTTCGCTGTTTCGATGACATGCTCAACATGGCTGTCGTGCACTGCAACACCGCTAGTGATACATAGACTCAGTGTAGCGATGAATATTCGGGCTATGTAGTCAAAATATGTCATAATCTGTTGTTTTTTTGTTTAGTAGTGGTGTGATATTTAATTTAGCATAAACTTTATTAAAAGTCAATAGCATGATACGGTTAACTTGTTGATGAGTTTAGAAAAAGACAGTGCAGCGAGACGATGCCTGCTTCGTTTATCTGTTGCTAGATAGCGCCTCTTGTACGGGCAGAGTCCAGTAAGCCCCAACTCCGTAAATAACATAAAATCAGAGTATACCTAAATGTTACATAAACACAATACCAACCGCTTTACCTGCAAGAAAGCCCCTTACGTCTACCATGCCAAAGGTTAGCAACAATAAAAGTATTGATTACTACAGTAAATAGATCATAAGGTCATTAGTTAGTGTAAGTCATCATATGGTAGCTAGATGGTTGCATGGTAGACTATTTGGGATAGTTTCTCCTGGCTTTCGTAGTAGTCTATCAGATACCGTACTAGATATCCCTTCAATGCTATACTGCCAGCTGAGAGTATAGCATAGATAAACACCATATGAGAAAGTTCTATGGGTAACGTAGTAGCTTAGCTAAACCACTCAACTAACTACATGAACTATGCAAATGAATGGACGGCAAGAGCTAACTACTCAGAGCTAATTAACGATCCATCAGATTACTTGCGCTTTACACTTGTTCCACGTTAGTTGGCTGAACCTCTTTTTTCATTAAACGAGGCTACCTGCTATGATATATACATGGCATTATTCGCTAACATCCATCATCATTTCCATCTCTGACGCAGGAGGTGTGTTGATGTTGTTATATACCTCCTGCGTTAGGAGGTTTTTGATTGTAAAATTTTGAAAGGATAATATGCTACCAGAAAAAATAAATGCAGGAGATGAAATACGAGTTATTGCACCAGCGCGTTCGGCTAGCGATATTGACGAGGCCGTGCTTGCGCGGGCGCAGACAGCACTAGAGTCCCTTGGCCTGAAAGTCTCTTTCAGCCAATACGCGTTTTCGCGTTCGCAGCGCGGTTGCCCAACGGATACCGAGAAAGTTGATGATTTGCACGCGGCTTTTCTTGACCCGAATGTCAAGGGAATTTTAGCGGCAATTGGCGGATTCAATTCTAACCAGCTGCTTGAGCGAATCAACTGGGATATTATTCGTGCCAATCCGAAAATTTTTGCAGGTTTTTCGGATATTACGGTGCTGAATCATGCGATTTTGGCAAAAACCGGCTTGGCGACTTTTGCCACGCCGAATTTTTATTGCTTCGGTTTACCACCAAAGGCTGATTATTCATTGGAGTATTTCAGGCGCTGTTTGTTCGCTGGTCAGCCTGAAACGTACAGAGTTCGAGCATCGAAAGTGTTTTATGATTATGGTTGGTATTATGACGAGAAATCTCCGCGCTCTAAAATCGTGAATGGCGGTATAAAGATAATTCAACCTGGGCAAGCGAGCGGTACGCTATTGGGCGGTAATTTGTGTAGCTTGAATTTGCTCAACGGCACAGAATACTTTCCGCGCATAGAGGGTGATATTATTTTATGCCTAGAAGATGACAGCTATGATTCTATCCCGGCAACTTTCGAGCGCAATCTACAATCACTAATTCAGCAGCCGTATTTTCGCCAGGTAAAAGCCATTTTGTTTGGTCGTTTTCAGCGTGAGTCAATAGCAACAGACGATAGCTTGATGGCTATGGTCTGTTGCAAGAAAATCAACCTGGATATCCCGATAGTCTCTAACCTGGATTTCGGTCATACTGACCCGAAATTTAGTTATAAGATCGGTGGATGGGCTAGCGTTGAGGCGTATAATGAGTGCAAGCTAGTGCTACACTAAAAGCAGCATAATCACGCGTTTGTTATATTACCGTATCGCAATTCCCGCGCTTGATAATATGAGCACGAGAGGTGTTCATCCGAGTAAACACCGGTGTTGTGGTGTTGGATGGTTTTTTGTTTGAGAGGTGGCATATTACTTGATAGCGTTGCTGCGAGGAACGAGATATTTGAAAAAGATAGCTATTCATGGTGGTACTTTCCACCTTGGGCGATTTCCTGTGCACGGTATAATTGCTCGACAAGAATAAGTCGCACTAGCTGGTGGGGAAATACCAGTAGACTAAGCGACCATACTAGATTAGCACGAGAACGTAATGCATCGGTAACGCCATATGCGCCGCCGATAACAAAGGTAGGTGTGCGGTTGCTTGTGAATGCTTGGCTAAGAGACCGCGACAGGGCGGGGGAGTTAAGCAATTTCCCACGCTCGTCAAGGACGACAATGAACTCGTCTGCGCCACAGCGAGACAATATACGTTCAGACTCATCACGGCGAGCGTTGTTGCTATCGAATGGGCTATGCGGTAATAATTCCCATACAATATTCCATGGGCGCTGCAAGCGTTTTTGATAACGCTCTATGCCGGTAGCAACCCAGGGCTCGTGTTTTTTACCGATAGCAATGATTTTAAGCATTAGTTCGCAGTTTTTCTGCCATAGCCGCAAGCGCATCATGATCAACTGGCGATTCTGTATCCTGCGGCTGCTTTAATTCCGCTTCGCTGCCGATCGGAATTAGATGGATATGCGCATGCGGTACGCCATACCCCATCACGACCGAGGCAACGCGCGGGCGAATCTTGAGGCGTTCAATGTGTTTAGCAAGACGCTTTGCAACGTTCCAGAGGTGAGTGTACGTGTCGTCGTCTAAGTCCCATAAACTATCAACTTGTTTTTTTGGAATGACGAGCGTATGCCCCTCAACTTGCGGATGAATATCAAGAAATGCAATCGTTCTGTCGTCTTCGTAGATTTTGTGGCAAGGTAGTTCGCCTTTGATAATTTTAGTAAAAATCGAATCTTCCATAACTATATTATACACCGTGCATCTGGTATAATACGTAGGCAACATGGAGAGGTGCAGGAGTGGTTGAACTGGCCGCTCTCGAAAAGCGGTATGGGGCAACTCATCGAGGGTTCGAATCCCTCCCTCTCCGCCATGAATAATACGCGAGACTTGCTCGCGTATTATTTTTGCAGCATAACTAAAACCCTCTTACCGCCGCGCGAACATTTCTTTAAGTGACACCTTGCGGCTGTACTCAAGTGCACCGAAGCGGAATACGCGTACGGCGAGTATTAGTACAAAAATTGATGAGACAAGCAAAATGAGCGCGCCTGCAGCAATTTCCCATGGCTGCAGATTACCGGCAGCGTTGCGCATGAGCAGGGGAATCGGCGAAGTAAGCGGAAAAAGACTCAAAAATCGTACGATCGGCGCGTCTGGCATTGAGATAAACAGCGATACGGCATAGAGTGGCCCATATAGTGCAATCATTACGAATCCCATAAACTGATTTGCCTCGCGTGCGGTTGGCATAGTAGCGCCAATTAGGACAAGTACGCCGGTAAAAAATGCAAAACTGAGAATAAAAATTACCGCAGCGATTCCAATTCGCGCCCAGTCAACAGGTAAGCCCGACAAATCAATATTCGGCAAATTAAGCTGATCGCGGAACAGCAGGTAGCCGATTAGTACGGGCGCTACCACAAGAACACCTTGGATTAGCATGAGGACAATGAGCGAAATAATTTTGCCGATGATTAGCGTGCGCGCTTCAATTGTCGTGAGGATCATTTCGATCACGCGGTTCTCTTTCTCTTCAGTCGTGCTGGTAAGCGCTTGTCCAGCGAAGAATGACATCAGCACATAAAACAGTACAAGGAACACGCCTGGTAAAACCATCTCTTTGAGCGGATCGTACGTATACCCGTCGCGGTAAATCGTCGTGTCGCTAGTTACTGTGTTCTGTAAAACAGTGCGAATCTGTGGCGATACGGTGTTTTGCACCGACTGGCTAAGTAACGCTAATGCTACCGAGCTGTATCGTCCATTCTCAAATAGGCCAACATTATTGCCGTAAACCTCTATATGGCGAGAGCTTACATCAGCAGGATAGTAAAAATAGGCATCAACTGTACCATTCTTAACTGCGGCGATGCCAGCCTCTTTAGTCACCATTTTGACATGGAACGTGCTTGTTATCTGTGAATTCAGCAGACGGGAATCGTCGGTGATAGCAATACTGAATGGCTGCTCTTTTAGCTTATCAGCGGCATCTTGCGTGGCTTTGTTCGACAAAAACACGATGCCGAATACCGCACCGATCATAATTGGGAAACCGAACACCATCGCCCAAAACGATTTCTTTTTAAGCACGCGAATGACCTCAAAAGTAATAACGGTTGATAAATTATGCATGGCGCGCCTCCTGTTCTTGATCATTCTCGTTGCCGTATACGCTTAGGAAAATGTCGTCAAGCGATTTGCCGCCAAATTGTTTGCGTATTGCCGCGACCGTTCCGTAAGCACGCGCTACGCCATCTTTCAGCAGGATAACGCGGTCACACAAGCGTTCAACTTCTTCCATTTGGTGCGTGATCATAATAACGGTCGCACCTTTAGCTTGGTGTTCCTCAATGATCTCCATGAGCAATCGGCGATTTACTGGGTCAAAACCTTTCGTTGGTTCATCCAAGATGAGTAGTTCGGGGTCATTCATAATTGTAATACCAAGCTGTACTTTTTGTTGCTGTCCGCCTGATAATTTATCAAGGCGGGTTGTCGCTTTGTCTGCCAGATTTACGCGTTGCAAGAATGCCATTGAGCGCGCTCGCGCTTCGTTTTTGTTAAATCCTTTCAGCCGGCCAAAGTACACCATTGTGTCAATGACGGTTTCTTTTTTATACAGCCCACGCTCTTCTGGCAGATAACCGAGCTTTACACCGCCCGACACGCTGTACGGCTTGCCGTTTACTAACAGTGTTCCTCCTGTCGGCGCATAGATGCCAAGTAATGCGCGGATTGTCGTCGTTTTACCCGATCCATTACTGCCGAGAAACCCGAACGTTTCGCCACGCTTCACAGTAAAACTCAGATCTTTTATTACTTCAATGTCGCCGAATTTCATCTTGAAGTGGTCGACTGCTACGATTGCTTCGTTCATACGTATATTGTAATATGCAGCAGCTACCCGTAGCAATAGATGAACGGGATGCGATATGATAGAAGATATGAAATCATCGTGGAGGTTAGGCGCGGCAGCATGCGTTAGCGGCTTTACACTGATGGCGCATGAGTTGGTAGCGGCGCGGTTACTCGCGCCGTCGGTTGGCAGTTCGACATACGTGTGGACGGGTGTGATTGGCGTGATTATTATTGCGCTGAGCGCAGGTTGCTGGCTGGGCGGACGCGTCGCAGACTATCGGCATGCGCCGCAGGACGTTGGACTGTTGCTAATAATCGCTGCGGTGCTGGTCGTGACAACGATGTTGAGCGCGAACAATACGCTGCGCTGGCTAACGACAGTTCTAGACGAGCCGCGTATACAGGCAGTTATTGCGGCGCTAGCGCTGTTCGCGCCAGCAAGCTTCGTGCTTGGCGCGGTATCGCCGTACTTAGCAAAGTTAAATGTATCGTCGCTTGATACAGCGGGGAGATCGGTGGCGAATTTGAGTGCACTTGATGCGGTGGGCGGTATCGCCGGAACGTTTGTCACTGGGTTTGTACTACTCGGCATGATTGGGCTAAACGAAACATTGGCACTGATAACGGGTATTTTACTGGCAACGAGCTGGTTATTTATACCGCGGTGGCAATGGCAGCTGCGGGCGTTAATGGTTGGAGCAGTGATTGTTGCAGCATTGAGCGGACTATACACGCCAAAGTATGGTGACGTGTCAATAGAAACACCAAGCGCGCATTATTCCATCGTGAACTACACGAGTAACGGCAGGCAAATCCGCGGTCTCGTGACTGGGCCGACCGGCGTGCAGTCTGGTGTGTATCTTGATGGCACAAAAGACTTGCCGTTTTGGTATACGCGGCGTATGGTTGAAGTGACGATCGCCGCTAAGCCGCGTACGGTGTTATTGCTTGGTGGTGGCGCATTTACGATGGCAGAGTATATGGCGCGGCAATTGCCAAATACGCACATTGACGTAGTAGAGATTGATCCGGGGCTGGAAAATATATCGCGTCAGTATTTTAGCTACCAGTCGCTACCGAACGTGAAGCTGATCTTTGATGACGCGCGCACGTACATCCAGCGGACGAATCGGCACTACGATGTCGTATTAATCGACGTATACAACGGTGGTGAAATTCCGTACTCGCTATTGACGGCAGAGTATGGCAGCGAATTGGCGCGAATTACACGCGAGGATGGTCTTGTAGTAGCGAATCTCATCGCCGGGCTTAATAATGCGCCATGCCGCGAGCTATTTGCAGCATTTGATGCCGTGTACCGTCGTACCTGGCCATACGCCTGGTACGGAACGCAGCACCGCGATTTATCGCGCGGCAATTACGTTGTCGCTTATAGCAAGAAACCGCGAACGATGCCTACAGCATTATCTCCGCTACAGTCGCTCGGCGGTACGCTTTATACCGATAATTTCATTCCGAACGACAGACTATATGAAGCGTGTCGCACAGCGACACGTTAATGCGCGTGGTAAAAAATACATAAGCATAATGCTTGCAATATCCATATATAGTGTCTATAGTCTATATGCAGACGCTACATATATAGCAGTCGCGTAATATAGACAGGCGCGCTAAACACGGCAGTAATTGCTCCACTCGGGGTAGGAGCAGGGTTGTTTTTGCGCTCTAATAGGCATCAATAATAAACGGGGGAATATGAGCGACATTACAGTCATCAAGCGCGACGGTAGTAAAGAGCCGTTTGACGCGAACAAAATCAATCGTTCACTCATGGAGGCGAGTGAAGGTTTGCCGGATCAAATCTCGAAAGTTGTGCAAGTTGCGAGCGAATTGCGACTGACGCTATTCAATGGCATAACAACGGAGCAATTAGATGAAGCAGTAATCCAGACAGCGCTGCAAAACGTTAAAGACGATCCAGACTTTGATACAATTGCGGCACGGCTGTTGCTCAAAACAATGTATAAAACGCTGCTCGGTGACTACGAAACGGACGATGAACTAAAAGCACTGCATGCGCGCGAGTTTCCAAAATACATCAAGCAAGCGGTAAAAGATGGGTTGCTTGATGTGCGCATGGCAGATACAAACGTGTTTGATTTAAACATATTGGCAGCAGCGCTTGATCCAACGCGCGATCGTTTGAGCAAATATCTCGGTGTCATCACGAACAAAAATCGGTATGCACTGCGTAAAAATGACGGTTCGCCGCTTGAGGTGCCGCAGTTCACGAACATGCGCATCGCGATGGGTCTAAGCTTTAACGAACCGAACCCGACCGAAGCAGCGATTCGCTTCTACCGCCACATGAGCAACTTAGAATATAGTCCGGGCGGCAGTACGCGTGTCAACGCCGGCGGTACATTCCCGCAGCTAAGTAATTGTTTCGTCATTGACGTTGACGACGACGTGGAGTCAATCGCAAAAAGTATTCACGATACTATGTGGATTGCTAAAGGTACAGGCGGTATCGGCATTAGCATGAGTAAGCTACGTGCTGCTGGCAGTCCGGTAAAGACTACGAACACAGAATCGACCGGTCCAATTCCGTTTATGAAGATGATCGATACGGCACTGTTTGCCGTTAGTCGCAAGGGCAAGAAGGCTGGGGCGGCGGCACTCTATATGGAGAACTGGCATCTTAATTTTCCGCAATTTATAGACCTGCGCCAAAACTCAGGAGACCCGTATCTGCGTACGCGTTTCGCAAACACAGCGGTATTTTTATCAGACGAGTTCATGAAGCGCGCCGAAAATGATCAGGATTGGTATTTGTTTGACCCAGCAGAGGCGAGCGATTTAACTGAATTGTATGGTACGGCGTTTAGCAAACGCTATCGCGAATATATTAAACTGGCAGAAGCCGGTAAACTGCGTACGTTTAAGAAACTATCGGCGCGGCAGCAATACCGCCAGATTCTGATGAGCCTACAGGCCACGAGCCACCCGTGGCTCACCTGGAAAGACGCGATCAATGTGCGAGCGCTCAATAATAACTCTGGTACAATTCACCTGAGCAACCTCTGTACCGAAATCACGCTACCGCAAGACAGTAAAAATATTGCGGTATGTAACCTCATTAGTTTAAACCTGTCGGCATTTTTGCAGCACGATAAGACATGGGATTGGGGTCGGCTTGAGCAGGCGACCCGCTCGGCAGTGCGTCAACTGGATAACCTTGTTGATATTACTAGTACGCCAGTTGAAGAAGCTATGCATTCAAATATGCAAAATCGTGCGGTTGGGCTCGGCTATATGGGATTTGCAGACATTCTTGAGAAGCTTGAGATCAGCTATGAATCAGATACGGCGTACGAGTTGATTGATCAGCTGAGTGAGTTTATCAGTTACTATGCAATCGACGAATCAGCAAACCTAGCAAAAGAGCGCGGTAGTTATCCGAATTTCAAAGGCAGCGGTTGGAGTAGAGGGTTGTTACCGATTGATACGATCGCAGCGCTTAGTGAGAGTCGTCAGCAAACGGTGAATATCTCAACCAAGCAGCGTTTAGATTGGGAAACGTTACGCGCTAAAGTAAAGAAAGGTATGCGCAATGCGACGCTTATGGCAATTGCGCCGACCGCAAACATATCGCATGTGACTGGCACGACGCCGGGACTTGATCCGCAATTTAGCCAAATCTTTAGCCGCAGTACGTTAAACGGTAAATTCCTTGAGGTTAATCACAACTTAGTAGCAAAATTAAAAGAGCTAAAGCTATGGGATGAGCTAAAAGACGAATTACTCATCAATCAAGGCGACATTCAAGGTATGGAACAAATTCCGCAAGCGGTGCGTGATGTTTATAAAACGAGCTTTCAATTGTCGCCGTACGCGTTTATTGAAGTAGCGGCACGGGCGCAAAAATGGGTTGACCAAGCAATTAGCCGCAACATGTATTTGGAAACGCGCGATATTGATGAGTATGAAAAGATCTACCGTGAAGCCTGGCGCCGCGGCCTTAAGACGACGTATTACTTGCATGTGAAACCGCGTCATCAATCAGAACAGACCACTGTTGCTGCAAACAAGGCAGAGAAAATTCAGAAAGAAAATAAACGCAAAGTTGGATTCGGCTTTGCACGGAAAAAGTAAGAGGAGGAACTATGACAGTATCAACACAACCAAAGGGAATTTTAGGCTCAGGCTTGCGCGACGGGCTGCAGCTGAAGCCGGTGCGTTACCAGTGGGCATATGACCTATATAACCAGGCGGTAGCGAATACGTGGTTCCCGAACGAAGTGCAGCTTGTGCAGGATTTAACTGACTTTGAGAAAATGACAGACGAGGAAAAGCATGCGCTCAAGACTGTTATTAGCTATCTCAATCCAAATGAACTGCTTATTAACAAAAGCCTCGCTTTTGGAATCTACCCATATGTCAATGCCGCTGAAGCGCATTGTTACCTCTCGAAACAGATGTGGGAAGAGGCAAATCATTTCATGACATTTGAATATATCATTGAGACGTTTCCATTTAATCGCGAAGAGATTTACGCAGCCGGGCGCGGCAAGCAAAGCCTGAAAGATAAATCTGACTTTCAGCTGAAGTATGTCGGGCGCATGCTTAACGATAAGCTTGATGTTACTACGACTGAAGGCAAAAAAGACTTTGTTCGTAATCTTGTAGCATACAATATTGTACTGGAGGGTATCTGGTTTTACTCAGGTTTCATGGTTGGCATGAGCTTTCGGCGGCGTAATCTATTGCGTAATGTTGGCAGCCTGTTGGATTGGATTACGCGCGACGAAAACTTGCATTTAACGTTTGGCATCAATTTGCTGCTCACTATTATGGAAGAGAATGAAGATTTGCAAGACCCAGAGTTTGCCGAGGAAATTCGCGGGCTGATTCTGAAAGCCGTTGAACTCGAGGAAGCGTACAACAAAGATATGCTGCCGCAGGGAATTTTGGGCTTGAACGCAGAGTATGTTAATCAGTATGTCAAATTCATGACCGACCGGCGGCTTGAAGAGCTTGGGTTTGAGAAAGAATACCACGTATCGAATCCTGCCAAGTGGATGGCAGCGGCGAATGATACGTTGGAATTAGTAAACTTCTTTGAAAGTACAAATACAAGCTACGAAGTTAACTCGGTAAAGTAGAGGTGCCATGAACAATTTTGACTCAGTGCGAGTTGGCTGTTTGGCGACAACGAATGCCGACGGCTCGCCGCGTGCAACGCCACTCCATTTTGCACTCACTGATACGCAACTGGTCTGGCTGTCATCTGAAACGGCGGTTCACTCGCAGAATATCAGTCGCGATCCGCGCGTATCATTTACGATGTGGAAGAGTCCAACGATTGCGCTGCGTATTGATGGCACAGCACGCGTAGCATCGGGTGATGAAGCTAGAGCGTTGACGCGCGCCTTCCGCGAAAAACTTGGCAATTCGCCAAAATTACCAGGTGCGTTCGTCTACGCTGTCGACCGTGTAAAGTAGCATATTCCACAACGTGCGATGGTCGCATTTTGATTGAATCAACGGTACGCAGTACTGTATGATAAACATAAGCAGATAGTATAAAAAGGGGGATAGATATGGCAGACGATGATACGGCGTCGGTAAAACGTGTGTTATCAGACGATAACGCATCGCTTGAAGATAAACTGAAAGCGATTGAGCAAATGGTGCAGCAAGCGCAGATAGAAGCTGACATGAAAGCAAAAGCCACCGGGGAAATTGTTGCGCCCGTTGATCCGGCTGATCTGACGATGTGCATTGGCTGCCAGTAAACATCGTTTTGATTTTAGCGTAATCAAAAATTGTCTTTTGTGATAGTTGACAGAGGTAATTTTTGTTATTTAGTGTCTGTAATATCTTTATGACGCTACATGTAGCGTAGCAGATACGAATCATGCTATAATAAAATTCCATGGAGATAACAGATCACATGGGCAAACAGACAAAATTTATTTTCGTTACCGGCGGCGTTCTTTCGGGGGTAGGAAAGGGAATTGCCGCGGCAAGCATCGGTGCGGTACTTAAGTCCAAGGGCTTGTCGGTTTCGATTCAAAAATGCGACCCGTATCTCAATGTTGATGCGGGTCTTTTGAATCCGGCGGAACACGGTGAATGTTTTGTTACTAAAGACGGCGCCGAAACCGACCTTGATCTGGGGCACTACGAACGATTTCTTGACATTGAGTTAACGCAGCAGAACGCAACGTTGGCGGGGCGTTTATTATCAAACCTGATTGCCGACGAGCGTGCCGGCAAGTTCGGCGGCAAAACCGTGCAATTGATTCCACACTTAACTGGTGCGATTCAACAGGCGATTATTACAGCCGCTGAGGGCAGCGATGTTCATATCGTTGAGATTGGCGGCACAGTGGGTGACTATGAAGGTCTGAGCTTCATTGAAGCAATCCGTGAATTTGCTCATAAAGTCGGTAAAGAGCACTGCCTGTATGCGCATGTTGTGTACGTACCTTTTATCGGCACAAGCAAGGAATTTAAGAGTAAGCCAGCGCAAAACGCCTTGAATGATCTGCGCGGTTTCGGTATTGTGCCGGAAATTGTAATTGTACGCAGCGACAAGCCGGCGCCAGCCTCAATCGCGCGTAAAATCGCATTATTCGGCGGTGTCGACGAAGCGGGCGTGCTGATGTTGCCGAACGTGGACAGCGTATTCAAGATTCCAGCGCGTATTGCCGAAAGTTCGCTCATGACAATTCTTAATACATTTACCTGTAATGTAGCGTTGCCGCAGTTGGATATATGGGCAGATTTGGCGCAGCGGCAAAACAAAACGCACCGCGAAAGTGTGATTGTTGGGCTTGTTGCAAAATATATGGATAACGAGGATACCTATCTATCAGTGACGGAAGCACTGCGGGCTGCTGCCTGGGCGGAAAATGTCGGGCTAACAATTAAGTGGATTAATGCGGAGACGGCGACAAAACGTGATTTTGCGAATGTTGATGCGCTACTCGTGCCTGGAGGCTTTGGCGTACGCGGCGTTGATGGTAAGATTGCAGCGGCAACCTATGCGCTTGAGCACGATACGCCATACCTCGGGATTTGCTTAGGGCTACAAACGGCGGTAATCGCGGCGGCGCGGCGCGCAGGTCTAACGGATGCGCATAGCACAGAATTTGATTCCGCAACGACACACGACGTTGTGTATATCATGCCCGGGCAAGAAGGTAAAGAGTTGACAGGCGGTACATTGCGGCTTGGCAATTATCCAGCAGTATTTACGGCGCGGTCAAAAGTTGCAGAACTGTATCAGAATGATCATGCAACTGAGCGTCACCGTCATCGCTACGAAGTAAATCAGTATTACTTGCCGCAAATTAAAGCGGGCGGCGTTGTTGTAAGCGGTACGTCGCCTGATGGCTCGCTCGTAGAATTTGTTGAAGCGCCGTCATGCGGTTTCTTTGTTGCTACGCAGGCGCATCCGGAATTTCGTTCGCGTCCGATGCGCCCGCATCCGTTATTTGTAGGACTTATTCGTGCTGCTATTGACAAAAAATAGAGCTTATGCTAATATAAAACTATGGCAGAAGAAAAACAAACACTAGAAGTAAGATCTGTCGACGACATGATGTCTCAAGAAGATACACTCATGTTGCGCGCCGTCTTGCGCGATTGCAACTCGCGTGGCGTCGCTCCAGTATCAGTGTATCGTCCGGCAGACTACGAAGACGGCGAAGTACTCGGGTAGCTACTGCTGTCAAGTAAAGTGTTCGAGGTTATTCTCGAGCACTTTTCGTGTCTGGTATAATGGGGTATATGGATGATATACTGCCATATATTAATAAAATAGTCAAAGAACAATTCAATCAAGATATTACCGTTGAGTGGAGTCGCCCCGACCCGAAATTTGGCGATTTGGCAACGAATGTTGCATTGCAGCTTGCTAAGCCGCTTGGTAAAAATCCGCGCGATATCGCCGAAACAATTGCCGAAAAGCTACGCGAAAATGAGAATATTGCTGATGTTACGGTGGCAGGACCGGGATTTATCAATATACGACTGAGCGATACAGCTATACTGCAATCTCTATACGATAAACCGCACACGCACCGAGCAGGAAAAGTGGCGGTTATAGAAACAAACAATCCAAATCCATTTAAAGCAATGCATATCGGGCATGCATACAACGCGGTCGTCGCTGACACGATGGCAAATCTCTTGGCAGTAGATGGCGCAGCAGTTCACCGCGTCAGTTACCATGGTGATGTCGGTACACACGTCGGCAAAAGTATGTGGGCGATTTTGCGCGAGATAAAAGGCGATATTCATGTACTTGATTCAATTCCCGAATCAAAGCACAACGAATTCATGAGCCGCATGTACGTTGAAGGAGCGCGCGCCGCGAAAGAATCGCCGGAGGCAAAAGAAGAGATCAATACATTAGCGAAACAGTCATTTACACTTGACGATCCATTGTATAAGCAAGTTTACGAAACATGCAAAAAATGGAGTTTCGATGAAATTGACTCCATTGTACGCCGTTTGGGCAACGTACCGATTGAACGCCGCTACGTTGAAAGCGAGACGGAAGCACCAGGAAAGGCGCTTATCAAAGAGAAGACGCCAGAAGTATTTACCGAGTCGGATGGTGCATATATTTTTGAAGGCAGCAAATATGGCTCCTTTGACAATATTTATATCAGTTCGCATGGTAACGGTCTTTATGGCGCGCATGACATGGGGTTAATCCAGCTGAAATATCAAAATTACCCGAACATGGACGAATCTATTGTCGTGACAGGTGGCGAGCAGGCGGCGTATTTCAAGGGTGTTATTGCAGCAAGCGAATTGGCGATTCCTAAGCTCAAGGGTAAACTGTTTAATTATCCGACCGGCCTCGTTAAACTTTCGACAGGAAAAATGAGTTCGCGTACAGGTGACGTTGTGACAATTGATTGGTTGTTTGATGAATTCAGTAAAGCAATTACAACGCGCGGCGGCAAGCCGACGGACGAGATTGTAGCGGGTGCGTTGCGCTATCAGTTCCTGAAAGTAAAAATTGGCGGCGATGTGATTTTTGACATCAACGACGCAGTGAGCTTGACGGGTAACACCGGAAGTTATTTGCAGTACGCTCACGCTCGAGCGCGGCGTATTCTCGAAAATAGCGCACAAACACCGGTATTTCCGCAGGTTATGTACGATGAAGATCGTACGCTTATCCGCAAGCTTAGCGAGTATCGTGAGACTATTGAGCAGGCAGCGCAGGGTCTGGAACCGCATCATATTTGCACTTATCTCTTTGAGTTAGCGCAGGAATTTAACCGCTACTACGAACATCATCAGGTGATTGGCAGCGACAAAGAAGCGCATCGTATCGCTATCGTTGCTCTCTATGCTGACATTTTGAAAGCCGGATTGGCAATTCTTGGTATCAGTGCGCCAAACGAGATGTAGCATCGGCACATAAGTTAGTGTGTTTAGTAAAAGTATGGCAAAAGGAGATTGGCTATGACAGCGACCAAAAAATCAGCAAAGAAACCGACAGCAAATAAAATTGTCAAAGAGACGGAACTAAGAGCAGCTGATGTCATAAAAAAGAGTCATCTGGCAGGGTTTGCTACGTTTATCCGCGAGCAGGGCGTGGTCGGGCTAGCGGTCGGGTTGGCAATCGGTGCAGCCGCTGGTGACACGGTGAAAAAACTCGTACAAGCGTTTATTGATCCGCTTGTGCAGCTAATTGTCGGTTCGCAAGCAGGATTACAAGCTGCTTCATTCACTGTGAAGTTTGGTAATCGGCAGGGTGTATTTCTCTACGGGGCGTTTGTTAGCTCGCTTATCACGCTGCTCGCGACAGCATTAGTCGTTTACCTTATCGTCCATTTGCTGCATTTGGATAAATTAGATAAGGCAAAAGAACAATAAACACAGCCGCCTATGCTTCTAGCGCAACGCTACATTGACGTAGCACTAGAAGCCTGATATAATCAAAGCCTATGATATCAAAGGATAACAAAGCGAAAGCGATTGCTTTGACTCAGGTCAATAAAAACGATGTCGGTAGCCCGCAGGCGCAGATCTCGATTTTGACGGCTCGTATCAAAGAGGTGACTGAACACCTAAAATCCAACAAGCACGACCACATGGCACGCCGCGGATTGATTCAGATGGTAGGTAAGCGCAAGCGCCTGCTGAAATACCTTGAACATACGAACTTTGACGCGTACAAAGCGACGCTTGAAACATTAGGCTTGCGCAAATAATTTACGCAAGTTGCGAAACTTCCTAGTCAAGTAACGAGTCTAGGGAGTTTTTATATTGTTATAAGACTCTGAATTTATTGATGTAGCGGATATAGTATCCAATAGTTGACAAAATGTATACTCTATGCTAGAGTAAAACTATAAAATGTAAAAAACAAAAATGCGTGAAATTCTAGGTCAAAATCAAGAATCTGGCGATCAATACGCTAAGTCGAGAGAACAGGAGCTAGCGCAGCTCGGCGAGGAGTTGTCAAGGAAACTAACGGCGTCGTTAGAGGAGCGTAGTGCTGCATCGTCGCTTGATTCAAGCGGGGATGATGCGAGAGACGATATGATTGATAAGGCGCGGGCTGACGTCGCAGCAGCTTTTGATAGCCCAGCTAATGGCGGGGGAAGACGATTGCTTGTTGGCGAAGCGTATAAAGCAATGACTTCGGGCGGTGAACGAGCCACAGGTGTTATACGTGCTGAACGGCGACGAGATATTATCATAGACGGTACAGGTGAACGATTCAGGAAGAATGAGAGTTCATCTTCGGACGAGCGAAATATGTCAAAGTTAGACAAAATGTTTAAACGTCAGGCGGAGCTAGAGGCAAAGGGCACGCCTGTAGAGATGGCAATGGCTGAAGTTATGCGCGCGTATAGTACTAGCGATAATGCGATTGAGCTTGCTTCAAACCAGCCAATCCAACCAACAGAACATGCTCCTGACGCCTCAGTAGATTACCGGCAACCTGCAGAAGTATTCTCCTCAAAGACAGTAGAAGACGGTAGCCCCATAGATCAACCGGAAGAAGAGGCAACTGAACTAGTTGCAGATGGCGCTGAAACGGGAACAGATCCTGTGCAAGCGGCTGAATCTAAATCAAATCTAGAGCAGGCGCATACGGCGGCGGCAGTACGCCCAGTTGCAGAAAAAATCAAAGAAATGCCAGTGGCGAATGACGAGGAAAGAGAAGGAGACACCACTCCTGAAGAGCTGATGGCTAGCGCCAGCGAAGAAGGGGCGGACGAAAAAGAAATCGTGGAAAGTCCAGAAGCAGCAGCGGTCGAGACTGAGAATACCATACAGGAGGCGCAAAAGAATACCGTTAGTCAAGAGCAGAGTAGCGCAGAGTTTGACAAAAGGAGTGCTGACAGGGAAACTTATGATTTCTTTCAATCATATAGATCTTTTTTGAGCGCAAAGGCTCAGAAGGACTTTGTAAGGAAGATTAGTAATAATGAGTTTCGTATAACGCCGGATGTAATAGCTGAAATACGGAAGGTGGAACAGGAGTTTCCTCGTGGATCTGGGGTTTGGAAAGAAGCTGGTCGTCAAAAGGGCTCAGCGCTGCAACGTGCCGCTTATGAAGCGCATTCTAGACTAGACAATATTGTGTCAATTTTGTAAACTACGCCGACTTGAATTCCCACTCAAAAAGCAACTCCCCATAGCCAACTTGAAGAGCCGTAGGACTTTCCGTATTCTGTAGTTTGAAACATCAACTAAACACAGAGGAGTTCGCTATGGCTCATACCCACTTTACCCGAGATGATCGGATTTTTCTAGCAAAGTTAATTAGAGAAGGTCTAAGCGTGCGTTCAATAGCTCGCATCCTAGGCTTTCATCCCAGCAGCGTATACCGCGAACTGCAGCGAGGTCAAGTGCCTAAGCTGGGCAAAACTAGCACTGGATACAGTATAACTAAGGCAGAAAAACACAAAAAAGAGGCAAGATACAAAGCCAACCAGCAACACCGCAAGCTCGGCGAAGCCGAGGCTACGATATTGCTCAATCTCATCCGCCAATACTATAGCCCAGATCAGGCTGGACAAGCCTTAGGTCTATCGCATTCTACAGTGTATCGCTGGCTTTGGTCCTTGCCAAAGCAAACCTTGAGAGGGCTTTGGCAGTATCTACGCCATCCTAAATTACGCCGCAAGTACGGCACTAAGCGCCGCCGAGAGACAGCGAGAATTAGCCAAAAAGCGCTGGATAGATTCTAGACCTGAAACCGCCAACAAACGCCTTATGTACGGACACTGGGAGGGTGATACGGTACGAGGCAAAGGCGGCAGCGGCTACCTGGTTACCCTAGTTGAACGGCAAGAGCGGCTATGTCCTAGTTGGCTTTATCCCAAAAGCCGCCAAAGAAGCCTTTTGCCAAGAGGCGCTGCGCCTGCTAGCGCCATTGCCAAAGCACCTGAGGCGCAGCATTACCCTAGACAACGGCACTGAGATGAACAATTACGAAGTTCTAGAAAAGCGTTCAGGCGCCGCGGTTTACTTTGCTCACCCGTACCATTCCTGGGAGCGGGGTTGCAACGAAAACTTCAATGGGCTGCTGCGCCAATTCTTCCCGAAACAAATGAACTTCGAGAGTATTACCAAAAAGCAGGTTGACCTAGCGGCCAACCTGCTTAATACTAGACCTAGAAAACGGCATGGATACAAAAGTCCAGCAGAGCTCCTTCAGCCTTATATGGGTGTTGCGATTTGAATGGGAATTCAAGGTCTAAGCGTAGAAAAACATAAGATATAGGACTCTGAGGATGAGAATATTGTCTATGCCGCAGAGTATAGAATATAGAGGGTAACTCTATATAGTTCAAGGGTTGGCATAGCTACATTAGATAAGTTCTTAACGAAAGGTAGTAATTTTACTAGAGGTTTTGGGGTCAGGTGGCTGGAACCGCCGATACTCTATTGCGGTTTCTACAGCTGCCAATCAATCGAACCGCGCCCAGTTTTTTCTAGAAACTCATTAGCCCGCGAAAATGGTCGGCTACCAAAGAAGCCGCGATCGGCGGAAAATGGCGACGGGTGCGAACTCGCAATTTTTAGATGGTGCGGATTAGTGATTTTCTGCCCCACTTTTTGGGCATGCGCGCCCCACAGCATAAATACAAGAGGCTGCTCAAATTCATTCAAAAACTCTAGCAAATGCTCGGAAAATTCCATCCAGCCAAGACCAGCGTGACTCGCTGGCTTGCCGCGTTCAACGCTCCATGACGTGTTCATAAGCAACACACCGCGCTTCGCCCACTCTTCTAAAAAACCGCTCTTAGGAATATCGCACCCCAGATCATCATGCAGTTCTTTAAAAATATTTTGCAAACTCGGCGGCACCGGCACGCCTGGTCGCACCGAAAAACACATACCATGCGCCTGTCCTGGTCCATGATACGGATCCTGCCCGATGATTACCACTTTTGTTGTTTCAAGCGGACACTGAGCAAAGCATGAAAACATATCCGGTCTGAGCGGATATACGTCCTTAACTTTGCGTTCGGCATCTACCCGATTCATCAGCCGGCGAAAATACGGCTGCTCAGCTTCATGCTCAACAAATTGGCGCCAAGAAGAAAAGGTCATACCTCCAGTGTAGCATGACCTTTTGCGGGACAACAACGCTTGCTATTCTGATTCTTTCGGACCGCATTGATCAAGAAAACGATCTACTTCGTCAAGGACTTCACTGTAGCCAGGATCGTTATCGTCTAGCATGACAACTGACACTAGGCAGCTTGGCGAATATTCAGTATGCCTCTTAATCTTAGTAGTATCTAGTCGCAATGGTCTCAGACAACCGTCTTCAACGAGCGCTCCATAACGAGCATTCTCACCAATACCAATAGTATCTCCATCAAATTTTTCACCAGCAAAACCCAGTCGGAACAATACCATATAGCCCGACCGGTGAGATTCCCTATTTTTGTCCAGCAAACTATCTTGCTTATCATATATGTCAAACGCTACTGCGGTCGTTTCAAATTCTACACCAGGATAAGTATCGGAAGTCTGTCTGTCGTATGGTTTAAATTGACGAAGAACATTAACTCCTTTGTATGCTCCTGTAGAGATAAAACGCCCACTCTGATGAGACAATTTATCATCTACGCTATGTAGAAGACCGGTTGTACGCGCCGGAATTACTTCTGTCTTCTGCACCTCAAACGTTTCAATCGCTTCCTGTAAATCTAATGCTCGCTGACTTTCGACTTCATGCCGCAAGTGCCGATCGTATGCCGCACTAGGGCAAGAATCTTTAAACATTTGTCCTTTAACATCCATCCAACTAAACCTACGCTTTCTTATAGAATAATTACTAGTCCAACGTATAAGGTACTCTCTCCCTCTGATTTCGTCAAGTAGTTTTACCACTTTTTATAATTTTAGCAACCGCCGTTCGTCGTTGCCGCGCCTACTTTATGGTACAATAGAAGTACATGACTCATATTACTCTTGATTTGACCGCCCTAGAGGTCGAATACTCAGCACTGAGTAAGTTTTTAGCGCAACCCGACGCATATAACGACCCGCAGTTTACCGCTAAGAACAAGCGGTTCAGCGAGCTTGAGGCAATCATTGCTAAAGCAACAGAGCGCAAGCAGGTTGAGCAGCAACTTGCCGAAGCGAGAGAGCTTGCTACTGGCAATGATGAGCTTGCCGAAATCGCCAAAGCAGAAATTCCTGAAGACGAAGCAAAGTTAGCACAACTTGAAGAGAACCTATTTATATTACTTACACCAAAAGATCCGAACGATGAAAAGAACATCATCATGGAGATCCGCGCGGGCGCAGGCGGTGATGAGGCGAGTTTGTTTGCCGCTGAATTGTACCGCATGTACCTGCGCTGGTGTGAAGCCCATAGCTACAAAACCGAGCTGCTAAGCAATTCTGCCAATGATTCTGGTGGCTACAAAGAAGTTATCTTCAAAATCTCCGGCGACTCACCGTATGCACGGCTTAAGTTTGAGGGCGGCGTCCACCGCGTACAACGCGTACCCGTTACCGAAAGCCAAGGACGCGTTCACACCAGTACGGCCACTGTCGCGGTATTACCAGAAGCAGAAGAAACTGACATTGAGATAAACCCGAAAGATTTACGCGTTGATATCTACCGTTCAAGCGGCAATGGTGGACAATCGGTCAATACCACCGATTCCGCCGTACGTATTACCCACTTGCCAACCGGCTTAGTCGTACAAAATCAAGACGAGAAATCGCAAATCAAGAACCGCGAAAAAGCGATGAGCGTATTGCGCAGCCGCCTACTCCAAATGAAAATCGACGAAGATAATGCAAAACTGTCCGCTGAACGGCGCGCGCTCGTCGGTACGGGGGATCGCAGTGAAAAAATTCGCACGTACAATTTTCCGCAGGATCGCATCACCGACCACCGCATTCACTATAGCCGCAGCAATATTCCGGCAGCGATGAACGGCGATATTGACGATATCATTGAGCGGTTGCAAGCGTATGAGCGCGAACTAAAAGCACAGCATACACAATAAATAAAAGATTTGCCCTAGCTACGTGCATCATGTACAATCCCACATAAGATGACAGTCGCGAACATCCCGACATCAATTCAAGCCTGGCTGCGCGATAGCGCAGAAATGCTTGCAGATGCCGGCATTACAAGCGCGCTACTTGACGCTGAACTGATATTAGCGCATACTGTGCGCAAAAATCGTACATGGCTACATGCGCATAACGATGAACAGCTGACTGAACGCCAGCTCGAAATCGCTCATGCGAGGCTGCAACTGCGGCTTGACCGAACACCGCTCGCCTATATCATCGGGCACAAGGATTTCTATGGCCGATTATTTAAAGTGACGCCAAGCGTGCTGATTCCACGCCCGGAATCAGAGGCAATTATCACCTGCCTACGTCAATACGAACCACACACTGGGCGCCTCGTCGACGTTGGTACGGGAAGCGGCTGCCTGGGAATTACGGCAAAGTTGGAAATACCAGCACTTGACGTCACGCTTACCGATAATAGCCGCCACGCACTTGCGGTAGCGCGCGAAAATGCAACAAGGCTACACGCGCATGTCGACATTATACAGAGCGATCTATTAAGCGCCACATTCGGTACATTTGACGGTATCATTGCGAATCTTCCGTACGTTGACGCGTCATGGGAGCGCTCGCCGGAAACAAATTGCGAACCCGCTGAGGCACTCTTTGCGAGCAATAATGGGCTAGCGCTGATTAATAAGCTGCTTGCTCAAACGGGTACCGCGCTGAATAATAGCGGATGGCTTTACCTTGAAGCCGATCCGCGACAGCATACAGCAATTATAACTAGAGCATCAAGGCTACAGCTCGTTCATCGTGCCACTGATGGATTTTGCCTCGTGTTTCAAAAATATAATTAAAATTATTCAGCGTAGGCACCTAGCGTAACCTTAACAGTCTGCTCTTTACCGCCACGCAAAATTGTTAATTCCACGACGTCATTTGGCGTGTACTGGCCAATCAGGCTAGAAAACCCATTACTCTCGCCTACTGCCGTGCCATTTACCTTCGTAATAATGTCCTCGTCTTGAATACCTGCTTTGCTCGCCGGACTACCAGGTTGTACGCTTGAGCTATTATCGCTTGCTACGTACGCGCCTTTTGTCACTGGCAAGTGATAGCGTTTTGCCAATGCCGGCGTAATGTCAACATACCGAATACCGATATAGGCACGCTTGACACGATTGCCCGCTAGCACGCTCTTCATCGTTCCTTTCACGGCATTAATCGGAATTGCAAAACCAATCCCTGTCGCACCCGAAGCAACCGCCGTATTAATGCCGATAACCTGCCCGGCATAATTCAACAGCGGTCCACCCGAGTTACCCGAATTGATCGCTGCGTCGGTCTGGAACATGTCACTGAGCGATTCGTTTGATCCGCCCGCTTCATCGCTTGCCGAAAGCGACCGTCCTTTGCCTGAGATAATACCGCTTGACACTGTATTGCGATACTGGCCAAGCGCATTGCCGATCGCAACAACTTGTTGGCCTGTGCGCACCGTAGATGAATCGCCAATTTCGGCAGCGCGTAGATTAGTAACACCATTAATTTTCAAATAGGCTACGTCGTTCAATGGATCTACCCCGACAATCTTCACATCATCATACGCCGTACCGTCGTCCAGCACAACCTGCACAGTACTTGCGTTAGCGACAACATGACGATTCGTTAAAATATAGCCATCGCGGCTAATGACAATTCCTGTTCCTGCCGCCCGAGCTTGCGCCGCACCGTATATTGTCCGCTTAGTCGTATTTGTTACGATCGACACAACGCTTGGCGACACTTTTTCTATCACGTTTGAAACTGATGCTTCACTCGCTGTCGCCGTTGTATTACCATCGCGTGTTGGTGTTAATACAGCAGTACTACGGTGAGTCGCGTATAAATACGCACCCATTGAAGCTGCGCCTACAACGAGCGCAATCGAAAGAATCACCGATGTGACAATCCACGGAAGTGCGCGGCGCGACCGTTTTGACTGCATAACCGGCGAAATAGTTTCTAAAACCGGAGGCGCCGGCACGGCATGCGGCGCAGTCGCTTTATGCTTTGTTGTTTTTGATGTACTATTCGTATTTGCCATACTACTCACCTTTCTTCGGACTATTTTCAAAAATACAGCTTAAAACAACCTTAAAGCGCGTCGCTGCCATAAATAACTGCAAACACATAGGTAGCAATCACAACAAGCGCAGTAAGTACGACAGGCGGTATGATATCGTTACGGCGCACCTCGCCATACGCATGATAGCTGCGGTACGCCCGTTCAGCAACAAAATAAAACAGTGTCGTAAACAAGGCAAACTGCGATAGCCGAATCGGACTCAAGCCTGGAATTGCATACGCCGCCATCCAGTGATACGAAATCCACGCCAATTCTGCCGTCACGACACCAAAAACGAAACTATATAAATTACTATACGGTTCATCGTATGTATTCATAACATGGCGCATAGCGATACAGCCGATAATCCACGACGCTGCAACGAAACACGCCGGATTCCACTCGTACATCATCATAGAAACGGTGGTCAATCCCAAAAAAAGCGCTGCTCCTGCCTGCACAACAACGTAGGTGTGTTTTGAACGTGGCTTGACGATCAATAACCACACGATATAGAGCACCGTCAATGCCACCTGCACGCCAACCGACCCCATCATGCAATATACGAGCGTCACATAGCTTAGCCCAACAATAAGATCAACGGTATTTGTAATCAGATTCGCCAACCAGAATCGCGGACGTACCGCTAAGACGCGCCATTTGCTCATAAATACAAGTGCTACGGCGATCCACGGCGATCCAGATACGTATGTCACAGCGAACATCGCAAGAGCAAGCAATACATTGAGCAAAATATACATCGCTTCACTAATACGCGAGCGGTGTTTGTGTGATTTTATCAAATCCATCGTCTTTTATTATACTATGAATCCATGCTTAATTACTGGTTTTCGAGCTTTGCGCCTTCGTGATGATAATCACATAATCAGTATTCGCATTGTATACCACGCCCGATAACTCGTTTCCGGGTGATATATTCGTATGGTAGAGTGATTTTAGTTTTTCTTCGGTCGCTGATTTTACCTTTTCACCCACACGATATATCTTATTTGACGAATATGTTTGTCCGCTCGGCGCATTACCAACTGTGTTGACCGATATATCAAGCGCTTCAAGCTTGGTCGCTTCAGCCTGCGCCGCTCCTGCAATTCCAGAGCCATTAAGGACAACGACGCGCGGTTCTTCTCTCGTAATCGCCGTTGCGTAAATGTGCTTTTTAATGTACGCCTGCAAACCGCTATAGTTATACGTACCCGCCACCGGCACTACCGCGCTCGCACCGCCAACCGTACCGGTTGTTAGAATTGCCGGATTAGCGTCAACGAGGCTGACGCTTTTGATCTCATCTTGTTTAATCGACTGCATTAGGCTAACAAGCGTTCGCACTTCGCCCGTCTCAAAGTTCGTACGCAGGTTCGCGCCAATTGCCTCAACGAGTTTCGTGACTTTCGAGAAATCAGTGAGCGTACCCGTGCTAAGCGCTTTTTCGCGGATTGCCATCATAATTTTTTGCTGGTTTTTCTCGCGGTCAAAATTCGACTGCTCAAATCCATAGGTTGGCGCGATATCGCCGCGCGCCATAGCAAGATACAGAGCATGTTCAGCATCAAGTTCAACCTCGCCGTTCGGATAGCTAATGTAATGCCCGCGCGGACAACGTTCCTGCCCCTCTGCCCGCGTTGTACCGCATTTCCAATCAAAGTTACTATCCATCACTCCGCGCGGATCGCGGCTTTCAATATTCACTTTAATGCCGCCGATTGCGCTTACTAAATCACGCATCACCGAGTAATTTACATGCACGCTATACTGCAGATCCATACCTAGAATTTCACCCACAAACGAACGCGTTTCTTTCTGACGCTCATCTTCCGCACTATCTGACTTCCAATCGTTGTTCACACAATTGAAATACACATTAATTTTGCCTGCATACCCCGCGTCACAGGCGCGTCCGTACTTCACGTATAGATCGCGCGGAACGCTGACCATATATGCGTTCTTCTTGTTTTGATCAATACTTAGCACCATCATCGAGTCAGTTAGATACCCTGCTTCGTGCCCTTCGTCATCTTCAGATGTACCGAGAATAAGAATATTTGAACGACCGTTCGCATCCTGTTTGAGAGGTTTCTGCTGTACCAACCCGAACAAGTCGCCCTTAAACACCGATTTGCTCGCCATTAACGCACGATATGCGAACCAGCCGGCGGTCAGTACAATAATCAAGATGAATGCAATAATCCCGCGTTTAATAATTTTGCGGCGACGAGATATTGGTTTGTGAGATTTTTTGTCACGCCTTCTTCGACCGCTCGGTGTCGGCGATACATCAAGATCAGACAAATTGCCAATTTCCTGTAACGACGCATCAATATCTGCACGGTCAGATCTCCCGGCAGTTGACGCTCGCTGCGCCGCTCGCGATGGCGCCGGCGAAGACAATGGCTTCGGCAATCCTGTGTGGTTTGCGCCTGATGTAGCTACATGCCGTCGCACGCCATTGCCACTCGGTGAACGTTCTAGACCCTCTACCGATACTTCCGGCAACTGACGTCGCGGAACAAAACCATCTACTGCTCGTTTACCCATACCCTTGTTTACTATAGCGGAAATGCATGATGAATTGCAAATAAATTCGGTTCTTCTGGCATATGCGTGGAGAGGTAGATCCCTGCAGAGTCCTATGTCGTCTGAGAAAAAAACTGCCTCTCCGGGTGCCTTGATTTGGCAGCGGGATTTTCAGGTATGAGCAGTACAGTATCACTATATGAATCATGGTTTCTGCATCCCTAAATCCGCATGCCTGCCGGATGAGTAGTTTTATCTTGTTATTAGTTTTCGATACGCGCATTGCTGACACCAAGGCGTATCGTATTCAGGATATGGTCCTTATGCCGCATGATTTTCCGCTAGAGCTCAACAAACTTAGGGATACGGCAGTGCCCGAGCCCACCACCCTATGGAACCCGTCGCTCGGCGCCAAACGATGCTCGCAATGAAAGACTCGCAAGGAAAGACGGGAGATACTTCCTGCGGTATTGTTACACAGTAATCGACTGTTCTTACAGCCATAATTATCATGTAGGCTACAGGGCTCACGCATATGTGTCAGAAGCCTCATAAGTTCATGTATTTTCTTATAAAGAAGGCGTGACCAGTAGAGCTGTTGTCGTCGTGACCTCAAATTCGATACCGCATACCCTGTTAGTGCGGCAACAACCACTGCCACATCTTCACTTCGTAAGCCAACATGAAGATTTCTACCATTATCATCTGTCAAATCAACATCAAGAAATAGCTCTCTAGTCATACTTTGCAATATAGGCAGATAGGATATTTCAAGTGGATTAGAGGCGGTCGAATGTTTTTGGTATCCATTGTTATGGTTACCATTGATACCCCAGGCGCTGCGAATCTTTAGCAGTAAATCGACATCTACGTCGATAGTAAAACCTACGCTATAATCCTACTTCTTGCGCCGCCTTCTTCGTGCTGCAAGTCTTGCCTCTCGTGCAGCTCGAACTCTTAGAGCGTTCTCCTCGCGAACTTCACGTTGCTCTCTGGTTTCAGGGTACTGACTAAGCGCACTGACCGCTTCTAAATTACGAGACCACGGTACTTCGTATTTGCAATCAGGTGGCCTATTAATTTTGATCTTTATAACAGTACCTTCGTCTTTGTCGTTCATGCCTTCCTGCTCAAACTCTCTCTGGCAGCGAGGGCAAACCACGTGAACCGCTCGAGATCCCATCTCGCGTGCAGGATCAACCGATTCTGACGTAGTCTCACGATCCGACGCTGATGGTATTGTTTCACTCATAACTATGCGAACCATTATAAATGGCGGCGTTA